>Ga0214545_1000042_pt1 | contig 115772 bp, 49 predicted proteins | sample CNSS4metaG_FD_160064 | JGI IMG/M metagenome (GOLD analysis project Ga0214545, IMG submission 160064) | Root nodule microbial communities from cowpea collected in UCLA plant growth center, Los Angeles, California, USA - CNSS4 | ecosystem: Host-associated > Plants > Roots > Nodule | place: USA... | reverse complement strand
ATATCTGATTTGATGGATGAAATCTCTTGTGCTCTAGCTTACCCTACTTTTGTTGTTGTGTGTTCTGCTGTGTGGTACTCTCTTTTGCGATGATCATCAACTTGTTGGTGTGAGCAGATGCGAGGAATTACATAATGATTGATTTTAAAGATCAAATAATTTTGATTACTTGACACAAACAACAAATTAAAAAATAGGATCAGTTACTAACAAATAGTGTATAGAAATATCAATTAACACAAGATTTTAAATTTGATCAACTTATCAGTCAAGAAAAATCTCATTTAATAACAGAAGTAATGTTGTACCAATTGATTATGCAAACACGTCAAAATTACAAAGAAAGATTGCTTGGATTGATTTTCTTGATGAATTTAATAAAAGTAAATCAAATCACACAGAATTTTTATATTAGTCCACTCCACTAAGCTACATCCAGTTAGTCAAGGCAACCTTAGCCTGATTGATGAAGCTCCAAGTGCATGGACTGATGCAGATTGAGAGCTTCTTGAGATGTGCAGGGCGGAAGCAACTTTGGAGGATGATTATATTCGGTGTGATGAAAAGATTATGTGGTGAAAACATCCTAGGAAGGTGAGGTCAATCCTAGAGGAAGGATGGCTAGAAGAGATCCTATGGAAGCTCTAGCCAAGAAGGAGAATTTATGGAGTAATCTCAACATCATAGCATATGAATCTCAAGAGTGATTTGTACAATGGTGGATGCCTCCTTTTATATGAGAAGAATGCTTCAAAGCTCGGCCAAAGAAAGGGAGGGAAAACTTGAAATTCAACACATGGTTTATAACTCCCTCTCCATGATTCACAAATCACAAACCATGTGACAAGTCACATTTACCATGTTTTGCACCATGTGCTACATATGCTAAATGTGAAGCATGCTATAAAGGAGCTCTCGGCCTAACTATTGAATTCGGCTTTAATTGATCCAATTCAATGCATTGATGATTTCCATGATCCATTTTCTTTATGCCGCCACTTATGTTGCTAAAAGCATGGCTTAATACATGGCCTAATTAAAATCTACACCACTACACTAATTAAAAGCCCATCAAATCTTGATGTCCTCCTTGGCCCAAGTGAAAAAGAGCTGAAGCCCATTAGGCCAATTAGTCTCAACATGCTCCCAACCTTGTTGTATTGTTCTCAACATGCTTCTAGTAATTAGACCTTTTGTGGAACCTGTGTCATCATTGACTTTCCACTATTTCAAAAGTTTTACAAAATCCTTACAAGATTACACTTTTGAAAATACACTATAGCACATCAAGGCTTTTGAATCACACAAGAAGCCCACATTGCACAAAAAGAACCACTCTTGCATATTTGGAATCAACCCAAACACACCATAGAGGCACAAGAAAGATCAAACCTCAATGGTGGCTCTCCCTAGCCTACCAAGAACCTTCTTCAATGCCTACACCAAGACCACTGACAACTCCAAGACTCTAAAGATGATCATGAATAGTTCCAACACTTAGATGTTTAGAGAGAATGAGATTTTTCAGAAGTATCAAAATTATTTCCCACACAAAATGAATCTTACTTCATTCTCACTGAATAATCAGACTATATAGTATGTCAAGTGACATATTGAACAAGTTGAAATCTATGCTCAATAGGTTGATTTCACTTTAAGTGAAATCAACTGATTGAATAGTATTTCAGTCGATCAAGTATGTTACTTGCAAAATTATAATAACAAGCTATTTAACCTATTAAAACCATTTTAAAAGATTGAATAATTGCAAAAAGAAAAACACAAGACTTCTATCCTAAGTCAAGTAGTCTTCAATTAAAGCTTCATTTTCAAGCTTTAAGACCTTGTATGTTAGTCAGTTTAAAGCATTGCTTCAAGCTTGATCAGATCACAAACCTTCATCAAATCTCAATCAATTCTTCAATCCTTCACGATGATCTTCAATCCTTCATCAAATCTATATGCACCAAATCCATTTATGCTAACAACTAGGAGACAACCTTGGGATTACTTCCTAAGTATTACAATTTAATCTGTTTATTTGTTTAGGTACAACATTGATCAACAAATGATGCTAGGAAAAGTGAAGACAAGTTTTTAGCCAACAAGGAAGGTCCTTTATGCATGCTCGAAGCCATGGACAGAGGAGCATACCAATTGGAGCACTTATCCAGAACACCTCTCTTGAGAACTTGGATTGCATCACATTTGAAATTCTATTACAGTTAAACATATTGTACTTAATAACGATGTACTCTTTCCTACCTCGATTGTTTTCTCTACAAAGGGTTTTTTACGGAGAAGACTTTAATGAGGCATCAGTTCAATGTAATAAGACTTTATCTACACATTTGTATTTTGGTATCTACACCAAACTTTAATTAATATTTGGGTAAGGAAGCTTTATCGTTCGAGATGATCAATGAGGCATCAGTTCAATGTAATAAGACTTTATCTACATATTTGTATTTTGGTATCTACACCAAACTTTAATTAATATTTGGGTAAGGAAGCTTTATCGTCCGAGATGATCCCTCCCATTTATTTTTTTGATTGGCTAAGGAAGTTTCATCGTTTGAGATGATCCCTCCCATTTACTTATTTTGATTAGGTAAGGAAGCTTCATCAGCCGAGATGGTTCCTCCCATTTATTTATTTTGATTGGGTAAGAAAGCTTCATCGTCCGAGATGATCCTTCCCATTTATCTATTGCTATTGGTAAAATATGTTTCGTCCATCAAAATGACTTTTTATTTACTTGGATTTTGTTGGATACAATAGTTATATTTAAATGCTTTACATTATATATATATACTCAAAGTAATACCGAATCAAAGTTAAAACACACTATTGTACCAAACTATGAACTTTCATTCATGTGTCATTTAGTTAATTCAAAATAGTCAAAACAGTGTTATAAGATGACTACAAAAAAGATAACAAAATATTGTTAAAGTTGGTATAGGGTCTTTGTACTTATCTGGAGGGGTGAAAGCTTCTTGGCAATTACTAGAGTGGGCTCGGCCTCGTTTGTAAGACCCATGAAATTAATTAATTAAATAATTAATTAATTAATAAATGCGAGTAAAAAGAGCCTTTATGGCATTAATTCTTGGTTGGTGTGATGTGGAAAAGTACTAGCTCAAATGGTTGAGAGTACTTTGATTGTGTGAAAGGACTTGGGTTCGAGTCCTATGTATGTCAATTATGTGTTGTTGTTTTATTATTAATTTTAATAATATGTATGAGTATGGAATTGATGATGTAAACTGTTTTTGATTGGAGGGTATCACCAAATGTGAATTGGCATAGTGGTTGTGCTTTGGCCTTATGAGTGGAAGGTCAGAGGTTCAAACCTTGGTGGGCAAAGAATAAGCTTTATTTTTGCTAACTATTAGTTGTGGTATGAATGTGAAGGGATAAAGAAAACCTAGCAGAAGGGTAACCATTAGGTGCTGAAAAATCACCCATAAGGGACAATGAATAGCCATTAAGCACAAAATTGAGGTTTTGGGTGTGTAAAATTGTTAAGTTTTTGGTCTGATTGTATGAGATTGATGATCTATTGCTAGAGAATTCGAGTTAAATTGTGGAGTGAATTCGGGGTGGGGTAATTGGGTACTGTTTTATTGAAAATTTCATGTGAATTGATGCCCATGATGGCTATTCTGTGTTGTGTATACTCTTATGGTATGAAAAGTGGGAGTGAGAGTCTCTATGGCGTTTGTACTATGTTGTTCTGTGAGTCTAAGGTTGTCAAATTGATTTGGTGTGTTTTGGGAGCGTATTTGGGTTCTCTGGTGCAGTGCTTGTGTGCGTAAAACAGTGTCAGAACCTGCAATTCTCGCTCAGGCGGATGGTACTCGCCTAGGTGAGACATGCAGGGACTCATATTCTTACCCTACTCGAGGTTCTCGCTTAGGCGAAGAGAATTGGGTTTTAGCGACGCAGACACTCGCTCAGGCGAGTGAGGTTCGCCTAAGCGAGATAGTGATGAAGTTGTGCGTGTTGAGCGCGACTTCTCGTCTAGGCGAGGGTGTGTGGGTTTTGAGCGAACTAGGATCTCGCCCAGGCGAGATGGACTCACCTAAGCGAGACGCCGTGGTCATGTGTGATGCTTTGTTTGTATTTTTAGCTCAGGCGAGTTTGAAATGGGTGTTTAGGTGAGAGATGATCTCGCCTAAGCGAGAGAACGTGGTGTGGTCACTGTTTGAAGCTCGCTCAGGCGAGGTGAGTTAGTCTAAGCAAGGCTGAGGGCTTAGCTTGGGCGAGCGTCCCTGGCTTAAGCGAGTTTATGCGAGTTACTGTACTTATACGTGATTTTGAGTGTGTTTTGGTTGTTTTATCTTAGGTATAGGATGTATATGCATGTGGTGTGATGTTTGGGTTTGAAGGACTAAGTCCAATAGGGATCTAGGATGTGCTAGATGGTTGGACACATGATGGGCATGGAACTTGTTGAGTTCCCGTCGGCTACTAATGGGCGAGGAGTCCTTAGTATGGTGATTGCATGTGTCGGGCGCACGATGGGCAAGAAACTGTTATGTTCCCGTCGGCTACTATTGGGCGAGGAGTTCATAGTATGGTGATTGCGTGCGTGCTAGGGTCCAAGTATGAGACTTGGATGTTTTACTACAGACGAAGAGTCTGTAGGACAGGACTATGAGCGGGATAGGCTCATAGGGTTGGACCACGAATGAGTTAGTTTCGTGGGAGCACAAGGAAGTCCCAAGACCTAGTACATGTATATGACTCATGAAGGATTATGAGGTCATGGTTGGGTTATTTAAACATTATGAGAAAGTTAGTTATGTTATTTTGGGTTGGGAAACATATTTATATTCATGTTTTGTTATATATATATATATATATATATATATATATATATATATATATATATATATATATATATATATATATATTGTGCATAGCTTACCCTTTCTGTGTGTGTGTGGCGATGATCGGATAACTTGTTATCCGAGAGCAGATGATGTGACAGGTGAGCCAGGAGATGCTTAGACTCGGAGCGAGGGCTAGCAAGGGATATTTTTGTATATGTATATATATGTTTATTATTTTAGCATTGAGAATATTGTGTAACCCTGTTGGGAGCCATTGACTTTATTTCAGTTTTATGAATTATGGACTCATGTTTGTTTTATGGTTTTATATACATAAGTTTTAAATTTCCCCGTGTTTTGGGAAATAGTTTATATTAAATGCGGTAATTATTTTATTTCGAATTTTATTTATTTAAAATCAGTAATATTCCTTAGGGATGTTACAATTGGTATCAGAGCAAAAGTTTTGAAAATATTTTTATAATATTTTGGGGCTAGTGGGGAGTGAGCTTATCGATGTGTTTGTTTGTGGGATGTTGTGTGTTAAATGTGAAAAGATGTGTGTGGTTTTGTTTGACTAAGCGATTGATTTTTAACAGTTGTAATGTGGCGTATCCAGGCTATGGCTGCTAACAGGAGGAGGAGGAGTAGTGGTGCTGATGACATCGCTGAGGTGATTCACCGGATGGTGGATGCGATGCAGCCACCTGTAGCAGCGCAGCCTACGACGACGATTGCACCAATCAAGGTGCCGACCGTGGAGGACTTCTCTCGCCACAAGCCAGCTGAGTTCACTGGCAAGGCCTCCCCCAATGAAGCGGATGCATGGCTCCGCAAATGTGAGAAGATCTTCAAAGTCATGAACTGCGAAGATGAACAGAAATTGTTGTTCGCTACTTACCTGCTGAATGGGGATGCTGAATACTGGTGGGCAGGCATGCAACAACAGATGGAGAATAGTGAAGAGTCAGTGTCTTGGGCCAACTTTAGAACTCGTTTCCTGGAGAAGTACTTTCCAGATACGGCAAGACAGGACAGGGAGGCTGAATTCCTAGCATTGCAGCAGGGAGACATGATAGTGCAGGAGTATGTGAACAGATTTGAGCACTTGGCGAGGTATTCCTCATAGAACATCACAGAAGAGTGGAAGTGTTTAAAGTTTGAGCGAGGACTCAGACTTGAGCTGAAGAGGGTGGTAACCCCATCGAGAGAGATTTGGAGAAGTACATCCTCTTTCAACATGGAAGAAGGTTAAAGAAGGCGCTTCGTTAAACATCTTATCTATTCAACACCCCTTTGAAAGATGAGCATTTTGACATTGACAAAGATGTGCATAGTGAAACTATAATGCTCATTGACGAGATTCTTAAAGGACTAAGTGTATAAACCGAGTATACACATGAGACTTTGACCCACTAATGATAGCTAACTAATGAGATCACCAGGACTTGTGCTATAATAGTGAAGGAAAACTTGTGGAGTTGATTTTAGGTGAAAAACTCAACATAATACTCTAAAAGCTTGTAATGAGACCCAACTGTTGGGATGCATTTGGGTGGGGGCAACATTCAACACCCTAAGCACCCCCATGGTGAACTCGTCAAAAGGAAAATGCACATACAGCTCTATTATGAGTGTCAAATACATGTAGAAGAAATTATAAAGATACTCTTCTCGACCATAGCAAACAAATATCCCCTGTGCTTACACGGTCTATACTCACAATATCATCATCTACAGTCCCCTCTACCATCTCAACACTCTTTACAAACACATTTATAGAAGAAGACCACCTAAACCTAGAAAGGCAGGCTTTAAGCCTAGATCCACCCAATCATATCTTGAACGTAGTAACACTTTGACCTCATTATCATTATCAGTGTGACTACCATCGCCTATCCCTCGTTAAGGATGAACTCGGTACACGGGTGGCCTCATCATTCTCAAAGCAAGCAGCCTTAAGAAGAGAATTACAAGAAGTAAAGGAGAAGTTTGACATACCTAATTTACAAACGACAACGACTTTATCTTGGTCAGTTATCTCTATTGTCGGATAGATGGGACCCCTAGGTCTCCACTCTTCTATTTATAGCCTCAAAGGTGTGCGTAAAAGCGATTTTCTCGGTTATTTTAACTATTAGATCTCTTTCATCTAGTGGCTAGGATGCTCTGACTCTTCGTTTGCCCTATGCCGTCAGACATCACTTTTGTCAGTGAAATATGTTAGATTATGTTTCTATCAAGACTTGGGGGGCTGGTGTATCACAATATAACATGATGGTGTATCAAGACTTCGTCTGCCCCTTCTCAAAACAACACACTTATACAACATCTCGAACTAAGACTCTTGTTGCACTTCATTGTATAATAGTAGTCTAACAGGCTAGTGTATTGTGTGGGACCAAGATCATCTCGCCTCATTCTTACAATTGCCATATACAAGCAAAGATCATGTCAGATCATATTAGCCAACGTCATCCTAGCCCGCTTGGGCAGTAACACCTCAATCTAATGTTATGATACAACATTTATTGCAGTATCTAAACTTCCCTAAAGTAGGACTACATTCCTAAAATACACACACACACACACACGTGGCTTACTACCAGGTAATGTCATATTCAATTATATACATAAAATCAAGGTACATGTATCACTTCTTACTTAAGTGTCAAAGTGTTTGCATGTATCTCACCTCCCATGACTTATTAAAGGGTTATGTGAGGACATTGCAGACGTTGAAGTAGGGATTAACCAAATCTTGGAGGACAACTTGGTTGTATACTAAAACATTAATACTTTTGAAAAATAATGAACTAAGTAATATAAAACTTATTTTCATGTACATTATTTTTTCAAAGAAATCATTTCTGAAATGCTTTCTCATGCGGGCATAGCTCCAAGAAGGTTAGTCCAAATTTATTCTTTGAGAACAATGCCCGTTTCATTTCTTTATTTCAGGAGTGATAAGTTTCTCCAACTAGTTGTGGTGTATCAAGTAATATGGGTCAGAAGGATTTTGTGATAAATCCACGTTAACTAATTTCATGAAAAAAATGGATAACAGAGAAGAAAGAAGGAAGAAAAGAATAAAAAAAATAGAATAAACCAAGAAAATAAGAAGAAAGGATCAAGAAATATTTTCATAGAGGAACTGTAACGTCTCAAATAATTGGATAACCTCAAATAAATAAAAACGTCGCGTACATAAATATTCAGAAAGTACGGAGTTTGGGATCTGAAGGTATACAGTATACCAAACATATCCATAACAAAAATAGAGGCACCACACTCCCTAAAACAAAGTACAATAGTTCCAAAAGTAATGCAAGGTCTTGTCCAGAACAAGAGAATCATAAACTAATAAATCTCCTTCAGTTGTGGGCTCCATAGTGAGCCCAATACCTGTCCATAACCATCAAGCTGCAGCATCTATATCGTTAGTACCACTGTCAGGGGTTCTCATATTTGCTCACATCAATAAAATTTATGATCATCGCAAAGGAGAAAAACCCCACACAAACATATAAGCAAGTAGAAGGGTAAGCTAGTGTAAAAGACTCTTATATCATAACACTTAACATGCAATTTCAAAGTCAAGCATAAATAACAGACATCCACACATGTGATACCAAACCACTTAAGATTCCAAGACTTGACTATCCAAATACGTATAATGAGGTACCATCACGAGACCCGTGGAATTACGTCCTAGCAGTGAGACACCACCACGAGGCCTTCATGGAATTACGTCCTTACATAAGGCACCACCACGAGGCCTTCGTGGAATTACGTCTTGGCCTTGAGGCACCACCATGATACCCTTGTGGAATTACGTTCTTATATTGTGGCACCACCATGAACTCTCACCCTAAGGTTCATGGAATTAAGTCCAATAGATGAGGCACCACCACTATGAGAGTCATGGGATTACATCCTACCCATACCTTGTCCATGTTTCACCAACCAACCATAGAGTTCCCGTGCATACCAATCTCATGTCAATATATATATAAATAACCAACTATCCAAACATATATCATATCAAGCTCATGCCAAACACATCGACTTCCAACCCTAATGTATCATATAAAGTATATATGGCATCATAACTTGAACTGTTTAAAGCACACATCATCCAATCATGTGAAACATACGCATATACACTCAACTCTGTTAATCTCGCTCAAGCTAAAGAGCCCTCGCTCAAGCTAAAGAGTCCTCACTCAAGCGAAAGGAACCCCTCGCTCAAGCTACCTGCTTTCGCCTGGGCGAGACTGCAAATAGAGGGCACGTCGAGGTCTTACTCAAGCTAGCCCAACTCGCTCAGGCAAGACTACTCTTGCTCAGGTGAGTGGCCTTTGCTTAGGCGAGCCCTCGAAACAGAGAGGGGGTGAGTTGTTGCTGTTCTCGCTCAGGCGAGAGCTCCTCGCTTAAGCCAGAGCTTTCGTTTTGAGTGACCAACCCGCTCGCCTGAGCGAGTTCAGCAAAACCCACAGCTCTCATGCGTGCCAAACCAGATTCCAACAACATCGAGAGCACAAATAGCATATTATCACACGTTCAACAGTACATACCAGGTACCCATAGCGCAAAACAGATCCAATCAGGCAAACATAATGTAATAACAGACTTTGACCCTTAAGCCAATGAACCCAATAGCTTCAAGAGCAGTTTTACGAAATGGAGTCGAACTGGTTGAGCTAACTTGAGCGCGAGTGAGCTTTAAACCCTAGCAGAGAAGCGTTGTTGTTCTAAGAGAAGGGGAGACTGTTTCTGAAAGTGATAAGAATGAGAATGTAAGCTGGTTTAGGGTCCTTGGCTCCTTATGGGCCAACCTTAGGTCCAACTGATTTGGGGTAGCCCCTTTAAAATTAGGACAGAAATAAATAGTGGACCTTACAGGAACAAAGGGGGATTTATCCACTCTTATACCAATAACAACTTTCATGATTAAAATTACTGAAGGAGATGAAGGCAAAAAGCCTACGTCAATACTTTATATTACTAAAACTTTAAGAGAATAAGTTTCTTTCTATACTACTAAAACTTCTTTTCTTCCGTATGAACTCAAACCTAGACTTAAATTCCTTTGAAATACATTATTCCCTTTTAGATACCTAACACCCACAAACAGTAATAGATTTGAACGCATGGAGCTATTGCATTCAATTTTTTATCTATGTTCTTGACATCAGAAAAGAAAAATTGTTAAGTTCTTGAAATGCAGAGTTATTTTTGAGAGCAGAAACTGAAGTGAAGAAAGGCCTCAATTTATAGTGAGGGGTCTTAGAAGGGCAAGTGCTGTTAAGAGTCCAAGTATCCCACCCGCAATCACCTGCACAACCATCACAGAAAACAAAACACTAATTTACAATCATTTCTTCATCTTATTTCAAATTGCTTTTATATTCCATGTTTTTCTAAAATTTGAAAGTTTACATGTATAAACTATAACATTCTTATAACAAATAGAAAATAAAATTGAGCTCTAAGCATCAAAAAGTTCGGCTTTCCCTTTATGCACTCTCACAATTTCTTCGCTCACCCCTAAATTTTCAAAATATCATTTTACCCTTCATAAAAGTAATTTTCAGATTACTTATTCTGTCTGAACAAGTTTTTCAAAATTTTCAGATCAAAATTTCCGAAACAAGTGAAAAATATTTCAGAAAAGATCTTCGAATTCTCAGAACAATCCTTCCAGAATACGTACGGTGCCTTCTGGAACAAGTTTTCCAGAATATTTCACACGAAATATATTTTGAAAATAATTTTCCGAAACACATAAAATATGTTTCGGCATTTTGGACAAGTTTTATTTTTACATTTTCTATTTTCTTCCTTTTCAACGTTCTTAATTTCTTCTTCGTATGCAGCAATGGTAATGATGAAAGCATGGATAGTAATGACAGGGGTAATGTGATGCAGTACAATGCTGAAGGATCGTTTAGACTTTTTCTGTGATTGTTGGGTGCATTTAGTAATTTAGAAGTGTTGGAAGCAATGGTAAAAAAAAAAACAAAAACAAAAACTATTAGTGATCAAAGAATTGACTATTCTCAACAAGTATAATTTGTAGAATTGACAAAAAAACTACTTGTCATTAGTTTGTTTCTTAAATCATAAAATATAGATTCATATTTTTTTTTTATTTTCTTAAATTTAAGATTATTTTTTAATTTAAAATCAGTACCTTTAATCTTATGATTTGAAAAATGTTTCATTTAGTCTCTTTTATAAGTTTCATTTTAGGTTTTGTTTATTTGAGTAACTATTGTAATTAGTTTACATCACAACCTATTCTGATGTGTGTTTTTTATAACTAACTAGCTTATTTTTTCCGTTCAATGTATTTGCGTAAATAACGTTTAAGTAAGGCATTTGAACAAAGAAACCGGAACATTTCTTTCTCACATAAATTAAAAAGATTATTTTTAAATTTAAAATGGCCATAGATAACATAGTCCAAATTTGAAAGGAAAAGATCATATCAAGCACACCAGAGATGTAAAAAAAATTTATACCAGTGAATATTCACGGATAAAACCTGCAACGGGTAAAAAGGATATTATAAATAGATATCCATGGATAACGGATACGGGTATCATAGTATCTGTACTCGTGGATACAGTACCGCTATACTCTAATTTAAATTAAAAAAAAAACATGATTAAAATATTAACATATTGATTTTGAATGAGTTGTTTTTTATCAATTAGTGTTTTTAAAAAAATCATTTCTTTGTAAAGTGTCATTCAACAATATTTAAATGACTTATTTGGACTTTGTTTAAAATTTATAATTATTATGTATTGTATTTTATTTGAATTTATGATTAAAATATATTGTTAAATATTTATTTTTATTTTTTTAAAATACCCGTAGGTACTTGTGGATATCCGTGGATATTAAAAAATTATGCGGATAACCGCATAACAGATATCCGACGGATATAGATACGATTACGAGATGAATATTTATACAACGGATAGGATATGGGAGAGCTACTACCCATACCCTATCCGCTCTGTTGACATCCCTAGCACACACACAAGAACTTTTAGAGAAAATAAACATAAAAAAAATGAAATAGAATATCCTTAAACTAAGTTAGTTTATGAGAAGGTTAAAAATAAAATCTGAAAATTTTATATATAAATTAATTTAAAATAAGTTAATTTTAATTTATAAAAAAATCATTTTTTATTTAATCAAAACATAATTCCACATAAAACTTAAAACTAAGAAATGTAAAGACTAAAACTAATAATTTTTAAGTATACATACTAAAATGAAAAGTTGGTAATTCTATAATGATTAAAAGGGTATAAACTAGTTAAGTAAAATGAGGAAGGAAAGAAAGAAAAAACTTTGGAGAAGCTAGTTATTAACTTAACCAAATTACAATTCAGAGTGAACATAATCAGCAACTGTATGAGAATGATAGAATCTTAAGCAGTGGCATTTAATGGTGAACTGAATTTCATTAGTTAATCTTAGGTCCATCAAATAATTATAACTATAGGAAACATTGAAATGAAAAATAATAACCTGAGGGGGTGTGTGCCCTAGAAGTTCATGAAGTGGTCTCCTTTCAGCAAGAGGATGCTCAGAAGGAAGTTCATACACAATTTGGTTTAAAACCTGGGAAAATCCATTGATTCAAATTCAATAAAATTCACTGAAAAAAGCTAAACTAAAGGAGCAAAGATAAGCTTCTATGCACAGCAATCTAAGGCAACAAACAGAAAAAAAAAAAAAATTGCATAGAAGAAAAGGAAAGGACAAAAAATGGCATCAAACCTCTGCTTGGCGTCCTGCTTGCAATCTTACACCAGTAGCATCATACATCACCTGCCACCAATCTCTTTCAGAAATTTATTTTACACAACCATTGTCTAACACATGCATGTTTAGTTGTTTAAGCAAATTACATTGACATGTTTGGTCAGATTTCTTCCCGTGTATTTCTTTTATCTATTCATATCATACATCAATCCTTTAGTTATTTGAAACAAGTATGCTCACACCTCTTATAAATAGCATTGAACCCTTGATTGTTTGAAACATTACATTGAGTAAAGTAAACTAGTTGATAACTCTTGAGGCTCTCTCTTAATGGATTAGACTTTTAATTTAGACTCTTCTTTTGTAATTAGTTTCTTTATTGAGAGTTGGACCGCAGAAAAAGCTATCCATAAATTGGAATAAGGTGCAAATCAATGAGAGATAGGTAAGTTAAGTTATCAAAGAGAAAGACTATCACCGCATCAATGTTAGAATTCTGACTTGTAAGTAAAATGAACAACTTGATGTGTTAGTTAAACCTTGAGGCTCTGCCATCCAGTGGACTAAAATTTTGGATTTGGCTCTGGTTAGGTCTTTAGAAAATCATTAGTAAATAAAACATTAAGCAAAGAGGTATTGAGGGTTGATTTATGTGAAGAATTAAAAGGGAGAAATCATACAGTACAAGCGAAAACCAAGGAAATAGCAAAAAGAGGTCCTTGAAAGCCTTCTTGCAACCCAACGGCAGATGCAAGAGCAGTGACAGTAGCTGAATGAGATGATGGCATTCCACCAGACCCAACTAATTGCTTAAGATCCCATCTTCTTTCCTTAAACCTGCATACCTAAGAAACATTAAGACTTTTATACTATCTGATCTTCTGTTACTTTATCTTGAAAAGTATTTTATAACACCTTGAGTTCTTAAACAACAACAGCTACAACTAAATGTTAAAACCATAACGTGTTAAGAAAACACAGAAAGAAGAAAAGAAAAGGGAACACGAACCAGGTGGTGAAGAACTTGATGGATTGGGCAAGGGCAAAAGCAACGAAAGCAGAAATGAGAGGGTAATTGGAAGAGATTGATGAGGGTAAAGAATGCATGGCTGCAACTTCATCCACAGAAAGTGTAAAATTGGAATGTGTAAAGTCAAGGGATCTAGGAAGAAAAGAGAGTCATTTGAGAAGAAAGGTGAATGGAATGGTGTCTTCTCAGTGGTTGGTTGGGTTGCTTCCTTTTTCTTCCAAACGCTAACTAACGGTCATACTTTAGCTCTCACGCCTGAATATTCTTCTCTTCTTTAGAATCTTCATGTACAATATGACGTCTTTATTTTATGTATAGAAAAATAAGATTTTTAAATTTAAGATAAAAGTGTTCAGTATTTAGCTATTTTATTTTACAAAATATCTCGGCTAATTTTACTTCAAAAGCACAATATTAACTTGTAAGTTCGTATTGCATCATCAAAACTTTAAATTAATTAAAAAAGGTTTAATACATGATTAATACTCTTTTTACTGTATAGTTTTAGTAAACTTTGATACAAATTATTGACCCGATGTCTATTAAAATACAGGTATTGAAAACCCAAGAACATTTGCACCACACTAAAGTATAAATGATATATCAAGATTTGAAACATGGAGATATTAAAAACAATACACAAGGGGCTCATTTATATAAAATTTTATAATGCTAAGGGCTTCGCTTAAGCTATTACTAATTTTCATTGCCTCCTTATATATTATTTCTATTTTTTATAATAATTTGTTTGTTCTAATTTTTAACTGGGTGTGCGTGTCTTTTAACCATTATCTATTCTGCAGAGAATTGGCAGTGCCTCTTTCTGCACATGGTAACTGATTACAGACTAAAAAAAACGTAAATTCCTTCATATATACTTCAACAGAGTAAAATAAATAATTCGTATATCACTTGATACATACATAACAAAGGTAAAAAAAAAATTTCACTGTTTTGTGCTAACCTGAATTAATATATATATATATATATATATATATATATATATGAACAAATAATTAAAATTGGTGTTGATATTTAAAGGTAAGCAAATAATAACATTATTGGCACTGAGTGCTATTCAAGAAAGGGGGAAAACCTATAAGTGGAGCTAGTTAATCAACCCTTTTTCCCTTTTAAGATGAGAGGGATCGCTCTGTAGGACAAGGTGACAACAAATATCAGACAGCAAAGGATTGTAGATCCTTGATTCCTCCAACCACAGGTCGCATGCTATCCCAATTCCCAATGGACAATTGGAAAATGCAAATCATTAGGCACAGACGGGGCAGAGCTTCATTTTTCCTTTCGCTTGTCTCAACTTGAGATGACAGATGTGTGCTGGCGCCCCATTTACGACAACAGTAACATGCCACACAACTCCTTAATTTAATTCCAACGACTTGACAGGGAACAAAGTAAGCTCCATTCCTGGTCCTTGGATCAATGCAGGTCTTGCACGGATTCTGCTCCCCTAATCCAAATTTATCAGATGGTAAAATCAATCCGTCCAAAATGGTTAGAGCGTATTTTTTCCGACGAAATGTTTAAGTTCTTCCTTTGCTGCTTCCATCACTACCTTAAAGTCTATTCGAGTATACCTTCCCCTGAAATCCATAATTAAAAGTTCAGTTTTACCACGTTGCTCCAGTGAATAATATAAAACCAGCAAACAATAAAAACAAAAGATCAAATTATAATATTTAGCTTTTGTTTGGAAAATATGGAAGGAACAGTTACTGCTCACTAGATTTTCCTTCTCCTTTTGTTTCCCAAACAAAGACTAAAAGTTTTGGAACCACAAATCATGAGTTTGTCTAATGATACTGACGCAAGCGTGCAGTGTTTTAACTCAACAATATGCACAAACAGTATTAAGGTCATCAAATAAAAAAAATACAATTTCTATGTACCAGAAATGAGTTTTACTCCATGTTGTTGAAGGATACGCCGGGCTTGCAATTCCATGCATTATTCTCGCAACAGCTCTTGGCGTAAATTGGGCCTGCGAATTGCTCTGTAAAAAGACCTGTCGATAACCAAAGAAACAAGTAACTTTTAAGGAGAATTCTTCAATATATGATATATTTAGATGATGAGAATGTTCATGTGACAACTTACCTTTATATCCGCTCGTAGGAAAGGACTGCACATGTAAATACCACTATTTTAGTTCAAGATAATGGAGCATATAGCATAATCAACATATTATGTTGCTACTTGCTAGAGAACTTTAGAATTTAAGTTCGCGATGTTTGAAGCCATTCATAAGTTAATTTTGTTCTCTAGTACAGAACCTAGCTCGGAAATTAGAAAAAACCTGCTTTGGCCATCAGTTTTCTTGCAGAAACCAGTATTATCAACTCCAGAAAAATATTCCAATATTTTCCTTTGCAAGCATGGTGTGTGATTGGTCCCATTGCAACCTTGCATCTTATCACATAGATTTAATGCATAATATACAGCACTAAACATTGCATCCATTTTTTGTACCTACTCAAAGAAAGAACCATGGGAAATTAAATCTAATCAAATCATAACTTAGTTGACCACACAAACATGAAGAAAATGCAACTTATGAATTATCCAATCATCAATTCTAATGACATTGCATACCAATACTTCAAAATCGAAAAGGAAAACCAATTGAGCAGAGGATACAACATCCCAGATGAATATAATTTAAAAAAGTACAAAAATGAATAAATGTACCACAAGTTTGTCAGAATTTACTCACCTTACAATTTTCAACTTCTGATAACCATTGGGTAATATCTTCTGATAGTGATAACAAGTCTGTAGGGACTTCAATGATCCTATAACAGTAGGCCATGTCCTTCATTTCATAAGTTATTTCTCCCATCAACTGAGAATATTTCACAAATAATGAGGTCAGATTGTATTTACATTGCTTCCAATAGAGCTACTACGCCAAATGGATTAGGTGCATATATGAATTAAATTAAATTAAATTATAAACATTTTATTTTGAAAACAATGATGGGCAAGACTAAACTCTTAATGAAAAAAGTGCAGTACATGGCTATGCCTAGCACATACAACGATATCTCCAGATCATAAAATATACAGCTGCAGTACTGAACTTATTATGTGAAAGATTTTCAAAACGAGGAAAACAGTTTTTTAGATGCCATACGTTTTTATGGATAAAATATTATAAATCTACAATATAGTAACTATTTAAACATATTTGTTAAGCGCACACACGTGAACTCAAGAAAAAAAATTATATCCACTAATCCAAACCTTCAGGTCGTACAACTGATTTGTTAATTCAACTGCTGTAACCCCCATGTCATTTGCCACAGTAGGGATGTCAAAAGTATATTGCCCACGCTTATTTTCAGATCTGAAAAATCACACAACAACGATTCCATTAAACAAAAGTAAGAGTGTAAGTAAATTAAACTGCTTCTCTAAAGATCAAAATCAGGAACCAGGTGTCATCACCAGATATACCTTCCCTTCAAAAAATTAAAGTTGGAATCATAAACCATATTTATCGCGGTTAACAGCGTTAAGATAACTTGCAAAACAGTACCATCCAGGGGGGAAAAGGAAAAAAATTCTGGAAAAAGTGAAAGGACGCGAAGTTTAATATGCTTTGATATTATTACCTTTTTAGAATTACAGCTATAGCAGATACTTTTTGGGCAAGTAATGGCGGAGTAGTCTGCAAAATGCCAAAAGTTAAAAAAAATAAGCAACTTAATGATTATTGAAACGGTCAAACCATACTTCGTTTTCTGTACTTCAGATAAAATTTAACAAACATAAGATTAGAATGTCCTATATAAACCATCAAGTTTAAATATATAGATTTAGGGAGACAAGTATTCATAAACTTCTTCATCTTGTGTGACAAATTACACGTGCAGGGATGTGTCTGGCAACACCTTATGGAAAGCCAAAGTGCAAGTTGTATTTATCTGTGGAAGTAACTGCAAGTACTGCACATTGCCCAACTCCAAGCGTGTCAGAAGAGTAAGCATCACCTGAAAAAGAAAAATATAGGAAAAATGTTTTAAACTGTGGACCTAGACGAAAATAGTCAGCATACATTTTCTAGATTTCCTTACAGGAACAGGTTTCATTATTAGCATGTTAATCATTACTAGCATGTTAAATATTGTATAAACGGACAGATGACTGATTGTTACAACTATATATGATTGTCAAAAAAGAATAATTTCTAATCACGACACAGAAACCCACCTTATTATCTGGTTTGAAGTCAATCTTGATTTTACAGGCTTCAGGTAAATAGCAAAGAGATAAAAAAAAATTGTACGAATAACGAGATTACCTACTTATAATATGCTAAAAATGGCGTTTTGACATAGCATGCATACCCTAAAGATCTCCTAATGAAATCATGTATTGGAGCTACCAAAATGTGAATATCTCTCCCCCTTTGTTATCATCAAAATATGAACATGATTGACTTCTCAACAAGATATCCGAAGTTTTAATTGAAAATAATTTCTGAGTAATCAAACAATAAATTAAAATGAATTGTAATATAGAGTAGAGGACCTCTTCCTTCATATCGAGCCTGCGTGAAGCAGATTCTTTGATTAATGAACATATTTTCCCACAGGAGTTTTTATCAGCAGGAAAGACTTCACGCAGAAATTTGTTCACAGCATATTCGTCTACTCCTTCACTGAGGATAAAAAATTGCATCACAGAACAATTTGACGGCGAGAAAAATAAAATTGAAAAAGAATTGTGTTACCTGTACATAAGACTACGAAGTTTGAAAAATGTCTCATCATCATAAAATAGGTGACAGTAGGACAACCTCCCATCCCTTCCGGCACGTCCTATCTCCTAAAATATCAATTTCTTTTAAGAAAAGCATGTGCTAGAATATCTTGCCCTACTACTAATAAAGTTTAGAAGAAATTATGTACCTGTACATACTCTTCCAGACTTTCAGGCAAACTGTAATGAATTACCTAAACACAGACATGACAATGGAGTTCTAGCATGAATTACTGTTATATCCAAGATCATATATATCAAATGCAAATATGTAGTGTGTAAAATACAAGACTAAAGCGTACAAGTGATGCTCGAAGACATCATTTTTAAATAGAACTATTAACTGTAAAATACAAGACTAAAGCGTACGAGTAATGTGTTGCAGGTGGCATCAATTGTCTCATGATAGAGATCAAATGGGCTGGGTCACAATCGAATCGTGGCGCAAAATTGCATCCTAACTAATGGCTATAACTTTTGGCCTAGTGGTGAGCGCTCGATTCTAACAATTAGTATCAGAATAAAGATCACGAGTTCGATTCCTGGTGAGCAATTGTTAAGGAGGAGATTGTTATGGGTTGTACAATTGTCCCGTGACGGAAGCCAGATGGGCCAAGTCATAATCCATGAGTGGAATTCCTAGTAGGACAATTGCTAAGGGAGAGATTGTTGCAAGTGACATCAATTGTCCCATGGCAGAGACAAAGTGGGCCAGGTCACAATCGAATCGTGGCAAAGAGTTGCGCCCTAACTAATGGCTATAGGTTTTGGTCTAGTGGTAAGCGCTCGATCCTAACATGATGCTCAAACATCATTTTTTAAATAGAACTATTAACTGAAGAACTAAACACATTAATAAGAACATTAGTAAGAATAGATATCAAGAAAACACATAACCATCACTAACAACCCTTTATCAATTTTTTATCATTTTTTTATAAGTTTCTTATTATAATTATTCATTATTTCTAATTATGTAAGCTGACAATTTAATCTTTATAAATACTAGAATGTTTAATAATGTTGGAATAGTTTGAATCTTTAATTTATTTATTTACCAAGTTAGGTAGGTTGACACTTTAATTTTCTATTACTATATTTATAATAACATTGGTGAAATAAGAGAACACTTTGATTGTACTATTATAAAAGAAATAATAGAGTCAATACTCTAATTATTAAGCAAAATAAATCAAAATAACAAAAGATCATTCAGTGAGTCAATCCACTAACCCATCAACCTGTGACGTAAGTCAGGTAACAAAATTTACGACTCACAAAAAGTAAGTCCGGTTAAACTAATTCATCTTTAGCTCATCATATGGTGAGTTAATTCATGTGAGCCGCTTGGCTCACTTTGTCACCCATATTTGGATTTTAACCATAAATAAAAATCTTGAAGAAGAACCGATTGTTTATGATACAGCCAGATTTCAAAGGTTTGAAGCATAAGACATGGAAAAGCAGGTTATCATGCAATAAGAGAACAATAAGAATCAGTGAATCACTATATGATAGAGGACTTCTATAGTACACCAGTTCATGCAAATGAATACAGAAAACAATAACAAGGTGATAAGCCTTACAGCTCCAACATCACTTTTATCTAGCCCCATGCCAAATGCCACAGTGGCCACAACCTTCAGAAAAAACATAAGTTATCAGTGACAGAAACTAAAACGAGGAAACACAAAGAAAACCCGTATATCACCCGTGTGTTGCATTGGAAAATTAAATGAAAGATTACTAAAATTATAATAACAATTATATTACCCGTTTGTTACATGAAAAAAATAAATTAAAAATTACTTAATAGAATAACAGCACGTTAAAGTATAACATTTTAAAATTTAGCAAAATATATCACAAAATATCCTAATGACACGTGATATAAACATAATTTCAATGAGGAAATTTTTTATTAGCAAATAAGTAGTGTTTGTTAAGGTAAATTAAATTTTAAGAGTACTAATCTTCAATACAGAATTAATAAAACATTTAACTGTTGTAAGAAATATAATTTCTACCATTCACGTAAACCTAAATAAAATTAATTTATCTAACATTCACTTGTATAGTTTTTATACTCACTCGTGGTTTTCAATTTGAACTAAGCAACTGTGAATTTATTTCACCATCCATTGGACATGATTATACTTTAATGTGATATATTACAAATAATTGTTTTAAAAATTGATATTTATATAAACCTAGATATTTACAGTTATATAAATCTAAATATTTATGAACATATAGTTTACTTTTAGATTTAAATTTTAGTATTTTTCAGTTTTCTTGTCAAAAAATTAATTTTCAACAAGTAAAGCAATTCAAACTCTATGGATATTTAATCATTATAGTTTGTAAGAATAAAATTAGAGACAATAAAATTTATAAATATTTATATTGTAATAAAAAAGTATAGTAATTATATTTTGTATGTTAATTTTTAAACATGTATTTTGCATGCGTATACTTCTGTTTGTTTTATTATTCAACCAGAAAGAAAACATTTTCAAAAGGTATTGCTGAAAAGATTAAAACCAACCAATATATCTAATTTATATATTTAAACAAAATGAAAAAAGAAATTTAAGTATTTTTCCTTTATCGATATTTATTTTAATGTAAGAGAACTATTTTATGTACTATGTAAGAAATATATATATATATATATATATATATATATATGCACTTGTCACAAATTCACAATATCTCTGATTAAATCATAAAATTCGTCTCACCACTCTGATCTTGTTGGAATTAAACAAGTCCTGTACATAGCTACGTTCCTTTGCAGTGATACCACTATGATAACTCTACATGAGAAATCAATCATCAAGTTTAACTCAGTGCCAAGGATTGTACAGAAAGACATGCAATGTAAAAGAAAAATCCAAAGCTAACCTTTGCCAAGATACTGTGATCATTCAAATATCTGCTAACTTGATCGGTTTCGTACTGGAACAAGAAGATGTGTCATTAATTCCCACCAACATAGAAACTTTCCTATTTATATTCAATTATCAACTATAGAAAACGAAATGTTAAATCTGAATCATATGGATCTCAGTAACTGCCTTTCTGCCAAAAATATTATACATATAAAATGCTCTGAGCTAGAAGCGAGAATATATTGCAATCATAGAACTCCCGTACTTGAAAGTTGGCAAAAAGCAGTCCATATACACACCTGAAATTTGCAGTATATAATGATGCTCTGAACTTCCGCAAAAGGAGGAGACTTTATCAAAATCAGTAGATCTTTCATTCTAATATGTTCAAAGATTTAAAACATAAGTTTAACAAAGTTCACATAATGAAAGTATACAAGCTAAGTAGAAGCATATAACTTGCCTGTTTCTGACCATAGACACTGATAAATGAAAATTATCCCGAAACTGCGCCTTCTGAATAAGATTTGACTGAGGGATATCTAGAGCCGACATGATGGCATCTAAAGTTGTGGTAGTAGCAGTTGCTGTCATTGCAAGCACAGCACGAACATTAAGTGTCTTACGAAGCAAAGATGCTCTAAGTCGCATAAAAGACGGTCGGAAATTGTGAGACCTGTAAAAATGTTTTCAAAATCTCAAGATCAAACATAAAACAGATTAATACCACAAAATGACATAGGAATTCCCTCACCATTCAGATATACAATGTGCTTCATCAATAACAACAAGTGAGATGGCTGGCAAAGAAGAAATGATAGACAGAAACCCTTCATTCAGAAACCGCTCCGGTGAAACAAAAAGCACCTATGTAAATCAAAAATTTAAAACATCAATAAATCTGAACATGCAAACACGTCATACAAAAATGGCCTGCAAACAATAAAACCATTTTATGTGAAAAATCAGTGTCAGTGCTACACAATCTAAGCCAAAGTTGCATTCATACGTCTAGTTGTTGAAAGTCCTACCTTTATCCCCCCTTGTCGAAGCTGCATCAGTGATTCAGAGGCTTCTTCAGGTGTCTAATATTAGTAAACACAAAGAGATTAATTAAACACAAGGAGATGAAATAATAACATCGAACATATCAGTATGCATTTTTAGGAGAAGAGAAAATAGAATTAAGTTTTCCCCGTAAATAAAAATTAACTTGTATAGAAGTTAAACTTAGCTTTTAAAGAAGTTCGGTGAGAAAGTTTATTTAGAAATTAAAGCCCGTAAGTTGATTTTGTTATAAGAGAAGAATATGCATAAGGATAACACTTGAAGAAGAAGAAGAAAATAAGAAACTACAATTCATTAAACCTCAAGTCAAAATCAACTTATGAGGCATAACTTTTGGACAAGTAAACTAAAAAGGACCTCTATGAAAGTTAAGGGCATTTTAACATTAGCGAGAAGCTGATGTCATTTACCCGCATATTTCTTTTTCAGTAAGTACTATTGTCGGAGAATTTGAGAGAAGGAGAAAAACTAGAGAGATCTTCACCAATGAACTAAATGCTGACCACCCAAGAAAATTTGACACCACACTCGTTCCAAAACCTTCAAACGCACTTACACTCTAACAACTAGTTCCGAACGACCTAACTTATCACATTCTTTCTTTTTCTCATATAAAGGTTATTCAGAAGCTTAAACAAACAGAATCAATCAACCAACACTGCACAAGGTAGAACGTATAACACACCTGAGTACTAGATAGAAGACCACCCCTAATCACATAAGGCAATTGCCTCAGCTGATCAGTCATCAAAGCCACCAATGGACTAACGACCAATGTAATCCCAGGCAAGATCAGAGCAGGCAACTGATAACACAGCGACTTCCCGGCGCCGGTCGGCAAAACAACCGCTCCTGACTTTCCAGCAAGAACCATCTTAATTGCCTCAACCTGCCCGTCTCGGAAACAATCATAGCCATAAACTAATTTCAAAATCTTCACCAAATTCTCCTCCGAAGGCTCATCAAGCGCCGCAGCCGCAGCCTCTTCCACTACAGCGCAATCAATCTCACGAATCTTACAACCCCCTCTCTGCTTCAACTCTCCAATATCCTTCTCTTCCCCTTCCCTTTCGTGCTGCGATTTGAATTTCCCTCTCTTGTATCTTTTCCCGCCGCTTTTTCCCTTCTTGTTCAGGAACTTCCTTCGCTTGCCACTCAAGTTTAGCCTCACGAAGTTCCCATCGCCGCCGCTGCATGGTCGAGGCTTAACAGTAGGCATAGGCGCGCTGGCACCTATCAGGTTCGGAAGCCGCGTCTTTCCGCGTGTCCTCGCATCGGTACTATTAGCGCGTGAATTGGACGCGGTGGGAGTAAGAACCGGTTCGATTCCAGAAGGTTCTAGGTTAATGAGCGGTCTTCGAATCTTCGCGAACGAAGCAGAGTGGGAGGAAGAGAAGAAACCAGCAGGGAGGGTTTCGATGGAGGAAGAAACTGAAGGCGCGTCGGAAGGTCGCCGAATTTGGAAGGGGAGATCGGTGGGAAGAGAGAGAGGGGTTTCCAGGACCGGGTCGGGTTTCGACGGGGCTTTGGAGGATCCAGAAGGACCTGGTTTTGATTTTGAGGGTTTGATTCTGATTCGGGATTTATTTGACACCACGAGAGGTGGTGGTGGCGGCCGCGGTGGTGACGGACTTAAATTTCTCGGAGGAGTTGCGGAGATGTGAGATCCGTCGGAGTCTGAATCCGACTCCATTCGAAATTTGTTGAGTCGGAGCAGAAGATGAGTGAAGAACGGCTTAAAGAACAGAAAATGGGTTATGATGATTAGTAAATAAAAAGCTAGTTCCCGCCGATGTTCCCGCCAGTTTTGTATTTTGTATTTCTTTTTGTATTTTGGTGTAGTGTTTGGGTTCAGGTTTTGAGTGCTTCTTCCTGCACCTCCATGTCTTTTTTTTTCTGCACCCCATAAAAGTTGTCCTTCTTATACTATTTCTCATTAAAAATATAACAAAAGTCCCTACACCTTGTTATTGTTAATATTTTCTAAATTTGATGTTTCAGAAGGTATTTTCGTATTTCAAAATATTTGAACGCTACAAATTGGAAAATCTTTCTTAAAATTTCTAAGATACATCCTTTCCAAATAACTCTCTTGACTTACTGTGAAATCAAAAGCACCAAGGCCATAAAAAGTATGTGTGTGCGTTGACTTGTCATAAAATTCATTTGCATCTCTAACATATTTTTCCTCTTATCAACACCTTTTGTGCAATTATGCTTAAATATTGTGTGTTAATTAAATATTTTTTATTTCTTACATTTGAATATTTATTTCTACTCTTTTATAATACTTTCATTTATTATATATTTTCTTTTCACGTGAGAATTGTGTGTGTTGATTTGTCTTAAAATTCATTTGTATCTCCAAGATATTTTCCCTCTTATCAACACCTTTGTGCAATTATGCTCAAATTATGTGTGTTAATTAAATATTTTTTATTTATCACATTTGAATATTCTACTCTTTTTTAATATTTTTATTTATTATATATTTTCTTTTCACATGAGAATGTTTAACACTCTAAGTGTTTAATAGCACGAACCTTTCATTTAATAAGTAATATAAATAACTTATCTTCTTTATTCTATTATTGTTAATTTTTTTTTTCATTTGAAAAACTCTTTTGTTTCGCTAAAAAAAATTATTATCTCTCAACCATTTGACCGGGTTTATATTTGAAAATATTTCTTAGATCTCTAAGATTTTCTTCCTCTTATCATACTCTTAACTATACATTTAGTTTCTTTTATGTGATTTCATTCACTGGTCTATCAAATTGTTTCCATTTGACCATTTTTTTTCATGTTTTTATTTTGTTTTTTATTTTACTATTTTGATATTTTTTATATAATTATTTTTATTTGTTAACTCATTATCATACTATAGTTTTTTTACTATAATTGTGTAAATAAATTTTATTTACTATAATATAATAATTTAATGTAATTGCCATGAATCTTTTTTATCACCCTCTAACATATATTATAGTTCAATAGATGAAATATGTACGTTAAATTTCAATTATTATTAGTTTAATCTTTGTTCTTTGTATGATTTTGATCCAGTGATGTATGATAATTATTATTAATGTACAAAAGAAGGGATTTCATTAGAATTTAAAAAATTTAAGTAAACATACATTTAAAATATTTTTTAATTTAAATATTTATTTTTCTTTTATATATTTTTTAAATTATTTTTAAATTTTATCAACTAGGTAACATTAAGTTTTGCAAATTCAATAAATGTTTTAACTCTCATGAATTTTTATTTGGTATTGAAATTCAATAAATTTTTATTCAATAAAGTGAGAATGGGTACAAGTAAAGCTGTCAAAATGGGTTAGAACCTGCGAGACAACCCAGCTCATCATGGGTTCGGGCCAAGTTGGGTTGAAATTTTTTTATAAATTTCAATACGGGTTAATTTTTTACCCGACTCATCTGAGTTGAACCCGTGGTGAGCCGGGTTGATGATAAAAGGGTCACACAAGTGTTTTTTTTTTATTAAGTTGGGTTTCACATTTGGGTCATGTTAAGTTGTTTTTTTATCCAACACATAAATAATTTGTATATTTTTTATTTTGGTTTGTATTTTCATTGTATTAAATTTTATTTAGATTTTAATTAGAACTACAATTTAGTTTTGACTGAAAAAAAAATAAAAAAAAAATAATACTTTTTTTGATTAAGTAAACCCGTGAGCCAACCCGTGGTGGGCCGGACCGGGTTCAAATTTTTTTGGCTCGTTAAAAAGTGAGCTGGGTTGGGTTGGCTCACTAAATCAATAACCCGTGGTGGGTTGAGCCGGATCGGGTCAGGTTACCCGTTTTGACAGCTCTAGGTACAAGTATATACTCGTTACGCGGTGGAGATATGGATGATACAAAAATTTGGTACACGTTACGCTTTGGTATAGGGATGAGGATGAATTTTTTTTCTCTATGGATGGGTATGTGATAGCGAAACCCATTCGCACCCTGCTTGTTGCCATCCTTGGATAGGTGTTTCAATATTTTGTTTCATGAGTTGACTTGACTTGCCTGATAGATATTTGTCTAGTATTTTTTGTGTTTTTGCATGACTTCTTTGATGCATTATGTTTGACTCGTCTAATGCTTTGTCTCTTTGTTTTTCCGATGTTTGTTTTGACTCGTTTGCTCCTTTTAGCACTTTAAGTTGACTTGTTTGGTCAACATCATTGTTTGATAGATATGTCTTTTAACAACATAGGTTGTTTGATCCAGCCTTCAACTAGTTTAAGCATTGCTTTTAACTAAGCTCGTCTAAGCCTTACTTTTTCATCTATGTATTTATTTCTTCAAGCATTAACATGTTCTTTTTTTTTTGTATGCCTGGCTTAAACTCATTGAACACACATTATCTAAACAAAAGATATAGATATGCATATTAATTTTTACAAGCAATCAATTCATGACTTCCTGGGTTGTCTAATGGTCATGTATGCATGTCTAATGAAGTCTATCACTTAATTGTCCTTTCATATGTCCAAAGCTTTATCTAAGATATAATTGCAACCAATCTAAGCTTATCTGGAACATGTGTATTGTCTTATCTCCCTTGTTTCATCATAAATTTTGTAATCATAAAAAACCTACTTATTGTCGGACTCGTCTAGTGGGGTTTTCTAGTGTCTAATTTTAACATCTTCATGGTCCATGCTTGTAAACTGATTTAAGGTGATGAGTGACAGTAGAACTGGCTTCATTTCTACTCCCTTGGTTGGCCTAGCTATGCTAGGGCAAAGTGTCTTGGACCTTGTTGGTGAGCATAGTTTACCAAGAGTCTTCTCTTTTGATTTTCTTCAGGATTCTTTGTTCCATTGACTTTGTTTGATGTTGTTGTGTCAAGATAGGAATGGATGACTCTTTTTACTGCTTTCTTAACCTTTCTTATTGATTTTGTTTTCTTATCTTGCTATTATTTCTTCTGGTTATTCTTTCTATCTCAGGATCAAGTAACAAGCCTTCAACCTGTCTCCTGCTTTGCACAAAAGAAGCAACTCAAAAGCAAGTGAGCACAAAAGAGTAACTAACAATAAAAATTTAAATTGCTAAATATATACACATATTTACAAGAAAATCCAAAATGATTATAACTATTGATTATCTTGACAAAAATCCTCGACAATGATGTCAAAAACTTGTTGTTTGACAAAAAAAGTGTCGTATCTACAAGGACTTGTTTAGATTCTCCAATAACTCAAACATCTTAGTTTGCAATAAAACAGTACTTTTGTAGTTTATAATGAAAAAGTAAAACAATATATGATTGAAATGGAATTAACTAATAAAAATAAACGTGTTGACATTGAACTTCATTGATCTTCTTTTACTTCATTTTTACTAATTCACTATATACTAATACCATCATCCAATGTTCCTAAAACTATTTGGCTCATTCTAAATCAATTCCTTGAGTTTAGAACCTAAAGATTTCAAACACAATGCTACTCCTCAAATTTTGATGAATGAATCATCACTTTAAGTGCATGACTTAATCTAAGCTAAAGCATTTAAATCTATTCCAAACATTCAAATACATTATATGACTTGATTGGACCATATATTTAAGATTAGTTTCCCAACTCGATCTAAATAAGTGAAATAAAATGAGTGGTTAGTTCATCCAAACAATCAAGAATAAACCACATCATTAACACTACATAAAAGCATTTATATATATGAAATCTGAAGTAGTATAGAGAATCAGAAAAGTTACATCCAACCTCAACACAAGAGAGTTCAACTACTCATAATGATAACTCGAGTTACAAGAATATGAAGTTGGAGTCCCTCTCCCATGTCTCTTACATGGATCTTACAAAAGTACAAAGAAAAGTGTCTAATGATATCTAGAAAATAAGCTTCCTAAAATAGAACATTACTCTATTTTTATAGACATTAAAATCATAACTTAACTCTTTCTCTAATGATCAACACTTGAAGTTTTCTCCCTTAAAGAGTTTTCTTCCATGGTTTAACTTCTTTGTTTGGTGGTCAAGGTCTCCTGTTGAAGGTTTCTTTTTGTCGCTCAACACCTTTCTTCGTTGCTCAATTGTGAGGGTTGGAATTAAATTCTACTTACTCATCTTACAATGCTCAACATCATTTTTGAAGCTTAGTTGCACCATTTTTTAGGTCTTGGAAAAAGTGCTGCATTTTCATAAGAAACTCATTAAACTTAAATCTATCTAATTCTTAATATCTCATTTTGTAATTTTAAGCCAAGGATGGTTGATTTACTCAATTTGTGTTGATTTCATGCATTTCAAGTGCCAAAACATATATAAAATCAAGTAAATTAGACATTTCTCACTAGATCATATAAAGGATATAAATGTTTATCTATTTCTCTTAATTGTTATTTCATTTCAGCAGATGTCACCTTCATTGAGTTTTCCCATTATTGTAAGTCTCCTTCTCCTTGTGTGCATTCGTCTACTACAATCATTATCCCTGTTATTTGTGATCCTTGTCTAGTGCACCTCCGGATTCTCCACCTCCAATGAATGACTCACTTCTAGTGTTGTCATCTCCATCCTCTCCCGACTTAGACAATTGAGTATGAACTTCTAATTGCCCTCTATAAAGGTATACACTCTACCCGTAATCCATATCTTAATTACATTGGTTTGAATTATCTTAGATTATTTCCACCTTTTTATACATGTTTTTGGTCTATTTATTCTATGTCAATTCCAAAATTTATAGGTGATGCCTTAGCCCATCTTGGTTGGCATCAGGCCATGCTTGGTGAAATAAGTGCTCTTTAGAATAGTGGAACTTGACAACTCATCCCATTATAGGTGGATTTTTGCAGTCAAAGTTGGTTTTGATGATACTATTGATAATCTGAAAGCTTTCATTATGCCTAAAGGTTATACACAGATTTTGGTTTGAATTATAGTGATACTTTTTCTTTAGTGGCATAATGAATTTTGTTCGCTTATTTAACCATGGTTGCTTTTCAATAATGACCTCTTTACTAACTGAATGTTACAAATGACTTTGTTAATAGGGATTTGCTAGAAGAAATCTATAAAGAGCAACCTTCGGGTTTATTACTTAGAGGGAGTCTTTTGGATTGGTATGTCATTTATGCAGATCTTTATATGGCTTGAAATAGTCTCTTTGGGTTTGGTTTGGAAAATTTAGTAATGTAGTTCAATAATTTGGAATAACTCATAAGGATGTAGATCATTCAGTTTTACCATACTCAAGTGTCAGGTGTATCTATTTAATAATATATGTTGATGGCTGATGAGCATATCATATATAGATATATTCATGCATTAGTTTAGGACATTTTTATTCATTTGTGCATTATTAGACTCATTTCATCATGCATTATCTAGTTTCGGATCATACATTTGGATTGGTGCGTTGTTTGTGTAAACAGGTCTGAAAGGAGTAAGTTAGACGCAAAACAGTATGTTCCACAAGTGCTTGGTGGAGTCTTCCACGACTTGTGGATGTGGCTTCAGAAGATGCAAGTTTCAAAACAGTTTGTTCCATAGGTGCCTGGTGGATTTTTCCACGACCTGTGGTTTTGTGCAGCAAATTGGAGGATACAAAACAGGGTGTTCCACAGGTGCCTGGTGGATTTTTCCACGACCTGTGGTTTTGACTTCAGAAGATCATGCGCAAAACAGAGTGTTCCATAGGTGACCTGTGGATTTTTCCACAACCTGTGGTTTTCTAGTGAGAAAATTGCAGATTACGTGGACTCTCAAAGATTTAAAAGAAAAAGAAAATATAAAGAGGAGAGATATGGGGAAACGGTTGGAGGAGAGAGAAAGTGATCTCAGCAAAGAGGAACGTGGAGGAAATATAAAGGGGAGCGTTCATGGAAAAGGAACTTCTTCTTCTTCCTAGAGTTTATATTTTCAGTATGCAAAACTAATTTCATTTTGTTGGAGGATTGATGTAAGACTTTGGATTATAGGTTCTACTCTTTACATTTGATGTTTTGCTAATGTTCTTCATCCCAGTGCTTTGTTTATGGTTTTATCATTCATTTATGAGCAATTTCACAATTGGGAAATTGGGGATTGCTTGCGATTATGAACAAGACAGGTTAGATTATGTCACAATTGGGAAATTGGGCATATCTAATTAGTTTGCAATAGAGATGATTAATGATTTTTCATGATTTTATTGAATTTTTGTAAACTGACCTAATGAATTGGGGGTTCGAATTCAATAAATAGATTTTACCTACTAAGGGATTAGGGGTAAAACAGCTGTAAGTAAGCTCAAGTGGATGATTACATTACTTGCATCAATTGAAAATGGGTAGAATTTTATAGGAAAAAGTACGAAATCAATCCTCTAACGATTCTTCTCTTGATTAAAGTTTTTTGTTATAACTTTTATGCTTGCAATTACATTGATTCACATTTGCTCAAAATTACGTAAATTAGGAATCTAGTATTCAACAAGTCAATCCCAGAGGACGATATTTTATTACTACGTTAACGATTGGTTCACTTGCCAAACGTACATCAATGGCATTGTTCTTACAAGTATTGACCCCATGACATCTCCCAAATGAAACAACACCTTTGTCACCACTTTTAAACAAAAAATCATGGCAAACTCAATTATTTCTTGGGGATTGAGGTAGCACAATCCAACAATGATTGGTATTTTTATATAACAAAGGAAGTACGCATTGGATATTTTGGAAGAATTTGGGTTGATGAACTCAAAATCTATTAACACTTTCATGGATCCTAATATCAACCATCTACCTAATCAGCGGGAGCTTTCTCATATCCTAAGGTACAAAAGATTAGTTCGGAAATTAAACTATTTTAGTATTACTTGTCTTGACATTTCCTTTGCAGTCAAGGTGGTGAGTCAATTTGTCAATTCTTCATGTGTAAATCATTAGAATGCAATTATTCATATATTAAAGTACATTAAAGGATCTCCTGGAAAAGGTTTGCTATATGGTCACAATAACCATACTAAAGTTGTCTATTATTCAAATACTGATTGGGCAGGATCTCCTTCTAATAAAAGGTCCACTTTTGAATATCGTGTCTCGATGTGCGATAACTTAATCTCATGGAAGAGCAAGAAACAAAGTGTTGTGATAAAATCTAGTGTAGAAACAGAGTATAAAGTTATGGTCACGACCAATTGTGAACTTCTTTGACTTAAAACAATTAAAGAGTTAGAATTTGGATGGTTGCTCTTCATATTAGTTCTAATCTTGTCGTTCATAAAAGGATCAAACACATTGATGTTGATTATCATTTTATTGATAAAAGACCATATATAGAGACATCAAGACTGAGTTTGTTAATTTAAGTGATCTATTAACATATATTTTTACCAAATCTTTACAAGGACCTTGAATTGATTATATTTGTAACAAGTTTGTTACATAGGATTTATATGTCCCAATTAGTAAACATTAAGGATTCATCCTATACATCTTTCTCTTTTATTTTAACACATTTAATCTCTATTATATATTTGATGTTTTTAATCATTTGCCTCTTCCAATCTATTCTTCTGTATCTCTATATCTAAATTAAATTTCAATACTTAATTGGTGCAAAAAAAATGTTAATATAATAAAAATAATTAGCAAAAATACAAATGTTGTCGCACTTGTGTGTTTACATTTTTTAATTTTCATAGAAATTTGAGTTAAGATCGATACGAAATATATAATTAAATTTTAAAATAGTTATTAAATGTAAAATTAAAAAAATAAAATATGTACACAAAATAAGTTTTTAAAATAACGGTCAAAGATAAAAGAGGGTTGTAGAATAACAATTAAAGATAAACTATTTATAAAATAATTAATTTTTAAAACAATAATTAAGGGTAAATCTACATAACGAAATATGAACACAAAAAAGATATTATATATTGTTATAAATATATTGTTATAAATAATTAATTTTTAAAATAATAATTAATTTTTTATATATTGTTATAAATATTATATGACAGTTTAAAACAGTTACTATAAATAGAATCTATATAACTTATATGTATAATTTACACATATTAAAATATTTATTTATTACAAATTTTAATTATATAAAATTCAACAGTTATCTTGTGCAATTCAATGCATAAAATACTAGTCTAGAAGAAAAAATCTAAATCTATTCAACTGCAGCTCTGTCCGACATGGAAAAACTTAGCAAAGAAATCAGTATGCTTTTCACAATCTTAACGAATATGAATGAGTTCTACTTCACACTTCCTTTCATGAATCACTTGAGATGGAAATCAAATAACAAGAATGGAGCATCTGGAGGAACACAATCCTCAAATTACCTCAAAATAATGGCCTACAACAAAAAAGGAAGGGGAAAAAAAAATAACTTTACAATTATGTCAAACACAAAGTGCCATATCTTACAATATATTGGAACCACCACATAGCAATTGGCTATTTATCCGAAACAGCCATAAACCTAAACACAAACGGGGAAGCATTTGGCTAAGCTCTGCTCTGGTGTATATATATAGGCCAACAGAAGGAGAAGAAATGCTGGCACAAATCAGAAGGCAATCTGAACTATGAACTCTCACATTATGATGCAATTACACTTTGATTCAAGCTTATTAGGGGGCTTCATGCTGTCTATCTTGTTAGGAAGCCCAACATTGCGTATCAAAGACTCATCAGTATTTTCATCATTCTCAGTCTTGGTAGGCGATTCTGATTTTACATCAGTTTCTACCATCTTAGGCCTTGCCTTCTGAGGTTTCATAGCACGCTTGCGGGCAATCTGGCTGCGTGTGTCCTTTATATCGGAATTGGGTTTCCCCAATATAGTCACTGTCGGCTCAGAACCTTCCAATGGTTCTGAGTGTTCCTTTTCCATTGAAATCGTTGCAGCTTTATATGCAAGATCATGGATGATAGAGCTGCAGAAAAGTATAGTATCTGTTGCCTCTTCAAGTGTCAAGCTTCTGGTGTTAACACCATCTTGACACTCCACCGTAACTGTGGATCCTTCTGGGAAATAGCATTAGAAATCTGTCAGAAATTTGCTGAGCACTAATATTTTCTCCAAATAAAGGTTCAGCAGATAAAATAGATTACAAGCGCCAAAACCATGTACATTGAGAAACAGCTTTCTTGTACTCCCCCACTATTAATGAAGTATTTGTTCAGATTTCAGAAAGCTCGTAGAAAAATATTACAGATCCTCAAGAGCAGCGGTTATGAAATCAAAAAATAGAACTTTTTTATTAAAAAATTACCTCGGGGTTGCATTGGAAATTTTGGGGAGTGCATTTGTTACACTCTGTAATAAAAAAAAAAATTCTACTTTTGATTCCAAAACACAAAAGTTAATCCGAAATACAAATCTTCCGGCAAATTGGAAACTGGACTATTAAGTTGCTGCTGACTACCACTCTTAACATATCAGGCACATCAATTCAGATTATTATCATTCGTAAAAAAATATGTAAAGAAACAACCTTCCAAAGTATACTACTCTATCTGTTAGAAAACAAGACCATGAAATTTGTTTATCTGTTTAAAATTTACATGACAAACTATGTGCTATGTACATACACGACAGTATTCGAGACATAAGAATAATTTAAGATTGTCACAGAAAGTTTTCATGCTCATCTCAAACAGCATCATACCTATGCCATGGGAGTACTCGGAGGCGTTGAGCTCAGAAACAGAAGCTGCAAGAGAATCACTGGAAGAAATTGAAACAGAAGGTTCCTGAAAATCATCAACAGGGCATTTTGATACAAGTGATGGATCATCATCTACCACTCCAGTATCATTCTGACTAAATTTTTCCCCATCTATTTCTGATTCTTCAATTTTAGAAGTGTTGGTAGTAACCAGAGCATCCAATCCATCCACATTAGAGTTCTCCATATCATTTTCCTCATCAAAAGATGACTTTGCATCCTGAACTGATGTTTCGGTATTTGGCACACTGCCCACATTATTCGGATGGTCTTCAATTCTATCACTTAAAATACAGCTTTCATGATTTGGAAATGATGCCACTGAATTGTGATCAGGCCGAACACCAGTAGCCGGGCTTACTAATACTGAGATACAAGCATCAGCTGTTCTACTACGGTCATGGTATTCAAGATTATCTTCCTTGGCAACAATGGAACTCATAGAAGAATCAATCACATCTGTCACTGTATTTTCTGAAGCTTGCATTTCTCGCAGATGTTGGGGTATCCCCTCTAGGTTGCTGCATTCAGTATTGCCAGATGAAGTTTCTTGTGTAGTAAAACCTAATCCATGGTACGAATGGGTTGACATTCCAGAAAAAGATGAACCAGGGCTTGGAGGCCTGATCCTGACGTCATATCCATAGTCTACATCCAATTTCCTGCCACTTGACTGCCTTTGGACGCGAAAATCAGAATGTCTTGTTGAGCTGAAATCAACAGATGATGAGGTAGAATAGCTGCTACGGCCCGTTGAACTTCTAATACTGTTCATGCTGTTTCTTGCAAAGGACAGGTCATCATAAGATAGCGTTGTGGCAGTAAAAGTCCTGCCCTGAATTACAGGTCCTTTGCTACTGTTTGACCTTTTTAGTAGTACAGAGATGCCAGTGCCTTCCAAGAGGTCAGCTTTCAAAATTGAGCGGTCTTTGGAAAGAGACAACTGCTGCTCCCCGGAATGATTATCAGGCTTCGTGGAATCAACCCCTGACTGGTCCACCTCTAGCTGATTAGTAGACGTCTGCTCATTTCTCTCCACTGAACTTGAGAGAGGATTTTGTTGCGAGTTGTCCCAAATATATTCACTGGGAAAAGTGTGATTTGCCTCTGCACCTGGTTCTCCAAGGGGAAACCTCACGTTACTCACATTATTCTCTTGAGACAGTCTAGACTCAACAGCTAGTTGGTCTGTTTCATGTGATGGTTTTTCTTCTGTAGGAATGCTTGTGGAATTCACTGAATTGTCACTGGAAACTGCCAAAGTTGCATCCGGGATGATATGTCTCAACAATGTGGTTTTCCTGCTGCATTCTTGACATAGTCTAAGATTCTTCTCAGTTTGATCAGTGGCCTCCAGAGGACAACCACAATTAGAACAGATTTCTGTATTCTCAAAAGCACTAGTTTCAGAAATGTCAACTATGGCATCGGACGTTTCTAAACTTTCACTGAATTCTTTGTCAATACCATGATAAACAAAAGTCTCAGATTCAGTGGGACCTAAACCAATCATAGGGCCTATAGTTTTATTGTGCAGGACATCAACTGATTCATCAATGATCTCATGCTCAATGTTTGCATTTAATACATCAGTTTTATCAAAGGAAAATACTTCCTCATGAATGTCAGCATATACTATCTTTTCAGTTTCACTGGCATCTTCTTGATTGTGGTCACTCCCTTCAGTATCTGGTGCAAAACTTGTACCATGATCAGAGCTTGCGTTGCTGCTTGTTGTGACAGAGGAGTTCCTAGATACCAGGGATCGTTGTGCAGAATTTGCTTTTCCAACATAAAAGGTTGTACTTGGCACACTTGACAAGAGAGGCCTGAACATGTTCTGAGGACTTTTTTTATCCTGGCACAGCAAGGTTGGTTAACAAACAAAGTAAGCAGTTTGATCCCAAGTTCGCATCCAACTCTTAAAGACATAAGGGAAAAGATCAGGGCAAAAGGTGAGGGGAGCATGAATGAATGAACAACTCTTTCCAAGAAAAACTCATTCGTGACTAAGAACAGCAAATGTGTAAACTTGGTTATGATAATCCACGTATGCCACTTTATATGCAGCGCAACAAAAAAGCTCATTGATGACTTTGCTGAAGTCACTTACTTGAATAATAGTCTTATCATGTGTAGCTTAAAAATAAACAGAGAGGAAAGAGAACATGCACCAGAAGAACCAAATAAAGCATTGTACCAAGATTATAGAGATAAATAAATCAAATATGATTGTACTCTCCAGGTGACCAGGTTCACTTCAATCCAATCCTACCTAATCACATCCCAACTGATTCCACAGTAACAACCCTGGAAGACCCGGGGAGTTCCGTAGCACTAGGGGATTCTAGCCAACAGTTCCTGAGTATTGGGGGAAATACACACATACTTGAAATTATGTCAAAGTTTTGATTATTGGTAGCCTAGAAAGATCGAAGATAGTTGGCTCACTCCAAATTCAATTTAAATTGTTTTGATTTTGACAAGTACCCAAGCAATGGGGAACCCACACTCAAAAGCTAGCTATTATAAAGGGATAACCAAATACTTAAATATTCCCCCGAGCAACTTATACTACTGGATCTGGGACTTAAGCAACCTATTCACTTTAATTGCAACCAGCTTTCGTACCAATTGATAAGTATCCAAGCACTTGGAGAACCCAGCTTTAAAAGCTAACTATTAAAGAAGAGAACCACCTAAATATTCTACTGAGCATCTTATACTACTCTATGTGAGATTCAAGTGCCTCAACCCAAGTTCCTTTTAAGAATGTTCTAACTTATTAGCATATGTGAAAAGGAAAGTGAATAAAAGAGGGAAATTATGTGCATGCATATGCAGAGAAGAGTTGACTGAACATATCTTTTTGTCAAACGAGAATTTTAATATAGACAATTTAGGAATATCATATTAAAAACAGCTTCTTTAGTTGAAATTACTCAGCGAACTATAAAATGATTGAGAAAGTAAGTCAAGATTTAAGCAAAAAAATACCATTTGCCGTAGAGCAGAATCAAAAGATCTTTTAGGAGCAGAACTTGGGGACACCATCCTGGCTGGCTTCTTGGAAATTGAGGGAGATTTGCTGTTTGAAAATGAACCACCCCTTCTTGAACCATATCGGTCTAGGCTACCCACAGGGATGGACTGAAGAGAGTCCAGATCATCATCACCAGAAGATATGACAGAACCTTTGCTGCGTGAACTAAATTGATCTCGATCATGACTATTAATATAACTGCTGCTCCTGGAAGGCGTGGGAGACATTGATTGCCTACCTAATTTAGAAGTAGAGTCCCTACTATTTCTGGATGCTGGGGATGAACCCCTCACATATGATGCCGGCCGATCAGCCAAAGATGTCCGGAGATTAGGAGGAGCTTCAGAAGAGAAACCAGGAATGTTTGTTTGCCATGCTCTTATCTTTGGTGAAGCGGAGTTTCCACGGCTTGTCTTAACAGGGGAAGTTCCCCTAATCCCAGATGAGACGGCAGGACTACCCGAGCCAGTGCTGATTCGCCGAGGAGTAGGAGTAGAGGACCTAGAAACAGGTGTTGCGGGCTTTGTTGGAGGTGGAGATGGTCTTCTTGTTGGAGTAGCCTGTCTAATAACTTGAGTTGGACTAGAATTTGGCGTCAATGAAGACCTTCCCCTTGATTGCAATGTGTTATTCCCAGATCGAGGGGATGAGCTTAAGCGATTAGGACTTGCACTGCCCCTACTGCTTTTGTAACTTCTCTCCATCTGAAAGTGTCCAACAAAAGGTGGATAGTGACTAAAATAACACACTTTTCATACAGAGAAGAAAATATTAGGATTTTCATTCAAGAGGTAATTGTGCACAAAACAGATTTCAAAGCACACCGTAGATGATCTTGATATGGAAATAGGTTTACTTCTAGGCCTGCCTCTGCTCACAACATTTATTTCTGCTGGTTCATCATCTAGTGAAGGAAACAGTGGAGTGTCCGGTGGTGTCAATAACCTTCAAACGAATAAAACAGAAATGCAGCATCAGTAAAGTAAAATGCACATCTAATTCTAAACCTTCGGAAAAAAGGGATTTTGAATTATTGACAAAACTATTAGTGTGAAAGAAACACAATTGCAAAAAGTTGGAATTGAAATCATAAAATTTGATCATAACACAACAACAAGATTTAGCATAGTAAGATTCAAAAGATAGAAAAAACTACACACCAATCATAGTCATTCTTGTCACCATCTGCATTAAGCAATTCACTGGTTTCTCCTCGACCGGGAATGGATATCCCAAGCTTGATATCAGAAAAATGTCTCAACTTCTGGGCTGCAAATTAATATAAAAAATGGGGGAGAAATGCATGAGTATCACACAAATAAAGCAACTGATAAATATATATACATTCTCTCCTCAAGATGCGAGTAAAGAAGATTACAAAATGAGTCTTCCAGGTCATCTGATGGCTGAAGCAAAAAGCCCTCTTTTTCTCTGGACTGCATTTCACTGAACAAAGCAAGATCTTCATCTTTCTCTCTTAAGTGCAATCCACTTTCAAGACTGCGTCCGCGCTTGTGACTGTCTGATCTTGACTCTCTACCAGGAGAGCATCTAAATGCCGGGGAAGGTGGCATCTCCCCTACCCAATGCAATGCTCAACAAGTTTCACCTCAAGTTCTCCATTCAATCCAAAGTCAAAAACCTTCAACACCCTAACCAACAAACAATGATTATTGTTAACACATAGCTCAAGCTCACCACAAATCCAATCTCCAAACAACAATACCAACAAAAAAAAAAAAAAAAAACCCACTTTCATTCACCAACTATCTCCTCAGGCTTCGTTACTTTTTCTAAGCACTCAACAAACACTAGCAAGCACCATACCCAATGTGACTGAGTCAACCAACCCACATATCCCAAAACAAACAAACTAAATTTGGCATATTAAAACAACTGTACCATTCCAAACGCAATGTCTAACCCCTCAACATTCATATGCAATAAGCATCCAAAGCTAACACTGAAGATATCCCTCAACCTGAAACCCTAAAACATTGGCCAGGAATAGATCCTAATTACGCCGTTTCCATCACCGACCAAAAACATAGCCAATTCAAACGGCAAAATTCAAGCTGGAGCACCCATTAAGCAAGTTCAGAGCATACAGCGAAACAAGGCTCACCAAATTCCCAAGTCAAATAGCTTCAAACACAGTGCGAATTCTAAGATTAAAAAACAAAATATAATAAAAACAAAAACAAAAAAATAGAGCTTAAATGCCAATTACAATGCGACGAATGTTGTCCCAGACACCCGGATCTACAGCATTCATGGCTTCTTCTGAGCACCCAAAAGTACAGATCAGAACCAGTGTGATCCAACGGTTCCAACAAACTCTAAAAAAATTCCATTTTCTCTCTCCTCACACAATTCTTTTTTTTTTTCAGCTCTGAAAAATAAAAAACATAATATTGAACTGCAATTTGAGAATAATAATATTAATACTCAACCATAACCTTTGTTGTTGTCCTTTGATTTGCTGTTTTGTCCTAAATAGCAAGCATTCTTTCCTCTCTTTTTTCTGTTTTTCAGCTTCCTTTTGAGTTCCTTTTTTTTTTCTGCCGTTACAAGTGCCTCGTAGGTTCCCTCTTGTTTTTTTTTTGCAAACCTTTTTTTTTTCTCCTAAATGGCACTCCAATATGGTTAAGAATTTTTTATGTCTTCTATTTTTCTCAATTTCTGTGTTTGCGTAGAAGAACTAAAATACATTAATTAGTCGATTTTAATGTCTAGGATTTTTAGTTCCACTTGATATTATAGCTCATGAACCATTTTCTACCTTTTTAATTGCTAAACATCAATTGGATTGAATGAGACATTAATATTATAATCGTGCTGGTCGAAGGTTACATGTGTAGGTAAATGCCTAGGGTGTTACATGCCACATTGGAGACAAGTTTGAACTTTTGGATCCTTCATCGCATAAACGAGCCATAATAATAAGCGATAATAATATTTAATGGCTGGGGTCAATTTTTGGGACTAAGCTATTAAATTTCTTATCACATTCAGTAATATTAAATGTACGTTACCTTACACTGATCCGTATAGCAACTAAAAAGTTTTGACTCGTTGAAAGCCCCAAAAGGAAAAGGAAAAACAAGAGCTATTATACTAGTAGTATTAGTAATATTTTGGCCAACCATGTTCTAAAATTTGAAGTTCAAAGTAATGAACAAAGTTAGCATTATTTAGAACAACGTTGGACAGTGTATGAGAGACCCAAAAGTGTGTATAATATAAGAAAGTCTTTCTCAGGAGGACTGAAGCATCACGGTCAGGGGTTTGATTTTGGTGAGGCTTTGCATTTTGAAATAGTTGATATGTCCTAATTAGTTTTTTTGTGGCCTAAGGTTTCTATCCATGAAGGAAGAGAATGGTATTTTAATTAAAGAATAGTGCTTGAATTGGTGAGAAAGAAAAAACTCTATTTGAATTAAAGGATGAAAAAAACCCAGAATTAAAATATTGTATAGATGCAACAGATAAATAAGGCTAAAAATTGTAATGGGAAAAACTTGAGAAGAAAGGAAGGAAGAGAGATAAAAAAAAAAAAAAAAAGTTGAGTGGGGACTAGGTAGGAAAAAGTCAACTTAACAACTGAGTTATGATTAGGCAATAGATAGGTGTGTACACTAATGTGAAGATTATCGAATCATGTCACTTTAATTGGTAGGTGATGAAGGAAACTTAAAAGGCTACTTACTATGCTAATCATTTTCATTGCTTTATGCCTTTATCTTCTCTTTGCTTTGCTTTCATTTCATTTCCTCCTTAACACATTTTCCCGAGCAGAGTTTAACTTTGCCAACGGTCGTCGCCAATTTCTACTTTTTCCGTCAAACACAAAAATCACAGTTTTTAAACAGTATTTTTAATTACAAATAGGAATTTCGATTTTCGTTTTTAGGTTTATTACTTTTCATCTTTTAAAATATTTATTTATCTTTATTCGTAAAAAATATCGTTTTTTCATTTAAATAAAGCTCTATCGCGAGCGATGAGTGCATTGATGATTTAGACTTGGTACCATTTATCATAGCAGTCCTTTTAATAAATAACCCCACAGGTTAGCTCAACTGTTATAGCATGACGATCCATTAAGACCAAGAGATAAACATGTTTTTAAAATATTTATTAAAAATTAAGATAAAAAATTATTTAAATTATTATTAATATATTTCTATCATGTTTTTCCGTGTAATTTATTATTTTTATTAAAAATGTATTCTTTTTACTTCTTAACTAGTGTAGTATATTTAGAATATTTGTTATTAAGACTCGGTATATTATCCAATCATGTGTTTCTCTCTATCTAGGTTAGGTTTCCATTCTTATAAGTGATTCAACGACTTTTCACACAGTGAGATGAAAATGAGATTTTCTGCTATATGGATCATTCCGGAACGTGAGTGTTGAATGTCGTAGTATGTTAATACATATGCAAAATTTAATTTTAGTTCATTAATTTTTGCTTAATTTATGTTAAAGTATTTTTATCTAAAAAAGTAGTTGAACTATTTAAACATATCGTAATATATTCCGTTTTTATCATTGAGTATTTTCAATGTTACACATCTAGTGTTGAGTTGAGTTAAAAAAATAAATAAATAAGTGTAAAAAGTGAATTGTTGTGAATCTTAGATAATGAAAATGAAGAATAAAAACATAGACAAAGTGTGAAAAGAATAAATCGTCATGTGCTATATATCTTTTACTTTGCATCATTTGGAACATAAAGAATGGAAACACAATGCAGTTATAAGTTAAATATAAATCCTAACTAAATAACTGAATATAATACAATGATTATCGATCATGAACAAAATATAATGATTATTTATCATGAAATAGAATATAATGATTATTGATCACTAAATAATTTATTGTTCTTTTCTATCCCTAAACATCCTACAATGAAATGGTCTATTCTAAAGTGAGTTAAGTATTCTAGGCTTGTTTGAAATTACAATCTCTTTCACCTCAAATTATTATTATAACAATCTATGTTCAATATGTGAAGACAATGCATGAACTTAATCATGAGAAATGCCTTCATAAGACATTTGACAAATTATTCTTGATGGTGATTTTCTTCACTTTAGTCATCTCCTTAATGCATATCTAGCATTGGTATGTTATCTCCCACCGTGTTGAACATGATCCTTAGTTAGTCACATTCAGACTACCATAAAAGAAAATTGTCTTTCCATCAATGAATCTTAAATTATCCGTCAAATCCTTCAACTCCCCTTTAGTCATTTTTACTAACATCATATACTCTAATTTAGTGGTAGACAAGGTTATTGTTGGTTGGAAAGTAGTTTTCTAACTAACCAACGAACATGTCAATTCTGAATGTGTAATATGTAACAGACCATCTAGCATACAAGTTCACGACAAATTAAAGTCAGAGAACCCTACCAAAGTACATTGTAAATCAGCCTAATATTGTTTACAATCACATACATTAGATTCTCCATTATTAGCGTAAAGAACACAAGATATGTATTCTTTCTCCTTGCTAGTTTATAAATAGAATTTGTTGATCAAAATCATGAAGAATGAAGGTTGTTTTTTCTTCTCTAGATTGTGGTGTGATGATGTAACAATACCATTTGTATTGAGCATTTATAGTTTTCATGCTCGAACGTGTGTGAATGTATAAATGAAAATAAGATTTATTTTAGAATAAAAAGTATAATCATTATTAGCCTTCATTTTCTATAAGATGTTTTCAAAAGTATTTAAAAAATTTTAATTGGCTATTAGTTGCCATAATTAATTATCTTAAGTAGAATAATCGATTAAACTTTAATTGATTATCTTTAATAATAATTGATTATCTTAAAGTTGTTACAAAACATCATTGTACAAATAATCCATTATGTTCATATTGAGTTATCTCATGTTTTAACTTGTGTAATTAATTGATTAAATGAGAAATAATTCATTAAATTATTATAGTGTTGTTTCCATAAATAACAGGTAACAAAATAATCAATTAGTTTTAAACAATAAAGTTTCTTCTAAAAAAAATGTATACATAGTTTCAAAGATATATTGAATTGTAAATCAATGGCTTTATACATATTACGATATTGATTTCATATATTATTAAGATATGTTTTAAAGAGTTAAAATTTCTCTTGTTTCTTTCATTTTTAAGAAACACATCCATCAAGGCTAAGTGTTGTAAGTTTGATTCTTTACTTTTTGATCTTATCTTTTAAATATTCATCATACAAATGATATATTTTTCATTTTAATGTGTGACTTTTGTTACAACTTATGGTGTAGTATGTTTTTGCATTTAGTTAGTGTTTCTTGAGAATTTGTTTAAGTGGGTTTTTGTGCATATTTTTGTGTAATTACATGTATCACATGTGTAATATGGATGTACTATGGCATTTGTGAGATAATGAAAATATCTTAGCTTGAGTAGATTGATATTGGATACAAAATCAAGTTAGTTTGAACTACTTTAAAATCCTAAGCATCTTTCTACCCTCATCTTTTATACTTTTTGAATATGTATATTCTGCTAGAATCTTATCTTCTGAAATAAATAGTCAAAATTTTTTCCAAATGTCTCTTAATTGATCAATAAAGTGAAAACCAATAATTCACCTTCCTCTTGGTAATGTTCAACCTTATTTTCTTTACAATTGACCCTAGAGTTGGTCTTTTATAGTCTTTCAAAATAAAAGATCATGGTTGGATAAAACAAACCTTTGATGTTCATGCATCTATTAACAAACCCCTTTGTTCGTTGGAAAAAATATCATGTTAAGAAAATTCACTTGAAAATATTTCTTGAATCAATTGATAAATGGTTTGTCATGTTGTTACAAATGGTCCTTTCATTCCTTTTCAACTTAAGAAAAATATGCATATTTTGAAGGACTTCTCAACTTAAATTATAGAGGAAAACAAAAAGCTGAATATGATGTAAGAACAAAGAATGTCATATCATATGGTCTAATGCTTAATGAGTAGTTCTATAAAGCATCTATATAATCAAAATGTCAAGAATGTGAAAGAGGTTCTTGAGGTAATGCACTCAAATATATTATTATCACAATAATTTCACAATACAGTTATCACAACATTGTTTAGGAAAACAACATTTTCTGTGCTATTAATTTTTTGAAAGGTTTAGGAAAAAAGAATTTTTATTAGTAGCCTTTATCATGTATTAGCTTTTACATTTTTCCTATGCTATTAATTTTTTGAAAGGTTTGGGAAATTTTTTTTTCATTAATACCCTTTATCATGTACATTACTTTTGAAAAACTCTATGTTGCTTTTGGGAAATAAAATGTATATAAAATTTTGTTAAAAACATTATGTGAAGATAGAACTTTTAGCATTATTTGCTTATAATGAATTTGGTCAAAATGAAAAATATTTCAAAACATATTTTTGTTTACAGAAAAATATTTTGAACACTATAAGAAAATCCCTAAATAATGACCAATTTTAGTGACAAAAAATAATTAGTCACTATAGTAATCAATTTAGATACCAATTTATAAACTCAAAACTATTGGTAACTAAAATAGTTTCTAAATTGGTCACTAACATTAACTACCAAGATTTTGCTTGCCAATAGAATTAGAGACCAAATCCTTTGGTAGCTAAAAGTAACCAATTTAAAGATCAATTCACTATAGGGACCGATTTAGGGATCAATTTTTAAACTATTTTAATTACCAATATTTTTAGTTTATAAATTAGTATCTAAATTGGTCACTATACTTAAATATTTTTTGTCACTAAAATTGGTCTTTATTTAGAGTTTTTCTTGTAGTGAAACATCAAGTAAAGTTATTTGAAAGTAACCATCATAATGAATATTTATTATAATATTAAAAGAACTAATATTGCATTAATTAAGACTTCATTCTTCACTTTTGCCTATGTCTTTTAATTTATTTCTTCATTAGTTTATCACTTCAATAAAAAAACTTAATTTGGAAAATGAAGTAAAATTATGCATACCAAAAGAAAAGGAAAATTCTTTACATTAACCCATGATAGTCTTTACAAAATTATTTTATATTCTTGATTTGGATAAAAATCTCCGTAGTGTTTGCAGATTTGAATAGTGCTTATAGATTGAAATTTCTTTTAAAAACAATTATTGTTTTACTATTCATTCATGAATGTGAAACTCAAACTACAACAATGGAAGTTATTAGAAATAACTTTCATTTTTTCATGGACTTAGATGAGGATCATGATTTTACTACTACAATTGGTAATTGGTGAATGTCGATATATAGTAACATGGGACACATTGGAGTAGATCAAATCCAATAACAGAGCATTAAATTGATAGAAAGTTGAAAGGGCCTAAACGAAGTGGATTATATACATCTTAAAGATTATATAAATTTATTCTTTTAGGCTTCGGAAGTGGATTATATACATCTTAAAGATTATATAAATTTCCTTTGGTGTTCTACAGATTGTTATGGAGTGTTTTGCCTAATGGAAGAAATTCCCAGTAGACCCAATATATGCATTCGTCATGTTTTGTAAATCAATCTAGTAGAAATGATTGTTAAAACTAATGTAGAAAAAAGATTAAGGACTAACCTCCAACCATTGTCATTGTCATGAGAATCTTTTAATGTGTTTTTTAGTTTCAAACCCCCCACTCTCTAAACTTTGATAGTATAGTATATTGTGGAAGAGAACAAATTTGATGACACAAAGCACTTGTGAAATTTATAGAGCTCTTTGCCCATCACAGACTAATTGCCATAATAAATTGTTCCCAATTATATGAGATTATGATATCAAAATTTATGCAACAACTATAAAATTGATTGACAAATGGACCACATCTATGGAAATAATTTATCATGTGAATATCTCATATTATCTCATATATCACATATTTGGAAAATTTCCAACATTCTCCCACTTGGTCCATTTATCCTATTATCAATCAATACAAGAAACTAAATACAAAGATCATGGTGACAAGTCCTTCAAAAAGAGTATTATCTCTCATGTATCACAATATATCAAGTCTTTCATCAAAGACTCTTAACTATAATGAATAAATCATATGTTTATTCTATGTCAAACAAAATTTCTCAAAATAAACAAATATGTGCACAACAAAATGAGAAAAAAATTGAATAATAGGTTTATCAAAGTAAAAGTAATGATTGTCACAACATGGAACCAAAACCCGTTTATGATAAATGATCCTTAAAATTATTTAATGGCATGCCTTTGGTCAATGGACCGATAATCATCAACTCAATGCTAATATGCTCAATGACCACTTAACACATTTTCTTATGGTTAGATATTTAATGCCAATGTGCTTAGTTTGACTTTCGCTTATATTATTCTTAACCATAAACAATGCAACAAAGTTATCACATTATAACTTCAATGGCCTAGCAATTGAATCCACAACTCTAAACCCAAATATAAAACATTTCAACCATACACCAAGTGAGGTAGCCTCAAAATAAGAAACAAACTTGTTCCAACAAAAAATGGATATTTCTTACCAAAAACAAAAAACTCTTCTGAACTCTTGGTGAAATTAAGTTTACTAAAGTTAGCCTTTCAAAAAGAGACCCCCCTCCTACTAGAGGAGTATTCTTGTATTTATAGATAGAATATTTACATTAGATATTTTTCCCTATTATGTGGGGTTGAGTAGTTACAACTACCCTGCTCTTTGAACTTATTTTCGTGGCGAAAATTTCGGGAGTGTGTTGATATTTACGTCGTGCTATGGGCTCGTGAACGCCTTATAGACCCAACCTACGTGTGCTTTTGTTTATGTTTTATACTTGACCATTGGGCTCTTCGACCAACTTCCCAGGTGCATACAACATGGTTTCATCCAAGCTGCCCTCTAAGTACCTCGTTTTCTAGCCTAGCTACCTTACGGACACCTTGTCTTCTGGCCTAGCTGCCTTCTTTGCACCTCGTATTCTGGCCTAGTTGCTTTTTGGGCACCTCATCTTCTGGCCTACCTGCCTTCTAGGCATCTCGTCTTCTGGCCTAACTGCCTTTTGGGTACTTTATCCTATGGCCAAGGTGCTCCCCAGATGCTTCATTCCCTTGAGGTCGACCTTGTCTTTTGGACTAACTGTGAAAGGTCAGGTCTAGTGCAAACTTGAGCGTACATTAAACTATCAATAACTTAAGTATATGAAACATTCTTCATTTGTTCCTGCTCAAGATCATTATAATCCGATTCTTGTAAATACATTTCATAATCACTAGAAATTGTTGATTGATATTTTTATCCTTGTAATCTTCTTAGTGTTACTTTACTACCTTATGGGAAACATTTTGTTCAATTGGCTCCTCAACAACTTGATCTATCCCTAACAATTTGTGGAACTCGAATAATTAGTTGTCTAATACGCTCTTGAACTAAAGGAGCATGAATGACAACCACTCTATCATTTTATTTAGAGGATTGAACTTCATTATGATTATTTTGGAATTAAATCACTCTCACTACTAAAGTCATCCTTAGGCACTTCATCTTGTCTCTAGGATGAAGATCTCATCCCTTGGACGATCTGGTCCTCAAGTGCTGCACCTCGCTTTTGGGATGAAGACCTCATCTTCTGGATAAGTTGCTTTCACAAGCGCTTGGACTAGTCTCTAATATGAAGACCTTATCCGCTGGGTGAGCTGCTCCTCAGGTACTTCAACTTGTCTAGAATGACGACGTCATCCTTCGGATGAGCTATTTCCCAAGTGTTTCACCTCGTCTTTGGGATGAAGACCTCATATTCTGGACGAGCTACTTCCCAAGCGTTTCACCTCATCTCTAAGATGAAGACCTCATCCTCTAGACGAGCTGCTTTACAAGTGCTTCACCTCGTCTCTAGGATGAAGACCTCATCCTCTAGATGAGCTGCTCCTCAGGAAATTAAGTTCATCACCGTTTTGAGGTGCTTGACTTGCGTTGGGTGCTTGAGTCTTTAGACTGAGACAATACATATTATGATACGTCTTCATTGAGTCGTGCTCCAAAGTAACTATGTTGAAGTCGTTCATTCCCTGGACGGTACAAAACCCAACCTCCATAGTGGAAGTAGTAGTCAAGGTATGCTTTTTGCTGTTTTAAAATATAGCTCCACTAGTTAGCATAAAAATATAACCAAATATTGATTTTCTGGTATTAATGCAACCAATAAAATCTGAATAAAAATAGCCTATCACCTCTAAACTATCAATTTGTTTGTATATGAGCATGAAATCCTTTGATCCTTGAAGATATCTTTTTACCTTCTTTGCAACTTTGTAGTTTTCAATACTTGAATTACTCTTATATCTTCCTAAAACTCCAACTATGAAAGGTCAGGTCTAGTGCAAACCTGAGCGTACATTAAACTATCAATAACTGAAGCATATGAAACATTCTTCATTTGTTCCCGTTCAAGATCATTATAATCTATTCTTGTAAATACATTTCATAATCACTAGAAATTGTTGATTGATCTTTTTATCCCCATAAATCTTCTTAGTGTTACTTTACTACCTTGATGAGAAACTTTTTGTTCAATTGGCTCCTCAACAACTTGATCTATCTCTAACAATTTTTAGAACTCGAATAATTGGTTGTTTGATACGCTTTTGAACTAAAGGAGCATGAATGACAACCACTCTATTATTTTATTTAGAGGGTTGAACTTCATTATGATTATTTTGAATTAAATCACTCTCACTACTAAAGTCATTTATAAGAAACTTCACATTTCTTGATTCCACAATTCTAGTGTTATGAGATGGACAATAAAACATTATAACCTTTGGACTTTTCAACATATCCAATGAAATATTGACTAATAGTCTTAGATTCTATAAAATGTCACTTTAGATGGACATCCCAAAGGTGTATATGTCGTAAATTGGATTTCCAACCTTTGAATAACTTAAAAGGTGTTCTTAAAACAACCTTGGTTAGAACTCGATTCACTATATACATAACCATCTTAAGTGCTTCAATCCACAAGAATTTAGGAAGCTTCGCATGACTCCTCATGTGTTTTCACCATATCCATTAAAGTTCAACTTCTTCTTTCTGCCACACAATTATGATCCAAAGAACCAGCCATTGGGTAACAATCTCATGTTCTTGAAGAAATATGCAAATGGACTAGGTGCTTGTCCCTTAATAGTGTATCTACTATAGTACTTTCACCTCTATCCCATCTCACAATCTTAAGTTACTTTCTACATCGTAATTCTACTTCAACCTTAAAAACTTTAAAGGCATCTAAAGCTTCATCCTTAGAATAAAGCAAGTAAATATATATGTTATAAGTAACCATTTATAAAGGTGATGAAATATCGTAGATTTCATAAATATATGTATAAATTATTTTTAGTAGGCTTGAACTCCTTTTTGCACCTTTTATTAATTGCTTGATTATCTTAATAGAGATATGTTACAATCTTTGATACCATAACATAAAGGAATTCTCATTCACAACACATTGTTTTAACCTAGTAGAAACATGATTGAACTATAAGTAGTGTAATTTGTAATTTACTAGAGTAAATACCATCACATACTCACAAAAACCAACAACTTTCGATTTATTCAATAAAGTAAAACCATATTCCATAAAATTAAAAGAAACACCCAAAGGTGCAAATTAGAAAATGGAAATTAAGTTTTTACCAAAACTAGGAAAAAGACCTTTTCTAAACACAAAAATAAAACCATTGTTTAAAACTAAATTGCATATCCCAATGGCCTCCACGTTGAACTCATCTTGCTTCCAAATGTAATGTTCATTTCCCATTCACCTCCTTAGGTTTTGCATACCCTATATGGTATTAAAAACATGGATTGTAGTTTTAGAATCAATCCACCATGTGTTATGATTAATACTAATCATATTAGATTCATAACAAACAAACCAAAATATATCTTTCTTCTCTAGCCATTTCTTAAACTTTGGAAAATCCTTCTTCACGTGTCCCTTTTTTTCTTTACAAAAGAAACACCTAGACTCCTTTGCTTAGCAGGCGTCTTTCCCTTCTGATTAATCTGATTCTTCTTATTCTTAAGGAAAAGTACTCAAGTTCACCATTCCACCTTCCTCCATTGTAATATTTCTTCTTCTTGAACACACATGGTCATAAAATGCATAATTGACCACTTATGGTTATGTGTGTTATAAGAAATTTTAAAATGAGCATATTTATGAGGTAAAATGCACAAAAATATAATGTACTAGAAAGGAATCAAACGTGGTAACATTCAAAGCTTTCAGTTGAATCACAATGTCCCTTATGCGCATGATGTGATCGCACCCCTCTTAATCTTGGTAAGTTTTAAAGATGAAATACATGTTCATCACCATAATTTGAGACTATAACAAACATCATGTTTTATTGATGCAAACATGTATTAATGAATAAATCTAGTGACATAAAACTTGTTTGTGGGCTAAAGTCTTACTCAATTAGACTTATATAACCAAATGATGAAACTATTATGTTTTACCGATGCAAACACGTGTCTTAATGAATGAATCTAGTGACATAAAACTTGTTTCTAGGCTAAAGTCTTACACAATTAGACTCATATAACCAACAAATAAAACTATTATGTTTTACTAATGTAAAACACAATTAGACTCATATAACCAACAAATAAAACTATTATGTTTTACTAATGCAAACATGTCTTAATGAATGAATCTAGTAACATAAAAATTTTTTGTTGGCTAAAATCTTACTCAATTAGACTCATATAATCAAATGATAAAATTACTATGTTTTATCGATGCAAACACATGTCTTAATGAATTAATCTAGTAACATAAAACTTGTTTGTGGTATAAAGTCTTATTCAATTAGACTCCTATAACTAAATGATAAAACTATATTATGTTTTAGCGATGCAAACACATGTCTTAATGAATGAATCTAGTGACATAAAATTTACATGTGTGGTTAAAGTCTTACTCAATTATACTCATATAACCACATGATAAAACTATTATGTTCTACCTTCCAAGCATTTCAAACATTTAGAATAAATATTTGCACATCAACATTATTTATAATGCAATCAAAATAAATAATAATATTCAATATATAAATTAAAAAATTAACCCATATGGTGCATTTACGTAACGAGTTCAAAGTTTTTTCTTTCTACAAAATAATTATGTCCAACCATAATTATATAAGTATTGGTCTCATACAAAAGTCATATATTACGTACAAAATCATATAGTGATATTTTCTTTAGTTCTATCTGACGGAGTTCTTTTATAAAATAGATTTAAAATGAATATTCATATATCAATCCTTAATAAACTTGTGTCGTAATTCAAACAAAATGCACTACTTGATAATCGCACAAGAAAATATTTCATGTTAAAATATGGATATAAAAAAATTATATACTCCTCATTATTTTAACAAAATAAAATGTGCATTTTTAATTCATCTTTAATCTCAAAATAATAGGCACACCCATTGTCCAAAAAAATGGTGACAATTGTTATAGGTAAGTGATAGCGTTCTACACACTACATGAGTACATAAAACACATCTAAGACTCCTTGGAGCGATTTTGACAAAGCTTCAAAGGGTCGTAGTGTCGATGCTCTGAGACCTTTTGTACCTATAACAACAACACCCAACAATGGGTTAGCGCCACCTTATCAATGACAACACCTCTAAACGCTGATAATATTAAGTATGACATCAAACACAACGAAAGAACACAAATAAAGAATATATAAGGATAACCAGAACATATTCAAAACAAAGGTATTTAACCTTGCTTTAAAACTAATGAGGACAAAGGAATAACGACTAACCTTCAACCATTGTCATTGACATGAGAATCCTTTAATGTGCTTTTCAGTTTCAAACCCCACTCTCTAAACTTTGATGGTATAGTATGGTAGAAGAGAGTAGATTTGATGAACCAAAACACATAGCTCATGTGAAAGTTATAGAGCTCCCATCATAGTAATTTCCATAATAAATTGTTACCAACTATATAGGATTACGATATCAAAATTTATGCCATAACGATAAAATTGATTGTAAAATGTACAACATGAAAATAATTGCCATGTGAATATCTCATATTATCCTACCTATCATGTATTTGGGAAATTTTCAACAATGCCTAAATACCCTAACATTGAGGCACTAGACTACATAGCTTGCACACGAGTGAGCAAACTATTTTTTGTTGACCATTCATTTATATATTAGTTTTATGTTTGTCTATGTATTCAATGCAGTGGTTGTTAATCTGACTTATTAGGAAGGTTTATGTGTGAATTGAAACATCTTTATTTAAATCGTGATCTTTTGGTATATGGGTTGAGATACTCCAAGTGTGTCTTATATGTGCACAACGCGAACACAGACACAGACACAGACACACACACACACAGACACAGACACACACACACACACACACACACAAACACATACACACACGTACACACACACACATAGATATAGACACAAACACACACACACACAAACACACACGCACACAAACATTTTTATTTATACTTACACATATTTTTTTATTCTTTGCCAATAAAAAAAATTGTAACATGGGGGAAAGAGTGAATGAGTAATGCGTGAGAAAGAGTGAACAGGTGATCAGTGATGGATCTTTCAGGGAGATCACTAAGGAGATACAATAATATTGATATTTGAGTTTAACTCACAAAAAGAATTAACATTACTTTGAACCCAATGACGTACCATTGGAGGGAGGGGGGAGCCGTGGCCCCCCAATTTTGTTTGATTTTTTTATTTATGTTATATGAAAATTGTTCTTTTTTTCAAATTATATATAAAAAAATTGACTTTTCGGAAATTTTTAAATAATAAAAGCATGTATTGGGAATTGATGAAAGTTAAAATAGGTATCTTTTTATTTATTTTATAAAATATAACATTTAATGTTAATAAATAATAAAGTATAAAGTATAAAATTAAATCTAATAAAAAATAAACAAATTTATTAAGATATTTTTTATTTTTTCTCTCACCGTTTTCTGAGTTTCTCACATATTATACCCACTCTAAACTTTTACTTGTTTTGTTTTCTTTTGTTTATAAAGAAAAAAAGAAAATTGAACACAAATTCATTATTTTGTGCTCACATTTTTTGTATGCTTTCATCCATTATTGAAAAAAAAAGTAATTTTTTTTCTCAATTGATAATGAAATATTATTTTAATAATTAATATTATTTTTTATCTTACGAGCATTTCGTATATTCAATTTTATAAATATAGAAGAAAAAGTAATGCACTAAGTATTTTTTATATCTGATTTTTAATTGTGATTTGATTATCATATATTTTTCTTTTATTAATTATGTATTGCAATTTTTATTTAGATTATGATAAATTATCTTTTAGTCTTTTTTAAACATAAGTATATTGATGAAGAAATAAAATAATAAATTAATTATTTAGAAGTAATAAAATGGAAGATAACGCGAGGAAGAAAATAGAAAAAATCAATCTTTGACAAAAAATAGGAAAGGCAATTACATCTACTTGATTGATTTTTTAATTCGTCTTGTCTTATTTTAACTCTTCTTGGTTCTACAACTATAATAGAAAGATAATTTTCTACAATGAAAATTATCAAAACAAGATTGCGAAATAAAATAGATGATAAATTTCTTGCTGACGATATGATTATTTACATTGAAAACAAAATATAACTGAAAATTTTAATACTGATTCAATTATCAATGAGTTCAATAATTTGATTTTAAGTGTATTTTGGCTCTCGACAAATATTGAGTAAGATCCGCCACTATCTGAACCTAAAATCTTAATTTAATGAAATTATGGATCTTGTTACTCAATTTTCTCGTTTGTATTTAATGTAGGACTTAGACTCACATAGATTTTCAATTGTATTCAATGTCAAGGGTGAATTTGTTGTATTTGAGTCAAATGTGTGTTTTAGGAGAATTTTATTTATAGAGAGGCTAGAGAAATAAGATAAAAGTAGTTGGAATATGTATGGAATTATAATGTGGAATAATAAAATTATTAGTATGACAACTATTTAGTGCAACAAGCGTTATGAGCTAAAGACAACATATGTTATGATCTAAAGACAACATAGTGACATGTCATTCTACAAGAGTAAAAATAGGTGTGAGGTTGATACAAAAGTCAAAATTTGGAAAAATAGTATTTTAAAGCATACTTTTCTATCTCTGTATCTTAAGACAGTGATTGGTACATCTTGTGTTTTTGCTCTTCTTATATGTTAGTAGTGTCTATTTTTCCTCTCCAAAAAAAAAATGGAAGTTATAAACATTAACTCGAAGTCATACAGAAATGAATTTGAGATGACAAATCTAAGACATGGTTTTCAAATATAAGAACAGTTAAGTTAAATAAATACAAATGATAATGATTTAAGCCGGAATAGAATAAAAACTGATGAGTAAGTTGCTAAAATTTGGAGCAAGCACTTTTAATACAAGTTCTTATGGAGCCAAAGATTGCCATTTTGAGGACAAATCTCAAGGAGCAATATTAGATTTATGATATTTTGTCATACTTCGAATTTTAAATAAATTTTAGAAAATAATTTAATTATTTTATAATTTTTATTTATTATGATTTCTTTTAGTTAATTAATTCAAATTTTAAATAAATTTAGGGATTCTAATTTAATTTAAAGTCTCTATATAAGTATTCTTATTACGACTTTTACGGGTTATTCTTTATGTAATTTTAGCTTTCTATTTTGTGTACAAATTTAACTATTTCTATATTTTATTTTACAAAATATTTCCAAACCCATGAATGATTAATCCAAACAGGGCACTTCCCCGACATAACATTCGAATAATTCTTTTTCCTTTAGCGCGATGGATTTCTTAATTTTATCTCCACTTTCCTATTTTCTTAAATGAGCCAACATAACTTTTTATATGAAATTCATTCATGGTAATAGTCTTATTATAATGATAGGTGACATTCATTTCTTATGTATTATAGATTTCATCAACAAGTTAAGTTTGATGAATAAAGTGTTGTTGTTGTAATGTGTGATTATTGTAATGTTGTTATAATCTTATACTTACCCTTTTGTAGAAATTGGAATCAGAATTGGTTGAAAAAAACTATTAAACCAATAATAACATCACCTCTTCAATTGCCTCTTTGTGACTTCCAAATGGTAGCCTCACCAAGAAAGAAATGAGTGTTTGTTGTTTGCAAATTACAACCTCATTGAACTTGTGCGTGTCTGAGAAAGCATAGGGAACTTGATGATGATGACTATGGGTTCTCTGGCTCGACCAAACTCCCTCTTTTTCCGAACCAGTGGAAGGGCATTTACCCATAAAGTAGGGAGCAACAAGGTTGTGTCTTTTCAGAAGTTTACATGGAATGGTTCATTTCCCTCTGAGAAGCTTGAAGTTGAAGCAAGACAGAAGAACAAAGAAGCACCTGTTGTTGTAGTCACCGGAGCCTCCAGAGGCATTGGCCGTGCCATTGCACTTTCCTTAGGTAAAGCCGCTTGCAAGGTAAGTTCACCAATTCAGAAAATTTAACTATCTTAATAACAGATAAAGCCAACAAAATAGTGTATATAATCATAGTAACTCTCACTTCAACGCTTTTGTGAGGTTAAGTAGGAACTCCAAATTTGAAGATTTAGTGCATTTTGCATACATGATATATACTACTCTCACACTCTCATGTCATTCTCTTATTGGGGTTGCATGTTGTCTACTCTATTACAGGTTTTGGTCAACTATACCAAGTCATCCACGCAAGCCGAGGAGGTTTCCAACTTGGTAAGTACAATCTCAAAACTTCTTCCTCTTTTTATGGTGCTTTTAATTCTTATACTTTGTGACCAAGTGCATGCATAATTTATAAGATGCAAACGACTGTGTATGAAGAAATATTGGAGTAACATCGAGTGATGAAAATATGATAGAAAAGCAGATATGATGACTTGAACATATGTAAAGAAGACTATTGACACCACAGTGGTGTGAATGGTGTGTGATTCCAATGTTGGGTTTTTAATAAACTTAAATGTATTAATCATTATGGGTAACTAGCCGTTGTAAGAAACTAGCCGTTGTGAGTAGTTAATGCACTAGCTATTGGAGTCTAGATAGTTAATAAGTTAGTCGTTTGTAGCCGTTTATAGCCATTGAGAGTACAACGGTCAGGAAATGTGGGTCTATAAATTGTATTGTGTATTGTATGAATAAACAACAACAAGAGGTGAATAAAGTTTTTTCACAAGATTAGAGAGTTGTTGTCTACAAAGTGGTAACAAAATGGTATCAAGAGCTAGTTAGCTTGAGTGTCCGAGTGAAAAAAAGAGAGAGCTAGAGAGTTTGAGTGTTTGAAAGAAGAGAGCTAAAGACCTAAGTGATTGAGAAAAAAGAGAGTGAGATGGCCAGTCTTACAAACAATGTTTCCTCGCCCAAGTTGACAAAGGTTGTCAACTATGACAATTGGAGTCTCAAAATGAAGGCCCTTCTTGGATCCCAAGAAAATTGGGAGGTGGTTGAAGATGGTTTCGATGAACCAGCCAGCACTACAAGTTGGTCAAATGTCCAGTTGAAACTGCTGAAAGACGCACGTGTGAAGGACAAGGCAGCTTTGTACATCCTGTACCAAGCTGTGGACGAGTCTGACTTTAAGAAGATTGCAAGTGCCAAATCTTCAAAAGAAGCGTGGGATATTTTGGAAAAGACGTATAAGAGAGATGACCGAGTGAACCAAGTGCGACTTCAAACACTTAAAGGTGAATTAGAGAGCATGAGAATGAAAGAGACAGAAGGAGTAGCTGAGTACATTACTCGAGTTGAAACCGTGGCGAACCAACTTGCTAGAAACGGAGAGACGTTACCTACTAGCCGAGTTGTGGAGAAGATCTTGAGGTCATTGACAAACGACTTCGAGAATGTGGTGTGTGTGATTGAGGAGTCCAAGGACCTATCAAAGCTCACGGTTGAAGAGCTTGCAGGATCTCTTGAAGCACACAAACCACGAAAGAATAAGAAGTGGGAGCCACTTGATCAATTACTCCAAACGAAGATGTCAATTAAAGATGAGAAAGCTCAGAACACTCAAGGTAGAGGACGATATCGAAGAGGTATAAGAAGCGGTCCTGGTGGTAGAAGCCGAGGATCAAGAACAAAAAGAACAATCTGGTCAACAAAATTGGCACGGAGGAGGACGAGGTCCATGGAGAGGAGGTCAATCAAGCAACTCAAATGTTGAGTCCTTCAAGTGTGGCAAGTATGGTCATTATGCAAAGAAGTGCTACTCGGGCAAGTGTTTCAGTTGTGGTAAGTCCGGACATTTTGCCAAAGATTGTAGATCTGAAAGTAGAAAGGAAGAGACGATCAACCTCACAAAAGATGTTGAAGAAGAAGCAACATTGTTGATGATGACGCGTAGCTCGAGAGCATAAGCAAGTGCTGAACTCGGCAAGAAGACCGAGTAGCGTGGAGAATTCAGCAAGAAGGCTGAGTATAGTCGATAACTCGAAAAGACAGTCAAGTAATGTGGATAGCTCGGTAAGACAACCGAGTCGGTTGCATAGGATGGTGAGACATGTAGATAGCCCACAAAGGGTGGTGGAGCATGAGGCCAAACGCCTACATAGCTCGGATAAGTTGGTGGAGCAAGTGGATTACTCAGATAGCTCGGTTGAGCATGTGAAAAGCTTGAGTAGCTCAGAATTTGAAGAAGAAGAGCTTCTAATCCAAAGGTTAGAGATTGCAAAAAGAGACTTGCAATAGAGTATTGAAAAGGATGTTAGAGACAATTTAATTCTACAAGCAAGTTTAGAGAGAAGGAAACAAGCTTTGCAAAATCGGTGCTTGGAATTTGAAGAAGATGTTTCAAGTTTGCAATAACAGTTACAAGTTGAGAAGGATTTGAGAGCTGCACTGGAGGTGCAAGATGGGAAGTGGCTACTTGAAATGGATGAGGAGATTGAGCACAACAATACGTGGGTGTGTCTGATCTTTCAAAAGGAAGTCGGCCTATTGATAAGAACTCAATTAACGACAAGTCGGCCACAAAGACAAAGAACCCAATGAGTAACAAGTCGGCCAAAGAGAAGAACAAGTTTGTCAGTAAGAATGCAAAAACTGAGAGAGCAGAGAACAAGTTAGCCACAGGGAAAGCAAAGTACAGGTCGACCATAGATAAAGTGAAAGGGAAGTCTGTCATGAAGAAAGCGAAGAACTTAACAATTCATGAAAGGGACAAGCACAATGTGAGAAGAGTTATTGCACGTTGGAAGCCATGATGAAGAATAAAGAAACAAAGATGGAGAATAAAAGAAGCATTTAAGTTTACGATGGAGTTTTGTTGGGTTTTTAATAAACTTAAATGTATTAGCCATTATGGGTAACTAGCTGTTGTAAGAAATTAGCCGTTGTGGATAGTTAATGCACTAGCCGTTGGAGACTAGATAGTTAATAAGTTAGCTATTTATAGCCGTTGAGAGTACAATGGTCAGGAAATGTGGGTCTATTGTGTATTGTATGAATAAACAACAACAAGAGATGAAAAATTTTCACAAGATTAGAGAGTTGTTGTCTACAAAGTGGTAACATCCAATGTCAAAAGAGGTAGATTATATTGATTTATAGTCTTGGCTTAATTATGTTTTCAGTAGTTGAAATTTGGAATAATTATAACCATATTGCTGATCTTGCATGAAGAGGCCATATTGTTGTACTTATATGTCTGTCATATTGATAGATCCACGGTTTTGGATTTGTAAATTATTATATATTTTCTTATTAATAGGAGTTGAATATAGGTATTAGGTAGTTTATAGCAGCTCACTCACTGTTCAACTGTCTAAGCTAGATTGTTATATACTTGTACTGAACATGAGTTTGGTGCTATATAGAAGTATGTGTTCAAGCTAGATCGGTTATGCTTTTTGACTAAACTGCATTAATTTATTTGATTATTACTTTCAGATTGAGGCATTTGGTGGACAAGCTCTTACCTTCGCTGGAGATGTTTCAAATGAGGCTGATGTGGAGTCTATGATTAAAACTGTGAGAAAATTTTCTTTTATTCATTAGATTGATGAAATTATACCACCTGGTTAAGTGACTAATTCGTACGTCCAATTGCAGGCAGTTGATGCATGGGGAACTGTTGATGTATTAGTGAATAATGCAGGTAACTTGGATAAATTATGCTACCCCTTATTTATTTGTGTATTTTAATTTCAGATTTCATAGATGAATCATGGGTTCAGGAATTACACGAGATGGGTTGTTGATGAGAATGAAGAAATCCCAGTGGCAGGACGTTATTGATCTGAATCTTACTGGTGTTTTTCTCTGCATTCAGGTGAACATGTTCAAAATTTGAAGTTCTTGTTGTTAAATCAAGTATAGCTGTTTTTCTTTTCTTTCATTACTGGTGCCGATGGTTTTCTTTTTACCAGGCAGCAGCAAAGATTATGACTATGAAAAAGAAGGTGACAACTACCATCATAGAACCCCCTTCGGCCATTAAGTTGACTTTTTTTTTCTCAATTTTCATCAGTTTGTGTTTTATTATGTTTATATGCTAACAACAATGTCTATGTAAATACTAGATGTAGGAATATGTTTTCATAGTTTCCTGTTACTTTTGCAGGGAAGAATAGTTAACATTACATCCGTTATTGGTCAGGTTGGTAATGTTGGACAAGCCAACTATAGTGCTGCAAAGGCAGGGGTAATTGGCCTCACAAAAAGTGCTGCAAGGGAATATGCTAGCAGAAACATCACTGTAAAATCTTTGAGCCTGATAGTCAAAAGGAAGGTTTATTATTGGTTGACAAGGTTAATTAAATTTAAAACTCAGCATTTCATTACAGGTTAATGCAGTAGCCCCTGGATTTATTGCATCTGATATGACTGCCATGCTACGACCAGACATGGAGAAAAAAAGATTAGAGTTAATCCCCTTAGGTGAGTGACTGAAATACTTTTAACTCTGAAACACTTTAACTAAATTTTTAAATAATTGAAAATGTGCATGTTGCTAATAGATATTGTTCTTTTACTTCGGATTCAGGAAGATTTGGTCAACCAGAAGAAGTTGCTGGACTTGTGGAATTCTTGGCTCTTAATCCTTCTGCTAATTACATCACTGGACAGGTCATTTATTAATTTCCCTCTTAATATTGATGTTCTAAATATAGAACTAACTATTGAGTTCTATCACTAAACTATTTGTTGTTAAAGAAATTCTTTTCATGTTGAAATGAAAATGGAGTTTATTCTGATAACCTGTGCTAACATCATCTTAGGCTTTTTGTATCTTACTTTGTTTACATTTTGTCATCCAATTATTCTGCCTTCAGTTTATGTAAACCATAATTTCCACGTAGCAGGTGTTCACCATTGATGGAGGTATGGCAATGTAAGTCTCAGGAACCTGTTTCCGAATATAGCAATTTGAACTTCTTTACATCACAGTTCATCGCAGGCCACAGAATTTCAACTTCTGTCGTATGGGGATAGTTTGTCCTATAATGTTCTATGTTCTACGCCTAAGCTACCTGGTGACTTGTGGTAGAAGTTCAGTTTAGTTTTCTCACAGGTTGCTTCTTCAGATGAATTTAGCATATCGCTGGTGACTCTTATGGTCACATTACATTTTACATTTCATGCAATTTATCATTTTGGTCATTACCTTTCCTTAAGGACGAGACGCTTGAATTTCTGTATTTTGTTTTTCTCCCATGGGAGAGGGTGTTTGGTGTTGTCTTTTCTTTAGGTACAGTATTCTAGTTGCTTATTCCAGTTTAATTCTGATTCAATGATATCAACAAAAAGGTCAACAGTATTTCTCATCTGTAATCAAGTCGGCTGTAGGCACTGTTTCCAGTCTGGTACTATTGGCGAAGTTGGTTCTTATAACACTTGATAAAACCAACCACAAGTTTAACAAATTATGATCACAACAAATATAAATTATGATGACAGTATTCCTAATCACATTTAGCAGTTTGAAATTCGAAATTAGAATTAGTACAAGAGCATGAAGCATCTGTGCATTCTTGACTCCGCACAGAACCATAAAGAAAGTTCAAGATGCTTGGTGCCCTAAGGTCAATAGTACCAACGTCAATCATGTAACGTTAAACCATAAAAGAATTGCAAAAACAGTATAAGAAAGATCAAAGACATTACACATTTTACTGAAAGAATATAATATTGTGAGACCAGATTATTAAAGATAAACGGATAGCATTTTTATCAGTTAAAAAAAAAAAAAAAAAAAAAAGAGGATTGCAAAGTGAATGCAATTCCTAAGAAGGATTGGGTTGCTTTGGTGGTAGAGATGAATATTTTTAGCTTAGTGAACCTCTCTAAGGTTTGTGGATTTCTAAAGATATGACGGCTTAATTGCAGTATGACTGTTCTAAGTTTGATTGGAAGATGATATTGATGTATAACATTAATAGTTGTTTGAGGTATTAATTTACATCCATAGTAAAGTAAAGAATGGTTAAAAAGACAGTACAGGATAAAAGAGTGTAACATTAAGAGTTGATAGAAGTTATTAATCTACCAGCTATGCCTGTGTCTTTACATTGCTGTATCCTAAGCAAGCTACAACTGTGCTACTTGTGAGATCCTGACAGACAGATCCAAAACAAAAATCCTCACCCTTCACGAATTTAAATAATCACTCTCCTTCCCGAATAAAAATAGACAGGTGTTGATGTTGTAAAGTTGTGAAGCATTCGGTATGAAAATAGTCAGGAAATTTGTTTCTCAGTTCCAAACAATGTTAGTAATCCTTGGACAACCTTCACTGGCAACAACTATTTTGAAAGAAACTAACCAACACACTCCACCTGCACGGTTACATCCTTGATTCCAGCATTATGTAACAGATGCAAAACCTGAGACTTGGCGGATGTCTTGTCTGTATCTGTCGACAAGTGAAGATGCAGAGTACCAACAACATCTGTGTTCGTGAAGCTCCAGGCATTAAACTTTTGAATGCCATAAACACCTTTTATCTTCAAAACGTTAGATAAGGCATCCTTCAACTCACGCTCTTGCACCCTTGGCACCCTTTGGAGTAAAACTTCTGCTGAATTTTTCAGTAAAGGTATCACGGAGGATACAATTAAAATAGAAATAAAAATTGAGCAGGCAGGATCAGCAATAAGCCATCCCTTGTACTTAATTAACAGTGTAGATATAACTACACCAACACTTCCCAAGGTATCAGCAAGAACATGCAAGAATATCCCTTCCATGTTGTGATCAATATGGCGATGGCCATGCTCTTTGTCGACAAGTGGAGCTTCTTCATGGTCATGACCGTGATCAATATGGTGTTCACCATGCTCATGACAGTGAGAAGCTTCAAGATGCTTAGGACTCCGAATACTGTGATTGTCTTCATGATCGTGACACTCACCATGATGCCTACTCCCATGGCTATGATGATTATGACTATGATGATCGTCATGATCACTAATGGATATAAATTTATTATGGCTTACATGTGTTGTTTCGTAAGGATGGCAATGCAGATGATCATGATCATGATCATGGTGGGTGTGATGGTGATTATGTAACTCAGAGTGTGAGTGTGAATGGGAGCATGATGATCCAGACCATCCATGGCCATGGGCGTGATGATGCTCCTCGTGAAAGAATATCAAGCCAATGACATTGACTATAAGCCCTCCTATAGAGACAACCAACAAGCTATTAGTTGATATCTCTTGGGGATCCAATATCCTCTCAAAGGACTCGACCACTATGAGGGCTCCCACAAGAACTAGAAACACAGCATTAGCATACCCTGATAGCACCTCAAATCTTCCTCTTCCATAGTTATAGTGATTATTCGCAGGCAAACGAGATATATACGAGGCATACAACCCGATGGCCAAAGCAGCACAATCAAACAACATGTGACAAGCATCAGATATCAGCCCAAGACTATTGCTCATAAAACCAACAGAAAATTCCACAACCATATAAGCAGCATTGATGAGAAGAAAAAGCGCGATTTTCCTTGATTTCCTCTCACTCAAAACATGTCTAATAGGCTTCATAATCACGTCACTAAAAGACTCCTCTTCATTGGAATGAAAAGGATCCAAGTCTCTAACACCAATATAGAGCAATAATCCACAGAGCAACAAACCCCAGAGGGAAAGTTCAGGGAAGTAAAAAAGTTCCAATACCAGGGTACACACGAAAGTGACCAGAAACTCCCTCTGAGAGTCTCTCAAACTCACCAAACCATCATCATCGTTGTCATCGTCGCTGTAATTCTCACTCAGCAGCACACCGAAAATAACAGTGTTGGCCAGGGGCCATAGCAGATTCCCAAAGGCAACACTGTCTTCTTCAGACTCAAACACAAAGAAGCTAAAAACGGCGGGAACAAAGAGAATAAGAGTGGTGAAAAAGAGAGTAATTAACCGAACCCGTTTGTTGCCAAGCTGTTTAAGCGTGGTTCCGGAATCAACGAGCTGGTACCGAGTGAGAAAGCCGGAGATGAAAGGAAGAAACAAAGGCCAAATCCTGCCAGAGACGCAGGTGGGAGAGAAAGGAAAGCATTCGACCCGGTCCCAGCCGAAGGAGAGCATGAGGAGGCCAAGGGAGAGGAAGAGGAAGCCGCGGAGGTTGGGCCGGCGGGGGTTTCTGGGCTGGGCCGCGACGGAGCCCATGAGTTCGGCAAGAATCATGGAGGCGGTGCTGCAGTAGCGGAGGGCTTGGAAGCGGAGGAGGAAGACGAGGGCGAGGAGGAGAGATTTGGTTAGGAGGATCCTGTGGTGGGAGTGGGGGAGGGAGAAAAGAGAGTGTTTGGGCTTGTGGTGGAGAAAGGGGTTATCTTTGGAGGAGGAGGAGGAGAAAAGGGAGAAGGTGAGGGTGAGGGTGAAGGAGAGGAGAGAGACAAGGAAGGAGAAGGGGAAGAGAGAGAAGGAGGGAGAGGAACGGAGGAAGGGGAGGAGTGAGTAGAGGGAGCGGAGGGAGAAGAAGAGGAGCAAGAAGAGGGAAGATCTGGATTTTGATTTCGATTTCGGGAAGGAAAAAGAAGCCGGTGGGCGGCGGCCTTTCGAAGGGGTGGGCGTCGGAGTAGGGAATGATGAGTATCGAAGGGCGGGGTAGGGTCCCGGAGTGCCGCCGAATGTGGCGGTTCGCGGAGGAACTGAGAGGCGGTGCGGGCGATGGTGGTGGTGATGAGGGTGAGAGTGACCGTGATCGTGATCGTGATCGTGATCGTGATCGGCCATTTGGGGGTGGACTATGGGTCTGCGGTTGTTGAGTCGACGGGCAAAAGGGGTACTGTTTGGCTGAGTTCGAGTGAATTGGGTTAACAAAAATATTTCTTAGGGTTAACTATCTTGTGAATACTCAATAATATATATTTTATTTTATTAGACAAAAAATAATTGATTTTTTTTATTGAAATGTAAAACGATGGGTTTTTCTTAAACTTTTAATGTACTTCAAGATTTTAATAATTTTCAATCATGAAATAAAGTTAATAATAGAAAAAAAAAAAGGAATGGTAGACAATAAGATAATAGGGAGTAATTTTTTTATCTTATTATTGATAAGGAGAGTTATATGGGTATCAATCATATCAATAACATGAGTAATTGTATCATTGTATCGAATCAATGAACGACCATTAATTCATAACACTCTCCCGTGGGTGTCCATTGATAAAAGAATGAAAGAATGTGCTTCATTAAAACCTTAATAGAAAAAACTCTTTGGGATAAAAACAAACCTAGTGAAGGAAAAAAAATGCATCATTTTATATAATATTGTTCTTTACATCTTCTATTTCTTCCCTTCATGTAAACTTACATCATTAAGATGACGGAGTTCAATCTTAAGAACCAATTGCTTAAAAGTTTTCCTTGACAAAGACTTTGTAAATAAATCTGCTAAATTTTCACATGAGCAAATCTTTTGGATCTCTACATTACCATTTATTTGAAGAGCATAAGTGAAAAAGAATTTTGGAAGAATATGTTTTGTTCTGACTCCTTTAATATATTTTTCTTTCAATAAGTACTCAATAAGACACTTATGTCACACACGTCCTCATTACTTTAATTAATAAAAGGGCTTGTTCAATTTTATTGAATAACCCTCTTTAGAATTTGTCTTGTTGGGCAAATAAAATCCTTCAGGGATTTTTATAACATCATCCATTAGATGTAAATGCAAACCTTGTTGTGCAATTAGGATAATCAAATATTGCAATGTTGTTGTATCCAATACCAGAGAATATGTCTTTTCACAAATTAATATCAAGTTTTTTGAAAAACCTTAAGCAACCAATTGTGTTTTGTATCTAATAATTCCACCATTCTTAATTTGATTTTTGTGCAAAAATTCATATGTACCTAACGGGTTTCACACCTTGAGGTGTGCGAACCATAGGTCCAAAAAACCTTCTGTTTAACAAGTCAACCTAATTATGCTTATTTACATATTTTCATCTTGGCCAATCATTTCTTTGTCGACAATCTTCAATGATCATTGATTATTGATCCTCATTGTCATTCATAACATTTATCGCTATATTATATGTAAAAGTTTCGTCAATGTTAACTTCATTTTGGTTCCATATTATATGATTCATGACATTATTTATTGAGATCTCATCATTTTCAACAATTTCAAGTACCTGAGGTTCTTCTGGAACCGAATCATTAATTATGTCAAATGAGTCTTTTTGAATTTCAACCTTTTCGATTAGGTCAACTTGCATTTTAGCTCCATTTCTCATTCAAGAGTTTTTATCTTTGGAACCAATAGACCTACCACACTTCAAACGTGTCTTTGGAACTAACAAGTCTACCACACTTCAAGCGTGTTATGAATTATCCTTTGAACTTCCAGTTCACATTCTTTTGTACGAGGAACAAGATAAGATAATGATAATTCATTGCAACCAATATTCTTTTCCAATTGTTTTCTTTATCCCCTAATGTTGGAAAAACTTATTCATCAAAGTGATAGTCGAAAAGTCGAACTATAAATATGTTGAACTATTGGTAGTTCAAGATATTTTATTATTGAGGGAGAATCATATCCAACATATATTCTTAATTGTCTTTGTAAGACCCGTAGGATTTAATTAATTAAATAAATAATTAATTAATAAATGCGAGTGGGGAAATAATTATGAAATTAAATTATGGTTAGTATGATGTGGAAAAGTTCTAACTTAAGTGGTTGAGAGTACTTTGATTGTGTGAAAGGACTTGGGTTTAAGTCCTATGTATGCTAACATTTGTGTTATTGTTTTATTATTTAAATCTATCTAATCATGTTCTGGTATGATATGATGTCTGAATTGGATTTGTTAAGCATGAAACATGACTTGGTTGAATTGGTTGTGCAATTGCTTTGTGATTGAATGGTTATGGGTTCAAACCTTGGAGAACTAAACTAAAAACTTTATTTTTGGCATTTTGGCTTTGAATTGAATATGAAAGGTTGGGGAAAAACCCTAGATAGTTGAGAGGTAGCCTTGGGTAGCTGAAAAACAGATGATAAAGGTCAATTAAATGGTAATTAACAGTACCATTAGGTAAATTTTCGTTTTGGGTAATTAAACTCTACTAAAAGCCAAGTTTAAAAGGGTAAAAAGTGGTCATAGTGAAGGTTTTGGCAAGCTGGAATAGCAACCTGAATTAGAGCACGAAAATAAGAGAGATTGGTGAGGTTTGAGTGAGGTTCTGGTGAGGTTTGAGTGAGCACACCAAGAAAGGGGAGACGTGGTGATCATTGGAGTATCTCGAACATTTCAATTTAAGCGAAGGAATTCCAAGTTAGGGGAGCTAGACTCTGTTTATTTTTGTTGTTATATTAAATTCCATGAATGATATGATGATGTGAATGCATGACTCTCGTTTTGATTGTGAAATTCTGATTTATGGAAATTTTTCAGAAACCGCCTGGCGGGCCATACATAGCCACTAGACGGCTCATGCCTATTATATGAGTTTTGGAGTGTTTCTGGGGGCCGTGCCTGGCGGTGAAACCCTGTACCGCCAGGCGACGCAAATGGATGGCTAAATTCTAGGCTTATTTCATGATCTGCCTGACAGTGATGAATTTTCGCCAGGCGACGCGAGTTTGTCGATGCGATTTTTGATTATGTGCTTCCAGGGAGGATTCTAATCGAGGGGAAATTTGGGGATTGGTGAATATAAAATAATTGAGGTGGTATTTTGTTGATTTCCGGCTTGAATGATCTGTATAAGTAATGGAACAGTGTTAGGGTTGGAAGGAAAGGAGACCTTGCTATTAGACCAATTGATGTTGAAATTGTAAGGGAGAAAGTGGTAAAGATTGAGTGGGGAATTACACATGAGTCTATATGCGAGTGAGTGAGAGTGTGAACTAAGAGAATATTTGACAGGAAACGCAACAAGAGAATGGGGGAAAATGTGATAGGCTGTAACAGAACCTTGAATTTCCCAAGCCTGGTGTACCGCCTGGCGGGCTAGAGGATACCGCCAGGCGACAACGTGGAAATCAGGGGCATGTGGGAGAGTTTGGAGTGCGTTAGGTTCAGGTTAGATGCGATGATAATCTGGTCATGAAATGATAAAGGTGGGTTTGCTGGTGTTCCTTGAGTTGTGGCTCGGAACGTATCCCTTGAGTTATGGCTCGGGATAGGGGTTAAACACGTGGTATTCCTTGAATTGTGGCTCGGAATAGCATCTCTTGAGTTGTGGCTCGGGATGGCGGATGAACACGAGGAACCCTTGAGTTGTGGCTTGGGTTGGCGAGTGTTGCCGGTGTGAGTGTGCTGGTTGTGGCCAGTACCGATGGGTCCAGATAGATTGCCCTCCTTAGTTGTTGGCTGACGAGTTAGGTAGTCTTGGGACGATACGGACTATGTTCGTATATGGGAACTCTACCTGGCGTTACGGTGTATGATCCGTAGCATTATTTCCCGCACGTGTTCTATCAGTTGTGGCCGATAGGTATGGCAGCAAGTCACCTTAAAGTAATCATTAGACGATGTAGAACACGAATAATCTGATTGGGGGTCAGATAGTAGGAATTAAAGTATAGAACAGATGTAGAATGTTTAATTATTCCTAGTGATATGTGAATATGTATATGAAACTATATAATTATTATGTTTTATCTGTTAAGCTCACCCTATCTGCGTGTGTTTGGTGATGATCGTGTACGCGGTACACGGGAGCAGATGTTGTTGATGCAGGTGGCTCTGGTGAAGCTTAGTTGCGGAGAGGGTATATCTTGGGGATTTTACTTTATGATTCTGAATCAGTTGTAAACATTTATGTTCTTGGACTTTTATTTTATAATTGACGAATACTTGTTCGAAATTTTCATTATCGATGTATGAAATAAAGACTTAAATTTCCCGGGTTTTGGGAAATGAGGAATTATTAAATGTGATGTTATTATCTATTTTCTTTATTTATTTATAAATTCGTAACATCCTGACAGGATGTTACATTTGGTATCAGAGCAATGGTTTTGAAAAATGATTTTTGGGGTCTATGGGGAGTGAGCTTATCGCGTTACGCTTACGTGACTGATTGTTTGTATTATTGTATTATTTTGGATGTGAAATCCTAATTTGAGATGTGTGTATGAACAACTATAACATATGGCGCGCACAAGCTATGGCCTACAGGAGGAGAAAGAACGTTGTTGGAGCTGATGACATAGTCCAAGCGATTCATCGCATGGTGGACGCGATGCAGCCCATAGCTGCGCCACCCAGAGCCATAGTGGCACCCACTAGACCAGTATCTATGGAGGACTTCATGAAACATCAGCCAGCTAAGTTCTCCAGCAAGGCCACTCCTGACGAGGCAGATGCTTGGATTCGGGAATGTGAGAAGATTTGTCGAGTGCTGGAATGCACAGATGAGCAGAAGCTGTCGTTTGTCACATTTCTCCCGGTGGCAGACGTGGAGTACTGGTGGCAGGGGATGCAGCAGTTGATGCAGACCCGTAAGGAGCAGGTAACATGGGCTACGTTCAGGACGAGGTTCTTGGAGAAGTACTTCCCCAATAGTGCGAGGCACAAGCGAGAGGCAGAGTTCCTTACCCTTCAGCAGGGAACGATGACCGTGCAGGCATACATTGAGCGGTTCGAGTACTTGGCACGTTTCTACTCACCCGCGGTTATAGAGGAGTGGAGGTGCAGGAAGTTCGTGGGCAAACTAAAGCATGAGTTGCGCCGCTTCATTGTGCGGCTCCGGATTAGAGAGTTTCCAGTTTTGGTCGAGCAGGACAAAATTGTGGAGCAGTTGGAGACATGGTCTAGCAGGGGAGGGAGACAACAAAAGAATGCTCCAGATGTCAGATCACAGAAGAAACCATATAGCAGGCCACCAACTACCTCCAGGAGGCTACATTGCTAAAACTGTGGTGGGGAGCACTTGAGGAGAGATTGTACTAGACCTGCCATCAGTACAAGTGGAGGCAGTAGCACTGGTAAGTGCTACGTGTGTGAACAGACAAAACACTTTGCACGTTAGTGTCCTAACAGAAAACCAGCTGGAGGTGCGCCAACCAAGAAACCTGTGGGAGATCGGCCCAGAGCTTCAAGGCGTGTGTTCGCCTTGACGACTACAGAGGCAACCCAGTCAGGTAACTTATTGTAGTTCTTGTGTTTGTTGTGTGACCACGAAGTTGTGGTGTTATTTGACTCAGGGGCCACCCATTCATTCGTATCCAATGAATGCGCGGGGAGGCTCGGGCTTGCGATGCGAGAGTTGGAGTGCGAATTGATAGTCGCGACGCCAGCATCTGGAGAGGTATCCACCACTTCTGTATGTGTGGGGTGCCCCATGGAGGTGGCAGGCCGCAGGTTCAAGCTGAATCTCATTTGTCTGTCGATGGAGGGTCTGGACGTGATTTTGGGCATGGATTGGCTGTCGAGCAACCATGTAGTCATTGATTGCGGACGGTGCAGGGTAGTGTTCCTAGATACAGCAGGGTTGGAGCTTATCTTGTCTAATCAGGCGGTGAAGGAGATTGAGGCTGGAGTTACATGTTACATGATTGTGGTTCATGCGGAGAAGATGAGTACGACCGAGAAAATCAGCAGGATTCTGGTAGTGGATGAATACGCAAATGTCTTTCCGGATGAGATTCCAAAGTTACCGCCTAGCAGGGATGTGGATTTCTCCATTGATCTCATCCCTGGCGTTGGGCCAGTTTCTATGGCACCGTATAGGATGGCGCTTGCTGAGCTAGCCGAATTAAAGAAACATATTGAGGATCTACTTAAGAAGAAGTTCATCCGACTAAGTGCATCACCGTGGGGATCGCCTGTTCAGTTAGTGAAAAAGAAGGATGGTAGCTCCAGATTATGTGTTGATTACCGGCAGTTGAACAAGTTAACGATAAAGAATAAGTACCCGCTGCCGAGGATTGATGACTTGTTGGATCAGCTGAGGGGAGCTGCGGTGTTCTTGAAAATAGACTTGAGGTCGGGATACCATCAGATCCTGGTCAGGCCGGAGGACGTACAAAAGACTGCTTTTAGGTCACGTTATGGCCACTACGAGTATGTGGTGATGCCATTTGGGGTGACCAATGCGCCAGCCATATTCATGGACTGTATGAATAAGATTTTCTGGCCATATCTAGATCAATTTGTGGTAGTGTTCATCGATGATATTCTGATATACTCCGAGAACAGAGAAGAACATGCAGAGCATCTGAGGGTGGTGTTGGGGATCCTTCGAGAACATCAATTGTACGGGAAGTTATCTAAATGTGAATTCTGGTTGGAGGAAGTACAATTCCTGGGCCATGTAATCTCAGCCCAAGGAATATCAGTTTATCCGGCTAAAATCGAGACAGTGGTGAAGTGGGAGAGGCCCCAGACAGTTACAGAGGTGCAGAGTTTCCTAGGTGTGGCAGGGTATTATCGACGATTTGTGGAGGGTTTCTCCAAGATGGTGAGTCCCCTCACACAGCTTACCAGAAAGGACCAGCTTTTCTCATGGACAAATGAGTGTGAAGCGTGCTTTGAAGATATGAAGAGAAGACTGACTACCGCACCGATACTGGTAATCCCTGACACGACTAAAACATTTGAAGTGTACTGTGATGCCTCGTATAAGGGGTTAGGTTGTGTACTGATGCAGGATAAACGACTTGTAGCCTATGCATCGAGACAGTTGAAGGTGCATGAGAAAAATTACCCGACACACGACTTGGAGTTAGCGGCAGTCTTATTTGCTCTCAAGACATGGAGGCATTATTTGTATGGGGCGTAGTTTCAGGTATTCAGCAATCATAAAATTTAAAATACTTGTTTGATCATAAGGAATTGAATATGAGACAGAGACGTTGGATGGAGTATCTAAAGGACTACGACTTTGAGCTATTGTACCACCCTGGTAAAGCTAACGTTGTAGCGGATGCCCTAAGTAGGAAGAGAATTCATGTGTCAGCTATGATGATTAGAGAGTTGGAGCTGATAGAGCAGTTGCGGGACATGAATTTTGGGGCTGGATATGGGGCCTGGACATATACGATGCAGCATGCTGAGGATCACGAATGAGTTCCTAGATGAAGTTTGAGTGGAACAAGGTAAGGATCAGGAGCTGCAACAGATCATTGGTGAGTTGGGCACTGAGAAGAGGAAGGATTTTCGGATGGGCAAGGATGGTATTCTACGGTTCAGAGAGAGTGTGTGTTCCCAGCAACAGAGTTTTGAGGAAGATGCTCCTTGATGAGGGGCATAAGAGTCATCTTAGCATACACCCAGGTATGACTAAGATGTATAAAGATTTGAAAGTTACTTCCTGGTGGACAGGCATGAAGACAGATGTGACCGATTACATCGCTTCCTGCTTGGTATGTCAGAAAGCGAAGATTGAGCATCAGAGGCCGGGTGGTATGTTGGAGCCTCTGGATATTCCTCAGTGGAAATGGGACAACATTTCTATGGACTTCGTCATACATCTACCGAGGTCAGTAAGGGGGCATGACTCCATCTGGGTGATTGTAGATCGGTTGACGAAGTGTGCGAACTTTTTGCCCATAAATCAGAAGATGTCCCTGGATAAGCTGGCAGAGTTATACGTAAGAGAGGTGGTCCAACTACATGGTGTGCCTGCGAGTATTATATCGGATAGAGACCCAAGGTTCACATCGAGGTTTTGGCAGTCTTTGCAGAAGGCCTTGGGTACTCAGCTGAGAATGAGTTCAGCGTATCACCCTCAGATAGATGGACAGTCTAAGAGGACTATCCAGTCATTGGAGGATCTGTTGAGGACTTGTGTGTTAGATCATCTGGGCACTTGGAGTGATATGCTGCCATTGGTAGAGTTCACGTATAATAATAGTTACCATTCCAGCATTGGAATGGCACCGTATGAGGCATTGTATGGTAGGAATCCTATGCAGACAAGAGGAGGAGGCCACTTGAGTTTGAGGCTGGTGATCACGTATTTCTCCGAGTGACCCCTACAGCAGGCATTGGCAGAGCACTTAAATCGAGCAAGTTGACTCCACGATTCATCGGGCCATATCAGATCATGAGGAGGATTGGTCCTATCGCATATGAGATAGCCTTGCCACCGCACTTGGGAAACTTGCATAATGTTTTCCATGTGTCACAGCTGAGAAAATACATAGCCGATCCTACGCATGTTCTGGAGGATGATGATGTGCAGGTACGAGAGGACTTGACCGTTCGGGCCGGACCAGTGAGAATCTTGGATTCTCAAGTAAAGCAGCTCAGAGGGAAGGAGATCAGAACTGTGAAGGTGCTATGGGATGAGGCAACTCAGGAAATGACATGGGAGATGGAAGATGTCATGACGCAGTCCTATCCTCATCTTTTCACTAGTAAGTTCTCTTTTTCGAGGACGAAAAATTTTTAAAGGTGGGAGTATTGTAAGACCCGTAGGATTTAATTAATTAAATAAATAAATAATTAATAAATGCGGGTTGGGAAATAATTATGACATTAAATTATGGTTGGTATGACGTGGAAAAGTACTAGCTCAAGTGGTTGAGAGTACTTCGATTGTGTGAAAGGACTTGGGTTCGAGTCCTATGTATGCTAACTTTTGTGTTATTGTTTTATTATTTAAATCTATGTAATCATGTTCTGGTATGATATGATGTCTGAATTGGATTTGTTAAGCATGAAAATAAGAGATGGATTTGTTAAGCATGAAAATAAGAGAGATTGGTGAGGTTTGAGTGAGGTTCTGGTGAGGTTTGAGTAAGCACACCAAGAAGGGGGAGACGTGGTGATCATTGGAGTATCTCAAACATTTCAATTTAAGCGAAGGAATTCCAAGTTAAGGGAGCTGGACTCTGTTTATTTTTGTTGTTATATTAAATTCCATGAATGAGATAATGATGTGAATGCATGACTCTCGTTTTGATTGTGAAATTCTGATTTTTGGAAATTTTCCAGAAACCGCCTAGCGGGCCATACATAGCCACTAGACGGCTCATGCCTATTATATGAGTTTTGGAGTGTTTCTGGGGGCAGCGCGTGGCGGTGAAACCTTGTACCGCCAGGCGACGCAAATGGATGGCTAAATTCTAGGCTTATTTCATGATCTGCTTGCCAGGCGACGCGAGTCTGTCGACGCGATTTTTGATTATGTGCTTCTTGGGAGGATTCTAATCGGGGGGAAATTTGGGGATTGGTGGTTATAAAATAATTGAGTTGGTATATTGTTGATTTCCAGCTTGAATGATTTGTATAAGTAATGGAACAATGTTAGGGTTGGAAGGAAAGGAGACCTTGCTATTAGACCAATTGATGTTGAAATTGTAAGGGAGAAAATGGTGAAGATTGAGTCGGGAATTACACATGAGTCTATATGCGAGTGAGTGAGAGTGTGAACTAAGAGAATATTTGACAGGAAACGCAGCAAGAGAATGGGGGAAAATGTGATAGGCTGTAACAGAACCTAGAATTTCCCAGGTCTGGTGTACCGCCTGGTGGGCCAGAGGATACCGCCAGGCGACAACGTGGAAATCATGGGCATGTGGGAGAGTTTGGGGTGTGTTAGGTTCGGGTTAGATGCGATGATAATCTGGTCGTGAAATGATAAAGGGTAATTCAATGAAAAAGGCTTCTCTTTGATATATTTTTGAGTGGGATTACAAGTTATGAAGGATAAAGAATGGAAAATCCCGAGTGGGTCGTGAGGTTTGAAAATAGGTTTTAATTCGGAATGAAGTATAAAGCACAATTAAGGTTGGATGGGTATCGAACATAAGCCAGTCAGAGTCTAAGATAATAGATTAAGATGATTAATCACATGCACAACAGGAGCAATAGTATATTATGAGGTAAAATTTATGTTTTGTGTGGGTAGGAGTGGATTAAATATCATGATAACAGGTAATATTGACCTTAATCTTAAGCTTGGGTGTGGAGTAAGGGATGGAGAGGTCCGTGGAAGGGAATGAAAGATCATTACAGGTACTAAAACATGTTAAACCAGAAACAAGCTGTTCTGGTATAGCGTCTGGCGGGAGGGAACGACTCCGCCAGGCGAAAGAGAGGGAATTAGAGAGAACCTGATAGCGCAACGCCTGGTGGTCGGGTCTGTGGCGCCAGGCGATATATGCGCAACAGTGAGCCACTACTACGTAGGCACCTGGCGGTGAGGGTAATACCGCCAGGCGGTGACTACAGCGAGAGAGTTTATTGAGGCGCTGTGCGCCTGGCGGTACGAGACACCCGCCAGGCAGTTTGGGAGCTGGCAGCGCCTGGCGGCACGTGTCCTCCGCCAGGCGATTTGTACTGCTGCAACTTGGTATTTTGATTGCGAAATTGTGATCTACAAGGTGTCTAGCGGTGCTTTAAAGGTGGGTTTGCTGGTGATCCTTGAGTTGTGGCTCAGAACGTATCCCTTGAGTTATGGCTCGGGATAGGGGTTAAGCACGTGGTATTCCTTGAATTGTGGCTCGGAATAGCATCTCTTGAGTTGTGGCTCGGGATGGCGGATGAACACGAAGAACCCTTGAGTTGTGGCTTGGGTTAGCGAGTGTTGCCGGTGTGAGTGTGCTGGTTGTGGCCAGTACGATTGGGTCCAGATAGATTTCCCTCCTCAGTTGTTGGCTGACGAGTTAGGTAGTCTTGGGACGATACGTACTATGTTCGTATATGGGAACTCTACCTGGCGTTACGGTGTATGATCCATAGCATTGTTTCCCGCACGTGTTCTATCGGTTGTGGCCGATAGGTATGGCAGCAAGTCACCTTGAAGTAATCATTAGACGATGTAGAACACGAATAATCTGATTGGGGGTCAAATAGTAGGAATTAAAGTATAGAACATATGTAGAATGTTTAAGTATTCCTAGTGATATATGAATATGTATATGAAACTGTATAATTATATATGTTTCATCTGTTAAGCTCACCCTATCTGCGTGTGTTTGGCGATGATCGTGTACGCGGTACACGGGAGCAGATGTTGTTGATGCAGGTGGCTCTGGTGAAGCTTAGCTACGGAGAGGGGATATCTTGGGGATTTTATTTTATGATTCTGAATTAGTTGTAAACATTTATGTTCTTGGACTTTTATTTTATAATTGACGAATACTTGTTCGAAATTTTCATTATCGATGTATGAAATAAAGACTTAAATTTCCCGCATTTTAGAAATGAGGTATTATTAAATGCGGTTATTATCTATTTTCTTTATTTATTTATAAATTCGTAATATCCTGACGGGATGTTACAGTCTTTGAGGACCCAATATAGTCCCTTTTGGTGGGGAAATTGAAACATATACACCACACTCAAAAATTCTTACATGAGAATATTAGGTCACCAACTGCATAATAAAGTATTTGTGATAACTTGTTGGCTTGATGCATATCAGTAATGCAACATGCAAAATTGCATATCTCTAAGTAGCCATCAAAAGATTAGCTCTCATAAGTAATGGTCTTGCAACCAATTTTAGACGTTCTAGTAATGATTTCACAAGTCTATTTTAAGTATGAACATGTGCTACTAGATGCTCAACTTCAATTCCAATTGATATACAATACTCATTAAAAGCATGAGATATAAATTCACCAGCATTATCAAGAAGAATTTTCTTAATCGGATAATCTAAGATGAGCTCTAACTGTACTAATAACTTTGCAAATATGTGATTGTGAGTTGATAATAAACAAATATGTGACCATCTAGTTCATGCATCAATTAAACCATGACATATATAAATGATCCATATAGTGGGTGTATTGGACCACAAATATCACCCTTTATTCGTTCTGAAAATGAGATTGACTCATTTCTAATTTTTCTGGTGATGGTCTTATATCAACTTCTATGAATGTATAGTACATGAGAACTCATTGGTTTGAAGAAGTTTCTTGACTGTTATGTGGGTGTCCACATGAGTTCAATATTGTTCTCGCAGGAACAAATTAGTTGCTCAGATGCTTTATTTCTTTCTTTAATGGTATCATCAAGACCCACTACATCTAAATGTATTTCAACATTTCACATCCAATATAAGTAATTCTTCCTTGTAATATCAAGGGTCACAAATTCCACAAATTCAGAATTTGTAAGGTTTGACATGTTTAGAATTAGCATAACAAATAATAGTAATAATAGTCATCATAATAATAATTATCATTATAATAATAATAATAATAATCAGACAGAGATGAAGATTGATAAAGTCAAACCATTCTTATGATAAAAATAACAATATAAGATAAAATTGATAAAATTATAAATGAAGAAAGGATTAGAAAGAGTCTGGATTAAGACATGCAGAATATTGTCCTTAGAGAGAAAAAACTTCCACTAGCCCATAATTGGTTGGAGCATGGTGTTGATAACGTGTTATGAAATAAAGTTATTAACATAGAGAAGAAGGAAAGGAAGGATAGAGATTAAGATAATAGGGAGCAACTTTATGTGTCTTATTACTGATAGGAAGAGTCCTATTTATAGATACAATATGGTAACCCCAGAAAGAAATAAATCAAATAGTTAATACATAATACATAAAGAAAAAGTAATGAATCATATAAGTATCAATCATATCAATCACATGAGTAATTGTATCAAATCAATGGACGGCCATTAATTCATAATATAATCAATATTTATACGATACTTACCAACGTATCTTTATCTTTAGGAGGTCGCTATAATTTTTTTAAAAGTTATAAAATTAAAGTTAGAAAAGTACTTATATTTTGTAAGACTCATTGATAATTGATAATGTTGAGTCACACTTATATAATCGTATTAAATGGATCATGAAAATAAGTTCAGATTACGCTTATTATTAAATATTTATAATTGTGGATGCTTATTTTATTTGTGGATATTGGAAATGTGTTTAAATTTAAGTAAACTTAAAACTCAATTTACGGTATTAGTGTTTGTTTAGCTTTTGTTTGTGCTACATTGAACATTGGAAAATCTTGCAAACTTGAGAATATTAGAAAAATAAAAAAAATGTTCATGGATTTGTTAGCTATTGTTCCAAACTGAGAAATATTTTTAAGATTCTTACATAATCTATTTTTATATATGAATATATCAACATATAAACTACAGGGTAAATAGTATATACAATCAAACCGTCCTATGCATGATTAGATAGGTTACAAATTATGCATTAGACATGCATCTAATCTTACCAATACTCGATCCTTAGATGAGCTTATCAAATACCGAATAATACAAAATCTTAATTAGGAATGACAAATAAATTTGCTCTTGTGAGTATTGTCTAAATTCGTTTTCGTTCTGATGAAAAATTATTGCATTAACTAGATATGAATATCGTGTAAAATCTTTTATGTAGTTTCAATTTTCTAACAATTCAAGAACTACTCTATTATACAGGAACTTTTAGAAACTATGATTCTCACAATTATATTATTAGAAGAGTTTAAAAAACTTACCTGGGTCGATTACAAAGTTCTCTTAATCAATGTTTTCCCTTCTCTTACTTTTCTTTAATGGCTTCTTAATGATATAGAATTACCAAGTACAAAGTTTTTTCCTGTCAAAGTCACTTTTCTTTTACATTCTCTTTTGGAACATAATACTCTTCAACTTTTCAAGAGCAATTGTCATATTTTACTTCTAGTATTTTAAAAACTTTAATAAAATACTATAATACTCCTATGAAGTGAGAAGTGAGGGAATTAATTTAATAAGCCTAAAATAATCACCATAACTTTAATACCTTTATATTATAATAAACGACTTTGACACTTGACTCAACGAACCCAACAGCTTCAAAAACGGACCAAAGAGTTGTGAATAAAGACATAAGAAATAGCAAGGTTGCTACAGTAAGCCCAATAGAACCATGAGAACCAACTTAGAATGCAAAGAACACGGTTCAAGAACAACTTACGTGACAGGAGAACGAGGTTTGGCTAGCTTGAAAGGGACGTAGGATCAAACCCTAGCAGAGCTTTGGAGGAGATAGAAAGCGTGACGGCTACGTTTTATGTAGAGTGAAAGGAATGGGTGAGACTAGGGCAAATTAGGTCTGAATCTTCTTTTTGGGCCAGCCCTTCGGCCCAAACGATTGGGGCAGCCATTAAAATAAAAGGCAGAAAATAAATGGGCCTTACATTCTCCTCAACACAAAATTTTCGACCTCGAAAAAAAAAACTTACCAGGGAAATAGATGCGGATGTGACTTTCTCATATCCTCCTCCAACTCCCAAGTAGAGTCACCCGTTCTCCGATCCTAGATGACTTTGACAATATTGACTGTTTTCCCTCGATGTTCCTCAACTCGGCTCTTCTCCAGCTCCACTGGTGGTACTTCCACAGTGAGATCCTCCCTGATCTGCACATCCTCTACTTCAAGCACATGAGAGGGATTAAAGACATACTTCCTTAACTGCGACACGTGAAACACTGGGTGAAGATTTGCCAACTGTGGGGGTAGAGCTATCTCATAAGCCACCGGCCCAATCCTCCTTGAGATCTGATAGAGGCCAAGGAACTTAGGAGAGAGCTTCCTTGAGCGGAGCGCCTTTCCCACACCAGTGGTTCGGGTCACCCTCAAGAACAGATGATCTCCAGCCTCGAATTCCAAGGGCCTCCTCCTGCGGTCTGCATAAGCCTTTTGTCTGCTTTGTGAAGCCTGCATCTTGTTCCTCACCAATCTCACCTTCTTGATGGTCTGCTTCAACAACTCTGGTCCAACCAACACTACCTCCCCATCCTGATACCAATACAAAGGAGTCCTACACTTACGGCCATAAAGAGCCTCATAAGGTGCCATACCTATGCTCGCATGGAAACTATTATTATAGGTGAACTCAATCAATGGTAATACTTCATCCCAAGTGCCCAAGTGATCCAATATGCACGTCCGTAGTAAGTCTTCAAGTGACTGGATCGTCCTATCAGACTGGCCATCGGTCTGGGGATGATAGGCTGAACTCATCGCGAGTTTGCTTCGCAGAGCGCTCTGCCAAAACTATGATGTGAACCGTGGATCCTTGTCTGATACAATGCTCGAAGGCACCCCATGCAACCTCACAATCTCCTTGATGTACAATTGAGCCAACTTTGCCATAGACATCCTCAGGTTCATCGCCAAGAAATGTGCGCTCTTGGTCAATCGGTCCACTATGACCCAGATGGTGTCATGCCCTCTAAAAGTTTGTGGCAAATGGGTCACAAAGTCCATCGAGATGCTATCCCATTTCCATACCGGTATCTCCAAGGGCTGCATAATCCCACCAGGTCTCTGATGCTCCACATTTGCCTTCTGACAGGTCAGATAGGCAGACACGAACTGTGTCACATCCTTCTTCATCCTTTGCCACCAAAAAGCTTCCTTGAGGTCTTGATACATCTTAATCATGCCCGGATGCAAGCTAAGACGACTTTTGTGCCCTTCCTCCAGGATTACCTTTTTCACCTTGACATTATCAAGCACACACACTCTGCCCTAGAACCTGAGTATTCCATCACTACCCAAAGCAAAATCCTTCCCTTCATCTGACCCAAGCTGTTCTCTCACCATGTTCAAGCTGGCATCCACCAACTATCTCTCTCTAACTAAATCTAGAAAGTCATTAGATATAGTCGGGGTACTACATCTAATGAACTCTGATCCCAACTCTACATGCAGTTTCATATCCTTGAACTACTCTAGTAGTTCCACCTCCTTTATCATAAGATGAACGACGTGTACTATCTTCCTACTCAAGGCGTCTGCTCCAAATTTGTCTTCCCCGGATGATACAAGAGTTCAAAATCGTAGTCTTTCAGAAATTCCATCCACTTTCTCTGCCTCATGTTCAGCTCCTTCTGATCAAACAAATACTTAAGGCTTTTGTGATCGCTAAACAAACGAAACTGGGCACCGTAGAGGTAGTGCCTCCAGATCTTCAAGGCAAACACAATAGCCGCCAATTCCAAGTCATGAGTGTGGTAGTTTATCTCATGCACCTTGAGTTGCCTAGAAGCGTAGGTCACTGCCTTATTCTCCTGCATCAACACACAGCCCAATCCTAGATGAAAGGCATCACAATAAACCTCAAAGGGTTTTCCAACATTGGGGATCAATAGGATTGGAGCGCTGGTCAATCTTATCTTCAGCTCTTAGAAACTTTCCTCACACTTATCTGTCCAGGTGAAAGGTTGATCTTTCCGAGTGAGTTGTGTCAGGGGCGCCACTATCTTGGAGAATCCCTCTATGAATCTCCTATTGTAGCCAGCTAACCCCACAAAGCTCCTGATCTCTGTAGCTGACTTGGGACTTTCCCACTTAACCACTGTCTCGACCTTTGTCGGATCCACTGCAATACTGTGCGCAGATATCACATGCCCTAAAAAATGAACCTCTTCCATCCAGAATTCACACTTGGATAACTTGACATACAACTGCTTCTCCCTCAAAACACTAAGCACCAATCTCAGGTGTTCTGCATGCTCCTCCCGAGTCCTGGAACAGATAAGTATATCGTCTATAAAGACTACGACGAACTTATCTAAGAATGACCAGAAAATCCTGTTCATGTAGTCCAAAAACACCACTGAAGCATTGGTCACACCGAAAGGCATAACCACATACTCATAGTGGCCATATCTGGACCTGAAGGTCGTCTTCTGCACATCATCAACCTTCACTAAGATCTGATGGTAACCCGATCGTAGATCTATCTTCGAGAATACTGATGACCCATGCAACTGATCCATCAAGTCGTCAATCCTTGGAAGCAGATACTTGTTCTTGATCGTCATTTTGTTCAGTTGCCTGTAGTCCACACACAGGCGTGAACTCCCATCCTTCTTCTTCACCAACAGCACTGGTGCTCCCCAAGGCGAAGTGCTGGGTCGGATGAACTGCTTCTCTATCAGCTCCTCTATCTGCTTCTTGAGTTCCACCAACTCTACCGGAGTTATGCGATATAGGGCCATCGACACCGGACATGTTCCTGGTACCAGATTAATAGAGAACTCTACCTCTCTATTTGGAGGCAGCCCTGGTACCTCCTCTGGGAATACATTCTCGAACTCGTGTACCATTGGTATGACCGATGTCCCCTCCTCTTTCCCCACCTCCATATGAGTGAAAATTATGAAGCATTGTGTGCCCCTTTGAATCTCCCTCACGACTCCTTGGGATGATAACAACTCAGGCTCCTCTGAGTTGAGAAACAACAACCTTTTCTCTCGACAATCTATAAGGATGCGATTGGCAGAGAGCAAATACATCCCCAAGATCACCTCCAACTCTTGTAGAGGTAGGCATATCAGATTCACTTTGTACCTTTGTCCCTCTACCTCCACTGGACACCTAGCGCACAAGGACGACGTCCTGACCAAACCCGATGCTGGAGTAGACACCACAAGTTCACACTACAGCTCACACATCGGTAGACTCAACTTTTTCACACATGCATCCAACACAAATGAGTGTGTCGCTCCAGAGTCATATAGCACACAATAAGCCTCCTCGGCTATCATACAATGGCCTATAACGAGGTTACCTGAACCCGTTGCCTTTGCTCCGGTCATGGCGTATACTCTGCCCGATGCCTGAGGCCTATTACCTCCCCTCCTCTGGTGGTTTTGGGTTGGGGCCAAAACTGGGGTACGCGTCGCTGTCCTCGCGAGAGTAGGGCAATCCCGGCCTAAGTGGCCTTCTTTGCCACAATTGTTGCACATCTTGAAGCCTGCAAGCTAGGGGAAAACATTCCTCTTGTGTGGTCCCCCACGCTGTTAGCACTAAATCCTGCTTTGTTGGGAAGAAGACTCCCTAGACCCCTGAGACTGGAAATGGGGCCTAGTATAGGGTTTCCTCCTCTCCTCGTGCCTATGCCTGGACCCAGATGTCCCTCCCACTCTCTACTACGATGGGTGCTGAGTTTCCACCTCCACCTTCATCTTCTCCATGACCCTTGCCTTTTCCACCAAGGCTACAAAGTCCTTGATGGATAGCGGGACCACTATCAAACGAAGGTCTCCACTGAGGTCGTTCTCAAATTTCTTGCATCGCAACTCTTCATCCAGTGGCATGGTGTAGAAACAACTGAAGTGCTTGAACTTTTCTGCATACTCAGCCACAAACTTGGCTCCCTGGGTCAACTGCAAAAATTCCACCTCTTTAGCATATTTGATGCTGCCAGGGAAGTACTCGAAGATGAACTTCCTCCTGAAGACGTCCCAAGTAACTGGTTCCTTCATCTCCTCCATGATGGACTTCATGCTGATCCACCAGTGCTCAGCCTCACCCGTGACCATGTATACCGCGAATGCTAGTCTACTCTCCTCGGGGCACATCTTGGCATCGAATATCCTCTCAATGTCCTTCAGCCACATTGAACTTGACTGGATAGTGCTTCAAAAAGTCCTCCAGACTCCATTCCTGATGGCGAGGTCCTGGTTTAGGACCGTGGACAGGGGCAGTAGTCCTATTTTCCTCCAACTGACGGAGGGCCTCCATGTGTTGTCTGTGAGCGTCCTCAACAACCACCCTAGCAGCCTCCATCTATTGCATTACCAGTTGTTGCTGCTCAAGCGATGCAGTCTGCCGCTACATTGATGCTTCATGTTGTTGCATCATCGTTTTACTCTACTGCGTCATAGCAGACACCATCACTTTTATTGCCCTGACGATATCTAGTGCATCGTCCTGAGAAGGCTGAGAGTTCCTATGCTGAGGTGCCATGTCACTAGCACACAAGAAAAACAAGAGTTAGACTTGGTTGGCTTAGAGCTTAGCTAGCAACACACAAGCTACAACGGTAGCTAACCAGGCACACTAGACCATAGATCCTAAGGAACGACCGCTCTGATACTATAAATGTAACATCCCAAAAACTGGATAACCTCGGATTAATAAAACGCCACATACATGAATATTCAGAGGCTATAAAATTTGGAGTATGAAGGTACATAGAACACCAAACATGCCCCCTTACATAAAAAAAGGCCCCACACGACCCAAAACAAAGTACACCGGTGAAATAGTAGTTCTAGGCCTTGTACAGACAAGACCATCATAACTAATGAAATTCCTTCTACGATGGGCCCCACAATGGGCCCAATACCCGTCCATAACCATCAAGCTGCAACATCTCTACTATCATTGCCACTGCCAGGGGTTCTCACATCTGCTCACATCAATAAAATTGATGATCATCACAAAGGAGGAAAACCACACACAAGCATACAAACAAGCGAAAGGGTAAGCTAGAGCACATGATTATTACATCATAACACACAACGTCTAATCACATAGTCAAGCATAAATAATGGAAAACCACACAGGAGATACCAAACCATTTAAAACTCCAATACTAGACATCCGGATACGTATAATGAGGCACCACCACAAAATAGTGGAATTATGTCCTAGCAATGAGGCGTCACCACGAGGCCTTCGCGGAATTACACCCTTGCAAGAGGCACCACCACGTGGCCTTCGTGGAATTACATCCTGGCCGTGAGGCACCACCATGTTATCCTCGTGGAATTACGTCCTGTTGTGTAGGCACCACCATGAACTCTCACCTCGAGGTTTGTGGAATTAAGTCCAATAGATGAGGCACCACCATGGACTCCCCCTAGGAGGGCCCATGGAATTACGTCCATTAAGTGGGGCACCACCATAAGCTCTCCCTACAAGAGCCATGGGATTACGTCCTACTCACACTTTGTACGTGTTTCACCAACCAATCAGAAAGTTCCCATAATACCAACATCGTGCATAAACAACAATTCATACGTCTCATGCTTCCCAATTCATACAAAAAAAACAATCATATCAGTGGCCATTCACATCATAGCACAAAACCTGCCCCAGTCTCACTCAAGCTAGAAGACCTCGCTCAAGCGAGAGATCCTCTCGCTTAGGCGAGCTCCTCCTCACCTAGGCGAGAACTCGAGCCTTTGAACAGTGGTCCCTGCGGATTCTCGCTCAAGCGAGTCCATTCTCGCCTAGGCGAGATCACACCTCGCTCAAAATGAAATCCAGTCGCCTGAGCGACAATTTGCACGTAAAAGCTTGGGCGAGCCTCTATTAGTCTCGCCTGGGCGAGACACGCTCGCTTGGGCGAGAAAAACAATGCCCACCATTGTTCACTCGTGAAAACACAAAACACAACACCAAAAGGAATCACGCTTTCACCAATATCACATAATCAACCATGAGCATACATCACGCATATGATTCAGACCTAGAAGCATACAAAAATTACAGATAACTATAAGCTCAAGCTTCCCTTACCTAGAAAGGGTTTAGCAAACGACTTTGACACTTGACTCAATGAACCCAATAACTTTGAAAATGGACCCAAGAGCTATGAATAAAGACACAAGAAATAGCAAGGTTGCTACAGTAAGCCCAACAGAACCATGAGAACCAACTTAGAACGCGAAGAGCACGGTTCAAGAACAACTTACGTGATAGGAGAACGAGGTTTGGCTAGCTTGAAAGGGACGTAGGATCAAACCCTAGCAGAGCTATGGAGGAGATAGAGAGCGTGACAGTTGCGTTTTGTGTTGAGTGAAAGGAATGGGTGAGACTAGGGCAGATTAGGCCTGAATCGTCTTTTTGGGCCAGCCCTTCGGCCCAAACGATTGGGGCAACTCTTAAAATAAAAGGCAGAAAATAAATGGACCTTACATTCATCCCCGCCAATAGATTAATCAAAATTTTTGGAAGAGTCAATGCAATATACACAAAATTTATATATTTAATTACTCTCACTAATTAAAAAAATATAATTTAATATTGCTATAAATATAAAATAAATTACACATATATAAAGAATTGTGCATTGTTTTTTCATATTCTTAAACTCTTCAATAATTGAATTATAACTAAATTTTTTTAGCTATTTTTTTTCAATATAAATAACCATATTATCTGCAAAATATTCATCTTCATTTTATTAACGTACATAGATTGATTCAAAAGTTTTCACAAGCTTTCATTTGATTGTTATGCGATGAACAACTATTTTGTCTTCTTTTCATCTTCATTGGTAGTTTCTCTTTTATCACTCTTAAAAATGAATTTATTCTTTTATCTTTTTCATCAATATATCTATTTAAAAAAGAACTTTAACACTAAAAAATAAGTTATCTTAATCTAATAAAAATTGAAAAATATAATTACTAAAAAAAATAAGTTATATTAATTCTTTGGAACGTGTTTATATTTACATTGAAAAAGAAATAGTTAAAAATTTTAGTTCTGATTCAATTATTGATGAGTTCAAAAATCTGAAAGAACGAAGGACAATATTTTGTATATGTGTGATTTCTTTTGTAGGTACATTTATACTAAATTATATATTCATTTTTATTTTCATTTTTATTGTGTCAATGGTAATAATTAAATATATAAATTTAGAATTTTGAGTATATTATTTTGGCTCTCCAAAATTATTAATCAAGATGTCACTGCCAAGGTTGGCTCACCAACCCACTGGCAGATAAAGGGTTATACAATTTTTTTGTATTTGGGTTGGGATGAGCTATTATTTTAGTCAACATATAGGGTTGGTAACATAATATATTTTTGTGATTTTGGTTTGTATTTGGGGTTGAATATTATTTTGGATTATATATAGATTTATTGAAGTTTATGTAGATTTTAATCACAATTATAATATAGTCTTTTTTCGGGACTAAAGAAAAAAAATATTTTTTCAATTAAGTGAGCCAGTGACCCCACCTGTTTAACTCGTCAACTTGGGATGAATCGGGCCAGGTTCAAATTTTTTTGGCTCGCTAACAAGTGAGTCGAATTGGGTTGACTCACTAAGTGACTAACTCGTAATGGGCTGGGTAGGACTAGGCCGGATGGACCATTTTAACAACTCTAGTTTAAATTATTAAAATACTCACAGTGTATTAAGTATCCTTTTATTTATATATATACGTCTCACATTTGATATTTCTCACATTTGATATTTCTACTATTGTTTTGATATTTTTATTTATTGTATATTTTCCGTTAACATGAAAATGTTTAATGCTTTCAATTTAAGTGTTTAATAGCATAAACTTTTCATTTACTAGGTAATATAAAAAAAAATCCACCTTCTTTATTCTATTATTATTAACTTTTGTTTTATTTGCAGAATTCTTTTGTTTCGCTAAAATAATTTTCGTTACTTTTCTTCGATCTTTAAGATATTTTAATTTTATCACACCTTTATTATACATTTATTTTCTTTCCTGCAATTTCATTCATTGGTCTCTCAACTTGATATTTTGATATTATGTTTTTAATATTTTTATTTGTTGTTCATTTTTATCATATATAATATTATTTTGATATTTTGATATAGTTTTTTTTATTTTCTAATTTATTATTATATGTGTAATTTTGTTACTATAATTGTATAAATATATTTTATTTACTATAATATAATAATTTAATGTAATTTCCGTTAATCATTTTATCATCATCCAACATATATTGAAGTTCAAAAGATGAAATATCTATATAGTGACGGATCCTGATCAAAAAGTTTGAAGGGGTCAAAATAATATACTCAAATTTTATATATTTAATTATTATTACTAATATAACAAAAGTATATATAATTTAGTATTAAAATCCCTGTATGTTTTTCTTTGAACAAAATTATAGTTTTAAAATTGTATTTGATATAAAACTCATTTTAAATTATAATTTCATCTCTTTCTCTGGATATTCCCATATTTGAGGATGTTTACTTATGATAACTTCTAAAGAATTAATATGAAACATTCCGCCTATAATTTAAAAGAATTAATATGAAATTTCACACTTATAATTCTTTGAATATTAAGAAATGGTTTCTAATTCAACAATTGAATTCTTAGTATCATACTTGAAAATAGATGAAGAAGTAAATTTGTATTGTTTTCATCTTTAAGGGTATCTTCTCTTTTATCATTTAAAAAAATGAATCTATTATTTTATTTTTCATCAATATAACTATTTAAAAAAAGACTAAAAAATAATTTATCAAAATCTAATAAAAAAGTGAGAGACGTAATTACTAACAAAAATATGATAATCAAATCACATTTAAGAAATGGGCATAAAAAAACATATAGTACATAAATTTTCTTTTTATATTCATAAAAAAATAAATATACAAAAAAATCATAAGATGAAAAAAAGAAGTAAATATCAAACTAATATTTTCCTAGAGAAATGAGAGAATTACCTTTTATCTTAACAGAGAACGAATAAGAACTGAGAGAGAGAAAATCAATTTATGTCTAACTTTTTATTTCTTTATTAAAACAAAAAATAAAAGAAGAGATATAAGAATAATAAATGAACACAATACGTGAGAAACTTAAGATGAGAGAGAACAAAACAAAATATCTCAATAAATTTTATTATTCTTTATTATGTTTAATTTTTTAATTTTATTATTTATTAATACTAAATATTATTTTTTTATAAAAAAATAAAAATCAATTTTAAAATTAAAAAAAAAATATTTTTGAAAAAATTTAAAAAATCTTGGGAGGGCCATGGCTCCCCTACGGACCTTCTAAGGTTCGTCCGTCACTGGATCTATGTTATAATTATATTATTATTAGTGTATTCTTGTTCTTTGTGTGAATTTTATCGAGTGATATAATATAACAGTGATTATATATAAACAAAAGATTTAATTAGAATTTAAAGAATTGAAGTAAACATACATTTCAAATATTTTCTAATTTGAATATTTATTTTTCTTTTATATTTTTTGAAAAATATTTTAAATTTTATCAACAAGGTTTCATTAAATTTAATAAATATTTTGGTTCTCATTAAATTCTATTTGGTATTCTATTTTGAAATGTATACAATTCTAATTTCTTTCTAAATATTTGATAGAAAGAAACAACCTTCATTTTAAAATTGAATATTTGATAATATTATATTTTATTTACGGTAATTTTTTATTATTTTATAATAATTAATTAATTGATATTGAAATAGTGAGAAAATGGGTACGGGTATGGTACTACAAAAAAATAAAATTATTGACGAATTTATCGATGGATTTTTCCGTCGGTAATTATCAATAGATTTATCGACGAATGCTTTGTCGATAATTACCGACAAAACATGATTTTCATCGATAAAATTTTACTAACAAGTGTTTCACTAACATATTTTTTAGTCTGTTTGGATACACACTTAGAAATGAGCATCTCAACTAGAAAAAAAAAACTATATTATACCATGAGGCACATGCATAGAATCATATCCGTAAATATTGTTGACTCATGGGATATGGTAATATGTACAATTTCTAAATCACATATTAAGTATTTATCATTAAAAGATTGTTGACTCAACTATTCATAGTGTAGATTTTCAATGACGCATCTCCAATGGATCAAGGAGTCTTGAAGGAAGTTCGTGAGCAATGGGCTTCGTTTCTTTTAAGTGTTTATATAAGATGATGTTAGGTGTTTTATGACTTATAGAGTAATTCGGTTTGGAGTAGTATTGTATTTTATATAAACATTAGATTCTATTTCATGTAAATATTAGATTAAATGAGATTTGTTTTCTGGATGTTTTGGATAATTATATACAAGTTTGGTATGTGGTAGGAAGCATAAACGATTTTTCTTAAAAAAATAAAAAATCACTTTTTATACCGGTTGAGGTCATACTTGGTGTAAAATGTGTAATTTTTTATACCGGTTGGAACCATAATTGGGTATAGTAAGTCCTTTCTTCTTACATAACTTTTCTTTTCCAAGAAGACTTTCTATACCGGTTTTAAAAATGGTATAAAAAATAATTTTTTTATACCTGTCATGTAACCGATATAGAAAGATCAAACCTTCTATACCACCTACATCTATACTGATGCTAGAACCGGTATAAAAGCCTTTTTAACCGGTATAAAAAGTGTATTTTACACTAGTGAATAATTCAAAATCCACAAAAACATAAATATCAAAATACAATATTCAAGTCTAACAATATAAGTATTTACAAAGTCTTTAAAATCCATCAAGTAATAAAACTCTGTAAAAAGAAATCTCCCCAAGCTAGTCTCACTCCAGCTCTATGCCTCACCAGCACCACCTGCAACATCATCTGTTGCTGTGTAACGCATTACACAATCATCACCAAATACAAGCAAATAGGGTGAGATAACAGTATAAAGCATATATAACATTACAGTTTAAATATAATCACACACATCAAAGGAACTCCTATCCTTTGATTCCACACAACATGGCCACCACCATGTCATCCATGCTCTACATCTTTAGATGGATACCTCAAGATGTTTTGCTGCCACACCTATAAGCCACAACTTGTAGAACATGTGTGGGAAACCTTCTACGAACCACACTCTGTAACGTTAGGTGGAGTTCCCAATACGAACATAGTTCGTAATGTCCCAAGACTACCAAACTCGTCAGCTAGATATAGAGGAGGGCAATCTATCCGGACCCATCCATACAAGCTACAACTCACACACTCACACCGACAACACTCGCCAACCCAAGCTACAACTCAAGGGTTCCTCTTGTTCATCTGTCATCCCGAGCCACAACTCAAGAGATGCCATTTTGAGCCACAACGCAAGGAATGTCATGTGTTTAACCCCTATCCTGAGCCACAACTCAAGGGATACGTTCCGAGCCACAACTCAAGGAACACTCCAACAAGCTAACCTTTAAGGTATCACCAAAGCCTTGTAGACCACACACATCCAACACATACAAAAGTCTTGCCTCTACATTATCGCTTGACGCTGCACCAGAGCCGCCAGGCAAAACCCAGTTCCAGATTACCTAAAACTGCATAAGACTTGCAAACCATGCACTCCCTCAACCCGTGTTATCTCAAATAGAAGAACCTATCCTTGCACTGTGGTCACACTAACCTCACAAATACAGATTTCCTACAACCCAACCATCGCAAACGAGACTACCCTTATTCCTAGAAGGTGTTCACGTAGATATTCTCCTAAGAATATCTCACGCAAGGCCAGCAAGGAAAAATGGAAAACAATAGTGCATACATATCACAAATGGTTCGAAGAAAAAAAAACAAGAAACAAGACACCCTCATTCAAAAACTTGTGATACGTATAAAAAAACAGTAAAGAGTAAACGAGAGCCATGCATCACTTTGTACAAAAGAAAGGAAAATAAATAGGTACAACCCCCCTTACAGGTTCAAACACACAACCATGCCAATGTTAAATAAATGCACAACCATTCACCCAATTCATGTTTCGTGATAATTTAATAAACAATTAAAAGAACACAAAATTGGCATACACAAGACTTGAACGCAAGTTCTTTTAACATGACCAAGTACTCTTAACCACTTGAGCTAGTACTTTTCCACATTGTACAAGCTAACATTAATTGCCATAAAGGCTCCCACTACCCGCATTTATTAATTATTTATTTATTAATTAATTAATTTTTTTGGGTTTTACAAAAATGTTGTAATTAGTCTCCCTTTAATGAACAAGCTTCATTCGAGAGGCTAAAAGACTTATCAAATAATGAATAATACAAAGTCCTAACTACCACAACAATACAAAGTCTATGAGTCTTAAGCTAAGTGAGGCTAAAATGTTGTAATTAGTCTCACTTTAGTGAATATGCTTCATTTAGGAGCTAAAAGACTTATCAAATAATGAATAATATAATACCCTAACTACTACAACAACACAAAGTCTACGAGTCCTAAGGTAAGTAAGGCTAAAATGTTGTAATTAGTCTCACTTTAATGATTAGGCTTCATTCGAGAAGCTAAAAGACTTATCAAATAATGAATAATACAATACCCTAACTACTACAACAATGCAAAGTCTACAAGTCTTAAGCTAAGTGAGGCTAAAATGTTGTAACTAGTCTTAAGACTACAATGATATACTATGAAAGAGTAATACAACATCAATGAAATAACTTGAAAAAGCTAATTCGTTAAGGACTCTTGATAGTTTTATTAGATCCATTTGATAATAATTAACATAACCTATAACTAACTTGTTAGATAAGTTATATTCCCTTTAAGAAGATCATACTAACAATATACATGTTATGTCTATAGAGGGGGTTTCACTAGGGAGTACAACACCAATGAGACCTGAGCTCAACCACAAAACCTTAAGGTAATGGGTTTATGAGTCTTTATTCTTATATAGTGCTCTACTTTCTCATTTCTAGCTAATGTGGGACTTAGACTCACACTTGGATTCCTAACAATCTCCCTCTCAAGTGTGGGTTCCTTCCACCACATTGGTACATTCCCCCCCTCCAGTGGAAGCATTCCCAACCACGAGTACTCTTTTTCTATCTTTTTTGTACCGTCATTTTTTTTAACACGGCGTGCTTACTTGGAACCCTTACAAGGAAGACTTTCGATACAAGGATCATACTACACTCGTCTGAGCCAATTTTAACCATCGGCTCTGATACCACTTGTTAGGTCTATAGAAGGGGTTTCACTAGGGAGATACAACATCAATGAGACCTGAGCCCAACCACACAAGGCATTGCCAACATTCTCAACCCAAAACCTTAAAGCAATGGGTTTATGGGTTTATATTCTTATATAGTGCTCTACTTTCTCATTTTTTAGCCAATGTGGAACTTAGACTCACACTTGGATTCCTAGCAATACATGGCCTAGAGGTAATCAACAATTTGGTTACGGGATGACTTAATTGCTTTAATGAAGACTCCATGTTAAAAGACTAAAACGTGAGCATTGGATCTTGATCGGACTTAGTCATGGGGGAATAGGCATGATTCATTATCAAAATATACCTTATTTATTTATAACAGTACATCAAATATAAAAAAGAAGTATCAACTATTTTTCTAGTTAAGTATATTTTAGGCTTGTAATTGTTTTTTCCCTATTATGGTTTGCATTCCTAATTTGTTACTTTTATTGATCATTTTCTTAATTTAATGATTATTTGGTCCTAATTTCTTGTACTAGTATCTACTAAACTCCTTACCAAATTTTTTTCAAATTTGTTTGCAATTATGTATTTATTCCAGTTTGACTATGATAAAGTCGTTCTATGTTTATATAAGAAAAATGCACTCCAATTTATTTTTTAATATTTGTATCTTTTTTCTAACCAGTGTTGAATGATAAGACTCCTTCAAGACAAGTTTAAATCATACCTATTATTACACAATCCCTTACTCTTGAGCTATAAGACTTCTTCATGATAGCTCGGAATCATACCTATCATAATGCAATCCCTCAATCTCGTTTCTTCTTTTGGTTTTAATCAAAAATTATATCCATGTCTTGAAATTTTGAATGTTTGTAGTGCAACACTTTTTTTAATAGAAAATTGGACTCATATTTCTTTTGGGTTTTAATTTCCTCAAGACTCTCTCGTCTTGGGATTAAAGTCTTTAGGACTTATTGTCCTTATACCAAGCATTTGTTTAGGGTTTTTCCCTCTTAATTAGAAGAAAAATGGCAAAGACTTTTAGCCTTTCTTCATTTGCAAGGGACTTGTTAGCCCCTAAAAACAAAATTCATTGAGTACATGTTAACCATTTTGCTGATTATGGTTTAAGATAGTATCTAGAATGTTCTTCAAAATTGTGTTGGCCAAGCAATTCCATTATCTCTAGAGGATTTATTTTGGTGAACCTCTCTTAGGTTCACTTTCATTATTCCTCCTCTCCAGCCTCATCATTATTTTTGTTATTAGGTTGACCCATTGTATTTAAAGTATTATCTTTTTTTGTGAAGTTTACTTTTTCTATTCTAAGGCCCTTTCCTAAGGGTTGTTTTTTTTCTTTAGCTTTTTAGGAAAAAAAATATTTCAACATCACATCAACTATTAAGATAAATTCTTTCATGTTTTCTAACCATATGTAAAATTTTTGGTGGAGTCAAATAAAAAACGGGGTATAAGCGGAATTTAGGAAAAATACATATGTTAAGGTATAATTTACTCTTATTTGAATAATTATTGCACAAATTTTTTGTATAATTTATTTTCAAATATATTATGGGGATACCATTGCATACCCCAATCATAGACAACAAAAAAAGCATCTTTCCAATTCATATATGGAGTAGATGCCTTGATCCCCGTTGAGTTCAGAGAATCCTTAAGGAAAAGATAAAACTTTGGTCAATCTCACAATGATGATAATTTACAAATTGGACTTAAACATGACGAGAACAAAATACTTGATGCTTGAGAAGGCTAATAGATCGATAAATTATCAACCGTACAAGAAGAAACTCAGATGAAGTACGAGTGATATTCTCTAGCAAAAAGTATCAATGTCATGACTGAGAATGTGAAATTTTTTTGAGGATTTCTATTAGGTCTTGTTCTTTTGAAATGAATTAATGTTCAAAGGTAATTGCGAGCAATGATTCAAGGGATTTATTGTGTTCTTTTTTATTGAATGGAGAGTGGTGGAAGGCGCTGATTTGCGATATTGGTCTTGTAACAACATCCCGCTTTGTAGGTGATATTTGAGAGTGATGGTGCTCCTTTTAATAAAATATCCTTGTTATTTTATTAGAATAAACTAATGGAAGAAGTTGCACTCTCTAATTGCTCAAGGTCCGCCCTCCTTTCCACCATTGTTGTTGGTGGAGGCCATGCATGGTTTGAGACAACACAACTTGGAACTAGATCTGTTTTGTAACCATATTTGTGAGTGAGTGGAACCAATTCCATTTTAATTGGAACCTATTCTATTTTGGTGTAGCACTCATGGAACCTGCTCCGTTTGACTTGTATCCTATTCCCTTTTCATGCATTTTTATAACCTGTTACCTTTTCATGGAACCTGTTCCAAATATTAAATTTTTCAAATCAAATTTATTATAATATTAATTTTTTCAATTAATAAATATTATTAACAATTTTATTTATGATAAAAAATATATAAAAAATTGATTACAACTTATCTAAATATCATTTTATATTACTTTTTTAACACCAAGGACAATTAGGTAATTTTACATTTTTATTTATTAAATTTAATTTTTTTAGTCACATTAATCAAATCTTTCATAAACTTTCACAAAAATTACTCTCAAATTCACTCCACTATCACCCCAAATCCATGAAAAAGAACAATATACACATCACCTTCTAATCAACCCAAACGAATCATCTTCCCCTCTCTCAAATCATCACTCACATAAGAATATGCTCTTAGGAAATTTTTAAAAAGGGTCTAAGGAAAATCTGGCTAGGAAAGACAATGTTGTTAAGTTTGTCCATTGTGACTCACCTATCTTTTCTAGGAGTCTACTTAGTAAACCTTCAACAATATTTCCATTTAGAAATTTCTATGCACCATATAACTAACAATTTAGGTACTAGTATCAACTTACACCTTCCTTCATTAAAAGCCCATAGTTTCACCAAAATCATTTTCAGAGAAAAAGTGAGTTACTCTCTACTAGTACTTGACAAGACAACACTTTGACAAGGAACACAACAAGGAAGATCGCCAAATTGATCTAAACTTCAGACATGAAATACAAAAAGAGTCTCAAATACGAGAAGAGGTAGCAAAGCAAAGAGTTGCACAACGATACAACACATGAGTAAAAGAACGAGCTTAAGCTCGGAGAAGTGAGAAGATAAATTTAAAATTCCTCATAATGCCACTTCATTAAAGACTTTGCAACTTTTGGCATCAAAGACAACAAACAGTACCTTGACTAGAGATAGGAACATTATATAGGGAGGACTAGGAAGAGATCGATCTAGATCCTGAATAAAAAATTAAAGACCAAACCCAAGTACCAAAAGTTCGCATTTAGAATTAAAATAATCAGGAAGCATAATATGCTTACCACATAAGCAAACTATTTCTCATACAATAAATATAATGTGACAATAATTAGATAGATGATCAACAATTATACTCTATAATCCAAATTAATTATTCTACTTACAATTGCTTAATACAAGAGAAATTAAATCGCAAAAATACGAGAATTCAACACACATATACTCCAAACTTTATGGTCAAAATCTTAAGAAATTTTTTTAATACTTTAATATGCGTAAATTTATTTTATTAAAAAACTAATATATATATATATATATATATATATATATTATAAATTTTTTAATCATTATAAATATTAATTATATGGTGAGTTGCGTATAGATATCTAAAATAATATAGAAGTTTTTTTTTCAATAATAATTTCAAAAGTAATATATATATATATATATATATATATATATATATATATATATATAAAAATTTTCAATTTTCTATAAATGTTAAGTATGGTGGTTTCCGTCTTGATATCTATTAGATAAATTTAACATTAACTATTTATCATATATCAATTTTATAAATTTATTTATTTAGTATGTTGAGTATCGGATTCACTTAATAGTATAAAAATACAAATTAAAAATTTTCTTTTTCATAAACATCTCATATTAGAAATATATATAATTTTAACTTTAAATCTAAAATAAAAAACACAAAAATTAAAACAAAATTTTAAATTTGTGAATCAATAAATTTATTTTCTAATAACAGAATTACATCCTAATTTTTTTTTATTAATTTTTCATATATTTTCTTAATTGAATTTACATTTGAATTTGATTTCAAAAGTCATTTTTCTTTTTTGAGTTACTTTACATTTTTTTAATAAATTATGATGACATTTTTTTTTACCATGTTGTCATGACTCCTATTACAACGTTATAACAATGATAGCCTATCTAAAAACTTCGTTTTCTCATTTGCACAAATTATTTTAGATAATATATATATATATATATATATATATATATATATATATATATATATATATATATATATTAAAATAAATATTTTATGATATGATGAATTTTAATAGACAAATGAAATAGAAGAATTCAGAAAATCCTAATAACAAAACATTATACATCTCAACGTAAAAATGGAAACATCTAAACCTTTCTTGTAAATGTTGTAAACATTAACGCTATCCTTAGTTATCACTTTCCTACATTGAAATGGACAAGAATCTACACTAACTATTGCCTACACTACTTAGATTTTTCTAAGCAATTCATGAAAAGAGCTTGTAGTGCTAAGCTGAGATAATGACTTCATTCTAACTATTGTCTAATAAATGATGGTTCATGAAAAGAACTTGTAGTGCTTAGCCGTAACAATGATTTTTCTTAATGAACCAATCGGAGCTAGTGTCATCAACAGAATTCCAAGCACGATGCATGTCTGCAACATAATAAAAAAAGTTCGTATCAATATACACTACTAAATTTTTCACATTAAGAGACTATTTTTACTTGTTATAAAATTTTACAAAAAAAAAAAACTTATTTTTACTATTTTCTAAAAATTTTAATTGATAAAAAAAATTGTTTATAATTATTTCTTAAACAATTATAAAATTCGTAAATATTTTTTACGAATTATCTGTGAAAAATATTTTGTAGAGTATATTTTTCAAAAAAATTGGAAACAATTTCTCTCAAATTATTATTTTATAACAATTTATAAATATTTTTTAAGAAAAAATTTTAAGAAAAAATTTTCAAAAACAAATTGATAAATAATAATAAATTACTAAACACAAGAAGAATATCTAATAAGGAAATTTGACATTAATCTCAGTTAACATACCCAATTCACTATCCAAGATAAGCTAAATCTCTTTGGTTTGTGCAGTCTAAGCCATATGATACATGGTAGCTGTAACAAGAATATATATAATCAATATATATTGGTAATTAAATAATAATAAAAAAAACAACAAAGAAGAACTTCCATATGCTTTTACTTACAAAGTAAGATGTTGGGGCAAAGGCAAAGCCTCCTAAAAATCCAAGAAGAGAACCAAAGAAGGGGATGCATATGCCAATTATCATTGTCAATGCTGAAATAAAAAGGATAATTATAAAATATGTATGTATGTATTTATTTATAATCATAATAACTCAAACTAAAGATAAAGTTCATGAGACCTCACTTACCTACAAAGATAGTACGAGCAACAAAACGGAGTGTAAAACAAGGAGGGAATTTCATTCGCTTCACCAAAAAGGTTTCCATCATATCAAACACCGGCATTGAGAATACCTATTATGATTTTTGAATGTTTCACATATTATCAATGAATTTAGTTTGTGAAAGAATGAAAAAAAGAATCTGATTTAATCTAAAATAATTTTTGGGTGTAATATTTAAATGAAGAGTGTTAATTATGTAGTGAAAGTTACCTGGTAGCCTCCAATAACATGGATAATAACAAACATGTTAGCTGCAGCAATAAGCCAAGTAGGTTTCTCTAGTGTGATGAGGATATTGTCATCAACAGAGTTTCCAAACACATAGTATCCAATGAAGGCCACAGGAAAGTAGCAGAAGCCAACTCCCAAATATGCAACTATCACTCCTTTCCACATTGCTATCTTGGAAGGTTTCTCAGGCGTAGAAGGTATGGTTGCTTGGATTTCCAAAACCACATTGTGACCAGCATAAGCGAACGCTACATCTCCCATTGCAGTCATGAAGTTGAACACAGCATCCGCAGTGCTATGCGCTTTGTACCCATAGTCCACATTAGGTACAGTGCCCCTCTTAAGGGAAGCCACCCATGCAATCGTTGAGTAACTTCATGCATGCATCATATAAAGTTATAATAACAATTAGCAACACTTTTCAACACCCTCAATTACTTACTTACTACTACTACTACTACAGTTTAAAGAGACTGAGTTTGATGATTACGTTATAGACATGACCGCTGCGGCCAAAGACACTGCAGAAATAGAGTTGAAGTTTGGCAACAGAGAGAGAGCGAAGTTGACAGAAGCAAATATCATGATCCAATAGGAGCTCCTAATTTTTTGGCACGAGGGACAAACAGTTTCTAGAAACTTCTTCAGTGATTTCCCTCCCGTCACCATGTACACAATGCACGTGCCAACCTCAACAAGTAGCTGCTGCGGAACCACGATGTAGAGACCCAGCTTCTCTCCGAAAGCTTTCTGCCCTAGCTCGTGATACCTGTCGGATCTCACACCAGGTTCCATTTCGTGCATCTCCACCATTTGCCATAGCGTGAACAACGTGATCACCCATGACATGATCAGAATCACACTCCCTGGACCCCTGTTGTTTTCGATCCATTGTCATCACACAACAACAAATCACGTCAAAATCATGTTTTTCTTTTTATTACAGTTATTGTTGATGATGAAAAGTAAAGTTTTAATGTACCAGCCCATCATCGACATGGCATAAGGGAGGGTGAGGACGCCGGCACCCACCATGGCGGTGAGGTTGTGGAAGGCGGAGTACCACCATTTGGCATTTCGTGAAGCGGTGACCGGAAGCCAAGCATTGATGGCATTGTTATCAACAGTATTGATATTCGTCATTTTGTTCGCTTCCACTGTTTGACGAAGATGAACTCATTTTAAGCAACAGTTCCCACAAAACCCGCAAACTAGAGTTACGGTAGTAGCAGAGACAGTGACAAAACATGTGGCTTGGGTAGTGGATCAACTTCTGCTACCTACTTTTTCGTCACTGTAGGACCACTCAAACGTTAGAACTCAGTGTTGGGATATTCAGACTATTTTTCGTCTCTACTTTTGGTTCTCTTATCTTTCCAATTTTACATTTTATCTTCTTTTCTCAACTAGTTACGCTATTATTATACATTAAAATTACTATAAATTAAAACTTCAAATGTAGGAATTTATTCAAAACACACATTATTATATTTTAGGCTAAATATACATTCACAGTCCATTTTTTCAAATTACAACTATAAAATATTATGTTAAAATAATAGTATAATAATAATTATCAATAAATTATGTGATTGTTGAAAAAACATGAGTCTGGAATGATCTTGATCTTAGGTTTTACTATTCATCTGTGTTATAACGAAGGTTTAATCATGTTTTTGTCCATAATAGCGAAATCTTAATTTGGTCCCATGGTACGATGACAGCTTGACACGTGGCAAAACTTTTTAAATTAAAAAATAAATAAATAAATTGAGTAACTGACACGTGATACCCCATTTAACGCTGTTACTATACCACTAACGGAAAGGACTACATTGAGATCAAATCTCCCAAAACAGGGACCAAATTGAGATGAAAAAAAAAAATAAAGAGACCAAATTGAGATTTCGCTACAAAAATAAGGACCAAAGACATGATTAAACCTATAATGAACAAGTCTATGATCAAGCAGGTCAAATTTAAATAACTAAATTTGTTTAAAATATGATATAAGTTTACATATTTGTAATTAAATTTTTATTAAAAATGTTTATTTATTTAAACTACTTTTTTTTTTTAAATATTCTATCATTTATGTTTATGATCACTTAGATAATGTAAATTTAAATATATTGACTTTTACTTCTTGAAACACAAAACTAAATGAAATATTCACTTTTTGATAACTAAATTCTGATATCATTTTCTCTTTCGTATAAAAATGTCCATAGAAATATTTTTAAATAATTATTAATTAAATAATACATTAAATTTATAATAGTTATTAATTTAATTTTAAGATAATAATTATTTAAATTTTAATTCTTTCTCATTTTCTATAATTTAGTGCAAATTTTCTAAAGGCTTTTAAAAGTTTCATTTTTTTTTATGCAAGAAAGAATGTCCAAACATATCTAGAAAAGTCATAAAGACTAATGCATGTGAATTTTCATCAATATTAGTTTTATAAGGATCAAATAAATCAAGTGAATTAATTCAAGAGGTTTATAATTAATATAAAACACTTTTAAATTTGAAAGAATGTTGATTTCTTTTCTTTTTTGACGTGCAAAACACAAATTATCATTTTAAAAATTGAGTTTTGGTCGATCAATTATAAGATTTTTTTGGATAAAACTTTTGAGAGGAGGGATATGAGTATATGAGTTTCTCTTCTATGTCATAATCATGTACAATCATAATTTATAGTAAAATGGCATATTGGAAAAGGCATGATTTAGATTTATCTCGTAGATGTTGTCATGTCTCTTTTCAATCCAAACTAATATGAAAGGATTTGATTAAGTTTAGTTTTCTTTAACGAATCAAATTAAAAAGTTGTCAATTTTTAAGTCAATTATAATCCTAACCAACATATAAATTTTATAGTCAAAATTTTCATCATAACTGACATAAATTTACATCAACTTTGACTACTTCATTTTTATATTTGTTGAAATCTAACGTAAAAATACTTTTATATTAATTATAAGTTTCGTGTATTAAATATTTATGTAATGTAATTTAAGTCTAAAAGATTTAAGTCAAAAAGGAGACGCAAAAGGGCTATTTTATGAGGGAAGGAGACTTTAGATTGTATTTAAGAATGTTTGGCCAACGAGGAAAATGTTGGACAGAGTGAAAGATAAGATTTTTACGGCCTTTTCCATTTGTGTGACCATGAGTTGGAGAGAAGAACGAGACAGGATTTTGTCTCAAATTCTTTACAACAAACCTAACTCAAAGGGGGAGGGTAAAAATTAAAAAGGCTTCTTTTGTCTTTGGTTACACTTTATGCCGAAAATTTTACGGAAGAATGAATTTGGCTCAATTGTTTTTGGGCTATTTCTTCATGCAAACTTCATAATTTCAACTTATATTTTCATAAATTTCTGGATTTTAAAATATATAATTCAAAATATAATTTTTTTAATATTTTAGATTATGTATTTTAAAGTGTACAGCTTAAAATATAAATGTTTATTATATTATATAATTCAAAATATAAAATTATATTTTGAATTATGCATTTTAAGATGTAAAAGCTTGTGTTTGGACTATATATTGTGTAAAAGAAGTAAAAAATATTTTGAAATACAAAATTTACATTAATTATCTAATTTATTTCTCCTTGATTGCACTCTAGGCCGAAAATTTTGGGCAACAAACGACTTTGACTCATTAGTTTTCTTATTTCTAGTTTTAAATTAAGGATTGTACCATATAAAATAAAATTTTATATTATTATTGTATAATAAGATGAATGCAATGAAGGTTAAGGGGCGTAGATTCTCACATAGACTAGATTATAACCGGTTGGATATGAATAATATCTATTCGATTTATAACAAAAATATTTATTCGTTATTTATTTATTTACCGGTTGAGTATTGGTTTAAAAATATTTATGAATATTTTATAAATTGCAAATGTTAGTGGACATCCACAAATATTAAAAAAAATTACAAAAAATATATAATAAAATATAAATTAAATTTAATCTAATAAAATATAAATTAAATTTTAATATTAATTAAATTTAAAGTTAAATTATGACTTTATCTCTATTTTTATGTCGATTTTGTACATTTTTATTTATATGTTTCAATTAAGTTACTATTTAAAAAAAATTTGTATCGAGTTAAACGTGGTTAAAGTAAGGGTGAATGTGAGTAAGTGACTAGGCATGTGGAAACACTCACCAGGAAAAATGAAATTATTGATGTGGAAGAACATTCCCCCTTAGTGTCAGATGCACTTTTCCTTGTTATCAAATTCTTCATTTCTTCATTCACCATCTCACACCCAACAAACAATCAAACAAAAATGTTCAAACCAAGAGCAAAGGGGCACTCAATCTACTCTCCCATCAATGGCGGGTTCAACCCCCTACACCAAACCCCATTTCCCACTTTCATGGATCCAACCAAAACCCACCCACCAAGGTAAGTCTTGCTCCGGTTTCATTTTTCTCCCACTTTTTCCCTCTAAGCCCTTGACTTTGTGAAAATGAAAATCCATGTGGGGTTGATGAGAACAGGATGAAGATGATGATGCAATGAAAGTGACCCCAGTTTAGGTTCAAGGGGTTCTTCCAGGGTGTTATATAAGAGCGGAGATAAGGAATTTGGGGATCTGGGTCCTTGCAATTTGGAGAAACAATTTAGTGATGCAATGGTGTAGTGTGTGTGTGTGTTGGTTTCTCTATAGCATTAGTCATAGCCACAACACACTACTATGTTTTCCCCAAGAGACATGCCTTATCATGCTCCTGCGTTCCATGGCCAACGAGCTCATTCCCCACCCAATCCATCGCTACCTTTTCAACACCTTCACTCTCATCATCGAAGAGTCTACCACCATAGCCCGTCACCAAGTCTACAACGTCACAGAGGCTTACCTCTACACTCGCGTCAGCACCCAAAACGAGAGACTTAAGATCAGCAAGAGCCCAAAGGAGAAGAAACTAACCATTTGCTTAGAAAAAAGGTGAGAAGGTGGTGAACTGCTTCAATGACGCCTGCTTCAAGTGGAGATTCATCTGTGCAGAATCCGAGAAGAACAAACCCCAACCACCACACCAACAACATCTCTCTTTATTAGAAAACCCTTTTCTATCACTTTTTTTAATATATTAATTATTAAAACACAATAATCCACATCACAAATTTCATTCTGCGTCGTCCTACATAACCATGTCTAGTCCTTAACGAGGTTTAACTCAATTTATCATAATGGATATGATCGGGTATGATCGAAGGCAAATGATAAAATGACTATTAATTTTTATTACTTTCCTTACTACTTTATGTGTACTGACACATTCATTCTATTTTATTTTCCTTTTTTAATTTAATTAAAAGCTGAACAATGTAGTAGATGAAAGTGGAAGCTCACTTTCGCGTATGGGTCGAAAAATTCTCACTCTCTCACCTTACCCCATTTTTTGAAACATTTTTAAATAGAACCCCTTTTCTCTTCACTCTAAAAAATTTCCAAACCTCTCACACTTCCATTTAGAAATCTCACCCCCATCCCATTTGTTGTAAAACAAGTATTGGTTTCCATTGTAGAAACTGCAGTTGGAAAAATAATTCCCTTCCAAACTTGGTGGACTTTCCAAATCTGTTTGAAAAATGAACTTAAAAGGAAATTTTTTTTCCAAAATGAACTTAAACCTCGTTTACAACCACATTGATGGGTGAATTATTGGTGTGCACGGGTTGTGGTCCAACAAGTTTGGGAGGCAATTGTGGATGCAGTTGCAATTTCCAAATCTGTTTTTAAAATTGTCCAAAAAATAGTTGGTGGATTACACCTTATTTAATCTTGGGTTCCAAGTTTTGAAGGGAATTTTGTATCCACTTGCACTATCCATATATGTTATGACCTTTTTGTTCAAAAAGTTGGTTGTGGATTACAACTTAATTGATCTTGGGTTGCAAGCTAATTATCCACATGGGTCAGGAAAGTTTTCCCACAATGAAAACCAATACTTGGTTTACAACATATGGGATGGGGTTTGTTATTGGTGTGCACAGCTTGGGGTCCACCAAGTTTGGGAGGGAATTCTGTATCCACCTGCACTATCCAAATATGTTATTTTACTTTTGTCCAAAAAGTCGTTGGTGGGTTACAACTTAATTGGTCTTGGGTCGCAAGTTAATTACCCATATGGGTCAGGAAAGTTTTCCCACAACAGAACCAATACTTGGTTTACAACAAATGGGATGAGATGTGTTATTGGTGTGCAGAGCCTAGGTCCACCAAGTTTAGGAGAGAATTCCTTTTCCAGTTGTAGTTTCCACAATGGAAACCAATACTTGGTTTATAACAAATGGGATGGAGGGTGGGGTTCCTAAATGGAGGCGTGAGAGGTTTGAGAAATCTTAAGAGTGAAGAGGAAAGGGGTTCTGTTAGAAAGAGAATGGGGTAAGGGTGAGAGAGTGGGAATTTTTCTAAGTGAAAAGAAAAGAGATTCTGTTTAAAAATGTTTCAAGGAATGGGGTTAGGTGAGAGAGTGAGAATTTTTCATCCCACGCGCGAAAGTGAGCCTCCACTTTCATCTGTCAAATTGTTCAGCTTTTAATTAAATTTAAAAAAGAAAATAAAATAGAATGTGTCGAAACACGTAAAGTGGTAAGGGAAGTAGTAAAAATTAGTAATCATTTTATCATTTTTTAAGATGAAATATTTTTTTAAAATAGAAACCTAATTGAAATATATAAAAAATAAGAGACATAATTTAATCTAAATTTAATTTAATAAAATATAAATTAAATTTTAATTTTAATTTTTTATGGTTAACAAATATTCGTCGATACTATTATTGTATAATAATCGCATTATCCTAATTATAAATGAATATTAAAATATTTGTTACACGCTATTTACAAGTATCAATTATTCGTTGTAAATTTTATTTGTAGATATACATAAACGCTAATATTTTTATCATTCCTGCACATGATGGAGGGAGGTGCAGAGGGCGAGGAGAATTTGAAATAAATTTAGGATTTTAAATTAGTTTTTAATAAGGAGTAACGAAGTGATTTTCAGTTAAGACTATAGACTATGGGTGGAGGAAGAAATCCTCCCACTGAGTGCTACAAACACCTATACTAGGCCCATGAACTTGTGAGGTAATTATTGAACTATTCAATTTAGGTGATTAACAATAATTGATTAAAACTATTTTTTTATTTTTTTTATTTGTAATAGAAATGTTTAAATCACTTGTTGAAGTATTCAATTTATCTGCAAAACTAAATCTAATACTTTTACAAAAAACCCAATTAATTTCACACTTAACAGTAAATAAAATAATTCTATAGGCTATCACAAAATGAAGTTCATAAAACTTAGAACTTGAAATTTTTATACGTATAATTTTCATCAAAATATAGGTATTACATTAATTGTCTTAATTTTTTATTATTAAACATGCAATAGTTTCTTTGTAAGCACAATGAGTATGTAGTAGCACGCCAAAATACCTTGCCAAAATTCTACAACTTTCTTCTTTACATGATATACCCTTTTGGTGGAAAGAAATGGGATATGAAATCTAAGGGTAAAAGATAGTAGAAAGCCTAATCAATATCATACCGAGTCAATTCGAAATCATTCCTACAAATAGGACAAGCGTGTTGAGTTTAAAAGTATATTTGAACACTAAACATATAATTTTATCAGTATTATTAATTCTAATTCTTGCATATTCCACATGAAGTTTTCAAAGTGATCATCACAAAAACTACTATTTACCATTTATGCAACTAAAGAACTAAAATTCTTAGAGCTTCGATTAGACTTTGTGCAGCTATTTGCATCTTCCAAAGCCTGGCCATGTGCTCCAAAAGAAAAATACCGGTTCATCATTTTCTTATTGAAAGAGCCACGCTTATAGTTCAACTGAAGGCTTCCACCACCATCCATGGATCCATTGGAGCAAGAGGGTCTCATTATATCAACACCATTTTGCTTATTATTAGAAGCATGAGAAGAGATAGATAGTTCTTGAAAAAGACCAGAAGTTGCATGAACAGGTAAAGGGCCTTGTGGCTTTACCTTAATCACACCTTGCATTAAGCCTGCATGAAAATATTTTCTGTCCGAAGCACTTGGAAGATAAGTCCTTATAGACACTGTTCTTTTATTGTTTGGGAGAGAACACATTTTTGAGTATCTTTGCCTCAATGGGATGGGAAGTTCCTCCAAGTTGTTCCTTGAATTAAAAGAATTCTCAGAAACATCATCTTCCAACTCCGAGGCTGCTTCTTTTGTGTCTCTTATCCCATGCCACTGCAGCAGAAACTTCAAACGCCTTGCACCATAATTAACAGAACTATTGTTGCTGTTGCATGGTGAATTGGGTGACTCATAATTGTTTATTTCACTTGACCATGAATTTGATTCCATACTTGCCTGATCATAATTGGTATCACATGAATTCTCAATGCCCGTGTACAACAATATCTCAGAATCTGGTATTCTAAATGATGTTCCAGGACTTGCTCCAATACCATGAGTTCTGAGATGGTTAACGAGAGCATTTCTTGTGATGTAGTCCGTACAATTAGAGATCCCTCCAGCTGAAATTAATTGTTTGATTAAAGTGTCAGAAGATGCTGATCTTGATCTGGATCTTTGTTGCCTAAGATGATCCAAAGGGGTCATGCCATCAGTGTCACGAATATTGAAATCAATTGATGAAACAGACATCAGCAATTCCACCACATCACATTTGATGTTATGCATCACAGCAACATGAAGAGCTGTTCTTCCTTCATTGTTCCTCACATTGATGATGTCTTTCATGCTCACAATGTTTTCACTTGTCAATTGCTTCATCAGCTCAATGTGCTTGTCCAGTCTACAGAAACCAGGGCTTCTGAAACCAACCACTGCCATGTGAAGAAAAGTATCTCCATAGTTATTGTTTAAAGTTGCTAATGAGGGAGATGCTCCAATCAGAAACTCTACCACAGGTAAGTAACCTCTGTAACAAGCTATATGTAATGCTGTATTTCCTTGAGTATCAGTTGAATTTACAATATCATAGGATTCGACTAGATTTCTCACAACCTGCATCGTTAACATGATGAAAATAAGTAATAATGAGTTTATAGTAACATTGATTAGATAGTACCACACAATTGTATGGTACTATCTGAATATTTCACAAAAAAAAAATTATATTTCACATTCATCTTTGAGGAGCCTGAACATGATCTACTGTGTAGTATCAATAAACATTTTGTTCATACTCTACTTCTGCAGTTATCAATTCTCCCTAGCCAAATGAAGAAAAGAGGGATTCCAGTGAACCATAAAATGAACCAGGTTTTTCCATAATTTATTAAGGATCCAATATCAGGACTTTTGAATTCTAACTATAACATTATCATTAAACAAGTAGGACTCCTGAATTTTCTACAACCACATTCAGAGTGTGTTTGGTTTTCCATTGAGAATCTCTCCAACTGCAAACCATGATTTAGACAAACATGCACTAAATGCTAAGGCTATGTTTGAATTTTCAATTACACATATTGAATGATCCATGAGAGTGGAATTGACATAAAACAAACACAGTCTTAAGTAATCTGGCTCACCTGAACCTGGCCTCTTGCAGCAGCTGCATGCAAGAGAGTAGAACCTTGGGCATCTCTATAAGACAAAATCTGAGAAACAGAAACACCAGCTAGAAGCTGCTTCAGTATTTCCAAATTCCCTCCTCTGGCAGCAGCATGAATGGCCCTATTCATCACATCCCTCTTGAAAACCTTAGACCCTTCATCCAACTTCTCTTCCAATTCTGCTCCACTGCCAGAAAGACTCTCCTTTCTTGACAGAGCAGAATGAAGCAGGAGCTTAAAGACCTCACAGTTCTTGCCCCTGGCTGCAGCATACAGCATGTCAGTGACACCATACTCTCCTTCACCAAACACCAACAAAGGGTCTCTCCCCAACAACTCAAGAACAAAGTCAGCATCCCCAGCCGAAGCAGCAGTGTAAAGAAGCCATCCACCATAGCCTGCACGGATGAGAGAGTTGTGCCCTTTTCCCATCTCACACTCAATCATGAGATTCCTAGCAACCTTGGACCGGCACTTGGCAACATCCTCAAACTTAGACTCATCGTCCCACACGGCTTCAAGGCGGCGAATGCGGCGGAGGGACGTGAGCTTGATGAGGAGGTTGGTGTCAAGGTGGAGAAGCTCAGTGACCAAATCATAGAGCCCATTTGCAGCGGCATAATCAATGGGAGATGCATACCACCATTGGGAGCCAGTGCTTTCCCAACGAAGAGGAAAGTAAGAGGGAGGCATAGTCACTGTTAAAAGTACCCCAAATCAGAGATGACCCTTTTGCAACAAAGGACAATCACAACCAGTTTGTGCAATTCTAGTTCCGAGCAGCGGTGAAAAAGAGGCCTTTGAGACCCCTCATAAAAGCGAAAAGTGAAAGCTAACAGAATAAGTGCTTATTCTCTTGGACTAAAAGTTGTTGAAAAATGAAAAATGAAAAATCCTTGGAACTGAGGGTGTGTGATGCATTAACCTAGTAAACAGTGAAGTAGAAGGCAACAAAAGTTTGATTCCGTAATAGGCCAACATGTCATGAACTTAAACAGTAGCAAAAGCAAAATGGTGAACGATGTTATATGACAAAAGGAAAATGTGCAGTAGATAGGATTTGTAAGGGAGGCCAAGGCCACGCACTTATCTTTGATGGAGGAAAAGTTAAAAAGAAGGCTTAGAAAGATTAAGATTCTATGGTCCGTGAGGTCACAGCCAAAGGCTATTTTTTCACTAAATTATTGAAATTCCGTAGACCCCACTATGGTGGAGGTTGCTTTCATTCACTTGGGAAATTTCATGGATCTTGTCATCATTTGTAGAGGGACATGGAGCACCCATTTAGATGCGCGGAATCTTTTGTTCTTAGCTTAAGGCGCAACATTTCCTTCATACATAATTGTTTTGCATGAATTGCGCCCTCAGAAATTATCGGCATCGACAACCATAAAGTTTTGTGGTGTTCATAATTGGATCGTTAGTTTTGCACAGCATGCATTGTGGATACAATAACATTAGTTTTACTCCTTCGGACCAATGATTTGGACAAAAGGAGAAGGGAACAAAGAAATGTAAATACCGAATGGAATGCTTGGTTGTCGTATTAAAGGAAAATAATTAACAATAATAATAATGTTTGTCATTTCTGTAATGAGTATAGAGAGAAAGACCACAAACTTCGACTTTTATATTCATTTGTAAATGTCGTTATAGTTATGAAATGCATAAAAGAAGTCTATATAGTCTAGAGGTGTATAGATGAGTTTAAACCTATTTGGTAATCTTGCTTACTATGGGGTTAGTAAAATTTCAGTGCTTTTAAAAGAGTCAAATTGAATCAACAATAATTCTTTGTTATTTTTCTTATGATTAAATAATTTAAATATTTAATTTTTATTTTTATTATATATTATGTAGGTTGATATTTTAGTTTTTAATTATCATATTCATAGTAAAGTTTGGTTAAATTAATAAATACTTTGATTAGATTGAATCAATAAATTTTGAATGTAATATATATATATATATATATATATATATATAATAAATTAAAAAATAAAATATTTTTAAATGAATTAATTCACTTAATTCACAACTTATTATATATTTGTTGAATTACAGAATTTCTTACTAAAATAAGTAAATAATACTGAGCTTATCCATTTTTAAATCAAATCATGATTAGTTCATTTTTCAGCTGAATTGACTAACTTTAACATCATACTATGTAAGAATTTCCGTCACTTTTAGTTATATTAATTTTTAATGTTACCGTGTCTTCATATATTCATTTTGAAAAACACTTAGGTATTTGATTCTCTCTAATCCAAAATTAAATTCATAATGTAAGCGGTTGATCGAAATTTAATTCATAATTAAAACATTTTTAAAGTTAATATCTTATTAATTTTTCAAAAGCGTGGTTATTCATATTATTTAAAATTAATATAACATACTAATAATTTCTTAATATAGTTCACTATTTAGTTTTTCTGCACGTTACATTTTTCCTATTTTTAAAAACTGTAATAGCTTTTCAAAATTAAATTTATTCTTAATAAAGAATTAAATTATCCATAACATTTATTGTGAAAAGTAGAAACTTTTAATGCATTACGCCACAGAACTTGAATATATACACAATTACTCCTCCTGATTCTTTAAACATAAAACCACATAGAAAATCTGATACAGTTTAAATATAAAATTATTAAGTATATAAATTACATGCAATCGGTTTTAAAAAATCATATTAATAGTTATCTGGAACTAAAATGTTGCATGATCTCTTACCTATAAATTAGGTTAAATTACTCTTTTGGTATTTCTATTTGTCAAGTAATATCAGTTCGGTTCTCAAGGTTTTTTTTGTCTTGATTTGGTCTTCAGTTTCTTAAAAGTGATTCAATTTGGTCCTTAACTTTAATTTTGCCTAAATGGTGTTAAAGTCAACACCACGTGTCAATTTCTGATTTTTTTTTTATTTTTTATTTTTATTTTTTTGATTTCACAATTGTGTCACGTGTCAGAATGATTTAATTCGGTTCCTATATTTGTTTTTAGTTTCAATTTAGTCTCAATTTTTGTAAAAATGAAGCAATATTGTTCCTTTTTAAATTGACACTCAATTTAGTTTTGTGTATAAATCTTATAATTATATTCTTACTAAAATTGAAATTTTTATTAAATATTTGTAGAAATATTTTTCAACAAACTTTTTTCTTTTAGTTTTATTATTAAACAAAGATAAACCCCCAAACTTAATTTCAACAATTAACAATTTTTTCATCATATATAAAGATATCAAGTGTATCATATTATACAAACTTAGTGAAAATTACAAGTCAAATAACTTGTCACACATAAGTTTAGAAACTAAATTTCAAGTTTAATACAAAACCAAAGTTTAATGTTTTGTATAAAATTTAAAGTTAATTTAAAATATTTATAGAAATATTTAATAAAAACGTTAATTTTGGTAAAAGAAAAAAGTAAATTGAGTGTCAATTTAATTGCTTCATTTTAAAAAAATTGGGACTAAAAACAAAGAAAGGGACCATATTGGATCATTTTAACACGTGACACAATTGTGTAATGACATGTGTAAAAAATTAAAAAAATTCAAAAAAACTAGAAATTGACACGTGACGTTGACTTTAACACCATATGGTCAAACTAAGGACTAAATTGAATCATATTTAAGAATATAAGAACCAAATTGAGACAAAAAAATTTGAGGACCAAACTGATATTACTTGACAAATAGAAGGATAAAAGAGTAATTTAACCTATAAATTAATTTCAATTGGTTTTAAAAAAACTAGTAGCAGTAGTTATATACAACAAAAAATAGTAGTAATTATCTAGAAAATATTATTATTTTGACGTTCAACAAATTCGCATACATATTTTATTTCTATCATTTATTATTCAATTACTTTTTCTTTGTAAATATAAAAAAAAAAAACTTTTTTAATGAACAAAGTACTCCTAAAATGGGTTGTCAAGTGGTGTATTAAAAAAACATTTTCCTGTATGAAACTAAGGTATAGAATGTTTTCACACGTGAGATACGTCAGATTTAGTTAATAATTTAAATAAATATGATTTGGTTGAAAACTTAAAATATTCATTTCAAAAATTTAAATATGTTTTTCTCTCGTTAACATGCATATTCTATATTTGTTTATTCTTACTGACATATTCTCATGTTACATTTACTTTAAGGAACTATAGTCTATACTTGAATATACTATGGTTTTATCTTAATCGTGTCATATTCTTTGAAATAATTTAAAAAATGTTACTTTTTGGCATATACTACGTTTTTTTTATTATCGTAGTTTCCTTTTCATAGTCAAATTGTGTATTTATACTAGTATTAGATATGAAAAAAAAAAATCTTGGAAAAAAGATTCTCTCAAATAGATCGGGTTTTGGTAAGGGGGTCAATTTTCAAATAAGTTCTTAAAATCTTTTGGAAACATTTTATTGATACCAAAAAAATATAAACTTATGTAATTCAAATTAATACAACACATGAGGTTTTATATTGGTTCATTCTTAACCTTATCTACATCAAATATTTTCTTTTGTCAATTATCAAGGGTTTTACTACTCAATAAATTATTACAAGTATCATGACTCTTTTGTTACAACAAGTACATCAAGTTAGTCTTTTATTGTGATTGAGCACTAAGTACACTATGTCTCTTTAAGTCAAGTACATAGTAATGAATTTATAAATATCTCTTTCTATGACACCTCCCTTGAAGTCATAAGAGATAGAAGACACCTCCTTTAAAATTCACAAGAGATGAACACCTCCTTTGAGTCCCGCAAAGAATGAAGACACCTTTCTTGAATCACACAAGATGAAGAAACACCTCCCTTGAATCCACAAGGAATGAACACCTCCTTTGAATCCCATAAAGGATGAACAACTTCTCCTAGTAACAACAACAATGCTCAATCACACAAGAACCAGATGGTGAAAGTTATTGTTCTACCCACACTAGATTTTTTGAAGCCTTCCCAAAGAGAGTTTTCAAGTACTCAGACTTCTCTAGCTTATGTATTTTGTGAAGAGAATTTCATCATTTATGGAAGCCACTTACAAAATTAGATTAAAAATATGAAAAGTTAAGTTACAACTGTCTTTGATAATCGATTATCATAGAGGTTTTTCTCGAAAATAAATTTTTACTAAGATAATCGATTATCACCTGAGATAATCAATTAATCTAGTAAGTTTTGCAAAAGTTAAGGCTCTCTCACTACTTTGCTACTTGGGTTCTGCCTTTTGACTCTTGATCTACTAATTCAACTAAATAAGATACACAAATTACAAGACTTCCACAACTAAACTAACTATTAACATCTTAAGTCTTCAATGTATCTCTTGAATCCAATCATTCTTTAAGTCTTCAACATTTTTCTATGAATCATCCTTAAGTCTTCCACACTTCTTTATAAGTCATCATCATCAAAACTCTTCATTAAATTCAGATGTACATCTTCTTTTTTTCAACAAAAGCCTATCCTGACCATTATTTGGAGTCTTCACATCACACAAGTATAAAATCATCACAAGAAACTCCTTCTTGCTATTACACCACCGTGACCCCTACTTTTAAAAACATCACTCTACATGCATGCATTTATTTCTTATAATTTGTCATTGTTGGTCATTATAAAAATAGAATACATTTGATTATATCATAGCATACGTAAAGAAAAAAAGAAAACAAATACAAATTAATCAATTAAATTTTCATGTAATCAATTATCCTTGGACAAAACAATTTTTACACAACCATGAGTCCTTGGAATAATTGATTGGCACCTTTTATAAGCAATTCTCCATAGAAAAAAATTTATTTCTAGGAACCAAATGCTTTTGGAATAATCAATTATATCTTCCCATAATTGATTATTTGTTTCAGAATATAGATAAAATGATGAAGTTCCATATGTTTTTAATTTGTTATTTTACTTGATAATCCATTAAATTGATACTATAATTGATTATGTGCTCACATAATTGATTATTTGTTTTAACATATAGAAAAAATGGAGAAGTTCCATATATTTTTAATTTGTTGTTTAACAAGTTAATCCATTAATTTGATATTGTAATCAATTTTATGGGTTTTAATAGATTAAAATTGAAAAATAAGGCATATAGTACACTTCAAAGCACTTGAGATCGAAGATTCATCAATAATTCCTAGAGTTCTTCTAATTTCATAAAAGTTATCTCTAGGTAAGAGCTTAGTAAATATATAAGGTAATTAATCATTTGTATGACAATATTTTACAATGCAATCACCTTTTGCTATATGATTTGTTATAAAACGATATCTAATCTCAGTAAGTTTTGTTCTATAATGTAAAATTGGTTTCTTAGTAAGGTCTAGGCCCGTAAAAGAAATGAACCTATGAGTTGAGGTTGAATGAATATATTCTTGCCCAAAAATAAGCTTTTGAGTCAATAGATTGAATTATTGAGTGAGATTGTTGAGATCCTTCTACAAGAAATACAAGATTTACAAACACGTATACATCTAATTACATTCGTACATTTTGTTAGTAGTTGAAAATATTATGGCGTAGATCATTTTCATGGACATTGTAGAGCATTGGTGGAGGAACCTTATCAAGAAATGGAATATATGGAAAATTTGGATGAGGAAATAAAAATAGAGGGGGGTGTAGTATCACCCTAGTCTTATTGATGGAAGGCAAAAGATTTTCTTTTACAATAGATCATGTAAGAAGCGAGTATCTATTTCATAGATAATATAACACTTTGCGGTCTTTCTTTCACTTGATAAACAATGTTTTTGCTTACACTAAGTGTATTCTCAATCTAACATTTTACTTCACGAAAATGCTCATTATGTTTATTCTATGTTAAAGAAAATGTTTACTTCCTTCATTTGCCAAGATGATCCAAAAAAAGCCAATGTAATAATATCTATTCGTAAGGCTTGTCTTATCTATTATGAAAGATTATTTATACAACTTCAAGTAAAGACACTTTGGACAAGGGTATATAAATATTAGGAGAATGCTAATCAGTCCCCTTAGGACACTAGTTAAGAAATAATAAATGTGCTTTGGTATCATCATTTTTACATTGAAATCTGAAATAATTAAATACAATAATTAAAATAGTATAAATGCACATAATAAATTTTATAAAGATAAAAATACCCTTTTAAATTTTTAAATAATAACTAACTGTTACAAAACAAAGACTTTAAAATTTTTAAGGTCTATAAAAAGAAAAAAAAATCAATTAAGTCTCAAATTAACACTTTAATTGTTCTTTTTTTTTTGTAACATTTTTATATGTTTAACACTAATTTTTTTTGTTGGTTTTTCTGTTAATTTATACTTTCTTATTTTTTTTTTTAATTTTTAGATGTTTAACACTATTTTTTTGTTGGTTTGTCTAGTAATTTAAACTTTCTATATTTAATTATATTTAATTTTTAGCAACATTAAAATATAGTTATTTTATTATTTAATTAGTTTTTAACTTTTATTTGTGAACATTAATAAAATATTAAATATACATGTACAATATTTATAGGCATTTTTGTCTTTTAAAGAAAATAAAATTACATTAGTAATTATTAGATCATATATTAATACTTATCTATATACCTTTGTAAGATCAATGTATATTAATTATCCTTATGACATGGTTAGCAAGACCCTAAATGTTAATAGTTATTAAGATGTTACTTCAAAAGAAGAGATACATGTAATACGTGAATGAAGTACATTTAATGTATCCTCTACATTTAAGAAGATAAGACAAAATGAAGATGTTCAAATGAGTCAAAGATGCTCCATGACCAAAGGAAAATTTGTAACTATTCTTTTCTTTAAGGTTTATATATAAAGACATCATTCAAAAAGAAAAAAAAATAGAGTTAAGTTTTACAAAGTGCTGAAATGTTGAAAAGACCTTTTTAACCTAAGAAAACTATGTAAAAACACTGTTGTGTTTATTAACAAACTAGTAGATTGTTTAAATGTTGTAACTCACAACAATAGTTTGCATAAAAAAAGTCAATTAATTGATTAATGTTATAAAATAAAGGTAATAAGAGAGACAAAGGAGAGGAAGAATAGAGAATGAGAGAGTAGGGAGCAACTTCTGTTTTTATGTGTGTCTCATTACTGATAGGACGAGTCCTATTTATAGGTACA
>Ga0214545_1000041_pt1 | contig 115944 bp, 49 predicted proteins | sample CNSS4metaG_FD_160064 | JGI IMG/M metagenome (GOLD analysis project Ga0214545, IMG submission 160064) | Root nodule microbial communities from cowpea collected in UCLA plant growth center, Los Angeles, California, USA - CNSS4 | ecosystem: Host-associated > Plants > Roots > Nodule | place: USA... | reverse complement strand
ACAAATAACCATTAATTTTTAAAAATTTAATAAATAATTAAATTATAAAGGGTAAAGTTGGAATTATGAAATGTGGACACAAAAGAGGGAATCCCCTTTATATATAGTTATAGATTATTATTATTATTATTTTTTGTATTAGTAGTATTAGTGTAAATATTAGTATTAATAAATATTCAGTATTATTTTTATTTTTATTATTAATATTAATGTTACTAATAGTATAATTATTTTATATTAGTATTATAATAATTATCATTATCATTATTGTGATTATTATTCTTCTTATTATTTTGTTCGGATTCCTAAAATATTTTATGTCTATATTTTATATGGAAAAGTGTAAACTCCACCTCAACCTTTTATATGGTTTAATTACACATCACTAATCAATTTTATAATTTAAAGCAAATAAATTTACATCTAAATATTATCAAATTATTTATTTAGATATTATATATAATTATACATAATTATAACACTTAATATATTTTTTCTATTTAAATATAATAATAATTATACAAATATTGAACTAACGGTCGTCTTCCAATCCAATGCATTTTATATTATATACAAACAAACTTATTTTTCTATGATGAAATCACGGTAACGAATTTTGGAAATAAACTTATTTGTCCAAATCAAATCACGGTAACAAATCTTGAAAATCTTTCACAGTCTTCTTGAGAATGAAAAAATAACTACATCATCTTGTGTAATACTGATATGTTGCACTATCACATCACATTGCCACTGGTACGTTGTAACATCCCAAAAACTGGATAACCTCAATTTAATAAAACGTCACATACATGAATATTCAGAGACTACGAAGTTTGGAGTATGAAGGTACACAGTACACCAAACATACCCATATTACATAAAAAGAGACCTCACACGACCTAAAACAAGGTACACGGTGAAAAAGTAGTATTAGGTATTGTACAGACAAGAGAATCATAACTAATAAAAGCTCCTTCAGCAATGGGCTCCATTGTGAGCCCAATACCCGTCCGTAACCATCAAGCTGCAGCATCCCTATTATCATTACCACTGTTAGGGGTTCTCACATCTGCTCACATCTGCTCACATCAATAAAATTGATGATCATCGCAAAGGAGAAAAACCACACACAACCATAGAAACAAGCGAAAGGGTAAGCTAGTGCACAAGATTCTTACATCATAACACTCAACATTCAATCACATAGTCAAGCATAAATAATGGGAAACCACACATGAGGCACCTAACCATTTAAAACTCCAAGACTAGACTATCCGGATACGCATAATGAGGCACCACCACGAGACAGTGGAATTATGTCCTAATAGTGAGGCATCACCACGAGGCCTTCGCAGAATTACATCCTTACATGAGGCACCACCACGTGGCCTTCGTGGAATTACGTCCTTTTCTTGAGGCACCACCACGTTACCCTCGTGGAATTACGTCCTGTCGTTGAGGCACCACCATGAACTCTCACCTTGAGGTTCATGGAATTAAGTCCTATAGATGAGGCACCACCATGGACTCCCCCTAGGAGGGCCCATGGAATTACGTCCATTAGATGGGGCACCACCATGAGTTCTCACTACAAGAGTCATGGAATTACGTCCTACTCACACTTTATACATGTTTCGCCAACCAATCAGAAAGTTCCCATAAATACCAACGTCATGCGTAAACAACCAATCATACAACTCATGCTTCTCAATTCATACAGCAATAAAGCAACACATCATTTCCATCTCAACCTCATATATTAATCAAGGCATCATCCCTCAAACCTTTCTAATAAAGCATTCAAGTCAGGCAAGCAAGCAACCACATCATTGGCTATTCACATTATAGCACAAAACTCACCCCAGTCTCGCTCAGGCTAGAAGACCTCGCTCAGGCGAGCCCCTTCTCGCCTAGGCGAGAGCAGTGGAACAGTGGCTCCTGTGAATTCTCTCTCAAAATGAAGACGAGTCGCTTGAGAGACAGTTCGCGCAGAAAAGCTTGGGCGAGCCTTTGTTAGTCTCGCCTAGGCGAGACATGCTCGCTTGGGCGAGAAAATCAGTGCCTGCCACTGTTCCCTCATGCAACAATCACACAAACATAATCCCAAAAACTAAAACGACATTTTTATCAACTCACAGTAGCATCCAGACCACAAAATCATACAATAGCATTAGAGCAAGCAGAAAACGAACTAGACAAATGGACCCTAGCTTTCCTTACCTGGAAATAGCTAGAAAAAGGGCTCTGACAACCGATAGTTGAGCACAACAACTCTAAGGGCAGATTCAAGAGCTGAAAATAGTAGCACAGTTTAAAAACGAGCCCACCCTAACAAAACCCTAGCTGGAAGACGTGAAGAGAAGACTGAATGAAAGAGCACAAGTTGACAACAACTTACGTGGAGCAAAGGGGCGAGATTGGTTAACTTGACGAAACCTTGGCTAAACCCTAGCAGAGCCTTCTGCAAGGAGAAGAGAGTGTTTGAAAAACGAGAACATTTGCAAGTGAGTGCAGAATGGTGAACTCTAGCTGTTTTAGGGGCCTTGGCACCCTATGGGCCAACCCTTAGGCCCATCTGCTTAGGATCAACCCTTAAAATAAGGTAGAAAAATAAACATGCCTTACATACCTGATAACTTCAACTTGACATTTGACAAATTTTTATTTATTTTTAAATTAACTAAATAAATAAATAATTACAAAAAAACCCATGACACTTATTCAATATTGTTATTGCACTACTAATTAACGAAAAAAACTTGTTTACATTAGATCTTCAAAATAAAAATCAAATTGAGATAAATAAAAATAAAAAGATCAAATTAATATTTTATTATAAAAATAAAGACAAAAACATAATTTAGCAATAATATTATTTCTGAATACTCAAATATTTAAATTGAATTTTTAACCTTCATTTTGTATTTCATACCGTGTTTCTCTTTAAAAGAATGCTTCAAAAATAATTACCTATCATTATCTTAATAAAATATTTTCAATTTTTGTGTTTCAACTCCCTTTTATATATATAATATTTAGTTATCTTATAAGAAATTTAAGAGAATATTAACGAAGAAAATATTTGAACATATTCTTATCTAATTCAAGTTATACATCATTATAACCACTTATCTCACTTTTGAACATATTCTTATCTAATTCAAGTTATACATCATTATAACTACTTATCTCACTTTATTTTATATCTTCGTAATTGATATTATTATTCACCAAAATCTTATCTCTTCAAAAATATTTTAATTGAAAAAAATATTTCAAATTAAATAATTATTAAAACTCTTTTATCTTTTAAAAAATATTTAATTAACCATCTTATCTTTTTATCATAATGTTTAAATAATTATTAAAACTTTTTTATCTTTTAGAAAATCTTTAATAAACCTTCTTATCTTTTATCGTAATCTTTTAAACTATTTTATCTTTTACTTACAATATTTATTTAAACTTGTTAATTTATTTAGGTATTTTTTTGCTATATATATTTTTTTCTTATATATTAACTTAGTCAATTAAAATGTATTATTAATTTATAATATAGTACAAATATTTAAAAAATAAAAAAATACATCGACAACAATACCTGTATTTATGTTAATGTTAGTATTAATAATATGATTATGTTTATTTAACGTATAAAACATAAAGATTAATAAGAAAATAATACAAGTATACAGTCATTTTCAAATATAAAATATTAAATGGGTTAATTCAAGTTATTATACTATGTATCATAAACGATCTATGAAATTTTTTCAAGAGTCTCGACTAACAAAATCATAGATTTTACTTTTATTTCTAAAAGGCTACTACATACATTTTAATTTTAATAATGAGAGAATAGTGATATAATGACTACAAATATGTAAAATACATTAAAATAAGACATAAACACAAATTATAGAGATTTTTTTTCAATAAAAGTAATAATTTAAAATATAATTAAAATATTAAAATTATTATAATCTTAATTATTCGTTGAAAAGATAGCGAAATCTTGATAGAAAGGAAAATTGTCTTCAAATATATGATACATTTCATCCGTAACCTACTAACATATGAATGAGAACACATTTTTCAAAACAATTGTAACAAACACTTTTATTAAAACAATTTTCACAAAGAAACTTTAAAAATTTCTAAAAAGAATATAAAGTGAAAGATATATAAAGATGCTCCTAGAAAAAGAAGGTGACTCTCTTGGATAGGCTTAGAAACCAAGCATTTCCTAGCCTGAGCTTTCTAAATGGCATTCACAAAACTTCTCAATGAAAATTCTAATCAAATTAGATTTTAAGTATGAAAACAATTTTCAAAGTGTATGAAATATTATGACCAAAGAAAGATCAACTAAGTGTTTGATCATATTGCACTTAGGTATCACGAAAACCTAAAACATAACTACCAACATACACTCCAAAACAAGCAAAAGACAAAAGAAATAAAAAATATTTAAATGACATTAATAATTAGACAAAAATCTAGTTGGAAAAAATAAGTGGCACTTTAAATGACACCTCACGTAACTGTGATATGTGACACTACCTATGCCACATTCCACTATGTGACACGACAACGTGATATGTGACACTACCTATGCCACATCCCACTATGTGACACGACGATAGCTTAATACATGTCAATATGTTTTTTTTTAATTAAAAAAATAAATAAATAATCAAAAAAATTAGAAATTAACACGTGACATATTCTTAACATCTTTAACACTATCATTAATAGAAAAGAATTGATTGCATCAAAATTTGTAAAATAAAAATTAAATTAAATTAAATAAAAATAACGAAACTAAATGAATATTTTACTATAAAAATAAATTGACTTAATCTATAACAATATATGAGGAAGATTTCCTCATTTGTGTCCACATTTTATAATACCAGTTTTATCCTTAATTATTTTAAAAATTAATTATTTCATAAATAATTTACTTTTAACTGTTATTCTAATTTTTTTTGTCTTGAATCATTATTTTAATTTCTTTTTTTACATATCTTATTTTTTTATTTTATATTTAATAACTATTTTGAAAAATAATGATATATTTATTATTGATTTTAAATTAAATTTTTTGAAAATTAAAAGATAAGAAACACAGTAATCTCATCATGGAGCCCATGGAAGAAGAACATCACTCTATTAAATAGGGAAAGGACATAGTTATGACAGACACATTTGAAATGTCTGAGATTTCGTGTTCTTTGATTTATTATATTCATACTTATTTATTTGATTATTCATATTGAGTGTTCTTAAACTTAAATTCAGGCACATGAGATTAATGACAGTCCTCATAGTAACTGTAATTCGAGGCTTCCCACAGAAATATTTATGTGAAGATGAGAGGAATTCATCACCATCAAATCTCACCGATGTATGTGCACACTGTAATTAGTGTAACACCTCATTTCTAACATTCTTAAATATATTGTGGAATTGGTATTTCATATTTGTTACAATAAAAACTTATATTAGTTTTAGAAAATAATTAAATTTAAAAAATAGTTAAATAAGAAAAACTATTAAATTTTAAAAAAATCACTTAAAACATATTTTTAATTCTTAACATCAAAGTGAGATTTGAACTTCACCATAGAAACTTGGTGTGTTGATTCTTGTCTAAGAATCACATTTATCAGCAAAAATGAGTTAAAATGAAAAATACCGAAAGGAACCTTCAACTATTTTGTTTACATAAAAACAATTAATTATATTTTCTTATATAAAATTATTAAAGTACACATAAAAAAAAAGAAGGAAGAAAATATATGCTAGAAATTGTTTTTGTGAAGTGATTTATCAATAGAAAAGTTGTAACTTGCATGATTTATCTATAGAAAAGTACACATTGAGTTTTAGTTTTACGTTCACATGAGTTTGTGGGTGCATTCTGTATTTACTGTATTATGTTTTTATGAGAGATTCAAATGAGTGGTGCTTTTATTTAGGTATAATTAAATATTTACTGTATTATTATAATTACATATTCAAAAAAGTGTTCTTACATTTCTTTTATAATTTTAACTTTATCTTCTGACTTTGACTTTATTTTTAATTAGGAAAATGAATTTGAAATTAATTTTCATATCTTTTAATATTTGTATTTGAAATTTATATTACATTTATTATCAATGGTAAAATAAAAATCACTTATTTTAATTTATTAAAATATTTTTTTAATTTATCATATCTATCCTATGATGTATAGATACGATAGTGTATCGGATACGACACGTATCCGATACGTCGATACGTTTATTGTCAAAATAATAGGATACAATACGTGATAGATACGTGATATATAAATATTGAAAAGTATACAATAATTCTTACAAATAAATAAATATATGATTGTCAATGTGTACATCCAAATTTTCTAATCAGAGACCAATTATTTTGGTAGCCAAAACATGGTAGCTAATGTTAGTGATCAATTTAAAAACCAATTCATAATTGAAACTATTTTAATGATCAATTTAGAGACCAATTGTAATTTTTTTGAACTATTTTAGTTCTCAATTTGGTCATTATACAGTGACTAATTATTTTTTCACTAAAATTGATCATTATTCAAAGATTTTATTTATTGTATTGTACTACGACTTCATAAATTAGATACTCATTGATAATTATCGGTAAAGGATCGGACACGATTCGTGTCAGACACAGATACGTGACCCAAGTTGAAGTATCGGTGTATTATAGTATCTATCTCATCACGCTTTCACATATTTGCATCTTAAATCTACTCAAATCACATTATTTATCTCTTAATCCAAATAATAATATAATTATATTTGTATTCCTTCGAACTCATTTACTCACTTTCCTTTGAATTCACTCCTCAATCCAAACACACCCATAAATTTCTTGCACTTCTTTGTTTTACTATTGATAAATCTTATTTTATTTATCATTGTTTTACAATTTATAAATCTTATTTCATTTATCTTATTGATATTATATAATAATAAATTTGACATCTTCTAATAATTTACTTTGGTTGTTTCTCCCTGCACCTCCAACAAAACTACCTAAAGTACTCTTTTATCTTTGACCATTTACACCCCAAAAATAACATTACTGAAAGAAAGTTGACTTCCGATAATATATTTTTATTTCCGGAAATCGATTTTCGATAATATATTTTAACTTTCGGAAGTCGATTTTCGATAATATATTTTGACTTCTGAAAATTGACTTCCGGTAATATATTTTGACTTTCCGGCCGACTTCCGGTATTATATTAATATTTTAAAATTTTATTTTCTCAAGGCATATTTTAAAAATAAAATATATTTTTTATATATATATATATATATATATATATATATATATATATATATATTTCTCCATTTCTTTAATTTTTTAAAGTATTTTGTTAAAAAGTTAATGTTTTTTAATTTAATTTATTTGAAAATATTATATTAAGAAATATGAAAACATAAAAAATAAAAATAAAAAACTAAAAAACTAAAAAAACATTTAAAGCTTAGAAAATATAAACTTTAAATAAAATTAAAAATAGTTAACACAAAATTAATGTTTTTTAATATAAAATTTAAGTATTTTTAATTTAATTTATATATATAATATTTTTAATATATATATATATATATATATATATATATTTAAAAAATAAAATTATATATGCATATATAATTTTTTATATAATGTATTAAAAAAATTAAACTAAAAAATAAAATTTAAAAACAAAACTTTAAATTAAAAAAAAATATGAATGAAAAAAAAATATATATATTTTGACTTCCGGAAGTCAACTTCCAGTAATATATTTTGACTATCGGTAGTTAATTTTCGGTAATATATTTTGATTTCCAGAAGTCGACTTCCGGTTATATATTTTAACTTACGGAAGTCGACTTTTGTAATATATTTTGATTTCCGGAAGTCAACTTCTGATAATATATTTTAACTTCTAAAAGTCAACTTTCGGTAATATATTTTGACTTATGGGAGTCGACTTTCGGTTATATATTTTGACTTTCGGAAGTCGACTTCCGATAATATATTTTAACTTCCGGAAGTCGACTTTTGTTAATATATTTTGATTTTCGGGAGTCGACTTCCGGTAATATATTTTGACTTCCGGAGATTAACTTCTGGTAATATATTTTGATTTTCAGAAGTCAACTTCCGATAATATATTTTGACTTCTGAAAGTTGACTTCCGGTTATATATTTTGATTTCTAAAAGTCGACTTCTGGTTATATATTTTGACTTCCAGAAGTATTGTTCACCGACAGTTGACATTCAGAAGTAATTTTGGAGTGTGATGCGCCTAACTTTAATTAAATGTTCAAAGGGTATTTTTGAGATTTAAAATTTTTTTTGGAGGTGTAGAAAAAATTTTGGAGATGTAGAAAGAAACACCGTTTACTTTGATATTTTTTTATTTTGTATGTTTAAGAAAGTGACTGGGCCATGACCCAACGTACTTATGATGACCTCGACAATTTTTAATTATATAACATATATTTTTAATTCTTATCGACAGGTAGTATGTCTTTTAATTATATAACATAGTTTATTCTGCAAGTTCACAATTTAATCCTGGTGAAGTTGAATTCTAAATTGTGATTAGGAGGGGGTTGACCAAAAAAATAATTGGAATTTGGTTAAATTGAATTCCTAGCTAGATTTTTATTTCTCTTTTATTTTTCATTAAAAATGAATTTTTTGAAGAAAAAAAAATGAAAGTTAAATACATTTGTAATCTATAAAAAATTAAAATTTATTTATGTCTCACTTTTGATATATTTTGATACTTCGTACTTTAAAATTAAATAGATATATTTTTCTTAATCTAATAGTGTTAATTATATATATATATATATATATATATATATATATATATATATATTAATTTGAATTTGTGAAAATACATTTAACCTAAAAATTAATTATAAAAAAATACAATTTAAAATATTACTTCTCGAATATTGAATTTTAAATTTGAACAGTAAAGTACGTTATATATGTAAATAAAAGCAACAAAATGCTATTTGAAAGAAAAAAGATGTTATTTGGGTGAAAAAAATCACAATGCATAAAAGTTTAAACTTCAACTCTTTCTTCCACATTGTTGGAACCACTTTTACTTCTTCTATGAGTAGTTTTTAACCAATCAGGAAGTCTTTTTCATATTATTACATGATCTTAAATATATTTCTAACTACATAATCTACAATTATTTTAAGAAAAAAAATTTAATAATCTAAATTGTACAGGGTTAAGTATGTTTCTAATCCCTCAACTTTGATTCAAAATTGAAATTCGTTTCTATCCGAAACTTTGATATATTTTGGTTCTTAAACTTTAAAAATAAATAAATATAGTCACTTTGACCCATTACGTTAAGTTTTTTTTTTACGTATCGAACACATTTCATGTTAACATTAAAGTTGTTTACATCGTTTGACATATTCTCGGTTCAATATTTGTTCGGAAATGCATTTGACTCGTAAAACAAAATTAACATAATTGGATTAAAATGACTATATTCATTTATTTTTAAAGTTTAAGGACCAAATGTATTAAAGTTTCAGACAAGGACGAATTCTAATTTTCAGTTAAAGTTGAATGACTAAAAACATACTCAACCCAATTGCATAATACAAAGTACATTTTTCAAATGCATAATCCAAATACACATTGGATTGTATAATCCATAATACATTTTATGTTGTTTTCTAATATGTTGCGTCTTGTATGAGATAGATATGGCTAGGATAACAAGTGGTATCTCAATGGAGTGAGTGCTACAAGCTTACAACCTCCACTTATAGGAGAGATTATTATTGAAATTGTGATATTGATCGTACAAATGATAATTTGCACGTGAAGGATGCATGCCTACATAATGAGTGCACAATATGGAATGATTTCCCATGGGTCTAATGGATATGTTTCTCTTGACAACCTATGTGGATCACATTGCTAAGACTTTGTGGGATGGTGTGGTGAAAAATGAAATTTGTTGAATTAACATGTTAACAGTGTGGTAAGACATTGGTTTAAACGGAATGCATATTAAATACTATCTTATAAGATCATAAGGAGTTCACACTGATGTCCCATGGATGAAAGATGACTAAATATAGGGTTCCAAATAAGTGTATTAATGTTATAATGAATAGTTATGGTTGGTTGCCCTTCTAAAATGATAGTTATGAGTTTGTCAATCAATAAGTGACATATAAAGACTAAGAACTTCCATCTACCAATTGGTAGAGCGACATCACATTGGATGATGTGTTCCCATTCCATCACATTCATGTAGTGGGATCATTTTTCATGTATGTTATTTTGGATGTGATGATGACAACACAAGTTTTTTGTGGAGCTCCTAAGAGTGGAGTATGGGTGTACCCATTAACATTTTACATTTTTTGCTAATATTTTTTTTAATGTTAAATCAACATAAAAGGCCAAAAACTTTAAGAAAAATGACGTTCATTTCATTTATTAAAGAAAAAAATCTTAGTGACAGATTTGGAGGAACATATATGGTCACACAAACAACCGTTCACGTCTTTCAAGAGCTAAAACAAATGAAAAGTCACAAAGAAAGTCAATTTCATGTACGTCACATAAAGAATCTTAAATGAATACAACAATTGTTAGTTTTGTATGAATTCCATCGACAAAACAACATTAATTAATTTAACAATTTTACTAAATCAAGGCGTGCCCATAAAAATAGATCATAACTCTCAAGGCCTCATCAAAACTATTCTCGTTAATATGCATATCTTGCTTTAATAACATGACCAATTATTGCATTTCATTCTTAGTCATTTTTACCATCTTTGATATGCATACCTCACATCGTACATATACTTTATAGTTGTGACATTACCTTGATTGTTCTCCTTCAAAATTAATAAAATATTTACGAGTTTCACTAAACTTACATCAATAAAAATGAATTGCTTAGTGGTTTTTAATTTGCCACTATATCAATGAACTATTAATATATCTGACAGATGTCTACAAATTAACTTTATAGTCTATCTTCTACCATTATTCATTAGTTTACTTGCAATTTAAACATACAATCATATTTTCTCATTTTAGTTACACAAATTTACAAATTCTCTAACAAAACTTATTTGAGCACCTATTTTATAACCTAACAACATATATGACTTTTTTCCTTAAGGGTCACTTATTGTATCAACATCAATATATGATGACTTTTCTTTAACAGTCAATTACAACAAGTGCACTGGTGTGTTGAAGTAAAATCCAAGTGTTGTATCCTCGGAGATTTGTTAAAACCTTACCAATATTTGTACTACAATAATGCTTTTGTGATTACGTTTTGGCTAAGAACAACTTAGTAAGAAGTATTATAAAAACAAATAAGGTTGGATGTTTTCTCTCTTTCCCTGGTTCTATTTTGATTTCCTTTCTTTAACCTAAAATCTATCACAAATTATTGCTCTTGAAGTACTCTATCTAAGTAGATTTAGATGCATCCTTACAGTCCAAAACCTAGGGAAATTTAGACCCAAGGTGATTCTCTACTCTTGGTAGACTAAATATCTACTTTACTGCTCATGACTTTTCAGCCCAACATCCCCTATAAGTACCATTTATGCACTAGTATAGGTAAGACAAATTGTTTAGACCATAATTCAAACCAATTTTCCAACTCAATTTGAACCAATTAGAATAATCAAAGATAATTAAAACAATTCACAATCTAATGAATCATAATAGCAATAGATACATTAGAAGATTAATCATAAATAAAAAAAAGGTTAAGTTCAAATACATCCAACCTTACGCTTTGAGTTTAGCCACACATGATCGAGAGATCAACCCATTAATACACATAAATCCACTTTCTCTCCACTTTATCCATCCCAAAAGAAAATTGTAAAGAGTTTCCAGAGGAAGGAAGCCTATTCTCTGTGAATATTATGACCTAGCCAAAGAAGAAAGTCTTATTTTATAGACTGATGTAAGCAATGCTCAACCAATTTTTCTGCACTCAACCACATGAACTTCTTTTATGAGTTTTTCTGTTGGTGTGCTTAGCCACATGAACTTCTTCTATTATTCTGATGCTTGAAGTATCACTTCACTATCAATAGTTTAAGCTCATGTGTGTAGTTCAACAACACTTTTTAGGCTCAACCCAAGGATCTATGATTGTTCTATATTCTCAACTATCATGGTTGAGCTCTTTAAACATGGCCGAGTGTAATGCCTGATTTCTCTCTCTTTTCTCTTGCAAAATAATGTGATTTCATTAGTTTTCATGTTTTCCATTCATCAAAGGAGGATGTTCATCGGTATAAGTATGGTCTTTTTCCTTGCTAAAAACAATTTAAGTCTTTAATGAGTGTCTAATTTAATATGCTTATGATGTTAAAGAGACACTTATCAATATACTAATAACAAATCCAAATTCAAATGACTAATTCAAGGAAGTCACCTCACGTACTAAACACCTATACAAATATATTACAATATTAATACATGTCACTTTTAATACATGTCACTTGTCATTTTTTATCACGAATAATAAACTTACTCAACTTATTTGATGTGAAAGTTTCATTTTCCTTTATTCCAACTATTTTTTTTATATTGATCATATCATTATATTATGAATTTCATTTATACAAATAAATTTATCAATTTCATCTCCTATGATACTTTAAAATCGATCATCCATTATAATTACAATTATGTTAAAGAGAATAATGGATTTCAATAAAAATATTACATTTTAGAACATTTAATCAAGTAAAAAAACGTTTTTAAATTACATATAAGCTAAACAAAATATTTAGATTGGCAAATCTACAAGTAAATTATACACTTACATTTGACTTACCATAATGTACATTCCATAATAATATCAAATGTTGAATTACTATGTGTTAATTAAAAAAAAAGTATAAATACCTCTATTATTAACTGCTTAAAACTAAAACATAAAATTTACTCCTACTAACTTCAACATCTACACAACGTTCTGAAAACAATAATAATGAATACAGATTGTTATAAAATAAAAAAAGACAAGCTGTTTTTAAATAGTGGCAGAAAACTCCTAAAGAGTGTAGAAACGAACAAATTGTTCTAAATAATTTCTTTTAACTTGGATCGATTCATACAATTTTGTTACGAGAAATCGAAGGTGCACAAAATTTCAACAACTTTTAAGAAATACCATTTCCGATGAAATAAGAATTCAACAACCTTATTACAAAAAGTTTAAATAAAATTCCACAATCAATTCAATCTTACTTTACTCTGAAATAATGATATATGACATTACAATGTATTTCGAAAAATCAATTTCAGAACAAAAGGAACAATATTCAAAATTGAAGGCTCTATAATCAGCACCTTCATTATATTTAACACATGCAATTAGACAGTGTTATGAAATGTTTAAGTGTTCTAACTAAAGAGACTATTATGTACAAAAACAAATCTGATCAAAGGTTAATTTTTTTTTTTCATATTGAAGGTTAATGTTTCAATCTCAAAATTATCAAAATTACATCAATAGGGTCGATCATTATATTTAATATATTAAAAATCATGATATAATTTTGACCTTAAAAAGTTATCTAATATTATTAGATATATCTAAATAAATAAGATTTTTGAATTATCCACTTCAAATTTAAATAGTTTTTCAGATCATATATTCACAAATATTTTATTAATTTTTTCTAGAAGGTTGTTGCATTTTTCTATAATGGTATTTTTGAAAGGGTAGTTGATTTTATTTTTTCGAAATTGATTGTCTAAAACTTATGTATTTGTAGGTTGCAACTTTCAAAGTTTAAAGTTAAGAACAACTTTGTCATTTCATATTTTTGGGGATTCAGGTTGAAATTTCTAGAATAGAAGAACGAGTATGTTTGCATGAGTAGTTTTTATTGAGCCAAAAATGTTTGTGGGTACCACAAATCTTATGGTTGACGAGAATGGGTCTGATTCTTTTTATTCTCGTTCAAGGGTAGGGTTAGGTTCAATTTGTATTAAAAAACTGTGGACTTAAATTTTAATATCTAATTTCATTTTATTACCTGATTTTGTTTTGCTTATAATTTTAAAAATAAATTACATCTTAAATTATTGTATATATTTAATTTAAACAATATATAAAACCTAATAAATATAAAAGATTGAAATAAATATTAATGAATGAAATTACATTTTTAGTTAAATATATGATATTACTATAATTTAAATGAAATAATTATTTTATATTTTAATATCTATAATAAATAGAGCTGATAAAAAAATCTATAATTAATAGAAAATAAACACAGGATTTTAATTCTAATAAGATTAATAAAAGGGAAAATCCAGAAAAAAAAGAATAAAAAATTGAACCGGTTGGTAATCCGGTGGTGGTTTGACTGGACCGGATCAGATAACGAGAGAGTTAAGAAATGGAAAATGGGGTAAAACCATAGCAGACAGCAATAATCAATTACACAGCTGCAACAACCAACACAAGCAGCACCAACCTCCTTCTTTCTCTTCTCTTCTCTTCTCTTCTTTTTCTCTCTCGCGCCCAATTCGCCTTATTCTCCTCCATCTCCAATTCACTCTCTCTCCACTTTTTTCTCTCCACACTTTCATTTCCGTCGAATCTTCGATCGGAACCGGCGATCGGACCGAACGCCACTCCGCGCCGGAATCCTGTAGAAGGTAAGCCAAACTGTGACCTATATTTCCTTCTTCTTGGCTTTCTTTGTATCTGAAGCAGCAATGTGGGTTTCGTTGTGATCCGTGCATTTTCTTTCATTGACTTTTCAAGCTTCGATCGAATCGTGCGTGAATGCGCGAGACTTAGCGGAGAGATCTGCTGTTTCTCGATCCGTGTTCGCAATGCGAGGCGATCAGAGTCGATTCGATTGCTTGAGTTTGTGTTCGAGCAAGATCCGAGACTTGTTTCTTGCGTTTTTGGCTAAGCGACGACTTTTGGCTTTGGATGAACGTGTGGTTGTTTTTACTTACTGTTGTTGCGTTCTTGTTGGATTGAATTGATTTCAAATAGTTAACTTAACTAAAGGGTGGAGCGTGTTTCAGTGTCAGTGTTTTTGAGCTTCGACTTGTGCACACTTTACTTCATTTAGTTATTGGAAATTTGTTCCTAACTCAAATATAAGCGAATGAAGTAGTTTTTTGAGTTGACCGAGGAAGCTAATGAATTTCCTCTTAGTGTGTACTGTAGACTATTGTAATGTGAAGTTTTATAATGGTTTCTTGTGTGCTTGGTCAAACTAAAGATTGTCTTGCTTACTTTTAGTTGCCTAGCGGGACCTTTTTACTGAAATCGCTGACGAACTGACATTGTCAACCATTTACACGCTGTTAGTTAACTGGATCAATAAATAGTGTGCAACTCATGAATCACCGTTTTTACTTCGTTTAGGTTCAATTTTATGCACATGAAATATAAGATTAGAGTCATAGAGGATCCAGATTCGGTGCAGTCATTTTTGTGTGCAATCATGCATTTTGTGCTTTCATAACTGTTCGATAAAGATCAGCTGCTGAGGTTTAGAATTGTTTTAAGTTGATGCACCAAGATATAATCCAAGCGGGCTGATCTTAACTTGATCGTTCTAAATTGCTGAATGCGTTCAAAAAGTGAGTGCCGGGAATGTGGATCTGAGTATTGGCCATCACAAAAGCATTTTCTATTTTTGTTTAATTGGTTTCTTTCCATATGGTCTGCGGTTTTCTTGTTTGATGCATGCATCACATAATGTCTGTTCTTCCAAAAGGTTCATATAGAACTTGCTGTTCATTAAGCTGTTTTGTGGTTATTGTAATTTTACTAGTTGTTACTTACAGGTGGATTGGGCTTTCATAATTGGAATGAATATTTTTTAGCTTACTCAAAAATATCTTGATGGAAGAAAAGGAAGAAACAAAAGAGATAAATATATCTGGTAATGGATTAGATATTGATGAAATAGTAGATAGTGGCGTAAAACAATTTATTGGAAGTCCTCATCAGGAAAATGTAAATTCTAGCAGCAGTGTTGGGGTTGAACTTATAGATGAAAGGGCTAACTTGCAAGAACAAGTTATTGATTCTGTAACTACAGTGATGGACGAGGACCAGTTTGAGCAAGTATCTTTGAAAGACCAAGATAAGAATAATGAGCATGAGGATTCAAACCGCTCGTCTGGTTCTGATAATAAACAACATCCATATGGTGGAAATGCAGAGGATTTTCAACAATCATTTGGGTCAAACTCAATAGAGAATGATTCTTCCCCAGTTGCGGAGATGGATAATGATAATCATTCTTATAGTCCTGGGTCAGAAGGACATTATGGTCATACATCCAAGCATTTTTCCACATCAATTAATTTTGATTCTAGCGGATATTCTACTTTTAATTCTCCACCAAAGCCAAGACAGAAACATGCAAAGCCGAATGTGTCTCCAGAATTGCTCCATTTAGTTGATTCTGCTATTATGGGGAAACCTGAAGGTATGGACAAGTTGAAGAATATCGCAAGTGGTGTAGAATTTTTTGATGGTGGGGAAGAAATGGACAGTGTGCCTTTCTTAATTGTAGATTCACTTCTTGCAACAATGGGTGGAGTGGAAAGTTTTGAAGAGGATGAAGATAATAATCCTCCCAGTGTGATGCTGAATTCCCGGGCTGCCATTTTGGCTGGTGAACTTATTCCTTGGCTTCCTTATGCAGGTGATACTGATGATGTGATGTCACCAAGGACACGGATGGTTAGGGGACTACTTGTGATATTAAGGGCTTGTACTAGAAATAGGGCAATGTGCTCATTGGCTGGCCTTTTAGAAGTGTTGTTGAGAACAGCAGAAAAAATTTTCACTGTGGATGTTGGCTTAAATGGTCAAATGAGGTGGGATGGAACACCTTTGTGCCACTGCATACAATATTTGGCGGGTCATTCTCTCACTGTGAGTGATCTTTATAGATGGTTTCAAGTAATTACAAAAACACTTACAACAGTTTGGGCTCCACGATTAACACTGGCATTGGAGAAGGCAATTAGTGGAAAGGAGTCAATGGGACCAGCTTGCACCTTTGAGTTTGATGGTGAAAGTTCTGGTTTGCTTGGTCCAGGCGAAAGCCGTTGGCCATTTATCAATGGATATGCTTTTGCAACATGGATCTACATTGAATCATTTGCAGACACATTAAATACAGCTACAGTTGCTGCTGCAATTGCTGCTGCTGCAGCAGCTAGGTCTGGTAAATCATCAGCTATGTCAGCTGCTGCTGCAGCTAGTGCACTTGCTGGTGAAGGTACAGCACACATGCCACGGCTGTTCAGTTTTTTATCCGGTGATAATCAGGGTATAGAGGCTTATTTCCATGCTCAATTTTTGGTTGTTGAAACTGCTAGTGGAAAGGGAAAGAAATCTTCTTTGCATTTTACCTATGCTTTCAAACCACAATGCTGGTATTTCGTTGGTCTTGAACATATAGGCAAGCATGGAATTCTTGGGAAAGCAGAAAGTGAAGTCAGATTGTATATAGATGGGTCTTTGTATGAAAGTCGTCCTTTTGAGTTCCCTCGAATTTCCAAACCTCTTGCCTTTTGCTGCATAGGGACTAACCCTCCTCCTACTATGGCTGGTTTGCAACGCCGTCGTCGTCAATGTCCTCTGTTTGCTGAGATGGGTCCTGTTTACATCTTCAAGGAACCAATTGGTCCAGAAAGAATGTCAGGCATGGCTTCTAGAGGTGGGGATATAGTTCCTTCTTTTGGTAATGCTGCCGGGCTACCATGGCTAGCAACAAATGCCTATGTGCAGAGCAAGGCAGAGGAAAGCGTGCTTTTGGATGCAGAAATAGGAGGTTGCCTTCATCTGCTCTATCATCCCAGTTTGCTCAGTGGTCGTTTCTGTCCTGATGCTTCACCCTCTGGTGCTTCAGGTTTGATAATTTCTATCGACTCTTTTATGATAATACATGAGTAATGAATTTTAAACACTGCATAAATGCATATTGATTTTTCATGCAGAAAGGCCCCTGGTACCTGGTAAATAATCATTGGAAGGTTAGTTTGTGGATTTATATGATGGAAATAAAAAGTGATTTACTATATTTTGGGTTAGTGTTTGTAATCATCACAATGGTGGTTCTTCTCTAATCTGTAGTAGTGAAAATTTTTCTTTTACCTTAGTACTAGGATGCTTCTACTCTAATTCCAAGTCTTTGATTCTTGATTTCTGAAAGTTTATTTTCTTTTGTTTTAAAACTATATAATTCAAAAAATATTTTATTTTTGGGAATCAAGAACAGATCAGTTAGGGGCTTGCATTAAGCTTATATCCAAGCATATAAAATTGTATTATTGTTTATAAAAAGTCTTACAATGAATATTAACCAAATTAAAGGGTGGGTAAATGGTATGAAATTCATTGAGAAATAGACATACTATTAGTGTTCTATCTGTGATTAAGCTGTCTCGTGAGGTTATCTTGTATAGTTGACTTTTTGATAGGTTCTGTTTCTCTCTTTGCGAGTCTGACAGCTACACACATAGATTAGATATGCTGGCTCTTGGAATTTGAACTTATGGCCTCATTCAACTTTATGTAACTGGCTTGTAATGTAATGAATGTTCGGAATTTATAAGATTTATTTAAATCATATTTTTAGTCAATGTGAGACTAAATACCATATTTGAGGCTACAATTAATGACAGTTCCCAAAGGGGCTGCAACTAAGTTGGGCTAAGGATGATCCCATTTAATGTGGCATTCAAACATAATCCTCCTGCCCACGGCTGTCAGCCTGGAGTGTGGTAATGTGGGTGGCCCTACAATGGATTTACGTTAGTCTTTGAGAGCATCTTATAGTTTGCATTTGGGATTTAACTCAACCGCATAAAACCACATTTGAGAGCATCTTTATAATGAAGGTGTATAAAATTTTCTGTATTGTAGTCTTCTTATAGTTTCTTTATAATAATGATTCAGGAACTCTTCGACGTCCAGCTGAGGTTCTTGGGCAAGTCCACGTTGCTACACGAATCCGACCTGTGGATGCTTTATGGGCATTATCCTATGGTGGTCCCTTGGCTTTGCTTCCTTTGACTATAAGCAATCTACATGAAAATACTCTGGAACCTCAGCAAGGGAATTCACCTTTGTCTTCAGCGACCACATCTTTGGCTGCCTCAATATTTAGAATTATATCCACAGCTATTCAACATCCAAGGAACAATGAAGAATTGGCTCGTGGTAGAGGACCAGAGGTTCTATCAAAAATTTTAAATTATCTTCTCCGAACTCTATCTTCACTTGATGTTAGAAAGCATGATGGTGTAAAAGATGAGGAACTTGTTGCTGCTGTTGTATCCCTTTGTCAATCTCAGAAGATCAACCATGCACTTAAAGTGCAGCTGTTCACTACACTGTTGTTAGATTTAAAAATTTGGAGTTTGTGTAGTTATGGCATACAAAAGAAGCTTTTATCATCTCTTGCAGATATGGTTTTCACCGAGTCAATGGTAATGCGAGATGCTAATGCCATTCAGATGCTTCTTGATGGCTGCAGAAGATGTTATTGGACTGTTCCTGAAATTGATTCATTAAATACTGTTTCCCTAACTGGGTCTACACGTCCAGTAGGTGAAATCAATGCTTTGGTTGATGAGCTCTTGGTGGTAGTTGAACTTCTAATAGTGGCTGCATCTCCTTCGTTGGCCTCAAATGATGTCCGATGTTTACTTGGATTCATGGTTGACTGTCCACAACCTAACCAGGTAAAGCAGTAACATCTAAGTGCTTTTATTTGCCTCAAATGATGTCCGATGTTTACTTGGATTCATGGTTGACTGTCCACAACCTAACCAGGTAAAGGGGTAACATTTAAGTGCTTTTCTTTTCGGTGCGGGCAATAAGAAGGGATTGTCGGACAGGATACTACAATGACAGACATATGGGTGCTGTCAATGCTAAAATGCATTTGCTAGAATAGAATTTCACAGTACCTTTTTGTGGTCTTTCTTATATAGCTTCTGGAAGAATGATTGCTTGTTTGGTGTTTTCAACTGAACTTTTTTATTATTAAATTTTTTATCATTTAGAATACAGTATTTTTTTATTATTTGTTAGGTACTTATTTCAGGGGTGTGGTAGTGTATTTCATGTTTGAGCTGGGTCTCTTCCAATACTATTATATAAAAATAACCTTTCCTTTTGTTTTACGACACAAATGGGTGTTATCATTTAGTTCCTTTCAGCCAGATACTCTTTTCCATGCAGTACTCATGTGGCATGGTGACATTGTTCCCTTGTGACTTGGCAACGTTTAGGGGACATGCCAATAATATGGCAAGTGATTTTGGCGTAACACTAACAAAGACATATATATAAGGTATACAACAAAAATTGTTGAATGTAATAAATAAGAAAAACTAGTAACATATATCTAAAACAATAAATTAGAAACGTGTTCTAGGAAATAAAATTCAACAAAAGTATCTATCAACAATGTATAGGGAGAAATGTGCAGAGGGATCATAGATGAAACTGAGGAAATAATGGCTCGAGAAAACAAAAAGGAACATAAACTGGTAGTCAAGATAACAAATAGAGATAATGCACAGTTGGCTGGAGAGGTTACATCAGAATTGAACTTCAGAACAAGGGGAGAGGAAACAAAAAGTACTATAAAGAGAGGAGTAAAGCAACTAATATCAATATTTTTTGTCTCAACAATCTGCCTTGGCCACATGGACAGGTGGCTGTCATAATCTGCAATGTAAAACTTACAATGCCATTGAAGTCTAATGACATTTTGTTTAACTATTGCAATCCCATCATGGGGTGGTACTGCTATGGAAACCCTGGCTTCTAGTTGATGACACTGACTTGGTGATGGTGGTTATATGATCTTGTTATGATATCTGTTTCCGCATTGATGATAATAAGGTCGTGCTCATTTGTTTCAGTTCTGACCACACACTTGTGAAAGCTGTTAAGATATCTTTAATATCTTATTTTTTGTTTTTATTGTTATTATTCTTCATATGTATTTTGGGCTTAGCCCATATATTATTTATTATAAATACAGCCCCTATGTGTATTTTCTACACAAGGGAGATTAATCTCAATCCCTACTTTCTCTATATTCAATAAAAGCCATGAGTTGGGCTGCATTTACATGGCACAGTAAGGCACAGCAGTTGTGAAAACCTAGCTAGCTGAATATCTGTAGTAGTTCCCTTTTTTAATCAGAGGAGAAAATGCTATGGCATCACCATACAAGTTGCAAACCTAACTAGGTTAACTCTAATAGGTTATATTTTGTGGTATGTTGTGTTAGATTGCGATATATTTAATGCATGTAATCTCAATGTTCTGGATCTCATGTTAAGTGGTTTTTTTGAAGTTTGTAATTCTAAGTGTTGCACATAATATAATGCTTTGGTTTGATTCTTTTATTTTTATTTTAATAAAACTGTACTAATTCGTTATTTATTCAATTTCAGGTTGCTAGGGTGCTGCATCTTTTCTACAGATTGGTTGTCCAGCCAAATGCATCTAGAGCTCATACATTTGCGGTAGAATTCCTGGCATGTGGTGGTGTAGAAACTCTTCTTGTTTTGCTCCAGAGGGAAGCTAAAGCTGGAGATAATGGTGTCCTGGATTCATGGTCAATGAATTCTGAACTTCACAAAACTGAGATTGATGGTGGTAATGAAATGACAAAAGGAAGTCAAGAAGATGAAGGATCGAAGGAGAAAAATGAAGCCATCTTACAAGACAATGACCACGGTTCCCTATCTGTTGATAGTGGCAGTAGCCCAGATCCTATTTCTCCTGTATTTGCCTCTGAAATTCCTTCTGTCAAGAATTTGGGAGGCATAAGCCTATCCATTAGTGCAGACAGTGCTAGAAAAAATGTTTACAATGTTGATAAAAGTGATGGGATTGTTGTTGGGATCATAGGTCTCTTAGGTGCATTAGTAGCTTCAGGCCAGCTGAGAATCGGTTCTTCTGCAGGTCCTGATACAACAAGCAACCTTTTGGGTGTTGGACTCCATGACAAAGGTGGTACTATGTTTGAAGACAAGGTCTCTCTTGTACTTTTTGCTTTACAAAAGGCATTTCAAGCAGCACCCAACAGGCTAATGACCAAAAATGTTTACACATCTTTGTTGGCTGCCTCGGTATGGCTACCTTCCTTCATCATATCTACACTCCATATTCCTATGCTGCAAATATGGGAATTGTCCTTTCATTTTACTATTTTTTGATAAAAGTTCTATCAATGTCTTTACCATGATTTATTCAGTATAAGCCCATTCTTTTATTTTATAAAATCATGTTAGGCATCACAATGAGATTTTAATAACTCAATTAGGTTAGCACCTTAAAACTCCATCAATCACGTGCCACCACATGAAAACTCCATAAAAAGGAAAAACAACAAGATACAAAAACACGAGGGGAGCAGATCAAAACTCATGCAAGAGAAAAAACCTCCAAAGCACTAACAAAAGCTAAACATAGGGAGGCTTAAATGATTTTTGAAGAAATCAAACTTAATATATGAAGGGAAAAAGTCATACAATGACATTGGCCATTCCAGTTTGTTGAATTAATTTCTCAATACTTGATCTTTTGTCAGGGGGCTTTTTAAATACACATTATTTTTCTTAAGAAAAGGAAACTTACTAGTTGAAGGGAGAAGGATATTTGCTAATATTAATGTAAAATGTCCTCTTATTAACCATGACCCAATGCAGATGAAAGAAAAACATAGAAGCCTTCAAGTCTCTTTTTGAGTGCTTATTCGAGATGTATGTTTAAAAATGTCATTAGGTGATAAGGTTACTATCCTCATTTGTTGATGTTTTCATTTTTCTTTGTTTTCTCTTCTTTTCAGATCAATGCCTCTTCTTCAGAGGATGGGCTAAATTTCTATGATTCTGGTCACCGCTTTGAGCATTCACAACTTTTGTTGGTGCTTTTGCATTCTCTTCCATTTGCACCTAGGCCTCTACAGAGCAGAGCGCTACAGGTATTAGCTTCACAGTCATGCATCCATTGTTTATAAGTTGTGTTTTATATGATTTATGAGGTGTTTGCTGTTTCATGTGTATTGTATGTGATGAAATTCTCAATACAGAGCACTTGTACATTAATGTACTGCTTAGTTCATGCATTTCAGTTTCTGGCATTTTATAGATTTTATTGGGGCATAAGTTCGCTGCTACTTGAAGATTCGAAAGATAATGCTGGAACACAGACATTTATTGACCTAGGCTAGTGCAAAACTAAAATAAAAGACAAGATTGGTTGTTAAAATCTAAATTTGCTTGTCAACAATGATTAATAGCAGTCCCCCCCTTAGTTTCTAGTACTTCTGTTATCTGTTACATTTAGATTTCATTGTAACGGATTTGACTATTTGATTTGTTATCATCTGGATAGATAGCTGTAGCTTTATCTGTAGCTTTATATTGTAATTGGTCTCAGTTAAGAGAAAACTGTGTCTGTGACATTTTCTCTAGCTTTGTCGTTACTGCTCTCATTTTCTCGGTCTCTGCCCTTATTAATGTTCAACTCTTGGGAGGTTGGGATTTAGTTTGGACAGTTATTATAGTTTGTTGATAGAATGGCTAGAGATTGTCGGATATATAACCAAATTATAGTATATGGTTGGGTGCAAATATCACCTTACAAGTTGGTTTTGTGAAATTAGATTAGGCTTTAAAGTCCACTTGCTAAGATAAGTGATTTGGGAGGTAAATAGCCAGGAGGAGGTTGTAAGGGATCAAATCGTGTTTGGAAAAAACCATTACCACCCGTTGGAGATTCCATATCTACTAGAGATATGGTCGAACAATAATATATACAATAAACCTTCGCTTAAATCCACACTCATTTAAGTTTGCATCCCGCTTAAATCCGCATTTAGAAAGAGAAAATTCTCGGATCAATAATTTTATGACTATTTTTAGAAAAAACCACATAAAGTCGTTTGACTTCATATTCGGTTACATTTTGTTCTATATATATATATAGTGTATAAATAGATAGAGAAAGAAATATGAATAAAATATCAAGTTCCTCTTTCACTATACCCCTCTTATATCTATCATATATCTTATATCTCTTATTTTACAATCTTTAAAAATTTTCAACACTCATAATATTCCATACTTTAATTATATGACCCCTAATATTTCATATTGTAATATGACTCTTAAAATTTCATAAATCTACATCCCAATTAAATATGTATCAAACTCTCAAGATTAAAATGCAGACTTAGGTGAATCTTATAAGCCAAATTTGTTAGGTTGAGTTAAATTTAAAGTCCACATTCTATGATGGTATCAAAGCCTTAGTAAGGTTTATTGGGCATATCATGCTACTCGTTATTAGATCACTCTTTATTCCTATGCTTGATATGTCTTTTTTTCATGTAAGGTATGTTGGAGATCTCATATATACTGAAAATTTGACTAAATTATAATATATAAGTAAGTTTAAATCTCAACTTACAAGCTGGTTTTGATATAATAATATACACTTTTTGAACAAGTTGTCTTTCAAACCTACCCAAATAGAAGTGCATACAAAAGAAACTAGCGAGCCAGATGGCCTGAACACACAAGCTGCAAAAACTTTTCCCATTTTAGATTTCCGTTTCATTAACTCCCAACTTAGTTTTAACATAGATGCTTCATTAAAATCTTCTATAGAACTTAATCCTAGTCCTCCTCCCTTGCAAGGCTTACAAACAATATCTATGGTACAGAAGTTGCTATAACCAAGCTAAATATCACTAGTCGAAATACAATTTATAAAGCAGCTCTCAATTGTTTTCCACATTGTTTTAAGCCATCTATATATTTGAAAACGAAAGAAAAGAATGTTTTGTATCATAGACTTGACCAGCATAATTTTTCCATTTGGATAGTTTTTCCTTAATTATGTCAGCAATTGGCATCAGATGATGTAACTTTAGCTTGCCCTTCAAAGTAGGTACACCAAGGTATACAAAAGGCAGTAGTTCTTGTGAGAAACCTAGTGTAGATGAAACTTCCCAAACTACAGCAGGTATATTCCGAACATAGAATTTAGATTTGCTATTATTCATTGTCTGATCCAAGATTTTTTCTATATCTATGTAAATCATCCATAATGTTGCTCATATTTTTCATCACACACCTTCAAAAGAACTTAATGTCATCAGTATATGAAGCGTGTATGGGAAAATCAATCTGTCTTGGTCCAGAAGCCCTTATTTTTCCATCTAAATCATGCAAAATGATGCTTCTATTTATAACTTCCTTTGCAATACAAAACAGCAAAGGAGATAAGGATCTCCTTGCCTTACACTCGATAACAATTAAAGGATCCCCCTGGCTTGCCATTCACTACAACAAAAATCTTAGCAGAATTCAGAAGCATATATATATATCCATGTGCAGAACTTTTTCTGCAAAACCAAAAGCTTTTAGTACAAAATATGAAAATTTGAAAGTGTATTAAAAAGGCCTTTTTATATCAATTTTGTTGGCAATATCTCCTGCAAAACACATTCTATCCAGTAAATTAACTGCTACAGACACTGTTTCTGTACAATCCAGGATACTTCTTCCCTGCATGAATCCTCTTTGTTGAGAAGAAATCAATTTATTAGTGATCTTGACCAACCATATGTTATAATCTCTGAAATTGTTTTATATTTAAAGTTTGCAAGTGCAATAGGTCTGAATTTACCAATCTCATTGGCACTAGGTTCCTTAACAATCAATGGTTTGAGTTACAATTTGGCAACATCCACCCTTTTTCAAAGATCTGCATGACAGCATTATATACATCAGGTTGGGTTATGTCCCAATATGATTAAAGACACTATAAATCCATCAGGCTCAGTGAACTTGTTGGACAAAGATTAAACAGAGCTTCCTTAACATCTGACATCGAAGGCATTTGAAGTAGCACCATATTATCAGCTGCATATACCGTCTTGGGAATCACCTCCCTAATAATAGGACTCGAAGGACTGGAACAGTCATTAGACACAATATTCTTGAAATGCTCCATCACATGCTCTTCCATTTCTAATTTATCAGAGATCATTCTTGAATCATGCTTGAGAAGAAGGAAATTCTATTAACAGAATATCAAATAGAAGATTTGTCATGAAATAACCTGGTAGTCCTGTCTGCTTTCTACAATTTAAGTCTACATCTTTCTCTCCAAAACTCCTGATACATTAAGGCATTATTCAAATCTGTTCTCCTTGTCAGTTAGTGCTTTTCTCATATTCTTTTTTCTTATTACTTTCCAATTTTATACTTTGTACCTTTAGGAGAGCCAATTCCTCCTTTTCATGTACATTGCCAAACAATGTTTTATTCTACATTCCAATTCGGATTTTGACTTTCTTGAGTTTTTGGTTTAGTGTATATATAGGACAATCACTCCAAGTAGTATTCGGTGCCAATTTATAATTGTTCTTTCATGGCTTAAGTACTTTTTGTCCGACTTAAATAAGGTTCTTGTATATGCCACAGCTATAATGAAAATTATCTATGGAGCTTTTCAGAGGAAGTTAGACTTGCACTTATGGACATATTCCTGCTTGACATCTTTTTAATACCAACTAGTTTTAAGTTGTTTTTGTTTGTGTATGATTTCAGGATCTTCTATTTTTGGCTTGCAGTCATCCTGAAAATAGAAGCAGTCTGATAAGCATGGAAGAATGGCCTGAGTGGATTCTTGAAGTTCTGATCTCGAACTACGAGGTAATAATATTAATTAAAGCCAAGTTTTAATCCTCTCTCTCTCTCTCTGTGTTTATTATTTGTCTCCATTTATCTCTAATATTGTCATACAAACACAATAAATTCATGCCATTTTCTTGTGTAATACACATTTGTATGGTTGTTGGGAAGACTCTTTAACTGTTCAACTTGTGCTCTTCTGTTTGACAGGTGGGTCCTGGTAAATTATCTGATTCAACGACCATTGGAGATGGAGACATAGAAGACCTTATACATAATTTCCTTAGTATCATGCTAGAGCACTCAATGCGCCAAAAGGATGGATGGAAGGTTGATATTTGTTAGAATAGTTCACTTCTTTCATGTCTTCACCTTATTGATGTTACTGCCAACTGTTGCCCAATTTTCTCTTTCAGTATGTTTCTGTTGACAGCATCCTCGTCGGACTGTATGTTTACGTGTTTCCGATGTCTTTATTAATTATTTATTTCATTGGCTGGTGTTATCAATTTTGAACATCAAATAATAGACATTTATTGTGGTTGCAATAAATGTGCAAATCCTTTCAATTCCAAGAGACTTATTTGGGATTTTAGATATACACACTACTTCTTTATCTTTTTATCTTCATGGTAAAGGAAGATATTTCATTCAAGTGAAGAGAAAAATACAAGCGGGGGATAATTTTTTCTAAATAAAGAAACCAAATGAATACTAGAGGTCAGAGGTTAAAAATGTGACAGAGCTTCTATTTGATAGCTCATATCTTGTCCTGGTGATATAGTGAGAATGTTTTGGATGTTCTCTATTTCATTGTAACACTGCTAATATTTTATTTTGTTATCACATAATTGTAGTCATCCTTAGGGAGTAAACTTTTGTCCTTGACCTGGAATTTCAATATAGTGGGACTTATTAGTTTGTTTGGAACACTATCTGGTTCAACTAAACGTGAATCGATCTCCTCCCTTCCTTCTATGTTTTGTACTTTGGAAAGTGGGATCTTCCATTTACAAGGCTTGAGATAGATCACCATGCAGAGTCTTAGTCATCTGAAAATATCAGTCATCTGGAATTTCCCTTTTATTATATGTATTTGTTTGCTTGCATGATTTCTGGTATTGTCAAAGTAATTCAGACTGCCCAGTGCTGTTCATTTTGTCCAGGATATTGAAGCAACAATTCATTGTGCAGAATGGCTTTCTATGGTTGGTGGATCTAGCACAGGAGAACAACGAGTAAGGTAAGTTTATGTGTCCATTATGAGCTCAACTGTTTACTTCTGAAGTTCTTCTATAATGTGATTTGACTGTTACTGAAATCAAGTTTTATTCCATTTTATTTTATTTTGATGCTGATTGTCATTGTTTTCTAGCTAAACATTTAACTCTTTTAGTTTGAAAACATATATTCAATATAAAACCATTCATTAGGCTATATGTGTATGTAACAGTGCAATCCTTTATGGAAGTTGGTCATTGTCGTGGCATAAGAGCCTTTTAACCAAATTTTTTAAAGTTCAATCCCCTTCCCATTCTAATTCAAAATAAATTTCAGCACAATGTAGGATGAACCTGCTTTGTCTATGCACAAGCCCAAATGGCTCTTGAGTGAGTGGGGGTTATGTTGGATATTCTTAAATTTTTGCGTTTGGATTTAACTCAACCCTTCAAGGTGGTTCAAGGGGTGAGAGTTGCCTCCCCTTTATATATAATATTCAGTCACTCCAACATCTCAATCAATGTAATTTTGGATTTTCCCCAATAGTTATGCAACCAATGACAAGTTTTTGCCTTACAGTTTATGGTTTGAGTAAAGTTGGTCCTTGATAGCACACTTATGACATCGTAATGTTTGGACACTATCATGTCACCATGTTTCAATTATAAATGCTACTGGCTCATATTTTCCTGAAGGGCATGATGTGGAATAAGATAAACAAAACTGGCCACATCTTAAGAAAATCCTCAATTTCGCTAATTACTATGATAAAATAATCATATTTAACTAAACTCTTATTACATGAGTTAGAGTAAAATTGTAAATTATGAGCATTTAGGTGAGCAAGACACTAACAATTAACTAATGCTTTCTAAATAAACATTTTGAAACAAACCAAAATTCACAATGTGGCAGATAGTTTGGAAAAGAGGAAGTATTTTTCTGTAACTTGGAGTGTAGATATGATGAAGGAAGGTAGCCATACCGAGGCAGCCAATAAAGAAAAATATACCGAACCTTCAAAAAGTTTATGTTCCAGTGGTGTTTGTTACCAAGATTTGATAAATTCTAAGTTTGTATAAAAGTTGCTAACACTTGATGATGAATTATGATGAAACAATAGGTATATAGGTTGCTCATCGGTTGACTAGGAATCGAGAGAGAAACAATTGTGTCAGAAACAAAGAAATTGATGTTTAGAGTGATCATTCTAATCTAGGTTTGTAGAAAAGATTGTGAAGGGTTTTGAGGAGTTTTACAATCTCCTTCTATACTATCATATTATTCCCTAGTATTGATTGAAAGTTTAAAGTGGCAGTTTACAGTTACCTGTTTCATGTCAATATAATCATTCATGTCTGGGTTAATTTCTGTATTGAAGACGTGAAGAAGCATTACCTATTTTTAAGAGGAAACTCCTAGGAGGCTTGCTGGATTTTGCTGCAAGGGAATTGCAGGTTCAGGTATATATATATATATATATATATATTTTCTATTTTTTTTATTTTCCTATGAAGGGTTATGTACATTAAATGCCTTGGCTTGATATGTTATTCATTCTTATATTCTTTTTCCTCCAGTTATTTAAGGTTTTAAATGTGTAGGCACACTTAATAAACAAATCCCTCTTATGCATAAGCACATTGATATTAAAACCCCGTTTATCAGAATATATTTGAATAAAAGAAAATAAGAGATATTCTTTTATCCCTCTGTATCTTTCTGTTACATTTTCTCTCTCTCTGGTGTGTTATTTCCTGCTCTCCCTTTTGGTGAATCAGTTTTGCTTTCGAGGGTAGCTTCTATAAAGGCTCTCTTTGTATTCGGATTTATACAGAATAAAACTAATAAAAAATATCACATCAGTTTCTGTAAGATATAGAAACTGGATCAGAAACTTAAGAAAGGTGAAGTTTACTGAGATTAGAAAGACAGTGACTGTATGTTTCCTTCAATATACGGTGTTACAGAAAGAACAACTCTGGTTCTTCGAGGACCAGTCTCCTCCCAACATACATTTGTCTTGCCCTTTCTCTAGACCCACCCAAAATGTATTTATAAAAACCTCTCTTATTCTTAACTAACTTTGCTGAGATGGTAACTAGCTCCTAAGTACTGGAAACTTGTTCTTGCTGAGGTGTGGAAGAGAAAACATCAATAATGACTACATACATCTTTTACTTAATGCAGACTCAAATTATTGCGGCGGCCGCAGCTGGTGTTGCGGCTGGGGGTTTGTCGCCAAGAGAAGCTAAGACTGAAGCTGATAATGCTGCCCAGTTGTCTGTGGCTTTAGTGGAGAATGCCATTGTGATACTTATGCTTGTTGAAGATCATTTACGACTACAAAGCAAACAATCCTCTTCTACACGTGCTGCAGATGCTTCACCTTCTCCAATCCCTGCTGAGAATAAAAACAATAGTATCCGAATTTCATTGTCGACTATTGAAGAGTCATTAGAAGCTAGTGACTCCGAGGGAGTCGCTCTAGATGTATGTATACAGTAATTTAAAACTGCACATGCATGCATGCTAGAAATAAATACTGATGTGTTGTTTTTATTTAATAGATCCACAATACTGTTTCTGTCATTCATACAAAATCCATTCCTTGTTGATGTGACTGACATTTTCTCCAAATACTTTTATGTTATAAACCAAAGTATTATTTTTCCATACCTTTGTTTTTTTCTTATCTCTAACTTCATTGTGCATTCTTCAGATTTAGGAAAATATGGATAGACTATTTCTTTTATTTTCCTTACTATTCCTTTTATTTGCCTTGCTATTCCTTTTATTAGCATTCATGTTACTTTGAGTATGTAGTTCTCCACGTTTTCATTTATTTTTGTATTGGTGAAACAAATGCTTTCATGATAATTTTAGGTCCTTTCATCCATGGCTGACGAAAGTGGTCAGGTCCCATCCTCAGTGATGGAAAGGCTTGCTGCAGCTGCAGCAGCTGAGCCTTATGGATCTGTTTCTTGTGCTTTTGTGTCATATGGGTCTTGTGCTAAGGATTTAGCAGATGGATGGAAATACAGGAGCCGGTTGTGGTATGGTGTCAACCTTTCTGAAAATCCAGCTTTATTTGGTGGTGGTGGGAGTGGATGGGATTTTTGGAAGTCTGCTCAGGAGAAAGATGCAAATGGAAAGTGGATTGAGCTTCCCTTGGTGAAAAAGTCTGTGGCAATGCTCCAAGCCTTATTGCTGGATGAGTCTGGGCTTGGTGGTGGTCTTGGTATAGGTGGAGGGTCAGGTACAGGAATGGGAGGGATGGCTGCATTGTACCAACTACTAGACAGTGACCAGCCATTTTTGTGCATGCTTCGAATGGTTCTTCTATCGATGAGAGAAGATGATGATGGTGAAGATCACATGCTCATGAGAAATACAAGTTTTGAGGATTCAGTATCTGAAGGAAGAAAACCACGGTCGGCACTTTTGTGGAGGTAAAACAACCTATTCAATCTTCACGTATATATGCAGTTCATTTTTTTTATCCATAAATGATCAGTGGTCATTGAACTGTTAGAGCACATACTGAACATACACACAAGGACAGAATAAAAGGGGTTGAAAGAGAGAGAGAGAGAGACCAACTGACTTTGAAATTTTATTTTGCACACATCTAACAATATAGAATTCCTATTTATAGTATAATAACAAGCAAATAGTTAAAACAACCCACTAACTACCTGACTAACATACAACACTAACTGAATTATCTACAACACTCTCCTCTTAGTTCAAATTATTCATTAAAATATCATCCACACGTTTATTTTCACTGGAAAAATTTTCAACTCTAGGCAGTGTTTTCAAATGGTGGTTATGGCAGTACCATAATGGTACAGTTATTGCAGTGTTTTTGAGCCATCGCTATCTGCTATTTTGAAGGATATGGCATCATCTTCTATCATTTCAATTATTGCACCGTGGTGGTTTGCGGCACCTGTGGTGGAATAGTGGTTTTTAAATTTATTTATTGTTTTCCAAAAACACAATTTTAGGTTTAGCTCAATTTTAAATCCAAATCTTGAACACGGGAGCGAATGAGCCCTCTTTTATGAACCACTGTGAAAGATTCCTAAGAATGAAAGCATTAACAATGAGCCTTCTTTCTTGTCAAGTTTCCTTGGAGTTGTCTATGGCAGTAATTTGCTTCAGTGGCCTGAACCGCAGTGGTGACATCAGCTCTGATGACCTATACCTTGAAACCAAGTTATTTTATAAAGTCATTTTGATTAGGGGACAACATTCTACTAGCTATGTGAGCTAGTCTATCAGCCAAAATTTTAGAGATAATTTTGAATCTAAAATCTTGAATATTCTCCGCACAAGAAATTTTAGGAGTAAGAGATATAACATTAGAATTCATCCCTGCGAGGATCCAACCACTTTTGAAGAATTGTTGTACAACCTTGCAAACATCATCACCAACATGCCTGATAAAAAGAACCACCAAACCTATTAGGACTCGGAAAACTATCACCATTAAGATCAAACACAACTTGTTTAATTTCTTCCTCGGTAACCAAGCTAGGAATATACTTGGAGACAAAATTCTGCATCTCCAAATAAGAGCAATTAGCCTGAGCATTATCAGCATATAAACTGGTATAGAAATCCAAAATATGTTCTCCAATTTGACTTGGATCATTTAGATTTTGTCCATTATGTACTAATTTCTGTATGGTACTAGCATTGCTTCCTTTTTTCACCACCGAATGAAAGAAATCCAAAACAAATCCAGAAACTTTCCTGACAATCCAAAGCAAAATCCAACTCCTCCTTCAAGCTTTTCTCTTTAGTAAATAGCTCATATTTTTTCAGCATCAAGAGGAGAGGATTCCAGCTGACACTTGAAGGATGGGCAAAGTTCTGATTCAAAGACGAGATGGAATAAATCATTCTTAACAAATTTATTTTGTCATAAATGAAAACCAATTTGTTAAGCATTTGATTCACTTTACTTTAGACGTGTATCAAATGGAAGAAAAATGAAGTTGGATGACAAGGGGAAGCCATGGGTGTTGGGTACCATTAAATGGGTCCCAATCAACAAAATGGTAGTGCTGAGGAGAGATGTTGTTGTTGTTGTTGATGATGAAAGTAAAGGTTGGGAGCATGGTAGTTGAATCGCGAATAGTTTCACATATCAGAGAGTTTAAATTTTGAATCATGAATCGTAAAATTCATAAACATTAAAAAATCTAACATATACTTAAATATATAAGATATATAAATATGCAAAGAAACAATTAATAACAAAAACTTCATAGTCAAATAGAGTTGTTGTATCTATGTGTATTTACCACACAATTTCACAATTTCAGCAACACAACCTTCAAACAACAATGTGGTTACTGCATAAGATTCCTTTAACTATGGCTGTATGCTACTAAACAAACTCTGCATTATAGCCACCCAAAAAATAAGTGTTGTTGCTGCTATTTGCATAATTACTTCATACAGACTATGGTTGTTGCTTGTGTTGAATATTGAGAAAAACTGTATAGGGTTAATCTCCCTTGTGTCTAAAATACACATAGGGTGAATGTATTTATAATAAAGAGTGATACTAGTATATATGGCAACCAAACATAAATATGGTAAATAGAAGATATTGTATTAAACAATATCAACAATATCTACCAATATCAAACAATATCTACCAATATCAAACAATATCTATTTTCCCTAATAAACAATAGATGCTATGCTTCCCTAATTAATGCAATATATCTAACACTCCCCCTCAAGTTGGTGCATATAAGTTGTATGTACCAAGTTTGTTACAAATATAATCAATTCTCAGCCCCCTTAAAGATTTAGTGAAAATATCTGCTAACTGATCATTTGAGTTAACGAATTCATATCTCTAGACATAATCTTTTCTCGAATGAAATGACAGTCGATCTTAATGTGTTTGGTCCTCTCGAGAAAGACATGATTAGAACTGATATGAAGTGCTGCCTGATTGTCACATATAAGTGTCATTTGAGTGACATCTCCAAATTGTAACTCTCTAAGAAATTGCTTAAGCCAAACACGTTCGCAAGTGGCTGAGGTCATAACTCTATACTCTGCTTCTGCACTAGATCTTGCCATAACACTTTGTTTCTTGCTCTTCCAAGAAATCAAGTTACCACCAATGGAGACAAAAATACTCAGAAGTAAATCTTCTATCAAAAGGAAATCCTACCCATTCAGCATCTGAATAGCAAACAACTTTTGTATGATTATTAGAACCATATAACAAACCCTTTCCAGGAGATCCTTTAATGTACTTTAATGTACGGAAGACTACATTCCAATGATCTTTACATGGGGAATTAAGAAATTGGCTCACCGCACTGACTGCAAAGGAAATGTCAGGACAAGTAACTATAAGGTAATTTAATTTTCCAACCTATCTTCTATACTGCTCAAGATCTGAAATAGGCTCTCCCTGATTTGGTAGGAGTTTGCTATTAGGATCCATGGGTGTGTCAACGGTTTTGAATTCATCAACCCAATTTCCTCCAAAATATCCAATGCATACTTCCATTGATATATAATAATACCATCGTTGGATTGTGCTATCTCAATACCCAAGAAATATCGGAGTTTGCCAAGATTCTTGGTTTGAAAATGGTGGCAGAGGTGTTGTTTCATCTGGGAGATGCCATGGTGGTCATTTCCTGTAAGAACAGTGTCATCAACATATACTATCAAATAGACACATCTAGCACTTGAGTGACGGTAAAAGACTGTATGTTCTGTCTCACATCGAGTCATACCAAATTATTGAACAACGCTACTAAACTTTCCAAACAAGGCTCTAGGAGACTGTTTTAGGCCATATAAAGAGTTGTGAAGATGACTTACCAATCCAAAAGACTCCTCCCGAGCAACAAATATGAGAGGTTGCTCCATAAAAATTTCTTCCTGCAAATCTCTGTTGAGGAAAGCATTTTTGACATCTAGTTGATAAAGAGGCCATTGTTGAAGAGCAGCCATGACTAGAAATAAGCAAACAAAAGTCATTTTTCCCACTGGAGAGAAAGTATCACCACAGTCCAATCCAAAAATTTGTATGTAGCCTTTGGCTACAAGTCGAGCTTTGAGGCGATCAATAGTACCATCAGGTCCAACTTTAATACAGACTATGTTTGTTGCTTGTGTTGAATATTGAGAAAAATTGCATAGGGTTAATCTCCCTTGTGTCTAAATTACGCATAGGATGAATGTATTTATAATAGAGTGATACAAGTATATATATGGCAAATAGAAGATATTGTAATAAACAATATCAACAATAACTACCAATATCAAACAATATCTATTTTACCTAATAAACAATGGATGTTATGTTTCCCTGATTAATGCGATATATCTAACAACGATATATCTAACAACTTGTATACTAAACAACCTCAAACAAACATTCTATTCTAATCATTTATATTTTATTCTTTCGTTATAACATGACTTAAAGTGATAAAGTAACTGTACCAATTTAGTTTTGATACTACTTGTTAGAACACACACTGAGCATACTCACAAAAACAAAGAAGAAAAGGGAGAGGACGAAAAAGAGAGGGGGTTATGAATCTAATATACTATACTATCTATGTATCATAATATGTCATTATTACTTAAAGTACAATAACAATCTATTGGAATTATATAGAACATGAACAAGTTCTGTATGGTAACAAGGTCCAGCTGCAAACATCTTTCCCCTCCTCCTTATTTTTCCTATAGTCAACTAGAACTTAATATATACCTTTTTCTCTTTACATCTATTTGAAACATTATACTGTATTTTGTAAAATGGTCTTCCTAATTGAATTTCCCAATTTGTCTTTATTTTTCATCTCCTCGCAGATGATTATCATCATCCTAAAATGACTGGGCTTATAGTATTGAAGGGTTTATCTTGTTTACTTATTTATTTGTAATTTGAACAGTGTTCTCTCACCTATTCTCAACATGCCAATTTCTGATTCTAAGAGGCAAAGAGTTCTGGTAGCATGTTGCGTGCTTTATTCTGAGGTTCGTATTATCATCCTTGCCGTTTTAATTTTTCTGTGCACAACATGTGTCACTTGTCTTTCTTTTGTGCACAACTATTGTAGTTACCGTAGTACAACATCTGCCAGGTATACCATGCTGTTAGCAGAGATCAAAAGCCTCTTCGTAAACAGTACCTTGAAGCTATTTTACCACCATTCGTTGCTGTATTAAGGAGGTGGCGCCCTGTTTTAGCTGCCATTCAAGACCTTGCTACTGCTGATGGCTTGAATCCTCTTGTTGCAGATGATCGTGCATTAGCAGCTGATTCCTTACCAATTGAGGTACTTTGCTTCACACGTGTTTTTGAATATATATTGAGGTATGCTGCATATGATTGATCTTGATTAGGTGCCAGCTTAGTTGGAACTGAAATCAAGATAGTGATGCTTTTGCTTACTTATTTTTATTTAAAAAGGAAGCATATGGATGTGCACAAACTCATAATGTGCTTGTAAATTAACTTGTTTTGTACCCTTTGCGATGCATGATAGACTATTTACTAATTTTAGGTGCTTGCATTATATTTTCTGTTAGGCCCTGAGAGTCTACTATAGGAAGAAAAGCCATAAAACTTTATTTAGGCTTTTCTTAGAAGGTTATTAGAAGTTAGTGAGTAGGCAGTTAGAGAGAAAGGCATATAAATAATCTTTTGACTGTGTTCTGATTCCGATCCAAGTTCGTCCAACAACCATCGTTAGGAACAACCACCGTGTTTCCGAGTATTGTCCGCTTTGGAGTAGTGTGGAGCTTCGTCACGGGTTTGTCTTTGAAAGGCGCTTCGGAGGGTGGAGGAAAAAAGGAGTATTTAAACTATGCTTGACCTCAACTCCTAAACGATGTGGGACTTATTGGGTGTTCCGGAACAGACTGAAACATAAAGGAGGGAATTATGTTAATTGTTGACTAGGGTATTTTCCCTGTGTAGAAGGAGAATGCTCTTTGGTGTTTTCAACACAATTCTTTTCTTGAATAAAAGTAGCAGAATAATATTCCTTCCATTAGCTTTAGTAAGATTTAGCTTGAAGGGAAGTTTTAGAATAATATAAAAGTATCTACTAAGATGTTCATAAGGTGATTTATTAGCGAGTAGTATTAGAGATCAACTCTCATGCGTTCACTCTTTCTTTCCTGGGCTTTGGTTGGTGGTCAGGTTCCAGCTTATCATCTGGCCCATCATCAATAAATAAATGATTTCAATCAGTTTGAACTGGATTTTACTGAATCGTTAGTACAACTTTATTTCTCGTTACATGAACCATTCTATCTCTGAATTGTGTATCATATCTGGACTATCTTAGACAATCTCAGATTATCTTGTTGTGTCCATATTTGATGAATTGTTTCTTTATTTATGATTATGATCTAGTATTGGTATAAATATGGGTTATTGTGTTTTATTTCTTTGGTAATGCATAAAATAATACTCAAGGGGTTATTATTCAAAGTCTCTTCTCCAATTTCCTCCCTCAATACCTAAAACCCTATATTTTTCAACAATATAAATAATGCGTAGACTAACACTTATTCGGTTTCCCTTTAAGTTCTGATCTGTGATTCGGTCACTGATTTTATGCTCAATTTTAGAAAATCTGCAATTTTGGACAAATCCTCAGTTACCGGATGCTTTTTTTGGGGTCAAATTGAATCCTAGACCTAATGTTTTCATTGAAGGTAAAATGTTAAAATCAAAAGAAATACAATGTATAGAAAAGTGAGGATTTGACCAAAATTGAAGATTTTCTAAACTTACGATGTAAGGGACTAAAATTGAGGGGGGTGAATTAGGGGACCAAAATTACGATTTAGCCTATTTATCTACTTGAATAAAATTACCACCAACCTTGAATAAAATTTGCGTAGCACTTGATGGTGCCACCAACCTTAAATAAAAAGGGGTTTTTGTTACTTGAGATAAGTGCAAAACCATTACATTTGTATGTTCTTTAGTTTTTCTTTCTTAGCTTTGTTAGTTGTCTGCTTGTTTATTTGTCACTACAATAATGATAGCTAAAACATTCATTATGATGCTATTCTTGTATTCATTGAGATATGCATTCAATGACTAGTATTTATTTCAGGCCGCTCTTGCTATGATATCTCCTGCCTGGGCTGCTGCTTTTGCATCTCCACCTGCTTCAATGGCAATGGCTATGGTTGCGGCAGGTACTTCGGGTGGTGAAAGCCATCCTCCTACAACAACTTCCCTTCTTAAGCGTGATACTTCATTGATGGAACGAAAACAGACTAAACTCCATACATTTTCAAGTTTTCAAAAACCTCTGGAAGCCACAAATAAAACATCACCCCTACCAAAGGACAAAGCTGCTGCAAAAGCTGCTGCTTTGGCAGCTGCTCGTGATCTTGAGAGATTTTCGAGAATTGGTTCTGGAAGAGGTCTTAGTGCTGTTGCAATGGCCACAGCTGCACAGCGAAGAAATGCTAGTGATATGGAGCGGGTAAGGAGATGGAATATTTCTGAAGCAATGGGAGTTGCCTGGATGGAATGTTTGCACCCTGTTGATACGAAGTCGGTATATGGGAAAGACTTCAATGCCTTTTCATATAAATACATTGCCGTGCTTGTTGCCAGTTTTGCCCTAGCAAGGAACATGCAACGGTCTGAGGTTTGTTTGCTAATTGTTTCTTTGGAGTTCAGATTATGGAGAAACCAATGTTAAATATTTCTTGCTTTCCAGGTTGACAGGCGTGCTTATGTAGATGTAATTGGTCGGCATCGAATCAGTACTGGAGTCCGTGCATGGCGCAAACTTATTCACCAGTTAATAGAAATGAAAAGTCTTTTTGGGCCTTTTGCAGATCATTTATACAGTCCACCTTGTGTATGTTGTGATACTATTCTTCACATTGTCATTACCAAACTCATTTTTTATAGCATCTCATCCCTTTCTACCATGAATTCTCTTTTTGGGATGAGAAAGTGACTCTAAGAAACATGCATCGTTTTTCTTGCTTCTTGTCCTGTGACAATCAGAAAATCTTGCAAACAAATTATATCCTTTTTGTGTAATGTGCTGCTGACATTTATATGGGAGACTTTGGGTTTTGCAAAGAATTTGATTACTCCTTTGCTTTTTTTCTTTCTTTTTTCTTGTTAGGCCTTAATTGGAGGATGCACTATCTTGCCTACTTGCACTATTTCTAGTAAAGCTACGTGACATAGCAAAATGTTTGTGTTTATTTCATTATACTAATTATTATAATTTCTCTAGGTTTTCTGGAAGCTAGATCTAATGGAAGGTTCTTCAAGGATGAGAAGATGTTTGAGGAGGAATTACCATGGCTCTGATCATTTAGGTTCTGCAGCAAATTATGACGACTATTTAGGGGAGAAAAATGACCAGCACACACCAATTTTGTCAGCAGAAGCAATCTCATTGGAGACTGTCAATGAAGATGAAGAACAGGTGGAAATTGACAACCTGAATACTAGGGTCAGTGATGTTGATAAAGGAGCCAATCAGACTAGACTGTCTGAAACGGCTGATCAAGCTGTTCAGGCATCTCTAGAGTCTGGTGCTACTCAACATGCAAGTGATGAAGAACTTGTGCAGAGTTCTTCGGCCATTGCGCCTGGGTATGTACCTAGTGAACTTGATGAAAGAATTGTTCTTGAGCTACCTTCATCAATGGTCCGACCACTAAAGGTCATTCGGGGAACCTTTCAAGTAAGTTTTATGGGCCTCATTTAATATAATCTTTTATTAAATATCTATTTAGTTATAAATGTGGATTTGAAAAAAGTCATGAACCTTCCTTTTGCTTCATTTTCTTGTTACGATTGGGCTTTGTTTTCTTGGCACTGCTGTCATTCTACTCCTAGCTGTGCTTCTGGCACAAATTACAGGGTGGATTTGAAATTGGACTATGTTAATGATGTGTTAGAAGATTTGTATTTTCTGCAATGTAGAATCCTTTGGGCCATAATACAATGTGCTTGGTAGGAATTTTGTGCTCACAAATAACCTCTGATGCCTTTCCCCATTTTCATCACCTAACTTGTTCCAATTTCTGCCCCTTTGTTTATGATAGAAAGGTAGGCATGCAAGAGCATCACTATATACCTTACGATCCCAACTAGAACCTAGATTGGTGCCCCATGCTCATCAATCATTTGCAGCATACCAAAATCATTTGGTATCAGTTTTTGTCCCAGAAGCTCTAAAGTTTATAGTTAACTGGTTCCTTTTATTTCTCAGTTAAGTGGAATCATTTACAAAACAACAGTTCAACAATTTTTCTTCAATATGTTGGGAAACTTATATATCTCACATTCCTTATTCTCTGTCCCAATTTCCAACTTCTCAAAAGCTTTGGATCATGCCTCAGTTTTCCTTGTCTTATTTCTGTCTTCGTTATTCGCTTTCTTCCCTTGTTTATTTTATGGAGCATGGTCGTTCTCTCCACGACTGTGGAAAATTATACTTTAAATCCGATGGATTTACAAAGATCACTATTATGGATGATATTATCTCACAAAAATGTAATTGAATTCTTCGAAGTAAATAAGTTATAAAATAAAGAAAAATGGTATATCAAATAAGTTTTTAAATTAGTTTTTGAAACTTTATTTTAGAACAAATTCATTAGTATATTTTCTTCCCTTAAAACTTTTGGAATTGTATTTTTTTTCTTTAAAACAGTATGGTCAAACGTACTTTTTCTTTGAAAAGTCGGTTTCAAAAACTTATTTAATAAATAGTTTTGAAAAACCAAATAAAAGCATACGATGGAATTCGCCCATAATTTTCTAAACATAATGTACCCACAACTGGAAACAAGGGATTCGAAGAATAAAATGAGCTACAACAAAGGATCTTAGTATTTGATTCCATAATACAAGAGATCCCGAATTTTGTTTGATGACTTTCCAATCATTTGTATTTTGTTTCACATCATATCATATCAATTTCATATCTTGTTATTTTCTGTTGATATTTTCTAATTTCCACCTTCCCTACCTAAAGCCTATCATTTCAGTGACTTTCTTGTCTAATGTAGGTAATAACACTCATGTAAAGCATTATTCTCTTATTGTAGGTAACCAATAAGAGGATAAATTTTATAGTTGATAACAGTGAAACTAGCACCACAATGGACGGTTCTAATTCCAATGTTGAGGCAGGGAAACAAGAAAAAGATCGCAGCTGGCTAATGTTATCTCTTCACCAAATTTATAGTCGGAGGTGAGCTTATTTTGTAGATCATACTATTATTTATTCATTCTGTAGTGGTTTAGTGTTTTGTCATTTCAAGTACAGTGTGTAGTGTTTTGTCATTTCAAGTACAGAGTGTCGTGAGTTTGGTAATTAAGACAGTTGTCATACTAGTTGGTGAATTAGAGGTTGGGTAGTGAAGAAATAAATAGAGGTCTTACAAAGTAGTTTATGCTTAATTTAATCCTAGAAAATCAACATGTAAAGTGAGGATTGTACTCACTTATATGTTGTGTATTGTGACAATCTCTAGTTGATGTGCGACTTAGTTTTTCCCAATACACCATCTCATTTATAACACTATTGGGCTTGAAATGTGGATGATATAGTGAGTGGCCCTTCTAATAGATTTAGGATAAACTTTGATACCATCTTACAAATTTTTAGGCCTAACTCAACCTTACTAAATTTTCTTGTAAGGTGATATTGTCCTCATTTGAGATTTGAGTTTTTCTTAGTAATAGGAATGTAATGTTGGGAAATTCATTGAGTTTTGTCATTCGAGAATTGTGTTTTTCTCTATGAAAGGAAAGTAAGTGAAAAGGGTACACACGGCCTATGACCTCTCTAGATACAGCAAAAAACAGTGATTCCATAATAGCCACTTAATTACATGTGATTGTGATAACAGTATGAAAATATTAGCCACTTACGAAACAAACTTAGCTAATGAATTTGATCTGGGAGGGAATTGGGATTGGGAGCGGCCATTGTGGATCACGAACTAGATTTGATACCATAAAGAATTTGATGAAGATGATGAAAAGAATAATTAAAGGATAGTAACAGGCAGTCGTGTGACTGGAAAAGATATAGGCTGTATTATCAGTCTCAAGAATAATTACAGGTCTGTTCTGTAGCAGAACATATAAATGACCAGGAGAAGTTACATAGCAGTTGAGAGAGGTTATAGACAGTTACAGACCAGTGTAACTGCCTATAATTACAATAAATCTAGAAAATAAAATATACAAACACACCTGTAAAATAGTTAAAACAAACTACAGAAAAATAGAACATTATAGACGAACAGATAACACTAATAGCTAACATTAGACATCTCACTAACCTCATGATAATATACACTTGAAAGAATTAATATGAAAGAAAGAAGATTTTATTCAATTGATTCGTTTGAAATAGTACGTCAACTTTTATATATAAAGAACTCAAACCTTTAAATAATAATTACATGAGATCTCTAGAACCTTCTATCAACTCCTAACAACTTCTAGTAATACATTTAATATCATACCAACAACTTTCAGTATTGCATTTAATATCCAACTAAGAACATATACACATTGATAATTGTATACAGTTCATTTACTCTTTAAGTAATTGACTGTGTCCCGGGGTGACACCAGGCATTGGTTCCTTATTTCCTTTTTATTTTTGCATTAAATTAAGTAATTTGTTTTTCTTTTTATTCCTATTTCTATTGTAGGTTCCTTAGAGATGTTGAATTTGCACTTAGCCATTGATGCTTAATATTTGTCCACAAAGCTATAAGGGAATATCCTTGATTAGTTTAAGTTTGCTCCATAGTTGTTTGTAACTTAGTAGTTTTCTTTTTCCAAGAATTGAATACTTTATTCTCTTGAGAGGTGAAGCATTGTGTTCTCTTTTTTGTTTATATACATGAAGTTTTCTCATAGTTTTTATTGTACATTTGCAGTATACTTCTTTTTTAAAACATGATTTTGGTGATTTATAAGTGTTAGTTCCTGTTACAGATACCTTCTTAGAAGAAGTGCCCTGGAGTTATTTATGGTGGACCGGTCAAACTTCTTCTTTGATTTTGGGGTATTTCTTCTTAAATATACCAGTTTATTTCCTTTAAATTTAAAAAAAAAAAAAGGATTTGTTCCTTCAATTTTAGGGAGTGTACTTACAGGAATAAACTACAGTTGTAACCATAGATTAAAAAAAATCAAGGGTTCTGATTGTTATTAAATTCACACACAACTACAACAAACTAAGAAGCTGTTCAAAACCTCAAGTCTCAACCATTAATTTCTATTCAATGGTTATAATAATACTTTATCCTCTAAAAAGTACATCCTAATTTTAGAGGAGCTAAATTCTATCAAAATATCAGTTTGTTTTTGAGGTTATCTTAACACTGATATGATTCATCATATTTTACTTATATGACTGTTGAATGCAGTACACTGTAATCCTTGTCTAAGACTCTGTTAAAAGCTTAGGCTCTTACATGGCCCTTCTTGCAAGAGCTTTTTATTCTTGAATTATGAACAATGCACTGGCCTGTTGGACCTTAGCACCAAAATTTTATTTAATTTTGGAGAATGGATGTGGAAAGGATTGGACACTTGACCACTTGGTCTTGAAGGCTTTCATACTATATTAAAGATCAACTCTTCTAAAATCCTTAACAGCGTTGGAGGCTAAGCAATGGGTATGCCTAACATTTTCCTTTATACTTCCCTCTTCAGAATGGTGAAGGGCGTAGAAACGCGTATCGTGCAATTGTTCAAGCACGACCTCCACATTTAAACAATATATATTTGGCTACTCAGGTAATATCCTTTCTGTTGATTTCGTCTAAATTTTTCTGCATCTGGGCTATATGAAGAAATTTTGACGAAATATATACAACTCATGCTGATATTTGCTGCAATTTATATTTGTGATATTATAATTTTATATATATATATATGTATGTATGTATATCATAGCATTTGGGTTTCATGTTGTCCAATAATCTAAAGAAATTCCTTCTTGTTCTAGAGGCCTGAACAACTTTTGAAGAGAATTCAACTCATGGAACGTTGGACTAGGTGGGAGGTAAGAGCCATGATTCATTAAGTAAAAGAATAATTTGCATTATAATTGGGTACTCATCCATTTCGGAAAATGACTACAAGAGTTTTGTATTTCCTTTGTGCAGATCAGTAACTTTGAATATCTAATGCAACTCAATACACTGGCTGGGCGCAGTTATAATGATATTACACAGGTTACCTCCCCATCCCCTTTAATTAATCTATTTAATCCTATTTTCATGATTTTCATTATCATCATTACCAATTTAATTTGTCATACCTCCCCATCCCCTTTAATTTACTTCATTTAATTAATCTATTTAATCCTATTTTCATTTATCATCATTACCAATTTTTGGCAGTATCCGGTTTTCCCTTGGATTCTTTCCGAATACAGTTCAGAGAGCTTGGATCTGTCTAATCCCTCCTCTTATCGAGACCTTTCAAAGGTGTTAAATAATGAAATATTTCTTTAGAAGCTATTGTAAAAGCATTTATAATGTGTTTTCATAGTTTATTTTTTTATGTCATGCAGCCTGTTGGTGCACTAAATCCTGATCGACTGAATAGATTTCAGGAGAGATATACTAGCTTTGATGATCCAGTCATTCCCAAATTCCATTATGGATCACACTACTCAAGTGCCGGAACAGTTTGTCCCTTTTTTTTTATATATTTCTAGTATCCTTATTGATCAAAATAGGTTTTTAGCATTGCTGGTATGCTCATTTAGTATCTTCAACTATGTTTGGGTCTTAGGCTTATTTGCTTAGCTGAATATCACTTAGCAAATTAGTTCAATGTGGATAGTTTGATAAAAAAAATGTATTTGGTTAAGTGAATACAGATCTAAATTGAAGTTTGATTGTATTGTATTTTGTTGTGTTTGAGTTTTGTATGTCCAGATATGATGCTGGCATGGTTTCTGCAGCATACTATCATAATTGAACAGAGAAATTATTCAGATATTATGAATCTACCCTAAATTTTGACAGTCTGCTCTTAGCACCTATGATTTTAAAAGGCAACTTTACAAACTATTATATTACTGGCCTTTTAGTAAATTTGCGTTCAGATAATTTATAATCAATTGCTTTGGCGTCTTTCATTCTGTATATGTAAAGTAGGGCAGTGGATTACTTAAGATTTTATCAATATTGGTTGGCTATCTGTTGTTTTAGAAATAAATGGTAGATGGGTTTGAGTGTATCATTAGGTTGAGGCATTGGAATTGGAAGCTGTGTAGGTTCTTTGAACAGTAGACTCTGGCTTTTAGTAAATGGGATGATTTGAGTGAATCATTTACGGGGATAACCAACCTTATAAATAATTCATTGAACATTTCCTATTAGTTAATGCAAGACTTAGGCCTCAATAATACCCAAGTCTTCACAATGAATTTTACTGTTGACTGCCCAAAAGTGGCATGTCATGGAAAGCTTGAATTATATAGTAGACTAAAATGAGAAGAATCCCCCTATCTGAGATTTCATAGGCACTACTGCATCTTGCTTTTGATAGCAATGTGCAACCAAATTGGAAGCATTTTGCTGAAAAAATATTCATAAAATGTTCCTTACTAAAACTTTATTTTAATCATCATTGTTTCAACAACATAGCCTTATCCCAGATATTTTTTTAATTCATTGATGCTTTTGAAATTTATCTCTGAAGAAATGAGCATCACATCCTCTTAAATAGAGCTCGTATTTTCAAGGGAAAAGCCCAAATTCTATGTAGAGTTAGACTTGCCAATAATATTTCAACTAGGACTGCAGAACATCTACAAAATTAAAATCCAAGTACTTTTACTGAAATTGAGTTACAATTTAGAGAAGATAGCAATCATAGTTTCAATCTAGTAAGGTCTAAGAGATATACTTATTGGCCCCAAAACAAGGAACTAAGTCAATATTTGAAAGAATACTATCTTTAAGATTTTGTTTTCTGCTTCATTGTTTCTTTTGCCTCATGAATTCAAGCCTCCGTTTTTGTGTGTATTATAATCACTATGTCCTCTGATGCCTGATTTACCCTTTTGTTTCTTAATACAGTAGCAATAGAAGTAACTACACAGTATTTAAACTCGGTTGTCTTGCATGAATTTTTTTAGTTGCTGATTCTGGAGTATCTAATATTTATTATCTTTTACAGGTTTTGTATTATCTTGTCAGGGTTGAACCGTTCACTACCCTTGCAATCCAACTGCAAGGTGGAAAATTTGACCATGCAGATCGAATGTTTTCTGATATTTCTGCTACTTGGAATGGAGTTCTTGAGGACATGAGTGATGTAAAGGAATTGGTATGTATACACTTCTAAAACATGGTTGTTCTATATATATTGGGAAAAACTTACGTACTATATTGACTAGGGATAATACCAAAATACAGTTTATGAGTGGAGGAAATCATCACATTACATGCTTGTTTTGTTAGATTGAGTTAGACCTAAATTCACCTTTTAAGAATATAGTTCTATTAATTAGGGGGACCTTTGCTAGGTGTCTTCAATAGGGGGATGCTTTTATTAATATTGAATGTTATTATGGTTTTATTGAAATTATTATCACTAACAATTTTTTATTTCCACTTTTTAGGTTCCTGAGCTATTTTACCAATCTGAGGTCCTCACAAATGAAAATTCAATTGATTTTGGCACAACACAAACAGGAGGAAAACTTGGTATGTTTCAAATGATGTTTTATGCTTTAGTTTTTTCTTTTTTTGTGTGAAAATGTCGTTTGTGATATCATGGTTAATAGCTTACTTCTGCTTTTTTGCCAGATACCGTAAAGCTTCCTGCTTGGGCTGAAAATCCAGTTGATTTTATTCATAAGCACCGGAAGGCTCTAGAGAGTGAGTATGTCTCTGCTCATTTGCACGAGTGGATTGACCTCATATTTGGGTAGGTTTTTAACTACGTTTTAATTTCACCCAAATGTTTGATGCTTTGCTCTGCTGCTTGTTTTCTTTTCTTTCCATTATCGTAAGTTAGTTAATCCATTCTTTCTATACATATTCTGGTTTATAAAATTAAGTTGATCTGCTCAGGTTTAAGCAAAGGGGCAAGGAAGCTGTTACAGCGAATAACGTTTTCTTTTATACTACCTATGAAGGGACAGTGGATCTTGATAAAATCTCTGACCCAGTATGTTTCCTTCTCATCACCATATTTTCAACTCATTTATTTGTTGATTAAAATCCTAAAGTTTCGTAGTATGTAAATATGGTAATCATACATAATATAATAATATTTAATCATGGTAATTAGGGCCTCTGGAAAATTCTTGTACTTAATGCTTTTTACATGCAGTTTTGTAGTTGAGACAAGTGGATTTCATTGTCTCTTGTTTCTCTCTTCCTTAACATGGTATATAGTGCGTGATGAGGATGACAAGTAATCCTCAGCCATTAAAAATGATGGGCCTATTGTCCACTGGTGTTAAACTTTCAGAGTGAGAGAGAGAAAACAAATAATTATTTATTGATGTTAATTGATTACACTTTGGTTGGTTCATTTCACTAGTGAATGGAAGGTTCTATAGTCTTTAGTGCAGTACATCAGTCTCCTTATCCACTAACAACCATAGGCAATTCTTTTTTAGGAATAACCATGACCCATCTATAACTTTCATTAGAATTGTCATGGCTCCTCCAGATTTGTTGGCTTCTGTCTAGTACACTTTTTCATTTGGTGACCACCCATTGGTTGGTCCTTGGCTCCTCTAGAGCGTCAGATCACTGCCAATTCCACTCTTTTATTAATTACACACTCATGTACCAGACAAACTTTCTTTATGTGGCTGTATTCAGAGTTCTGGACAACAGTTGCATCAGGAATCGTGTATAAATGGTCAAATACTCTCGATCTATAACCTTTTGGGGTTTGGATTAGATCAAACCTAAATATTAAATATTCATTATAATATGATATTTTTACAGGCTAAAACTTTATTTAAGCTATTATATGTTGTGCACTACTATGTTATTATGACACTTGGGATAACTATAAATCCTTGTATTTGTTAGTTACAGTGTAAACGACATTTTTAACTTTGTAATTGAGACATATTTCCATTACATCTATTGTTTCACTTCCTTAATAATGTCCCTCATGCATGAGTTCTTTGAGCTTGAAGCATTGACCAATGCACATGATTACCAATCCTGCGTTAAGAGTCAACCTTTTATTAGAAGAATTAGAGTAGCAAGTATGGGTGGTAAATGGATGGAACAGAAAAATTTTAATACGGATTATAATATCCATTACTAATTTTGATCTGCTGAATTATTTAAAAAAATAAAATAAAAACCGATCTGTCTTTAACCATTTGATGAAAATCCATCTATTAATAAATTTTTCATGGATGGATATCCAATCCATCGACAAAAATATAATACTTCAAGTTCTATATATAAGGAAAATGTATCTAGTTATGAAGTTGTATAAAAGTAGTTAAATTAGTTTTAATGAATAATGTCATAAATTTTAATATATCTCAAAGATACTCAAAATTAAAAAGTTCAAGTGGTAGTTATATTTATTGACACTGCTAATAATTCATATTGTTAATGGCACGATAAATGCACCCACTTTCACGAACAACAATGAATATCTCGTCAATATACTTGATGGAAGTCTCACATCAACTAGAGGTAATGCCATTTCATAGTATATAAGTGGGTGCAAATCTCACTTTACAAGCCAAGTTTGTAGAGTTAAGTTAGGCTTAAAGTTCACTTCTTAACATAAATTTAGGAAAGATTTAAATATGAAAAAAATTGTTGGAATAATTTTGATCTTTGAGGTATAGATCAGAATATCCATTAGATTTTGATAAATAGTTGATGGATCATTATACATCCACTGAAGGGAATGAATGGATTTAATGAATTTACATGTGGATAAATTGAATGGATGACGGACAAATAGATTGTTTTGCCATAGATCAAACTCTAGACCATTTGACCATAAAGGCATGGATACCAGGCCTTTGACCTAACTGTGCCCAAAGCTGTTATGTGAAGATTCCTGATTAATTAGTACTTTTGCATTACATCCAAAAAATATGTTGCTAATAATTGTAATTGAGTGGATAAGAAAAGTTATATGGAAAAAAATTATGTGTTATAAATTGGGATAATTGTGCTAACCTTCCCTGAGGTTAGCTGTACTCCTAGGCCTCACTGATAAAAAACTTTACCTAAGTCCCTTCTCATATGTATAATTCTTATGCATTGACACCTCTATTGTTTTAAAGAACTGCATATACTTCCTTTATTTTTATGCACAAACCAAACACATAATGCCTAAAAGATAACAAATCAAGGGACATGTGAAAGAAGTTTTTAGTACAAATTTATTCATACTAAATTTAATCTAAGGGAAGACCATGTAATGTACCCTTAAATTGCTCTGTTATAAGATGATTGTAGGAATGTAATTTATTCATGTTTATGTAGATTAATATTTTCTTTTATTCATGACAAGTAAAGGTACAACAGCGTGCCATACAAGATCAGATTGCTTATTTTGGACAAACACCGTCCCAACTTCTGACTGTTCCTCACTTGAAGAAAAAGCCATTAGCAGAAGTTCTGCATTTGCAGGTAACAGCTGATTATTGGATAGTGTTAGAATGTTGGGCATTAACTGTTATAGATTTGTTAATCATTAGCTGTTACAAATTCTAGCAAATGAGGATCATTGATAATTGATTGTTAGGCATGAATCTAATGTATTTGATTTCTAAATTAGCCTAGTTACATACTGTGTGGTATGTCATTAGACACAACATTCAGATAATTCTTTCTTATAGATAGTTTGTATTGAGAAGTTACATCTGTACTCACCATCAAAAGGAAATTACATCTTATCCTTCTGATTTATTTAATGGAGAACTAGTGGATATGCTAAGGCATTGAATAGCTTTATTCTATTGATTTTCTCTTTGACATTGTTTGTTTTCTGTTTTATAGTTGGGGAATTCCTCTTTCTCTTTGTATTTTTTGTCCCTTTACTTAGTAAGTTTTTATTAAAAGAGAAGGAAGTAAGGTTTAGATAGCAGAAGTCAAATACTTATTGTTGATCAAGTTCAAAGGCTTTAAACATACTTTAGCAGGAGTCAGAAAGGAAAAGTGTTGTCATTGTGCTTTGAATGCTGTTGTGTGATATTTTTGGCAGGTTTGAAATCCTCACTTTTATGCTTGATTTGATGAATTGGAGTACACAGTTGTTTTCATGGCTTGTCTTTGATGCTCTTGAGTGGTGTCCTTCATGGTATTTTTCTTGGTACAACATAAAGTGGGACTTAAAAGCTCTTTGAGAAATCTTCTTCTGCACTGCTTTATTTCTCCTTGCTGTTAAGAATATTTCACCTTACGTCTTCTTTTTATCACTTCTTTCTAATAATATTCTGCTCCTACTAGCCTACAAAAACCTCAACAAATGAGTCCATCACTGTTAAATCCGAAGTAATGCCAATATAAAATTGGAATATTGCACTTTTCTATTCGCACATGAAAATTTTCTAATATCTAGCCCAATGATATCTTTCTTTTTATATCAATGTTAGGGGAAACTGTACTTACCTCCCTAAAGTTATATTAAATTATACTCGCATCCCTTCTAATTTTAAATTAGATATCCTCTTCTCTTATTTTGAGCTTGCATGTGAAATCATGAAGTTGTTTAGTGGGAAGACCTTTTATAAATGGATCTGCTAACTAAAGCCCAGATGAAACATAAGTAGTGATAACCACTACCCAAAGAAACGGTGAAATGTAGAATGAGTTAAAAAACCAGACCATGCTTGCATGTGTGTACGAGAAAGTTGTGCTTATGGGGTTCTAAAAGTAAGCAACATTGACATTATTCCAATATTATACTTTCCTCAGAAGCTGCATCTGTATTGACTATCAGTATTCACAGCAAGTTGTGAACTCATTTGAATTCGTATTGCTTGCAATTTTGGTTAAATATTCTTTTGAGTTCTTCTTGTTGATACAGTTCCCTTTTCTAGGCACTTCATTAGATTATCCAACATAGCCATGTGGAAGCCCATTTCTGGTTTTTTATCAGTGAATTCACTTTTCGTTGTAACTGAGAATATTTAGCTTTTAATATTTTTCTCAAAGCTTGATCATTAGTATTTTTTTTAGGAAATATATGCTGATTTTGAAATGTGTGGGGATACCTGATATCTAAAACACTTTTTTTAATCTAAAACGATGTAAATGAAATTTGTTGGCATTAGATTTTTGTAAACCTTTGACTATTATCGTTTATGAAAGAGTTACTGTGCTTTGTTCAGAGTATGTAAATACACTGTCATTTTCAATGTTAAGTACGTGACAATGTTTATATTTCAATATCAGACAATATTCCGTAATCCAAAAGAAGTCAAACCATATGATGTTCCATTCCCAGAACGCTGCAATCTTCCCGCAGCTGCCATCCATGCATCTTCAGATACAGTTGTGGTTGTTGATATGAATGCACCAGCAGCTCATGTTGTACAACACAAGTGGCAGCCCAATACACCTGATGGGCAGGGTACTCCTTTCCTCTTTCAACACAGAAAAGCTACATTAGCCTCTGCTGGTGGTACTATTATGCGCATGTTCAAAGCACCAGCCTCATCTTCTGTCGAGTGGCAATTCCCCCAAGCAGTAGCATTTGCTGCCTCTGGAATTAGAAGCCAAGCTATTGTTTCTATAACATGCAACAAAGAAGTTATTACTGGTAATCTAGAAATGCTTAACATTGTTTTCATATCCTGCCTCTTATTTATAAAGCGAGCTCTTCTGGTGGATTTATACTCATGCAAAACTTCAAATTAATTGAATAGTGTTATTTATCCACTACATGGAATCTTTGTTAGGGTTTGAACCATAATTGTGTGGGTTTATTTTCATGTTATAATGTTTCCTTTTATTCTTATTTCTAAAACTGGGCTGGAATGACTGGAAATCAGTCTAGTGACTAGTCTGGTAACTCCAAAAAAGCTAGTTCATTTCAGAAGAGGTCCAAAACTTTGCAGAAAGCCAGTTTGAACTAGTATTTGTCAAATTTTTCCATTTCTATTTTAAATTTAAACTAAAACATTTTTAAGATAAATAAAAAACACATTTAAGGATTACACTTAGTTATAAATAATTTTTTTTCCATTACTAGTATTTTTTATCTTATGCAACATAATTATGTTAATTTATATTTTTTTGTATCTTAATTTCTTACAACATTACATTTTTTATTACTTCATACATTATATAATATAAAAAAAGTTTTATTGGTACTGTAATCCAAGTTTATGCCTACAAATCCAAGTTTTAAAACATTGCTTGTATGGTGATCAAATTTAGCATCCACAATCATTGTAATATTATTGTGTAGATCTGTAACCCATAAAGCTAAATGCCATTACTGGTGCTCAAATTTTAGTTTTAAATGTTGCGGCAGTGCAAATTAACATATTCTAATCATCAATCAATCTTGACAATTTAAAATTATGGAAATAATAATAAATTATAATATAGTTGCTCACTAACAGGGGATATGAATAATGACATTTCTATCTTGCTTTTTATTCACGACGTTGCAGTATCATTTTAATTTGATTGCTGGTCTGTATTGCTGACTTGAATTGCCATATTTTCAAGTAACATTTACTGAGAAATAGTTCATCTGTTTTTTGTTTAAAATAAATTATGTTTTTTCATCGTCTTGGCTCTTACAGAGTTTTAGAAACATGGACTACATTGTAGTTGGTTTTGTATACTTAATATTTGACATCTAATTTTGGAGTTTTGCTTCTAATTGATTAGGTGGGCATGCTGATAGTAGTATTAGGCTAATATCCTCAGATGGAGCTAAAACATTAGAAACAGCTTATGGGCATTGTGCTCCTGTAACATGCCTCGGTCTTTCACCTGATAGTAACTACCTAGTGACGGGATCCCGAGACACCACAGTATTACTCTGGAGAATACATAGGGCACTTGCATCCCACACAAGTGTCATGTCAGAACATTCCGCTGGAACAGGTACATCATCTTCAACTAGTAATGGTTCATTGCACATGCTAGAAAAAGACAGGAGACGACGAATTGAAGGTCCCATACAGGTACTTCGGGGCCACCGCACCGAAATACTTAGTTGTTGTGTTAACTCGGATATTGGAATAGTTGTTTCTTGCTCCCATTCATCAGATGTTCTCTTGCACTCTATAAGAAGGGGGCGTCTAATTAGAAGGCTGGATGGTGTGGAGGCCCATATTGTCTGCCTTTCCTCTGAGGGGGTTGTAATGACTTGGAATGAATCTCAGCATACTCTCAATACTTTTACACTCAATGGTACTCCAATTGCAAGAACAGAATTATCTTTCTTTTGCAGTATCAGTTGCATAGAAATTTCGGTTGATGGGATGAGTGCTTTGATTGGAATAAATTCCCTTGAAAATGGTAGACCCATTATTAATAGTCCGACCTCGCAAAAGTCAGGTGACAATTTTTATTCAGAATCAGAAGAAACTTTTGAAAACGCCGGAATAGATGTTCCATCGCCATCTATTTGCTTCCTGGATATGCACACGCTGGAGGTACAGCATTAAAATTTCAGATTTAAATTTGCATTTACGTTTTATGACACATTAAAGTGCGGCATTCTATTCCTCATTTTTGTGTACTGTAACCAGGCATTTTATCTAAAAGAGCAACATTCAAAGCAAGCTTTTTATTTCTTGTCTTGTAGTGGAATTATTATAAATATCGTCTGCAGATATGTATTTTCAAATAAAAAATAATTGATTTCTAATGAGACAGTAAATATTCTTGGACCTGTTATTTTTTGTGGGTTCCCAATATTAGGCAGTTTTCTCAAAGATCACAAGTCTTCTCTACATTTTTGTGTAGGTATTTCATGTATTGAAGCTGAAAGAAGGGCAGGATATCACAGCTCTGGCTCTAAGCAAGGATAACACAAATCTTTTGGTTTCAACTTTGGATAAACAATTGATAATCTTTACTGATCCGGCTGTAAGTTAATTCTTTCATATGAAATACCAATGTCCTTCAACTGGAGTCTTTTTTTTTTTACTTCTCCTGAATTGTAAACTGATAAATAGAACAAACTTCATATATTGCCCATGCAGTTTCTTGAATTGCATAATATTAGTAGTCACTACATCACATCTGTGTAGTTTCCACCAATAGAATCAAAATATTTTTGCGTTATACTAGTGACTTTAAATGGTGTGAAATTTCCACTATTCTTCTTACCGCATCTGAAGTTTAGTTGATGATAGCCAGCGATGAAATTTGAACCTTTTATGTGCATGAAATGAAGGCCAACTATTTGTCTAAATAAATCTCTCTGTTGCGCCTGTAATTGTTTTGTTTTAATGTCTAAACTGTTTCATTCAATGGTTATTAATACTGCTACTTACTGTTTGCAGTTAAGCTTGAAAGTTGTCGATCAAATGCTCAAGCTTGGCTGGGAAGGTGATGGACTTCAGCCTCTCATAAAATCATAGTTTGTAGGGTATACATTAATGGGTTACAGATCTTCTACACACAATCAGTTAGGAAGGTTAGGTTGAGGTTATGAAACAGGTTTGTAAGCATATTGGTTGGACCCTTATGGTTTAGTCTTGTGACATATGTAGCATCCTACTGTTACCACTAGTGTTAGATTTTTTAGGTTTGGCAGAGGGTTCTTTGCTCCTCCAGTTGTGCTATAGTGTTGATATTGGACAAGCTTGAGTTCCCACTGAGGTTTGAGCCATTTTTGTCCCACCATTTTTTTATTACAGAGAATTAAAATATAATAGCTATTCTTTCTTGTAATGCTGCTGCTATTCTTCCTTGTAATGCTGCTGCTTTTCAGATGTTGCGATTGATTAGATTTTCAGGTTTGAATGGTTAATATTTGTTAATATAATCAAATTTCAGTTGTTACTTTTTCAAATATCTTGTTGTATAAACTACTCCATGAATCATAGTCCATGTTGCTGACGAGGAAAGGCTGCTACAATATCAAATTGATCGTTTATTATCAAGTCATTTTAAAAATAATTAGAATATCTGCAACCTTTGCCAAGACTTTTGGTTGCTCAATTTTAGAAAGTGTAAGGAAAAGTTTAAAGAGGCCAGAAAGTCAAGCCTAAATATGGTTTAATCGTTGCATATATATTGGGACATCTCTTAAGCATGAATGATAAGAAACTTGGATTTTTATTTTTATTTTTCTTGGCCCCGCCTTTAATTTTAAAGGCATGGTTAGATGATACTGGTCCCTTCACATATTACAACAAATTTTATTATTTAAACTTCTCATAAAATAAAGTGCACAAAAATTTTAGGCAGTTAAGAAGAATTGTTGATATTTTATTGTTTCACCTTACTTTAATTGGGGATATCTCATCTAAAATGTTGGTAAATATTTATTTTTTGATTTTATATATACGAATGTGTAAATGATAAACTCAATCTTAACAAATATAAGGTACTATCAACGTGTGTGGTGATCAAAAATCTCACCATATTAAAATAATCATAAGGGGCGTTAGCTACTTGTTTCATTAACGTATTGTTTCATTTTCTACCTACATTTTACTTTTATTTATTAAGGAATTATATTTTAATTAATTACACTTTTTTTTTATCTTTACAACTTAAATTTATATATAATGCAGCATGGAGGATGCTACTATATCATTTGTTATTCGTATGTTTAAATTATTATTATTATTATTATTATTATTATTATTATTATTAGTATTAGTATTAGTATTGATATTATCTCAATATATATTAGTGTAAACACAGACATATTGTACATGTGTGTACGCATTTTTTAAATATGAATGATATTATATTAGTAGGTCATAATAGTGTAATATTATTAAGTTAATATATAAAATAAATTTATATTTATTAAAAATAAAATAGAATGAATAGAGAGAATAATTATTGATGAATAAAAAAAAGATAAACAATTTTATAGAAAATAACCAAAAGTAAGCGTTAATTTTAAAAAATTTAATAAATAATTATATTGTAAAGGGTATAATTAGTATTCTGAAATATGAACACAAAAGAGGAAATTATCTTTATATATTGTTATAGATTATCATAAAATAATATAATTTTTTAATTTTTTACATGATTCAACTTTTTATTTCTGTAACACACTTATATATTATTATATATAATTTTAATAATTAAATATTTACTTCTTAAATTTATTTAAACAAATATATTTTTTATTTATATTACTTTTATAAATAAACAAAAGAAGACGCGTGCACATAGATCACACACTAATTATTATTTTGGGTGTGTTATTTTGAGAAAATGGATTTGAAGAAGAATTGGATTTGGATTTGAATAGATGAACATGTTCGATTTTTTAATGAATTTAGAGGATAAAATAAGTAAATTTGAAAATGAATTTTTGTGAAAATTAGTATGATTTGGGTGATGTGATAAATTAAAAAAAATTAATAGATAAAATTTAAAAATTACCTAATTTTCCTTACCGTAAAAATAAAATTAAATAATTTTTAAAAAAGTTAAAAATATTAAATTTCAATAATATTTTATTATATATATGTTTGTTATTATTAATTATTATATACATATATTATTATATATTATTACGTAACTAATGAACATACACTCACACACAAAGCACCGTAACCGATGCACACACAACACTTTATTAACACATTTTTTGACACACAAAACACCAGTACACACACAACATTCCCTTGAACACACGTTTACCACCACCCCATTTGGAACAAAACTCACCTACAAATCTAACTTCCAAAATCTTCAACCACAAAACACAAACCACGTGACTGAAAAATATTAATCACATGATTGGGTTAAACTCGTAAAATGGCAGCCAACACCCTCAAATCTTTACGTCCTTTCCATGATCAGATTGTTAGTTTTGATGTACCCATTTTTCAAGATCAAGAGGAGGTGAATTAGTTTCTAAAACTTTTTATTCGTTTTTACACTTGAAAATTAGCGCCGGACAAAATTAACCTAACTGTATTAAATTATAGTTAACTATACTAAACTAAAATAAACTGAACCATTTGAAATAATAATTGTACTTAACTGTTTTAAGGTGCAGTTTTAAATAACTGAACTTGTATCAGTTAATTACTAACTGAACTGAACTTCCCTTTTATTTTTTCCTTTCTCTTTTACATGAAATTGGCACTTTTGTTTGATCTGTATAAAAATAAAAATATTTTCCCCTAACCAGAAGAGACTTAACGACTGATTCTTGCGACACCTCCATATTTCTCGTAAATATAAAATTATCACTTTTTCTTCAAATATGTAATATAAAAGTTAAATGATCTTTAGAATTGTATAATTTAGAAAAAAGAATAAATTATATAATTAAAAAATCATATAATTAGAAATTTATTTATTTTTTACTTTCAGACATAATTTAGAAAAAAGAATAAATTATATAATTAGAAAAAATTAAATCATATAATTAGAAAATTATTTATTTTTTACTTTCAGACATAATTTATAAAATTATAAATATATTTTATATTGTATAATAAAAAGAAAAAAGTATTTTCTGTATTATAGAATTTTGTAATCAATTCATTTTTTGGTTGTACATTACTTTTGATCTCAATCAATTAATTCACTATTTCTTTTGTTTCTTTATATATGCACTTGTCTAAGCAAATCACAAACAACAGTGGGTTATTTTTGTTTTAAAATTATATAATTAAAAATTTATTTTATTACTTTTTAAAATGTTTAATTTTAGATTGTACAATTTGAAAATAAAAAACAACTTTTTTATTTTATAATCTATTTTTTTTTTAAACTACACAAATGACAAAGTAATAAAAAATAACTTATATTTGAAGATGTATTTTTGAGTAGAGACAAATTTTTCTTATCTACTTAGTTTTATGTTTTTTTTATCTACACAAATGGCAATGTTAGTTGAAAAATTTAGTTAAACAATTTAAAAATAGTACACAACTAGCTCGGTTCAAAAAATATTGCAGTTTTGTTTAAAATTAGTATAGTTCGATTAAAAATTAATACACTTCAGTTTAAAAATAGTACAATTCAGTTTAAAATAATGTAGTTTAGTTAAAAAATAGTGCAATTCAGTTCAATATTAATGTAATTAAGTTCAAAAATAGTGTAGTTTAGTTAAAAATAGTGCAATTCGGTTCAAAAATAGTGCAGTTTGAAAAAAGAGTTCAGTTCATAGCAGTTCAATACATATTGCAATTCAGTTCAGTGCAGTTCAATGTAATTCAGTTTGTTAGAACAAAAAATAGTTTAGTTCAGTTCAGTTTGTCTGAACTGTTTTTCAGTTCAGTGCAGTTCAGGTGAACCATTTTTTAGTTCAGTACAGTTTTTAATGGTTCAGTGCAGTTCAGTATAATTTGGCCAGCCCTATTAAAAATAGTTTTTGTTATATCTTTAACCAACTGACAAAAGAGGTTTTAAGAATGCATATTGTTCGATCTTTATACTTAACAAAAATTAAAAGAGAATGAAAGGGAGCACAAGAGATAACAAGATTTATTCTGGTTCAATTCAAATGAATCTACATCAAATCTCTATTTTTCTTCACTTGAAATTTTACTATATCAACAAAAATGCTCCAAACAACTATACACAATTACCACGATCACAGTGATAACACACAAAATTTTAGTTTCAAGAAACTACAAAAACTAGTGAAAAACAGTAATAATGATGGAGCAATAACACCTAATTAGAATATAATTTTTGTGTCAATATTACATCTCTTCATTGGATCTTGTGATCATTCACGATGAACACTTAAGTCATTACTGCATGATTTACTCCAATGCATGATTTACTCCAAGAAGATATTCAGCACTCTTTCTTTTTTGGTTGAAAAAACATAAAAAAAAAACAACAGGTGCAGTAATCTGATTATATGAATCAGCGGTTGTCATGACGTTCCTCATTTTCCTGCCTTCTCATGATTTCTCTTTAAATATTCAGATTGTCTTTTTGGGGCCTAAAATAACCCGTGTCACTCTTTGGACACTTGTTAATTTTTAACTTTGAATTCAAAGCTATTGTATTCGGTTCAAACGACCTTTGTTTGATTTGTGGTCCATCTTTTGACATTAAAAAGAGAATGAATGAGAGCACAAGAGACAACAAGATTTATTTTGGTTCGATTCAAATGAATCTACATCAAGTCTCTATTTTTCATCACTTGAAATTTTACTGTATCAACAAAAAAAGGAATACAAGAAATACCTATGCAATTCCTAAACTCTAAAACCACACATCTTGAAAACATCCCTTCAAGAAATGTACAAAATGTAATGCTCCAAACAATTATACACAATTACCACGATCACAGTGATAACACACAGAATTTTAGTTTCAAGAAATTACAAAAACTAGTGAAAAACAGTAACAATGATGGAACAATAACACCTAATTAGAATACAGCTTTTGTGTCAATATTACATCTCTTCAATGGATCTTGGTGATCATTCATGATGAACACTTAAGCCATTGTTGCAGGATTTGCTCCAAGAAGATATTCAACACTCTTTCTTTTTTTGTTGAAAAAACATAAAAAAAAAAAACAGCAGGTGCAGTGATCTGATTATATGAATCAGCGGTTGTCATGACGTTCCTAGTTAATTAGATTATTTGGTTAATCAATTAGTTTAGCGTTAAATATGTTTTTGGTCCCTCAAGTTTCAGTGAATTTTGGAATTAGTCTATCATCAAAACTTTATACCAATTTAGTCCTTCATTTTTCAAAATGCGTGAATTTAGTCCTTTTAACCAAATTTTGTTAAGTTTATCTGACGTTTCAAGCACATTTCATAATAGTATTTAAGTTAACATTGAAGCAAAAATGTGTCAAACAGTGTAAATAATTTAAATACTATCATGAAATGCGCTTGAAACGTCAGATAAACTTAACAAAATTTGGATAAAAGAACTAAATTCATGCATTTTGAAAGATGAAGGACTAAATTGGTCAAAAGTTTTGATGAGAGACTAATTCCAAATTTCGCTGAGACTTAGAGACCAAAAACATATTTAACCCATTAGTTTATAACAGAACCCAAGTTCATGTTACAGAACTAAACTAATTGACTAAATTAGTATTCTAATCGACTATCGAGCCAACAAAACAACACTTTTTAACTATCACACACGTATCAAACATGATCTACTAATCTAACCAACTAAGTGTTAGACATTTAATACATACATGGGATCTTACATCACATTCACACACATATATCTATTGTTTGAATTCCAACACTTCTATAATATCATTTTTCTTATAAACATCATCAGAAACATCACCGGATACACCCGATAGCAACACAAATAATTCATGTATTCTGCTTTTTCGCGCTCATATATTCTTGCAAATCCACCCAAGAGAATACATTTCATTTTTACTTTCCGTATTCGTAAAGTCCTTTGAACAGCGAAATCGTTACAAGCGAGAACAATATTAAACTTCATGCAAAGATTACTGTTATGGAAAATAACTCAAAATAACAATATAAAAAATTTTAAAAATTCAATTACATGTTCTCTATATATTTTTTAAGTAACAATATCGCATCAAATATATAAATTGTATTTTTTAAAGGAAAATAAATAGATTACATGTTCTCATTATATTTTTTAGGTAACAATATCGCATCAAATAAATAAATTGTAATTTTTTAAATGAAAATAAATAGATTTGAATCCTGTAAAATTTTTAAATATAGATTCGATCTAAATTAGATATTTAAAAATCGAATTCTTGCACACTCCGTAATTATTAATGGCTATCCCCAATTAATTAATGGCTACCAGTTTCGTCTCGAATGGGTATCTCACTCATTCAAAGCTTATCTTACTCGGTTTTCGAGTGTGGGTATCCCAATTCTTATTTTTTTTCCTTTATTCCACTTTATTCTCGATGAATAAAAATGTGTAACGTAGACAGGGTAGATTATGTGTTTACGCTAATAACAATATGTTGCATATTACTCTGATTTATTATTATTTTATTATTAATATTGTTACTATTATTAGTATAATCTATTATTATTATTACTAATCCAACTTTCTATAATTTATTATTTTAGCTTATAGAAATCAATATTAAAATAGTGGTATTTGTTTTTAATTTATTTGTTACAAAAAATACTCACAATTAACTATTTAATTTATGTCATTATTCAATTATTTATTTAAATATTATATTTATAATTATATTTATAATATTTTATTTATTTTATTTATTTTGTACGAATTCATAATATATAATATATCTATATTTTAGTTTAACAACAATTTGTTTAAATACATTTTATTTTAATATAATATATAATTTAAAAATTTAATTATAAATTTTAATCATATAACAATATTATTTTACTAGACAGCTCAAAATCATATTTTACATTATGTCTACATTTTTTCCTATATCTCTTATTTTATTTTCTACATACCATCTACTTCTATTTAGTGCGAGAAAATATTTCAACTATTTGTAGACACTTTATATTTTTATCGATCTTTTATTTTGATGTGCTATTCAACATAGAAGGGTGCAATAATAATAATAATAATTATTATTATTATTATTATTTATTATTATTATTACTTTTGTGAATATAGTTTTTATTTTAGTATTATTTTATTATTATTATTATTATTATATATTATTATTTGAATTAATATTATCATTAGTTTCATTATTATTATTATTATTACGGGTTTGTTTTTATTATTTTATTATTTTTATCTTATTACAAATTTTAAATCAATTTCGTATTATTTTTATTTTATACAACATGTTTCAAATATGTCTATGACCGCATCTTAGTCTTTTAATCTGTCTATTTATATGTGTTTTTATTTATAAACTTTAAGATCAACTTCATATTATTTTTATTTTATATCATATCATTCATATTTTATAATATGTTTATATTTTCATTTTAATTTTAATGTATATCTTACTTTTATTTACTAAGAAATCATATTTCTTGCATTTATTTTTTTGTTAATTTATCTTTATATCTTAAATTCACTTTTTTTATTTATCTTTACCTCTTATATTTATATACAATACAACATGGAGGGTGCTACTATCAATATTGTTATTAGTATGTTTATATTATTATTATTATTATTATTAATATTAGTATTGGTATTATTATTATCTTAATATATATATATATATATATTATCATAAAATAATATAATTATTAATCTTTTACATGATTACTCAACTTTTTATTTCTATAACACACTTATATATAATTGTAATAGTTAAATATTTATTTCTTAAATTCATTTAAACAAATATACTTTTTAATTATATTATTTTTCTTTAAATAAATAAATAAAACAAAAACGAAGACCCCGCGTCCGCACTGCCACACACTAATTATTATTTAAACTTCACTCTCAACGGCGAGGGTTCCGAAAGATAACTCAAAATAATAATATAACAAAATTTTAAAATTCAATCACATGTTCTCTTTATATTTTTTAAGTAACAGCATCGCATCAAACAAATAAATTGTATTTTTTAAAGAAAATAAATAGATTTGAATCCTGATAAAATTTTTAAATATAGATTCGATCTAAATTGGATATTTAATAATCGAATTCTTGCACACTCCCTAATTAATTAATGGCTACCAGTTTCGTTTCTAGTGAGTATCTCACTCATTCAACGCTTACCATTCAAAGCTTTTATCTTACTCAGTTTTCGTCGTTAACACAATGCTTATTAGTAGAGACAAATTTTGAGAGCATAAAAAAGTTTAAGTAAAAGCAGCAATGAACACTCCTTCCAAGCTTCTACCTTTATTCTTGGCCCTTCTTCTCTTCCTCATTCCCTTAACATTCATTCTCAACACTTCCACACAAACGTATAAACCCTTTCATGGCCTCACCGCCACAACTTCCAACCATAGACACAAAAACATTGACCACTCATTCTCCGTTTCTAAAGCAATATCTCTTAATATAACTCACTGTTTTCCTGCTGAGTTACCTTCTAATCCAATAACAGACAACCATTGTTGTCCATCTAAACCATCTTTCTCCAATCTCATAGATTTCAAAGATTTTGCTTCTCCCAATGCCACACTGCGAGTCAGGAAACCATTTCACATGCTTGATGAACAATACATAGCTAAATTTGAAAAGGGCATTGCACTCATGAAAGCCCTCCCTCAAGATGACCCACGTAGCTTTATTCAACAAGCTAAGGTTCACTGCGCCTATTGCAACGGGGCTTATCACCTTGAGCCCCCTTTTCAAGACACAAAATTCGACATTCATGTGTCATGGTTTTTCTTTCCATTCCATCGTTGGTACATGTACTTCTTTGAACGAATTTTAGGGAACTTAATCGGTGACCCTCACTTTGCTTTACCATTCTGGAATTGGGATTCTGCAGAGGGCATGCAAATGCCATCTTGTTTCACAGACCATAACTCCTCACTTTACAACCAACTCCGACACCAGAAACACTTGCCACCCCACGTCGTTGACCTCAACTATCATCTTGAAGACAGCTACGTCCCTTCTCAGCAACAAGTTTCGTATAATTTAGCCACCATGTACAAGCAAATGGTGCTTGCAAGCACCACAGAATTGTTCATGGGAAGCCCTTTTCGGCTAGGGGATAATAACCCTCATCCTGGTATGGGTTCTGTGGAGGTTGCTCCACATAACACTCTTCATTCATGGATTGGTGGGGCTGATACTCCGCACCATGAGGACATGGGCACGTTCTACACAGCTGCTAGAGACCCCATTTTCTATGTTCATCACGCGAACATGGATCGAATGTGGGCGATATGGAAAACACTGGGAGAAGGAAGAAGGGACTATAGTGACGAAGATTGGTTAGATTCCGAGTTTTACTTCTACGATGAGAATGCTGATTTTGTTCGTGTTAAGGTAAGAGATTGCGTTGATACTAAAAAGTTGGGGTACGTGTACCAAGATGTTGATCTTCCATGGTTACGTACGCCACCCACATCACGAAAAAGTAAGCTCCTGAGACAAAGGAAGAAGGATGAGGTTTTGAGTTGGAAGCCGATAAAGTTTCCTTTGGTTTTGGATTCCGTAACGAGTGTCATTGTTAAGAGGCCGAAGAAAAAAAGGAGCAGGGAAGAGAGAGAAAAAGAGGAAGAGGTTTTAGTGATGGAAGGGATTGAGTTTGGAAGTGATAAGTATGTTAAGTTTGATGTTCATGTTGATGATGATGAAGAGAGGTTGAGTAATCCAGATGAGACAGAATTTGTGGGAAGTTTTGTGAATGTGGCGCATGGACATGGCCATAACATCACCACTACCTTTAAAGTTGCCATATCCAAAGTTCTGGAGAATTTAGAAGTTGCAGAAGACGATGATGTGCTCGTTACTTTGGTACCTCGCGTGGGACAAGGAGACCTAATCCTGGGAAACATCAAAATTGAGTTTTTTCCAAGAGAGCTCAAGGATTAATTAAATTTCAACTACCCAGTAAGTTCAGGTATTTTTAAGTGAATTTGTGTTAAATTTTTTTATTTATTAAATATTTAAAAATTTTATATTTGTTAATTAAGTTTTTGTTATTTAATTCTTTTATTAATATTTTGTTTAGTTATCTTATTTACTTATTATATATGTATTAAGAAATGTGAGATTGTATGACGAATATCAAATGATACTATATAGAACTGATTAAAATTATTATTACTCACAATAAAGACAATCTCATCAATACCGGTGATGAGACATTATTTTAATGGATTTAAATAATAATATCAAAGTTATAGAAGAGTGTGTCATCTCGTTTTTATTCAATTAGAATAATAAAATTTATATATTAACTGTAATATTATTTTTATATTAAATATAAAATCTTACATTTTAATTAAATCATAGTAAAACATATATTTTATTATCTGTGTGTATTCAAATTATACTTTTCACAAATTGAAAAAAAAAAGGTACACTCAAGATTTTTCGTACAATTAACTAAAATAATAAGATAATGATATTTGATTTATTTTTTCACTCACTTTAACTTACTATTTTAATTATTTTAATTATTTTTAGATCATCACATTATACTACTAAAAAAACTTAAAATAAATAATTAAAGAATGATTAAAATATTAGATTAAAAGTGAATAAAAAATGCATTAAAATATTATTATTTAAATAATAAATAAATGTTTGTATTTAAGTCTTGGTTTAACTTTTTCTTCTTGGAAATATAGAAATGTGTTATTTTCCGTGTGGAACTTTTGGAACCAACATCTTGCTGAAACATAGGACATTGAGTTGGTTGTTACGTATAAATTGAGGAAGAAAAAGAATGTGAAGGGCAGCTCAAAATTATACTTTATTTTGTTATTACTTAGAATGCAAAGCAGTAAATGAAGCTATTTTAAATTATTAGTGAGATTAATTATTGTATTTTGAAGTACGATTCTTCTTAAAATGATTGAAACAAATTTGAATATATGTTTTGATTGAAATTATCCTTAGTTATGTTTGTTGATTTTATGAATTTTATGAATTCGTACGTAAATTCATGCAATGATATCATAAGTAACTACATACTAACATATTTTTTAGTATAAAAATTCTATCCGGTACTAAAATATTCTTTATTATATAAATACTATCATAAATAACGTGTACAGGATATTATAAATATGGACTCTTAGCAAAGGATTGTCTTGTCATGTTAGGATGAAAAAAAAAAGTAGTTTTAAAATGGATTAAATTAAAGCTAATGATAACTAACATTGCAAAAATACAAAAATAATACTTCTCATTATTGAACATTACTGCCATACTTTAATATATAGAAGTGAAAAAAAAATAAATGAATGTAATAAGCATATAACGATAAAAAAAACTAACTTTTAATGTTTTACTTAATTCCTAGCAAATTTGACCAGTGCTTTAATGTTTATTTAGTTTAGTTATTTAAGTATAATTATATCTATTTATTTGCTTTAGTTATTTGAGAAGAATTTATTATATAAATAAATAGTTTTGAATTGATAAACGAATGCTTAAATGATAAACAAGTATAAAACTCTAGAGAACACGTTTTCAACATATGGTTTACATATGGAAACATTAACTGTGGATAAATGACTCATTGGAAATTTTAACTCTTGGTAATAAAAAAAAAAAAAACTTACTTAAAATCAATTTTTCCTGAAGTAATAGTTCTTAAATATTATTTATTTTGCTATTTTTATTTTTATTGAATATTAAACTTCTCATTCATTCTTAATAAAATAATACGATGATAATGACTAAAATGATGGCTTAACAAAAACTCTTTTTCCTATTTGTTACTTCTCGAAAATTGAAAAATATTCATTACCTTAAAACTTCCCCGTTCACATGAATTTAATATATCCACCAAGTTAATAAAATTCATCTAATAGAAAATGAAGTCAAATTTGGATTTCATGGCGAATATCGAATGCCATTGCTTAAAAAAAAAACACAAAGAAGAAAAAACTTTTGAATTTTTTATAAAGCTTTGCTCTAAAATTGATTAATAACCTTAAAATAAAATCAGGTTGAACAAACTTTTATCATTCAAATTTAAACTTAAATTATTAAATAATGGATCTTCATATTAAAGGTTTAAAATAATGTTTTCAAAACAAGCTTAATTTTAATATCTATTTTTCATGTAAAATTATTAGAATTTATTCTCCATATATCCTTAAAATATGACGAGTGAGTTTCTCTTTTTTTCTTACACAAAAATAAAGGATAATAAAAATTGTATCATTCTTAATAATCAACGGTGTTGACCATTGTCTCTATATATGAAGAAAGAAACATCAAAAGTTACTAAACTAACTATGAAGTTAGAGATGACAAGAGGTCGGATATAGTCTATTTGTAATCCAACTTGTGACAAAAAAAATTCATTCATTACCCATCCATTTATTAGTCGAGTACCTGTTTAAAAAATACCCACAAGCTTTTTAAAACTCGCGAGTACATGTGGATATTCACAAATATTTTAAAAATATATATTTTATAAAATTTTAAAATAAAATTTAAACAAAATTACAAAAGAATATAAAAGAAAATGTAAATTAAATTAGATTTTAATTAAATTCTAATATTAATTAAATTTAATCAAATAAAATGTAATTTCAATTTCAATTTTAATTAAATTTAACTTAATAAAACATAAATTAAATTTTAATTTTAATTTTTGACAATATGATACCTATGAGTACACATAATATTATATCCAAACTCAATCCATTTATAAACATGTATTAACATACTTGTACCTGCGAATAATAAATATCCGTAGATCATGGATATTCATGAATTACAAATACTCTCAAAAAGAGGTATTTTGTCATCTATATGAAATTGAGATTACGATTTTCCTATTAATATCTCTTTTAAAAATGAAATCATTAAATAAAGAAACTTCCCATGTATCTTTGTACCAATGCATATAGTCATACATAATTATATATTAAAAAAGTTGAAAAGTAATAAAATTAGTAAGTATAGATTTTTCTAAAGTTTTTTATAGTTTATATTTGTTAGCACATGAAATTGCAAGACCTCTAAATTTAATTTTGTCGAAGTTGTACCAAAATTAAGGATAACTGCAAATATTTAATATTTTGATCGATACATTGATGTTATATATTAAATAAATATATATTTTCATCATTTTTACTAATTAGATCAAGTTTGTTATATCATAGAAAGACATATCTTACACAAAAATGTGACGTTAGTTTGCAACTTTAACATATTAATTGAAGAAATGGAACATGTGTCTCCACTCAAGGAAAAATACATATAATCTTTTTCTCCGTATAATTTGTTATTTGTATATTTAAAATTAAAATTTTAGTATAAATTAATTATATTAATTATTTATTTATTCATTAGGAGAGTATTATGAAGTGGAAGCTGAATATCCAAATATAAAAATATATTCAACTATATAAAATAACTCTATCATTCTATGTTTTGTAAAGTTTGTAACTAATAGCTAAATTTCTTTGAATAATATTATTTATTTATATCATTTGAAAATAATCATCCAAATTAAATAAAAGATATCAATAATAAAATTAGTTTTTAACAATTTTAGAAAAATATAATTTAAATATCGACATTTTACTACTTTGATTTTGTTAAAATAATTTTATATTGGTTAAATTAGTTTCATGCATTTCTTTTATTTTATAAACTGAATAAGGTAACCACTTACCAAACAACTTCTAGTTTAAAAAGATATTTTAAGCTAAAAGAAATTACTAAATTGGTTCTATTTTTTTATAAGTTTTTATTTTCTATTTCAACTTATGAGTGATTTTTTATGTAAAAAAAAGGTGATTGGGTCAAACATATTTTAGATTATTTTCGTGTGTTTATATTGTTACTACATATATATATATATATATATATATATATATATATATATATATATATATATATATATAATGTATTAAAGAAAGAAACATTGCATTTGTATAGAGTAATTATATTTTAATACTCTCAATATACATTTAATGAACCTCCATTAATTTTTTTTTATAATCATAAAAAAATATTTTTCAATAATCATCTTTAAAAGTATTGTTTAAGTTTCAAAAAATATTTTTCACTTATATATGATTCTTATCATTATGAATATGATGTGAAATGTACCTCACTTCATACTTCTTTTTTGTGTTTATTTAAATGGTTTGACATAAAGATACTGTTAAACATAATAATAAAAGGGTGATCTTGAAAATTAACGAGTCCAACTAAGTTTGTACAAAACACTTGAAAATTTGAATGGATTGAATTGTACTCACCAAAAGATATCCAATTACAAACGGGTCAAGTTACTCCGATTGAAGTATTGGGACCCGACCCAAGAGTTAGAAGGAGAAAAAAGGAAAAAAAAAAAGAAAACGGTGCGTATCAATTGTTCAAACTGAATCGCTTTTGTCAAGCCCTAATTTGAATTTGTGCGCCAGTCCCAAACCAGTGCAGTGAAAATTGTGTGTATCTGCAATGGAGGTTCTGTATTCGAAGCTCTACGACAAGTACACCAAACTCAAGGTTTGTTCTTTCATCAATAACTGACAGATTATTAAGCTTCATTGCTGATCCTTCGTTTTATCTATTGTTGAAGTCCAAGAAACTCTCAGATTTGGATCACCTAAACAAAGAGCAAGAAGTTAAATTCGTGAATTACTTGTCCGGTACGTTTCTTCTTCGTCCCTTTCTGCGTGACTTACCGGAAGAACAACGAACGTGTTATGAATTTCGAAGACTTTGGGTGTTGCAGCTGCGGAAGAGTTGATTGAGCACTTGAAGAGCGAAAAGGAAGAGCTTCTTGGACAAGTCAATGAGTTGAGAACTGAATTGGCTTCACTTAGGCACGTTTTCAAAATGCAGCTTTATTTATTTTTAAGCATATGATTTAGTTCATATGCTGGTCGTAACATCTCAAATTGGTCTTTACATGTAAAAGTTTCTTCAATCGATTCTTACACGTACCTTGTTGGTTTAGTCAGTTTGTCATACTTTGACTGTTAACCTTTTACTTATCCCTAATTCTTAATTTGATCTGCACGTATAGGGACCATATTACAAATGTGTTAAGAATGTATATGGGGATTGATGTTGGCAGGGACCAAACCATTAACGCTTACTAGTATAGGGATTGGCTGAAGAAGTTTTCTATCTTTAGAGACCAAATTGAGAATCTGCAACTCATAAGACTGAATTATGCGATTAACCTTTTCTGTTGTTGATTTTTAAGGAATGTTTTATTTTGTTGGTATACTCAAATTTTTTACTTTAAATTTCAGGGCAGCGAAGGATAAAGAGATTACAAATTGTCAGATGCTTTTGATGGAGGAAAGAGAGAAAAGTGAGACTTTCGATTGCTTTTGTGGTTCTTAAATTTAACTTAAATGCTTGTTAAAAAAATATTAGTATGGATTTTGACAGTTTTTATTTTAAGTTCGTCATGTACATGGACGATGACACGACGACAATAATAATAATAATAATAATAATAAAGTACTTGTTGAAAATAAGATTTCATAGTTTTGAAGTTGAACCTATTTTTCTCTTATTGAAAACATTGTACGTAGTTGGTGGAATATATTATCAGAAGTTGCTTTAATAAATTAATTTCTACATGAATGTGGTTGAATTTTTTTGGTAGCACATTCAATCAGTATATTAAGGAACATATGACTATTAGTGTAATATAGCATAATCCTTTGATTTTGTAATGTTTTCTTTGTTCCCTTTTCACTGGATTTGTTCATTCCATCTTTTCACCCTATGCCTGCAATTTTGGTTTCTGGATCTGTTATTAGTCTTATACTGGACTTTATATATAGACAGTTTGCATTACCTTGTCCCTTCTACTATGACCAAAAGCCTTTTGCCACAATTAGTGTCAGTTTCGTGGATCAAATGATGCCATATTTTCTACTTGGCATTTACTTGAAAGAAAAATTGGCAAATTTCCCCTTCATGCTGGTACTTTGAATGTGGATTCTGTTTCAAGCAAAGTCATAAATATTAGTTAGGTTGTCTGACCCAATTTTTTTTATATTGGGCAGTATTCTTGGCCTTGGCAAAGTGAATCTGATTTTCCTTTCAATGAGCCTTTCATGATTCTTTAAAGTTACATTGTGATTTACTTATTCATCTCAAGAAACAAAGAATATAGTAGTTATTAATATTTCGGACTTGTTTAGATTTGCAACAGAATTTAGTTAGCTAACTTTAGTTTTTAGTTGATTGCTTGAGTCTGAAACTGCTTTAGTTACTTTTCGTATTTTACTGATTAATTCCTTACTGAAAAGGGAATCACGGTGTGTGGTTTACCATTATGATAGCTTACCTAGTTAATCTTTTTGGTTGGAACTTTGACGGGAATCTATATCCGATGTTGGAGTTTGATTATGTTTCATTGCCTCTTTTGTGAATGCAAGTTCACTACAGTATTTCTATGTACCTGTCCTTGAATGTACTTCAATTTCATTTCTTCTTGATGATTTGGTTGTAAACTGAGGCAGATGAAGCTCTTTCTGAAGAAGTGGAAAAGTTTCTAAAGCTTCACCAGGAGAGAACATCTGATTTAAATAATGAGAAGGCTAACTCCAACAACCGCTCATCTATAAGAATGACAAGAAAACGGAAAAGGCAGAATGCTTTGGAGAAAGAAGCAAGGTTTATATCTTTTGAAAATGAAGTTAATTCTGTGGAGACTTGCAAAGAGACTGCTTCTGGTAAGGTGAGAATTTAAAACCCTAAAAATTGATATAATTATGTGCTTATATATATATATATATATATATATATATATATATATATATATATATATATATATATGTATTCGATTTAATTCATTTGGGTGGAAAATGTAATCACTTTAATATGCTGTAAAAAGCTGCTGGAGCGTTGTACCAAGGCTAATGATCATCAATCAGGTTGGTATTAGCACTTGCAATTTGTGCTTTATGTGGGAACCATTTGGTTGGAATTTTGGTACATTCAATGTGTCCTTCATTGCGTTTTACAGGCATTGATTTACAGGAAAGTGGACATGATAACTGGCTCATTCATGTTCTTTTTGAGTATGCACTGGGCATGAAACTATCCATTATTGATCAATCTGGACAAATGTGCCTTTCTGCGCTGCATCAATCGAGTGGTAATTCATAATTTTGGATTGTAACAATTTTTTTGTCTCATTCTTTCCTAGTCTTATTATACATTGTTTCTGAGGTAATAGTTCGTTGGAATGTTCATAATTAAGATTCTGAGTTATAGTGTTTAAATGTGGACATATTTCTGGAATTCTGATGGATTGTTTGGTGGACAAGGCTCAAGAGAAAGTAAGGTAAGGATGACAGCGAAACAAAAATGAACAAAATGGGCATGATCAGCTCTTATCCTGTCCAGTGTGTAAACACACCATATAGTAACATAAATACAAATTGCATACAAATAACAAAAGTACCCTTATAAAGGTACAAATAGGGAGAATTACTGGGTTCCATTTATTTATTTATTTTAAGACAATGATCTAGTTGTGTGATAATCATAAAAACACTGCACGAGAAGAAAGGTGGAGATATTCTGTCATTATCTGTACCTTTGACAGCAGATGACTATAGAATGGGGCTGAGGGCTGAGCTGACAAAACACTCAGTTACCCGTCAAATTTTACTCTTCCTCATTTTCCTGCCTTCTCATGATTTCTCTTTAAATATCCAGATTTTCTTTTTGGGGCCTAAAATAACCATTGTCACTTTTTGGACACTCGTTAATTTTTAACTCTGAATTCAAAGCTATTCTATTCAGTTCAGCACGATCTTTGTTTGATTTGTGGTCCATCTTTTGACAAAACTGATCTGGTTCTCAAGTTCTAAATAAAGTTCTATCCATTCAACGTTTTGCAGATACATGTAACTGCCTGGTTAACATGTTTCTTTTATTTAACCCTGATAGGTTACTCTTTCAGCATATCATGCATTAGCAAATCACCTAGTAATGAGGACGCAGAGCTGCTGTACCATGTCATATCTCTAGGCACATTTGAAAGAGTGGCACCAGAATGGATGAGGGAGGACATCATGTTCAGCCCCAGCATGTGCCCCATCTTCTTCGAAAGGGTATCTCGTGTTACTAAGTTGAACCATTAATGTTTTGTAGCATTGATTCCATTGCCCCCCCATGTGGATTTTCTGTACATATTTCCTGCTTGGAGAGTCCTAAGAGTTATTGCATGTAGATTTGCTTGTTTCTCTCCAGTTCCATTTCCATTTCCTAATCCAGTTCTTAATTCAAAGACTTTGTAAGGTTTTCCAGAAGAGGTTTTACAGAGCTCGTATAGCAGCAAGAGTGTGATTAAGTTATTAAAGGTACTTATATTTCTTCATAGATTAACAGGTTTGATACACATTTTGTCCAATATTTTAATTACAAATACTTTGTAATTTCATTAATTAAAATATATTTTAATTATAAATTTATTTCAATATGCTGTTGGTATAAAAAAATTAAATTTGTTATATTGTTAACCAATCAAATTTTTAAGGCAAATAGTTAGATAAAACAAGGCCAATAATTATACTAGATGATGATGTAAAAAACATTTACACTTCTAGTGATTCGATAACAATATTGTCTTATGAAAATCCATATGTTATTTACCTAAATAAATATTAACAGCATATTTTCTTTAACCATTAATTACTATTATTATAAATTTATTAAAAATTATAATTTTATGGGCCTTATTTTTCAATTATCAAAACTCTTAATTTTATAATTTTCAATATTCAAATTCTTAGCCTCCCCTGCTCTTGGTGCATTAGTTAAAGTGATTTTAGATAAAAAAAAAAAAAAGAAATTTGCTATGGTAACCAATTTAACAATTGATTTCGTGTATAAAAATAACTTTTAGTAGATTTTGTTATAGTAACGAATTTCACAACGAACAACAAAATAATTCAAATATAAATCACTATCACTTCAAATTAATTCGTCAGTAAGTACCTGAACTTCTTGAGAAAATTTTAATTAGGCAAAGCAAAATTATAATCAAGTTTTTAATCTTTTATTATTTTTGTAATTGAACCGTTGAAATTTATTTATACTGACTTACGATCTTTAAAAACAAAAATTGCCAATTTTACTAGTTTCAAATCTCAATTTCAAAAATATAGTAGATTGGCTATTTAATTACAATTTTAATTTAAAGGCCTAATCAAAATTTTGAAATAATTAGGAAGCATAACCTGTTAAGCTTAATCATCATCAATTCTACTCCAAAAGACACACACGCTTACTGTTTCTGTCACCGAAGCACGTCATTGTCGTGACTGTTTGAGCCATGACAAGCTTATACTTTTGCTAGAAATCAATTCCAACGTATTCACGAAAATACCTAATAAAATCAAAATACAGTAATAAGTTAAACCCACGCAAATCAAAATGGGCTTTTGCGAGTGATGAAACGTGAAAACGGATAATCGCGTTTGCGACTGAGGAATGAGTTTCTTGCAGGGAATTATTGATTCCTTTAACTCCATCTTCGTGCCAGATAACAATCACAACACCGCAAATTCTCCTTCTCTTTCTTCTTCTTCTTCTTCAACGGATCCAATGGAAGCTCCTCCTCCTCCTTCCGTTTCGAACGAGCGCGTCGCTTACAAGCTCAAAGGCTACTTCGATTTGGCGACGCAGGAGATCGCGAAGGCCGTTAGGGCTGAGGAATGGGGTTTGGCCGACGACGCGCTTCTTCACTACAGGAACGCACAATCGATCCTCGTCGAAGCTAATTCAACTCCAGTTCCTTCCTACATCACCTCCAGGTTCTCGCTGTTTCACGCCGATCATTTGAGCAAAAGTAGGGTTTGTGGATTCTAATAATATGAATGTTTTGTTGATGGAAACTGTGGCAGTGAACTGCAGAAGGTGCAGTCATATCGTGAGAAGATATCCAAATGGCAGAGTCAAGTTTCTGAGAGATTGCAGACTCTCGGTAGACGAGCTGGTAGCTCATCAGCCAATCAGGTACCCATGTTCTTGGTGTTTGAAAGTTTCTATCCTGTTAAATTAGAATGATCGAGAGTTCTTACTTTATCTTGGTCATAGGATGTTAATTTTATGATTATAATTTATAATGAGCCTTTAATGTTTCTTTTCTTTTCCCTCAAAAAATGTTTACAGAGCACTGCTGCAGTACCGATTAAGCCAGTGGGTACTAGAAAAAACGTGTTACAAAAGCCCCCTCTAAGAACAGGTCAGGTGAATAAAGTTGGAAGCCCAAAATCGAGTCAAGCATCTGGTGCGAATTTTGATACCAAACTAGTTGAAATGATTAACACTGCCATAGTAGATAGAAGTCCATCTATTAGATGGGAAGATGTTGGTAAGAATCTATGCATGTATGCTTCTTTGTTTTATATGTTATCATTTCTTTGATTATTAGTGTGGAAATGCAGCCGGGCTCGAAAAGGCAAAGCAATCTTTAATGGAGATGGTTATTTTGCCAACTAAGAGAAGAGACTTGTTTACGGGTCTTCGAAGGCCAGCCAGAGGTAATGCCTAAGGACCTCACAACATTTTGCTATATATTGGATCGTGGTGAAAATTGAAGTATGAAAATGCCAAATACTGAAATTGTTGAACCCTTTTTGTTCTAGGTTTGCTACTCTTTGGTCCACCTGGTAATGGAAAAACCATGCTTGCCAAAGCAGTGGCGTCAGAATCACAAGCAACATTTTTTAATGTCACGGCAGCTTCCTTGACATCAAAATGGGTTCGTCTCTATCTGTGCGTATCAGTTGGAATTACAGGGTTTTAGGCATAGCGGGAGGAAAAGGAAATAAAACATGCTTAATACATGAATATTTGACAAATGTTATATATTTTTTACAAAATCCTTATTTAGACTAATGCTAGAATAGAATCCAAACTATATAATGAAACAAATCATGAAACATTTCAAAGTATGGAAGTTAATCCCGACCAGGTAATCCTAGATGTTCTAAATTATTCTAAAATAGGGTGAGGTTATTATTGGATAATTTTCGTACATTCTAGCAGTTTCCTTTTTTTTAATCTCATTTATTTCTTCTGTTAATATGTTTAAAGGTTAAGACTTCATTCCATGATTGACTTGTGCTCAATAGGTGGGTGAAGGTGAAAAGCTTGTCCGGACACTATTCATGGTAGCTATATCAAGACAGCCATCTGTAATTTTCATTGATGAGGTATTTCCCTCATGTATAGATATAGAGTTACTGTTCTCCCCATAAGAAATATTACTAGAAAGACATCATAGAAGAATATGTTTAGAGAATAGGGAAAAAATTTTAGCTTGCTTTAAAAGCAACAAACCATTTCAGAATCAGTTTTTCCAGAGTTTTGTTTGATAACTATTTTGAAGTTTTGAACATGTCCAAATGCCCCCTGCTTTTCAATTATTTTGTTTGAAACTTGGTTCACAGCACAATACTAATTGATTTTTTTTTAGAGAAAGAAAATAAGAGAATGTGATGATTTCATATACAATATGTGTCGTGTCATAAATAGATAGATTACGGTTATCCAAAACTTAATTTTCTTTATCAGTGGATAATAATAATTATAATAACAATAATTTATCCACGCACCCCACTTACATCATTTCTAACAATTTTCATTGAATTATCATTCTTAACAGCATAGAGAGCTTGTTTTAAAATTATATGGTTAAGGATCCCTTCTGATAAAAGTTGTATCGGGTATCTTTTATCTTCTAAACTGAAATAGGCTAAATATTTATTAATATTGGTGATGCACATAAGCAATTCCAGTATCTACATTTTGTGAAAGCACTTCCAGTGTCTACATTTTTGGTGAAACAGATTATTTCTTTATCACATTAGTCTGTCCTTCTTTATAAAAAGGAGAATTTACAAAGCAGAAAGTAAAAGGCTATATTTGCATCTCCATTTTTCTTCACTAACAGTGGTCGTTTTTCTCTTAAACTAATAACAGATTGATAGTATAATGTCAACAAGGTTGGCCAATGAGAATGATGCCAGCAGACGATTAAAATCTGAATTTCTTATCCAGTTTGATGGGGTGACCTCCAATCCTGATGATATTGTGATTGTAATTGGTAAGCATTACATCTAAAGATACTTAGTTATTCACTTTCTAAAATCAAGCAAGATTTAGATTTTAGACCTAGTACACACTGGTTTAGTGTTCCTTTGGTAATAGTTGCAGTTGCTGGTCTTAGTTCCCCTTTGGAAAGTGACGATTGATAGTTTAGATGTATGCTCATCTGGGAATGTTGGAATTTGTGACATTCATGTTGTAAAGCCTCAATTTAGTCATCAGAAGTTATGTGTCGTCACATAAGTCTTTTAAAAGCTTTAGTCACCATATTAGTCCCTCAAAGATTTCAAGTGTCATCACATTCGTCCTCCAAAGATTGTTGTCGTCTTATTAGCCCCATATAGATGGGCTTTGGGCTTATTCCAGAAATAGCGGTTTAATCTCATCTGGTGGAACATCATGGTTTAATCTCATCTGGTGGAACATCATGGTTTAATCTCATCTAATGGAACATCATGAGGCCATTACTTCTCTTCTCCCTTTTAAATTCAGCTGAATCTCACATTTGTAGTGTGTTAAGAACAATATTAATTCCTTTCCTAGCTAGCCTGCATTGTAATCTGTCCTAAAAACGTGGCATCTGTATATAATGGGATGCTAGACTGATTTAGGCCATTGTGTATGTGGAATTGCATGTTTATCTTCATACTTTTTTCTTTTTTTTTTATATTACACAATAATGAGTCTGAATATGGATATAAGTGAATACTTGGTCATGTGTCTATGAATATATTAGTCTTACTAAATTCATAAATTCCCTTCTCCTTAATTTAGGTGCGACAAATAAGCCACAAGAATTGGATGATGCAGTTCTTAGGAGACTGGTAAGAATTTCTTTAGTGTCCTATACTGGAAATGTAGAAAATATAATTCTAGAATGTCATGTTGCTCATGTGACATATTGTACAGGGATATAACTTGCTGTTTATCTTTTGCATAATGATTAGTATACCTTGTAATAGGTTAAGAAATGATGTGATCATATCACTCTGTCTTGAATTTTGGTTTTAAAATGGTCATATCATCATATGAAATCGAAACCCATTTGTAGATAATTTTATTTTGCTTGTATACCTTTGTTAATTGCAACATGTCTGTATTTAGTATACGATAAACTTCTATTCTAATAATCAGTATTATCTTGTATATATTGGTTTTATATTTGTAGGGAGTTTCTATTTGCATGTCAATGTGGCATTCATTTGTTTCTTTAACCCAGACTTATGCTCTCTGTTAAGATTCCTCCAACAACATTTCCGAAATGTTTTGTGGAAAACTAGTCTTCAAAAAAAAAATCGTTAGAACATATTGAATTATATTTTTCAAGAGATATGTCATTTATTCCCATTGAAATCTGTGCATGATTGTATGCCATGGATGGACGCTGATTTTAAACTAATAATGATCTTTGAACCACACATGCTGCTTCTCTGCTAACACTTTTTGGGTTTGCTGTTAAATCTTTACTAGGTAAAGAGAATATACGTACCTTTACCAGATGAAAATGTTCGAAAGCTTCTGTTAAAACACAAGCTCAAGGGTCAAGCATTCTCCTTACCTAGTAAGTAATGTGCTCATATTTTATGTTTTATGATACTTCTTTAGATATCTCGGTGGTGCTACAGAGTGTATTTCCTGGTTATTTATTCTTCAATAGGGTAGTTCTGGGTTTACTGTGCCTAGCTTGTACCTTCATATATTCTGGTTTCATCTGAAACTTAATGCCAAATCTGGTCGAATTGATCTAATGCTTATGGTTTGCCAAACAAATACTTGAAAATGCAAAAGTTTTATTACTTGTTAGAGATGTTATTTTCTGTTTGCTTTAAACTTTTGTCATTGAAATCTTCTAGAAAGAAGCTCCAGATTATTATTATTTGCATTGTTCTGCTTTCAACTAAAAGCTTTGGATTTTTATGTTGCAGGTAGAGATCTAGAGAGGCTTGTAAAAGAGACAGAAGGTAACTATTTGTAGCTAAAATACTTGTTTTGCTTCTTCCTAATTTGACTCGTGATGAGAAAGAAATTAGAACAATGATATGTTCTTTTCTTTTTCTCCTTTTTTTTCCCTTTTCAGACTTGCCATAATGTTTGTTATTCTTGGTTTGCAGGATATTCCGGTAGTGATCTGCAAGCCTTGTGTGAAGAAGCTGCAATGATGCCAATTAGAGAGTTGGGTGCTGACATTCTTACTGTTAAGGCTAATCAGGCATGCTATTTGATTTGAATTACTAGATCTTAGATGCAGATTAGTACAATCTTGTAAATGAAAACCTTTCTCTCATTCTTAGAAGTTAACTATTTTAAGTTCTACCAGGTAAGAGGACTGAGGTACGAGGATTTTAAGAAGGCAATGGCTGTAATTAGACCAAGCTTAATCAAAAGCAAGTGGGAAGAGCTTGAGCGGTGGAATGAGGAATTTGGCTCTAATTGAAGTCATGATATTAAACACCATGTGCATGAAATTCGAAGAAAATAAACCAGTGTAGTAATGTGTACATAACTAAAATTAGACAAGACAAAGACATAAAGGTTAGTGGCTATAAAATAGGTGCTGCTTATTTTGTAAATGACTATCCTAAAATCCAATTTAGCTGCTAGCCACACCATGGTTTCCAATGTAGAAACCTTCAAATGGCCTCATTAATCATTTTAACTTTTATTCTTTGTACATCTTTAAGATTACATATTTAGTGATTGTAACACCAATGTCTCCTTCCCCGGGGGGGAAATATTGAAAAGTTTATAAGCATGTCAGCATATGAATTTTGAAGTTGATAAACCTAATTTTGAGAGTTTATTGGACATCATCTATGAGGACAAGTCTTTTTTCAACTTCTGGGGTGTTCCTCTATTTCTTTTATCTTTGGCTGTAACATTTGTTTCATCTTTTTTCAGTTAACTTATAAAATGTAAGTCTCACAACTAAATCAATATTTGTATTTATGTATAAATCGCACAGTTTTGAGGATTTGTTACGCGGAAGAAATTAACAAGCCTAATCCAATTTATTTCATGCTTGAGAGTGGAATAATGGTTTTACTTCCTGCACCCCGACAATTTCTTCGTGCACCCCCACAATTTTCTTAAATAACCATTTTGTCTTCAGTAAAAGTAGCATCCGTGTTACATATTTGAAAAAAAAAATAGAAATTTTTGGAATAAGTTTTAGAATGAGATTTTCAGAAACAACTTTTTAGAGGATTTTTCAGAACGTTTTCAGAAGCAATTTCCAATGGATACTCATACACGTTCACGAAAATGAAAAATGCCTATTTTGGAAGAAAAAGTAATATCTAAAGTGAGAAACCATTATAGTTTAGTCATTCTAGTAATTTTTTTCAAAATTGGCAAATATAAGCACAAGTAGTAAGTGACATATACTTATGCTTCTGGAAAGTCTATTTTTGTGTTTCAACCTTTATGTTAAATTAGCATTCAAAGAATCAAAATTTGATTCATTCCCAATTTTCCTTGCATTCATAACCTATTAACATATAATTGTTTCATTTTAGAAACTTGGCATTATTATTTTATATTGGTGATAGTTTGAACAGACTACACAACCGATTTCATAAAAAAGTATGGTCAAAAAACAAACAAAAACGGTAGAATGGGTAAAAACAACATAAACCTTAATAGTACACATTTTTACTCTTTTTCCTTAAAAAATAAAACTTCACCTTAAAATAATTATTATTTTTTATTTTATATATAAACTTGCTATGATTAATAAATATTGATGCAAATTGTTGAAATTTCAATTTAAATACGATAATATATTTTATTTAAACTTTCATGTGTATTTTAAATATTTGGAACCTATGAGTTTATGCATCATTTTAGTTTTTATCACCATAAATTATAATATTGTGTTTTTGTATATTACTATATTTTTCTATTATTAAAATAATTTATTAATTAAGGCATTTCAAATTTGGTATTAAGCATAAAAACTATATAGATATATCAATACACTTCACACGTCATCCAAATAATAGAATTCTCACCTTATGAATGACTACCCTATCATTATATTAAACGGAAAAAAAATACAAGTACATACAATATTTATACATACATCACATTTTCATGTAATCTTAAATCATTATACTATGACATACATATGTATCTTACTTCCATTCAAACTCATCACATATGTTATATATCGAGTGAAATATTAATAACACATCATTTATTTTCTATTATATTAGTATAATATTCAATTATAATATTTCCATTAAATATCAAAATTGCGAGATGTATTTTTTTAACCACATACCACTAATTAAAAATCTCAACAAGTTTTAATTAATAAAAAGATGGTGATTCTTATGAAATGAAATCTGATTAATAGAAAATCTAATAAAATAATCGAGTATAATCATTAAAGCAACTACTACTCTTAAGCTATTTTTTAATTTCTTAGATGTAGTTTGTGTATTTTATGTAGGATTTTATTTAAGAAAAGGATTAATAGAAAATATAATAAAATAATTGAGTATTATCATTAAAACAACTATTACTTTTAATTATTTTCTAGATTCTTAAATGTAGTTTGTTTATTTTATGCAAGATTAAAGAAAAGAATTAATTATATTTTTTATTTTTAAACCTTCAATTGAAATTTTGTTTTTACCGTAAACTTTGTATTCATTTCATTTACATACTTTATAAACGATATATGATATCATCGTCAATAACATTAAACCATTTATAATGTAGCAAACAATGTTGTACAGTAAATTAAAATTGAACATCATAGTCACTTGAACATTCAATTTTAATCCATTGTGTAACTTGTCATCGTCATAAATTGTTTGATGTCATTGGTTGTCCAAGAAGTTATACATTCATTCATAAAGTATGAAGATGAAATTGTTACAAAGTTTATGAAAAAGATAAAATGTTGTTGAAAATTTAGGAACTAAAATTATAATTTAACTTTTAAAAATTTAGCATTTTAGTTTTTTAAATAATTTTAAAAAAATCAGTTAAGTTTTATGGTAAAAGTATTTAAAAATGGGTGTTTAATTTGTAGTTTTCTCTTCTTCTTTTTTGTAATTTTATAAAATTTTATGTCAATCCCATTTTAACCGTGATGACAAATTAGCAACCTCGTGACTCATACTATATTTATGCAATCTTTCATAATATATTGCAAAACCCAGTAATAAAGATAACCTCGTAAAAAAACAGTTATTGAACAACTTGTTTAAGCAAAAGGTGATAAATTATATACGTGGATTCAATTGACTTTACAAAAAAGTAATAAAAGTCACAAGTCAAATCAATAAAAAATATAATATAAAATATTTAAAGATTTATACATTTTATAGTAATTAAGAAAAAAAAATATAAAGTAGTAGTCTATAAATATTGTCCTATATAGAAGGAATGCTCAATATAGATGAGACCATTTTAGAGATTTTTAGTTTCAAAGTGGGACTGAATTTCACAATCATTTTTCAAATTATAGAACTATCAAAAAGGAGAAAGGTGATGAAAAATTATATATTTTCAAAACTATATTCATAAATAATTATTATTTAAAAAATATGCAAAAAACTATTTAAAATTAATTTCAGTTAAATATTTTTTTTCAATTTACTTTTTAAAATAGACAAGTAATTCACCACCACTCCAAAAAGACTTGAGAAAATGAACTTGTATGAAAATATTTTTTTCTTTTTCTTTTTTTTATGTTTTCTCTTTCTGGATAATATTTTTAAGAATAAACAATATCACACAATACTACTTTATTTTGATAACTTTTTATTTTCAAGTTAAGAAAAAAGTACTTTGGCACACTATGATTGAGTTAAGTGTAAGACAGCTTCTCATTTTGTATTTATGCCAATTTTGTTAATTCTTTTTTCTTTTACAACCATGTGCTTCAGAATATGCTTTGTATATCTTTTTTATTTGTTTCAAATTCCAAAAGTGACAAAAGAAATCATTATGAGAAACTTCCTTTTCTTTTTTTCAATTCTTTATGCAAACCATTATTGTAATTGCCAATAGAAATCATTAAATTTTTTTCTATGTATTTAATTATGATCAAGTGGTGCTCAATAATATGTTATATATTTGTCATCAACATCACATCAGATTATTATTTCTTAAATGATTTTTTCAATGATTACAGACTTATTATATTAAACATTATTATTTTTTAAAATTTATGAAATTCTTGTATTTAAGTTTTCACTCAAATCGAATTTTTAACATCTATTTTATTTTTATTTTAACGTCTATTTTCCATTGATAACTAAAAGTGACTGGTTAACCAATGAGATAATTGGAAAATAAATGGAATATAACCAAAAATTTAAATAATACTCAAAACACTAAATAGCATTAAAAAATATTATGTATTTATACTTTTTCATATTCTTTATTAAGAGTAGGAACGAAGTTAATAGTGTAAATGTTTTAACGAAAAAATAACAATCACTAATTTCTTTTTAATTATGTCTTATACTAAGGATAAAAAAGAGTATTTTTAATTTAAATACTAAAAGGATGTTTTCTTTAATAATGATTTCAATAAATTTTATTAGTATTGATAATAATAATAATAATAAGTCTGGAAATATATTATAATTTATTAATATAATAGTTGATAACTTTCTTAAGTTAATTATGTGTTATATTTAACAAATATAATAAATAGATATGATGCATTTTGTTATTATACTTACAGAGAGAATGTATTAATTTAAATGAGATAATAGTTATTCAAACCTAATCGTGAATATTATTGTAAAAAAATAAAAGTTAACAAGCAGGTAATATTCATCTTTCTCACACTAGTACACAACTTTTATTACGATTATAACTTTGATTATTTAGTAACGCTTGTTTTATTGTTGCTTCTATTTTATATAAAACTCTTAAATCCTTACTTTTGTTATTCAAATTATTAGGCCTGGTGTAAAGAACAACAAAATAGTGTTTTAGAATTAATAGCGGTTTAAAAATGGTGAGATTCGATTAATATTTTTTATTAAAAATTTTTAGTATAAATAAGATTGTTATACAGTTTTATTATTTTAAATCACATCATCTATTTAAATATTTTTTTTTTTATATTTTTTTAACTTCTCTCTAAGAGTTTATCCTCTTTGTTCATCTGATTGAAGAACCTGAATAATATGATTGATCCTTGTGGCAAATTCTTCAATTTGGATCGATCAATTATTTGAAGCTGCTTGTAATCGATGATTATTAATAAACAAAATGTTTGCACACTTTTAGTTATAGAAAAACACCATGATCATTCACACCAGCAACCACAAACCATTTCCTCTGTCACGATTTCAGTTTACTTATCTAGCCATCAATTTTACCATGGTAAAATATCAAGAGCCTTAAACATGCATTTCAATAACCTTCATTTTCGAAAAAAATAAAATTAAAAACCTTAAACATAAAAATGCTAATAAATTTTGAAAAAATAAATAAATAAAATACGTGTCAATAATGTGTCAAAACACTTGTCATGATATTTGTTAATGATGTAGAAACGTCATTTGTCACACAAGATTATTTTTAACGTCGTCCAAAAATATATGGATCAAAAATAATAATTTTGAAATGATAGTGACAAACAATGAACAAATTTCGATTAGGAATAATTTCCAAATTGAAGTCAAACTTTTGGAGACAAAAACATATTTATTTTCTAAAAAGTTTATGAGTTCAGGTAATAAGTTTTATTGTTTAATTATCATAAATTTTAACTACGTGTGTATCAGTCTCCTCGCTTACATAAATTTAAACAATTTGCTAACAAAATTATTATAGGAAAAAAAAGTGGAATATATTTACTTTATAAATTAAATGTAAAAGTTTATAAATATTACGTGATAACTTTTACAAATTATTTTACAAACAAGCTTATTTTAACTTAAAGGCAAAAATAAAAAACTCAATTTTCTAAAAATTATTTTTTATTTTTTTCTTTTACAAGTACTCCCACAAATATTTGTCCACATATCAAAGGTACCATGCATTAAGGGAATTTCTCTTATATACCATTCTCAAGTAATTAACAAAAAGATGACAACTGTCATATTTTATTGACATTGAAGCTTTTGTGAAGCCAAAAGAAAGCCATAAAAGAAGCCTCATCATGGTAGCATGCATAAGCATGGTGTCATGTCATTGTGATAAATAAGAAAAATATTACAAAAATGGATAATGGTTTTGTTGGGATCAACATGTGAAAAAGTTTTCATGCTTCCATTATCATCATCATCATGTGCATTCCACTCTCTCCATGCTTCTACCATTTCGCATTAATATTTTCTCTTCTTTATTTTAACATTACAATCACTAAAGTTGGCATCATTAGGGTATCTTTTTCTTCCCATGTGTCTCAACATTTCTATATATATTTAATGCATAATTATTCATATTTTGTTGAAGATAGAAAGATATATATTTATATTTAATTATGTGTGCATATTTTAAATAGTGTTGTTAAATTTATATAAAGATTGGAAAGTTGAAGACGTGTGGTAGTTCCTAATGAGGCTATGCTAACTTCACCTTTTATATTTCTAAGTATATGCATAAAAGATTTTTGCATTTTTTTTTCATAGAAAAGTTAATGTGTTATATAGGATCAGATTTTGCGTACAAGTTACCTCTCAAATATTTTACTCTTTTTTTCATGTCATTCAAAGTTAGAAGTGTATTTTAGAATGATGAATTGCATGGAAATAGTTCAAAGAAAGTGATTTAACTATTTAATCTTATATCAATAATTAAGATAGTCATGCTTAAAATAAAAAGTTAATTATATTTTTAATTCTTAATCATTTTAAGTGTTCATCTTTTTTTTTTTTTTAATTTGTGTCAATTTTATCTTACACTTTATAGATAAATAGAATATAACAGTGAACGATGTAAATGTGACAATCGGCGTTTTTTTTTACTCGGTTTTTACATTTTCGAAATATTCTTTCATTTTAATGTACTTTTTAATATCCTTTGTCATATTTTAATTTGGTTAACGGTATTGTTACAGAGAATATCATACAAATGAAATCCAATTTCTTTTTAAGTTTAAAAACTAAAAATATAATTAACTTTAGAATAAGTATTATATTGATAGGGAGAGTTGGAAGTTATATTTCAATTTAATTAAAAATAAAATTATAATCAGTGTGAATAATTGTACTAGGCAATTATAATTATTCCAAAGGAACGTAACAAGATTGCATAGTTGTTCTATTGCAATTGAATGTGTCGGTTGGGTTAGTTGGTAAAATAATATATGCCAATTTTTTAATAAATTATTTACTTGTGTCTTCTTCCTTTAGCCCCGTTACCGTTGTTGTAGCATAATATGCATGTTTATAATAATAAGTTTCATCTATCTTAAAAGATATTTTATTTATATAATGTAATTAATCGATGGATTTCAAAATAATAACTATTTACTACCAAATTTTAGTTTAAAATATGTGTAAATATAAATGAGGAAGAAAGAATGGCGTATATCCTATTTTCTTAAAACATGATAATAATTTGAGAATTCAGATATTAATATTTTTTGTAATTTTAGTTGTTTCATTATTACTAGTCTATTGGATAGAGTTTGTCCCATTTTTGCATTTGACATATTATTTGTTTTAAAATTTAAAATCAATTCCATGATCGCCTTTGTGGTTGAAAGATGTTTTAATGAATTAAAGATCTAAATCCATTATTTTTAACGTTGAACTTTAAATAATAAGCAACTTTTTTATATATAAGAAACTAAATATCTTTTTTATTAATATTTAGCTTAATTACATATTTTACTATTTAACTAACGTGTTCCAAATAAGTTCATGTTGAAGATTATTATCAACTTTAACATTTCAAAATATATTATTTATTTATCATCACATAAAAATTCATAAATTTTTATACACTTCACATTAATTTATTATACATATTTTATTTATCTGATAAATTTCTTTACATAATGATATATGATTTAAAGAAAATAAAATAATTACAAATAATGATTATCACTATTATAACAAAAAAAATTCTATGTTAGTTTGTTTAGACCATGTCTATTAAAAAAAATATACACAACATAGAAATTTTGAAGCAAAATTCATACTTCCGTATTAATTTTTTTACAAAGTATTATAAAATTATAAAAGGATGAAGACTTGCAACATAAAAAATTGAATTTTTATATCGATTATAAAGATGAAAAGATAGAAAATACAAACAAAATCTATTATTAAATGTATAGAAATATACAAGACACCATAAGTATTTGAATAAATTATGAAAAGAAAAATATTTTTTTGATTATTAAATTTTGACAACTTTATTTTACGACTTTAGACTTTAGATGATATTTTTTAAGTGATTTTTTATTTTTCTATTTTTTCATATTCAATATTTCAAAATCACTTAAAAAATGTCATCTCATATTGTTAGAAAAAATTGTCAAAATTTAAAAAAGTGAAAATATAAAACATAAAAACATGTAAGTTTTATCACATGTATACGTTACGACTAATCAAGGAGGAGAACGTACGTAACAAAAGACCATTCCTATTATCAATAGAATGTAGCTTTATTAAAAAAAAAACATGGTATCTTGTAATAACAAAGTATTCTAATATTTGTGAAAGATATATCTCAATTTAATCGTAAATGTTTTGGAACGTTAGAAAACCCATGCCGTGGTTTTCGAATTGAGAACGTTATAAACACACACAAGACAGTGTTCCATAAGACCCAAACAATTTAAAAATTTTGAAAAAGACAGAAGAAAGAGACAAGGGCACATGTGGAAATTCACAGAAAGAAGTGTAACCATGCCAACAAATGCCACCATTTCCTCTTTCCATTTCCAGCTGTGACCAAATCATCCCTGTCCCCCCTCACATGGCCCTCTCCTTAACTCAACCATCGTTACTTTCTTACCATTTTCTTAACCATCATCTTCTACTTTTTTTTCTTTATTACCTTCTATGTATGTCAAACCATCACATCCATAAACATAAAAGATCAATGTTGGGTTTGTTTATGAATAATAAGCTTATATATAAGTCTAAGATACATCATTAATAGTCAGGATTAAATATGTTTTTATTTTTGAACTTTTTATAAAAATTAGTCCAATTTAATCTTCAAATTTTAAAAATGTATAAATTTAATCATTTTAATCAAATTTTGTTAAATTTATTTGATATTTCTAATATTTGTCATAATAATATTTGAGTTATTTATATCGTTTGACACATTTTTGCTTCATATTTGCTAAAAAACATTTTTGAAACTGAACTTAATAAAAATTAATTAAAATAATTAAATCCACACATTTTTAAAGTTGATGGACTAAATTAGACCAAAATTTCAAAGATGAACTAATTCCAATTTTTATTCAAGAGTTCAATAACCAAAAATATACTTAAAATTAACTGACTGTTATTCAATGAACATATCATGATCTTAAATGTATCAGATTCATTTATAGAAAAATATTGTTGAAAAACTATTATATTGTTTTATGTATACATAGATTTTGGAACAAGTTAAAAAATTTAGAAACATATCTTGAAGTGAATTGTGTATGGATAAAGGTTTTGGGAGTGCTATTAATTTTCTTTGCTTAATCATGTTTGTTTGTTTATTTGTGTCATTTAATTATAACTTTTACATTTTTACCATGCAATTATATTTTTTAGAATTTTATTTTAAATTCGTAATGAATTATTGTAACTGTATCTATATTATATATGCAGCACTTCATTATGCCACTCTAGTTGATAGATGATGCACCAAATATAGTCAACTTGACATATTTTATAAACCACGATATAATAAGTTACTAGCAAATCATTGCTAAAATACATTTTATTAGTTAAATTAAATTTGGAATGATCGCATTTTTATTTCAATTCATATTTTCTAAATTCGCTTCTACATTTTAATTCATCGATATTTATGCACATCTTATGTAATGTTCGAAATATTTAGAGAATGCTTGTTTAATTTTTCTGGAGAAAACTGATATTTCTCAAATTTGTTTTTGTACGTTATAATAGATACTATTATATATTTAGAAAAAAATGCTTTCTGTTGTCGTTTTATAGAACCCAGATACTTACCAAAACTGTGTTTAACTAAAAATGTTAAAGTTAGTTTAAAACTAAAATTTGTTAAATTAAATATTAAAATGTCAGCGAAAATTATATCATTTAATAATAGTTAGAATATAGATGTGCTTCTATATAATATTTTTATATAAACTTTAGTTCTTTCATTGATAGAAATTTAATTATAAGTTTAGTTTTTTTTTATTATTATCATATATTATATCTCATGTTATTTCCAATCAAATTTAAAATAAAATAAATGTTCATTTAGCATATTTCATACTTTAGCCTCATTAGCATATTCAATATCGTAAAATATTTTTAAATGTCATTATGTACTAGTTAGTATTCATACTAATTAACTATTAATAATTTAGGGTACAATAGTAAAAATAAATAATGCAAATAGTACAATAATTAAAATAAATAATGACAAAAGAACAAATTTAATAATATAATAAGTGTAAAAAGATAATCAAACGAAGTTAAAATGCTATATAAAATAAAAATAATAATAATAATAATAATAATAAAATTAACAAATTGTTTTAAAGAAGTTTTACCAAAGACTACTAATAATCAACAGACTTTTCAACTCGTTAAAAAGGACTTGAAATTAGCTCAACTCAATTTTCAAATATGCTCTATGTGAAAAAAAAAAAAAAAAAAAGAGTATAGACCCTCGCTCAAACTTGCATTTAATAATTACACAATAAAAGTCACATTTCTGTAATGTCATTATTAATCAATGGCCATGTAAAAAAAATTTAATATGCTTTTAATTTATCAAAATATTAAATAAAAATTGAGTATATTTAATATGTTAAGAGTTTGTTTTAAGAGTAAACATATGTTTTCTCAAAATAGTTATGCTTTGAAAGTATTTCTAATTAATATAAGTCTTTGAAAATACTTACATTTTTAAATCATACGAATACGTTAACAAAATACAAGGCTGAATTAATTCATATGGCAAATATCTATCAAGTAAAATATATAATTTTAAAGTGTTTATATACGTCATTCATATATATTATTTTCCCTATTTCTATATACTAGATTAAAGTCAGTATTTTTATTTGAAAAATAACTAAAAGCCAATTACATATTTGTCTTTTTTCTTTTATTTACTTTTAGAAATTTTGTCCTTAAATCCTTAACCATGGTTAACCTAACCAAACCACTATCAGTGCCCGTGCCATCTTTTAACTCCTCTTCCCACTCTCACTCTCACTTCCACACTCCCACGCTATCTTCTCTCTCAATTATGGCTGCTCACTCTCACCTCCCCCTGCTCCTCCTCCTCTCACTCCTCGCCGTCGTCTCCGCCCACAACATCACCGACATTCTCGCCGCCGACCCGCAGTACAGCGACTTCAACAACTTCCTCACCCAAACCAGATTAGCAGACGAAATCAACACGCGCCAGACCATCACCGTGCTCGTCCTCAACAACGCTGCATTCTCCGCCGTCGCCGACAAGCACCCCCTCTCAGTCGTCAAAAACGTCCTAAGCCTCCACATCCTCCTCGACTACTTCGACAACACCAAACTCCACCAAATCACCAACGGCACGACGCTCTCCACCACGCTCTACCAAACCACTGGCACTGCCAGCGGCAACGTCGGATCGGTCAACATCACCGATCTTAAGGGTGGCAAAGTCGGCTTCGGCTCCGCGGCTTCAGGATCCAAGCTTGACTCGAGCTACACCAAATCGGTCAAACAAATCCCCTACAACATCTCCGTCATCGAAATCAGCGCGCCTATTATCGCGCCGGGGATACTCGCGGCTCCTCCGCCGTCAGCCGACCTAAACATTACGGCTCTCATCGAGAAAGCCGGATGCAAAACGTTCGCCTCACTCATCTCCACTAACGGACTGGTTAAAACATTTCAGTCAACGGCGGATAAAGGTTTGACTATTTTCGCACCTAATGATGAAGCGTTCAAGGCGCGTGGTGTACCTGATTTGAGCAAGCTCACCAACGCTGAAATAGTCTCGCTCTTACAGTACCACGCCACCGCCAAATACCTTCCGGTTGGATCTCTCAAAACCACCAAAGATGCTATCAATACTTTAGCCTCCAACGGCGCCGGAAAATTCGACTTCACCGTTTCCAACGCCGGCGACTCTCTAACGATCCACACCGGCGTCGACAACTCCAGAATCGCCGACACTGTTCTAGATTCCACTCCGCTCACAATTTACTCCGTCGACAACCTTCTCCTTCCGCCGGAGCTTTTCGCTACATCGCCGTCGCCCGCTCCGGCGCCGGAACCAGCTAGCTCGCCTTCTCCATCTCCGGCGCCAACTCCAGCAGAAGCGCCTTCTCCACTTCCAGCGTCTCCTCCGGCTCCTGCGGGAGAGACTCCAGCTGGCGCACCAGCGGACGCGCCGTCAGCTGCGGCTGAGCGGAGCACCTCCAGCGGCAAGAGTGACGGTGTTCACGTGAAAGCTTCTGCGGTTCTCACTGTTACAGTGACTGCTTTGTCGGCTTTGTTGATTTTCACTACTTTTATGTAATTTTAATAGTTTTGTTTTGTAAGTGTTTGAGTTTTTGCCTTTTTTTTCCCGGATTATGATTGGACGGGGGAGTTTGGTTTATTTATTTTTTTCTTATAAATTAAATTAGGCATGTGGTGATGTACGACGTGGTAGTGCTGTATTTTATTTTAGCTTCTTTATTTAATTTAATTTTTGAGTTATTTATGAACATTGTGGTGGTTGTATCTGGTGTGGCACTTTCTATTTAGTGTTATGTGAAATGGGTTATCCTCTGGCATTTGATTAGTGGTGCATACGAGGGAGGCCACGTGGAGGAGTGTGAGTGGGTCCTACGTGTTTCTTTTGGTGAGAACCATCTCATTTTAATATTTATTTTTACGAAAAAAAAAAATAGAACTCAGATCTAGTTCTGAGGACTGTGCGGCGAATTGTTTTTCAATTCCGACAACATTTTTTTACTGCTAAATTAAATGGTTTAAGGATTTAGGTGACGCGCTGGGCGTTTGCGTTTATTTAACGCGCTCATTCAACGCCTTGATGGATATATGCTTTTTTCTGTCTTTGGCTTTTTGGAAGGAATGTACTTTGACTGCACTTAGAGAATCATCAATGGACATTGAGAGTTTCATTCTGGCCTTTGGGTATTTGTAAGAAATTTCTGAGGCACGACAAATATTGAAATTATTCACTTTCCAGTATTTTAAAAATATTTTTTTAAATAGATTCTTTTATTTTAGGAAAATAATTAATACACTCAAAATATGTATCGATGTATACTATTTTTCGTCGACATCTTTCACCCTATTAATTATAACTCTAGTTAATATATTTTTAAAAATCAAAGAACAAACAATTTACAATGATTGGCTATGAATGTTTGGTTTAAAGTATATTTCGGTTTGAAGTTGGTGTTCTTTTAAATTAGAAAATTCAAGTGTTCATGACTTTTAACTACCCTTCTATTTATGGTAAATAGGATTGCAAGTTCGGTAAAAACTTCAATATCTTTTATGAATATATGAATATATTAAAATAAGAAAAGATATAAAATCTTGAAAACATAATTTTAAATTATTTTTTAAAAAGTTATAATTGTCTTATATTTTATTAAATATATTTAAGATTATAGAATATTTGTTTTACTTTATCTGTTACCATTAATCCTTTTAAAATCAACTTTATCTATTAATGTAAATGTTAATGTTGATATTAAATTGTTCTTTAGTAATGTTATCACAATCGCTTAGTCTTTAACGTATGAGATAGTTAAACGAAGACTTAAAAATTGTATTTAGACTTTTATCAAGTTTTCAAACATCGTGTAAATCAGAGAGAAACTCTTAAATCATCATTTCATCAATCCATGACTGTTTTTTTTAAATGTTCCTTACTCAATATAAAGGTGTTCAGGAACAATACGTCAAAATAATAATCATTAAGTATATTTCTTAATTTGGCTAAAAAAGATTTATAGCTTGAGTGACCCTAACTCGATGTTTAAACATCATATGCATATCAAACTTAGTTGAACATTTCCATACTACATGTTAACATGACTAATCACAATCCCAAGACATTGAGTCAAGTAAGACACAAAGACCAGAGTGATAAAAAATCTTATTCTTATCGTGATAGTACAAAGTCGACTCAACCCATCTTCATTATTTTATTTTGCTTTTCGTAATATAATTTCCCTATTTCAAGTAGTGAATTTAAACTTGATCTTAGTTTTAGTCGAGTTGGGTGTTCAATGGTGTAGTAATTGAACTTGACTTTTCTAATATTAGCTTCCAGTTGAGTTGAGGTCGATTTTAAACTTAGTACTTGTAAGGATCAACCTTTGACCAAGTCAGGATTAATATTGACATAGCTATTTGTCAATATCAACCTATGGCTGAGACAAAGTTGATAATGACCTTGGTCTTGCCAAGGCTAGTTTTACCAAGGTCAACCTTTAACCAAGTCATAGCCGATATTAACCTCGGTCTTGCCAGGACCAACCTCAATATAGACCTTGATCTTATCAAGGTCAATTTCTGTCGAGCCATGGTCGATACCAACCTTGGTCTTGCTAAGACTAGCTTCTAGTTGAGTACATTTCATATTAACTTTGGTCTCGTCAGTATAAGTCTTCGACATAGCAGAAATTAATGTGACTAAGTTCATTATAAATTTTCTTATTGACCTTAGTTATAAGATCATGTCATTATAACTTTTATATTTTTCACGATTAAATTTGTTGTCCATATATCGTTACTTATAAAATATTAATAAATAATTATATTATTAAAGAAAATTAAATTTCATTAATCTTAACAAAATGATAATAGAATATAATAATCCTTGGCTATTATCTAAAAATGTACATAAATTTAAATTTAATATAAGATTTATTTTAAAAAATAAAAATACTTGATCAACTTAAAAATAATATATTACTTTTATTGGATATTTTAAAATAATAATAAAAACTTAAATTTTGTTTTTTGTTTTTTATTAGATAATGTAAAATGATATATTATTTAATAAAATTTATATTTTGGTTTAATTTTTTTATTAGATAATTTTAAATAGTATATTGTTTTATAAATTTTATATTTGAATTCAACAAAATGTTTCCTCAAAAGTTAACTAAAAATTTAATCATTACTTATCAATGAATCAAATATTTAGAAATGTTATACTTTAATTTTGTATTTTTATTATACATAAGTTGATGATATTATTATTTTTTATTCATAAACAATGATAGTATTTTAAAAACAAACAATTTAAAAAATAATAATTAAAAGTAATTAATAAAATATTCATACTTTATCACTAATCTACCCTCAACATTTTATCATACTAAATACTTCATCATACGAATATAATGAAATAAAAACAAGTATAAATTTTCGCAACTTTATATTTGTTCTTAGCATTTGTTATTTTAATTTTGTTCCCTTTCTTTTCCTGATAAATACCAGATTAAATTGATGAAACACTTGAAGAATGAAATTGGCTATTCTTTTAAAAAATAAAAGCTGTTTATTTGAGAAAACAAAAAGAAATCATTAAAAGAAGTTAAAATAAAATTAAATGAAAAGTAATATTTCTTACTAAACATAAATACAGCAAATAAATTTAAACGAATATTCAACATTTTTTTAAAAATAAAAGATGATATCTATCATGAATAACTATCATATATCAGTTATCGTGTATATATATATTTAAAATTTGGGTTTTTGAGTATTTATTTTATGAGTTTCATCTGGGAGGCTTTTGCTATCGCTGGCAACTATGGCTACTCATCTTGCTGCAGCAAAGGCCACCGCGACGACGTCGTCTCAGGATAAACGACACCGTTCCATCTTCGATGTTCCGTCGAATTTCTTCGACTCTGCTCGCCTTCTCCCTTCTCCACACTCTTCCGTTTCCGATCACCACCCCGTAGGCCAAACCCAAACCCTTGAATCCTCCACAAACGACGTCGTTATTTTTGATGACTCTCAAAACGCTGTCGTTGCTGCGCCTAGGTTGACCTGCAATACCTGCAGAACTCAATTTGATTCCCTCCAAGACCAGCGTGCCCATTTCAAATCCGACATTCATCGGTTCAACGTAAGACTCGACCAATCCAGAATAGTCCCTTTTCAGTGTGTGTGTGTGTGTGTGTGTTTTTTTTTGTGTAAAATTTAGAATTTCTATTGTTGCATTGAAAAAAAAGGATTTCATTCTAGTGCGAGATATTGTAAACTAAATAGCTTGTGTGTGATGAATTTGTTGAGGATTATTGGAACTACTAAAAATTGTTATTTGTTGATTTCTAGTTAGTTGAGAATGTAAAAAACCTTTTTAGTGATAATGCGTGAAAATTAGACACTTTAAAAAAATTGAAATCGCAATTTGTTTTTTTGGTTTTATCATTATTTAAAAACAAATTCAGAGTGGTCCCATTTTCGTTGATATTATGTCAAGTTTAGAATGGTTAATTTGCTTTGAAGAGCTAGAGTTTATTTTTTGGAAGCTTGGTATGCTCTTGTGTAAGTTAAAATGTTTACAAATTAACCATGTGCGTTGTGGTTTGGTGATGTGAGTGTGGATTCTAGTGGTTCTTGTTAATGATCACGGGGATGTATTGATTATAGGTGAAGCTGACAATTGCGGGAAAGAATATTGTGAAGGAAGAAGATTTTGAGGTGCTGACATCTGAATTTGTCAAAGACTATGATATGTCAAGTATATCGGGATCAGAAAGTGATGATTCAGAAAGTGAAATTGTACTGCATGACAAGTCGAGTGAAAATTTTAAACAGAAACTCTTCTTCCTTCTTCAGACAGGGCAGAGAGTTTCCGTCTGGAAGAGCTTGATTATGAATGTGACTGAAAATGTATTGTATGATGATGAAAAGGCAGAGAATGAAGTTGTTCAGAAGTTGAAATCTCTGACTGCTGAGCCCAGAAACAATACCCAATTGAGGATTGTTCTGCTTGCATCTGGTGGGCACTTTGCAGGTTGTGTCTTTGACGGTGATGTTGTTGTGGCTCACAAGACATTTCACAGGTCAGAATATGATTCTTGCTACCTAACAACAGAAATTTGTTATACTATTTCTTAAAATTATTTGGCAAAAGATGAATATGATCGAAATTTCATTTAGGCAGACTGTGTGGAGTGAGAATAGCAATATATGCATAATGCATACACCACTAAACCGTGTACAAAGACTGATATTAGAATATCAATGAAGTATTTATCTTTGTCAATTATTCTCCTGTTGGGTGTCTTGTCTGGTGGAAGTATTGTGTTAGGGCATGCGGTCAACTATGCTCTTGTTCACCCACAATTGATTTTTTTTAACTGGATGAGTCAAGCACGAGCATTAACTATCAGACCTCGATGCTTCTTTCCTGACATGTAATGTTGCAAGCCTATTCTATATGTATGTGCAACATTCTCTGCATTAGAATATATGGTATAGATTAGCTACTGTTGACACTGCAGCTGAACCCTTCTAGCTTATTCTAGACACCATCGCATGTGTATAGGCAGACTCCAACACTTTTGTACTATTATTTTTCATTGTAAGTCATTCGTTTATGAGTGGGAGTATTACACGTATTTAAAGCTCAATTACGGATTTGTGCGGATGACTTTTTAATTTGCTTCTAGAATAAGAATTAGTTTAAAATTCATGATGCATAACATTCAGTTATTCTTGTCTTAGCTATCTATTATTATTAGGAACGGATAAACAAGTGACTAGGTGCAATATGTTCTATCTGAGAGGAAATGTATGTTCTTCCTGTGTTCTGTTTAACTTTTGGTAGGAACGTATGAAATGTTATACTATTTGATTCACATTTTCAGCTGTTTTTTTTTTTTCTTTATTTCCTAAGGCAGGAAAGCATGCAATGTACTTCTCAATTATTGACCAAATACGCATTCACTATTTCTTACCCATTTTATGATTGCTAGTTCTATTTGCTAAAAGTTGTAGTTCAATTTTTTAATTTTATTTTTATTCATATGCTGTTATCATTCTTATACAGATATGTTGTACGGGCCAAGGCAGGAAAAAAACAATCATCTAAAGATGCTTCTGGCAGGTCTATACATTCTGCTGGGGCCTCACTTCGTCGTTATAATGAACTTGCATTAAAGAAGGTGTTCAAATATTAGCTATATTGTTTTTCTTGCTAATTTTTTATTTGCATGCTAGTAATTGCTGCATTTTTGTGTTCTGAAATCAACTGACTAGCATCCTATATATATTTTTGGAATTGGAGTTAGTCATATGCAGGTTAATAAATGATGCTGTTTATACTAATTCATTTCAAAGTGTGAGAAGTGGGAATTTTAAAATTATAATTACTTGGAAGTTTTTTTGAGAATGTTATTTCTTAATAAGTAAACCAAACATGGGAAGCATACTCTCCAATTTCAGATCCCTCAAAACCTAAAAGTTTCCCCTTTACCAAATGCCCCATATTTATATTAAAATATATCCTACTAAAGCACAGGTTGCTTTCTCTCAGTTATGTATAACTATGGTAACGGCTACTAGTCTTGGTTTGTAAAAAATTTTAAAACCTCTGATATCATCTGTGTGATTACTTAAGGTCTATTTGGTTTGAGAAAACATTTTATGCCTTCAAAGATAATTACAAAATTATGTAACCTTGCTTGCACTTTTCTAAAGAAAACAGTGAAAGCTACAAAATATTGTTTTTATAATTTTCTGTATGAATCTTTGGAAGTAAGAAATGAAACAAAATTGAGTATACATTTCTTTTTTAATTATTTGTGAAAGTAGGAAAGAAGAATAGTTAACATTTTATTAAATAAAAAATGTATCCTTATAATTGGTCATGAATTTTACAAATTGACTGTTGCCATGACTTCTCTTCCAATTTTACTTACAGTTATTCATTTTCAAACATGCGCGGGGATACAGAACCTTTCATACTTATTGCTTTCTTTGTTTGTATGCACCTCCGATTTTTAAATATGCACTGATTATTGGCATGTCACTATTTTAGGAAGTGCATGAACTGTTTACTGCTTGGAAACCCTATTTTGATGCCTCCAACTGCGTATTTATTCATGCTCCTTCAAGTAGTCGTCAACTGCTTTATGATGGAGAAAGACCATATTTTGGTAATCAGCAGTGTGCTGTTAGAAACATTGCTTTGAGTGTTCGGAGGCCTACTTTCAGGGAAGTAAAGCGTGTATATAGTCAGTTGACTCAGGTAACCTACGAAGCTGATGAGAAGGAAGTTTTACAAAGCAAACAAGAGGATTTGGTATCAGTTCACATTTCTAAAATAAATGGCAGTCAAATCTCCAACCAAGGTAATGGGGCTGTGTTGGATGACAAAGATAAAGCTGAAGCTTGTTCAAGTAGACAAAATGATGAACCCTCCATTTCGAGTAATGGAGAAAGTGAGAATGAGCTATGTGGTAAATCAACTCCTTTACATCAAGCAGCCCAATCTGGAGACTCTGTAAAGGTTTTGGAACTCCTGGAACAGGGCTTCGATCCTTGCTCCAAAGATGAAAGGGGACGGACCCCATATATGTTGGCACATGACAAAGAAGTGAGGAATAATTTCAGAAGGTTTATGGCATCAAATCTTGACAAATGGGATTGGCATGCTGCCAAAGTGCCCAGTGCATTGACCAAAGAAATGGAAGAATCACAAGCTGCTAAGCAGGTGATTCTGCTATATGTCAAAACAAATTTTGAATACTGATTTTAAATAAAAATTGCATTTTTGTATAGTCCACTTTGTTTTCTCTATGATTAAACTAATCATTAGTTCCTTTTATGGTAGCACAGGCTGAAAAAGATGCTAAGAGAAAAGCAAGAGCAAAAGAATTAAAGAAATTGCGTAAAGCAAAAGAAAAGAAGGCTCAGGTTCGTTTCTTCTCATCTTATATGATTACCTCATTTTTTGAGACCTGTTTCTGAAAGCATTTCACCTTGGTTTACTAAATGTTATTTAATTGATAGTCTCCTAACATATACAGATTTAAATCATCGTAATTTCATTTTATTAATGTTTACCCTAAATATTTTAGAGACATCTTTGGTAGTGTTGACATAGTTGTTTAGAGTGAAAATGGTACCTGATCCTTTGATCAACATTCCCCTATTTTGCCTTTCCACCATTGACTACCAAACGCAATGCAATTAGCTTGTGATGATTGAGTCTTTGGCAAGTACGCACAAACAAATGAACTTTCTGGGAATGATCAGTTCTATTATTGTGCTTTAGTCTGTTGTTTTTGGATTCAGTCCCAGTTTATACCTATTTCTGAAGAATTTTTATTCAGAAGCTGCTTTGATTTTCCATATTTCTCATTTACAAGCGCGCACAAACACTCTTTTACTCATTATTCATCATTCTTGTGGTAAAAAAAAATTATTCTGAGGAATCGTGGTGTTCAGGTTGAAGCCACCGTGGCAAAGAATGATTCCAAAACTGTGGAGAAGCTAGTAACTGCTTCAACATCGATAAAGGGACAATCTCAACTAAAAAGTGGCGTGCAATTATCCAAAGAGGTTAGATACTTAATTTTGATGATGCGTGCTAGCCGAAAATCTTTAAAGGCCACGTCATTTTGTAACTTTAATGATGTGTTGAAATTGTGCTACGCATTTGTGAGATTATGTTACCCTTCCATCTGAATAATTTCCACTCTTCTGCTAATTGTAAATGGGTTGTTTAACATTTTTAGTTTTTAAAAACAGGACCAAATAAGAATGGCACAGGCTGCCGAAAGAGAAAAGCGAGCAGCTGCTGCTGAGAGGAGAATGGCTGCCCTCAAAATTCAAGCTAACAGTACAACCGCTGCACCAAGCATGTCAGGGCCAAAAAGTGGATTAGCCGGTGACATTTACTGTTCCTGTTGCAATTCATCTCTTGCTGGCAAAGTTCCCTTCCACCGGTATAATTACAAATACTGCAGCACATCATGCATGCATGTACACAAGGACATCCTGGATGATCAATGACAATGTGGTTAGATATTTAAAATTTCCTTTTTGCAAGTCAAGATTGCTCCAAATATCCATTTTCTTGATCCGGTTGCAAGTTATCTTGGATTCAAAAAGGTAAAAAGAAGTGAGAAAGGTGGAGCAACCGTGGTGGAAGGACTGAATGGTAAATAACATGAGCTGATTATTTTGAAAGGAATAAAAAGTTTTTTCTAAGCAACATTGATTCAGCTACAGTCATAACAGCCATCTCAGAACGTTCCCAATCTGTGTTGTGTCAAGCATGAACACAGCAAAGGACCAAGTGAAAATTTGGCATTGGGCATGTATTATTTGTTTTTCATTTTCCGAATGTGGCTTTTTGTTGGAAGTATAGTCTTTTTTACTCTATTTTCTCAGGCTTGAATTGCCTATTTTTAAATTAACCAGATTAGTTAAGGACCAGAGCTGTATAACATACTCTCTCCATTGATGGTTTATATCTAGCAATGTATCTAGTTTTAAATCTAAATGATTATTTGGTATAGTATTATTCCAAAGGTAATAAGTATTATTTGTCACGTAATATTTCAAATTCTCTAATAGATGAATAACTCTCTAAATATCCTTCTTGCAAACACATGCCTGCATTTAAATAGGGAATTTTGTAATTTTTTGAAATTTCAAATATATAATTTAAATTAATTTTGATTTAAATATGTTTTTTAAGAAATTCAAAATATATGAATTAATTTTTTAAATGCTTTATATTGACTAGTGAAAACTTTAGTGTCTTTGTATGAATACTTATATTTTGTTATGATAATAAGAAATAAAAAATCTATTATTGTAATGATTATTAAAACGAAAAAAATTGTTTTCGACCTAAGATTATTTTACATCTTTCCTAAATAAGTTAAATTTATTGATTTTTATTTTTCTTATTTAAATAAACATTTCAATTACAACCAAATTATGAATGTTTTGACATTAAATAATACTTACAAATTCAAAAATATTTTTTATAATGTTTTTCATTCAATATTGAAAAACATTGTTTGGATTAAGTTCACTAATATTTGTTATTTTTAGTAGATATTGATAATACTTATTATATTTAGTGGCTGATAAGTTATTTTTAATTCGTAGAGAATTTTTTATTTACTTTTAGATTTAATGTTAACTAAACAAAATTGAGATGAAGACATTGATAAAACAAAATCTTAAACAATTTTAGAGAAAAAAATAACATTGATGACGCGGATAAAAAAACATGAAGACATTGAAAAAAAAAACTTTACATATGATAATAGAAAAAAACTTAATTAATTTTGAGTGAAAAATAACGCTACCAACATTCTCCATAAAATAACTCAATTTAATTAATGACTTTGTAAGTATCGAGAGAAAAGACAATATGAAAGATTTATAATTCTTAATTTCTTCGCGAAATTTAGAATGATTGAAATTTAAGTAATTAAATTACTTTCATACATTTTTAAATTTGTATTCTTAATTTTGCATTCAAATAATATATTTTATCATGAATAATTTCAAATTCTTTCATAAAAAAAAATATAGTAATAAAATTATCAATCCAATCATCCATTTTTCATACAAACATATGTTCGAGTTAACAAAAAACAATTGGTTCATAATTTTGTGGCATCATGCAAAAACTATCTGCTGTTACTTTCATATTTTACTCTGCACAAAAACATTAACATATATCTGAATAGTGAATCTCTTTGACCAGTTCTTCGTTCTTATGCTTCATTTTCTTTTATCATTAGGCAGGTAATACTTTGAATGAAATTAATTAACTCATTAACTAATTGTGTCTTACGTCTGATTCATGTACATATTTCAACACCATATATACACAAATATGCTGTTGTAAAGATCTGGTTTACACAGTATTTTCTGAAAAATTGAAACTAACTATAAAGTCTTAATTAATTTTAATTCATTTCAATATCAGTGTAATTTATAAATGCGACTGTAATGGGTGTCAAAGTGACTTAATTCCATCTTAGTAGATTTTGAGTCGAGTTAGATATAAATTATTTTGACTTTTGTAATAATTTATAAACTCAATTTTTTTATTTTATTTTAACGATAGTTCGTTATAAAACAAGATTGTAAGGTTAACATCAGATACCCATATCATATCTTAAGATTCGTTCAACATAAAATAAAAAAACAAATCACAGTTTATCTAACTTATCACATGTGGAAGTTCAAATCTTAGAAATTTGGTCTAATTCCAAATCTCACAAAACATAAACAATGAAAACTTCAAATTCAACTTGGATCCCCTAGTATATCTCTGTCTTGGAACTTTTGAATGTCGACAATCCTCCACTGTTGTCAATATCTTCTTGCTATTGAGTGGTTGCTGCAAGTTGTAAGAAATAATGTCAGTTCATAAAATCTATGTCACCAAATTAACATGTTTGAATAATTCTTTCATGGACAATTCTAAGGTGATGATGCTCAATTGAAGACAAGAATCACAAACTTTAATATCATATGATACCCTTACAATTTTTTTTCTTGATTTGAGATCTTTGTGTTCACTTTAAATATTGCCATGCATATAATTTCATGATAAACGAACATCCTTGTTACTATACATAATTTTGTAGTTAATATCAATTGTCTCATGGTGAAAGTTAAGTAGGTCAAATTATAATGAAACCGTAGTGTTTGGACTATTACGCGTTTGGACTATTACGCTCTGAAGTAAAAAGAGTTGTGTCTTGACTAATAGTTATAGTTTTTGGTCCAGTGATAAATACTCGATTTAACTCAACCTTACAAAATTGACTTTATCTCAACTTTCTCATTCTTACTCAATATGAGATTTAGACTCATACTTGAATTTCTAACGATAATTAAGTTAATTTTATGTCTAACTCAACCTTACAAAATTGACTTTATCTTCTCAACCTTACAAAATTGACTTTATCTTCTGTCGAAGAACTTCCATCACTTATAAATAGCAGAAATCTTAACATGACACTTAACACTATGGCAGGTTCCACCACCTTCTTCATTCACCAGCAGACCTTCAACCTAACAACTCCTCCATGCAACTTTGTTCACAATTCCTTCACCAAACAACGCCACAAAATCTATGCATTTACACTTCCAACACTCTTGTGCTTCCTTCAACTTCAAACTTCTCCCTTCCAAGTGTACCCTTTCACCACAAAAGCTTGTGTGTGTGGCATATTAGGGTACTCTTTGGCCTTCAGGGCATGTCTGTTTTTGCCCTCGTATGCTTCTCAGTTAAACATTGCCATGGCAGCATTTCGCTCCTTTTCCTTGGCTTCTCTGGTGTCATTGCTTTTTTCTGATTCGTGGTGGCTCGTCAAGTGCATCTTTTATGTCTTACTTGTGGTGGTTGAGTTGCATGAAATGGTAATGGTCTCGGTGTTCTTGCATGAGAATAACTGTTTGAAGAGATTAACGCTGTTATGGAGATTAAGATCATGGAACATGAACTCTCTGCAACAACAGGGTTTGCAACTTACGTACATGGATTTGGTGTAACTTGCGACGTGGAAGAATAAATGTGTCTTCGTATAAATGTTGTTGTTGAATATGTTTTTTTTTTTTTTACTTAAACTATTTTTTAAAATAAAAGTACTTATTTGTCTTTACAATTTAAAGAACTTAAAATGTCTCCTCTTGTGTCTACTTTTACCTTATAATAATAAATAAAAATGAATTATTATTAAAATAAAAAATTTCATTAAATTTATAAAAAAAATATTTTCAAAAAATAATTATAATTATGACAAAGTAATAAGAAAAATTTAAAGAGTAAAATAATTCATAAAGTAGTTTATATAAATAACGGGGCAATGAAATGTGTAAAAAAATATGGTTATTTAACAATTACTAAAAGCAATCCTCGTCACTAATAGTTATGTTATAAAAATAAATATAAAATTATAATTTTGTTATAATTAGAATTTATTTATTTTAAATAATATTTTATTAAAAACGGTTAAATTTTAAAAATATAAAATTTGAAAAAAAGGTTATTTGGTTTTAGAAAAATAATCGTTTAAATGGTAGTAAACGGTTACTTATTAAGTGGTTAAATCGAAAAAAAAATTGTATACACCAAAAGGTTCGATCTTTTCCGAATAATAGTATATAAAGCAGGGATATAATATTATAAATCTATGATATCTTCCTCTTATATTTCGTTATTTCAATTTTAATTTTAATTATTATTTTAAAAATTAATTATTTTACAAATAGTTTACTTTTAACCATTATCTTAAAATTAATTTTTTGTCTTTAATATTTATTTTAAAAACTTTTTTTATATACAAATTTTATTTTTTTAATTTTACATTTAACAATTATTTTAAAAATTAATTATATGTTTTTTATTTATTTTAACTCAAATTTTTATAAAAATTAAAAAATACAATACATAAGTTTTTACTAATATAAATGGAAAGAAAATATATTTTAACAACTTATTTTAATGACAGACTACTTATTTGGATAAAAAAAAAACACTATTTTATTACTTTATTTTAATTAAAAAATAAAAAATTAATCTATTCTAATTTTATTCATAGGAAGTGTGTTAAATTTGTAAGAATTTATTTTATCAAAAACTCATTTTTCTAAATGAAAATATGTGTCTACCAAAATGTTCAATAAATGTGTATGCATGGTAAAAATTAAGGTGTATATTCACACATCACATTTTGTATCACAAATACACATCTATGATATATTTTGATTCTTTATCGTTTTTTAAATATTAAAATGAAGTTACTAAACTAATACTAAAAGACTATACAAATTAAAAAAAAAAAAAATTAATTGAATGAAATCAATTTTCAGATTTTATGTTAAAAATCATTTCAGTTCAAATCTAGCCAAGCTCTATTTTGTATTTAAGAATATTATTCAATCGTATATATTGTAAAGCCACGAATTCACTAACTTCTAATTAAAAAAATTCTGATAACATATAAAAAAAACTTGGAAAGTAAAATTTGTAAAATGATAACCGTTAAAGTATTTCTAATAAAAAAATTAAAAGGGGTTAATTAAAATACTTTTAATCAAAAACTAATTTTACCTACGGAATGTAAATCAGAGAGGGGAGTAAAAAAAAGTTACAAAGCTTTCAAGAGAAGCTTCTTGTCTGTTTCAAAAGGAAACCCTCACCGATCTCTTCGCTACACTTCACACTCTTTACACTTCCAGTGGTGAAGAGGACAAAGAAATTCAATTCTGGAAGTAGCAGTGAACTAGGGTTTCGACGCGGCCATGGAAGAGGAGAAGGTGGAAACCCCGTCGCCAGCGCCGAGAGGCAACAATGGCAGTGATCAATGTTCGGCGAGTGTAAGCCCTAGAGCGCGCATTGTCTCCGTTGCCTCCAACATTGCCTCGCAGCCTCTTCACAACTCTGATCCTCGCGTTTGGGGCGTTCTCACTGCCATCTCCAACTATGCCCGCAAAAGGCACCAGGTTTCCCCATTTCTTCCTGTTTTTCTCTTTCTTTCTTCTTCCAAAAGTTTATTATGTACAAGCTTCCATTGTTGTGTTGTTTTCTATCTCTTTAACTCAAGTTTCTTGAGTATGAATGCTTAGTTTTTTTCATGATTATATGTTGTTAGTTTAAATTATTTACTCAATTTTCTGATAACTAATATTTCGGGGGAAAGTGATTGGTCAGCTTCTTCTATCCCAATCATGTTTTTTTTTTTGTCCATGTACAAGTCTTCAACACAACGTCTTGTTGAAGAGATTGAAACCCAATAGACGAGAGTTTTTGTACTTGTGGGAATTAGCGGCCGATATTTTGTCAGTAGTCTTTGTTTTATTTAAAGGTAAATATTTGTTTATATTTGAACTATGAAGGACGGATGGAATAATCTTGTGTTGTGTAACACGGAGTAGTAGTTTTGTCGTATTTTAGGAAGACAACGGTGAAATAATTTTAAAGGCTTCTTAAGGTTTTTGTATTATTATTGCTTGTGAGAAAGATGCACGTGATAGAGTTGCTTTGGGATGCCATTGCCTTTGCTAGAAAGAAAGGGAATGGGAAAACCCTTCTTAAGTGAAAAAGAATGAATTGTAGGTTAACTTTGGGTTATAATATGCCATTTACCCCTTTTTATTTAATGATTTATGATTTTAGAATGTAAAATGGTTGCACTAGTTGAATTTTTGTTATTATATTGATGGTGAGGTTAATATGTGTATGTTGTTGACTTTTTTTTTTTTTTTTTTTTTTTTTTTTTTTTTTTTGTAACAGTAGTGTTGGGGAATTGACCCTATTGTTCATTATTTTTGGTAAATGTAGTCTACCTTGAGTCCTTTAAGGTGTTGGTTGTGTCGACTGCAAACAAAAACCATACGAAGGGACTGGTTAAAAACATGAAACAAAGGTTATCATAAGGAATTTTTTGTTACTTTGTTTAGACTGTGAGCTGTTTGTTGATGTCCTTTGTATTGTCAATTTTAGTGGAAATTCTGTTCCTCCTGTATGAGGGTGAGCCTTGGCACAATGGTTAGGTTGCTGCCTTGTGACTTAAAGGTCATGGGTGGACAACTCATCAAATAATTTCTCTGCTAGTCTGAGTTAGGCTGTGTATATATTTCCTCCCCAGGCGGCCAGACCCCACTAGATGAGGATTGCGTTTGTTGCTCCTTTACAATAGTCAACTAAAAATATACTACTGGTCATCCAAACTACTTGTTAAGGGAAATGTCAGGCAATTAGGTACAATTCAATTAGTGGCATTTCAATTTCAGCATTTGGCCCAGACCCACAAACATCCGTGCTTTCAAATTTACAAACTTTCTAATCAAATTGTGCATGGTAGTTTTTTCCTACTTGTTTTCGCTGTGACCAATGTTACTGAGTGATAATCTCTTTTATTTTCAATTTTTTGGTTTAAGTGTTCATTGCTCTTTTACAAATTTTTCATAAACGGTTGCAACAGGGAATTAACATTATATTAAGTGCTGATGAACACTGCTTTGGGCGATTGGTAGAGGATGTGCGTTTCCAGATTGATTCCAATTCTGTTAGTGCAAATCATTGCCGAATATACAGGATGAAGGTTACTAATGAAAATATGGAGAATGCCACATCGGTACTCTTGAAAGATACAAGGTGTTGATATCTTTTTGGAACTTGAGGTCTACCCATCATTTAATAGGAATTTAAAGAGTTTTTCCCCGTTTTTTCTTCATATTCTGATTTTTGTAAAATTTTATTCAGCACAAATGGAACTTACCTAAACTGGGAGAAATTGAAAAAGAATGGTGCTGCGGTGAAAGTCTGCCATGGTGATGTTATATCATTTGCCGCTCCTCCGCAGCATGGTATTGTAATTTTTATTTTCCTACAATAGCGTAATATTTCAGTTTTTTATTTCTATTCCTCCTGTCTCACTGTAGTTGTAGAACTGGTTTTTTTTACCGGTTAATGCTGAGGCTCTGTTCTCTATATTCCATTACTTTTTTTTTTCTTTCATTTCCTTTAATTGTGAAAAGTGTATACAAATTTTACAGAATATTTGAGAAAATGTATGTTTTAGTGCTACTTGGTTGCAAATTGTCATAGGAAAAGTTAATATAATTTTATGATTTCATTTGTATTTGTGAAAATAAATAAAATAAAACATTGTCCCATATAAAGATTTTTATTTAGTGTACGACAAGTTCTGTTATTTCTGCTTTTGCTTATGAATCTTTACTTTAAAGTTGAACAACTACTGTAATTATTTGTTATAAATTTGACATATGGCTGCTTTTGAGAGTATATTATTGCCTTCTATATTTTGTTTTATTTCAAATTATCATAACTTGGTCTTATCATGCAGATCTGGCATTTGCTTTTGTATATCGAGATGTGCTTGTGTCTAGCCCCATGCCAGATAATGCAGTTGTTAAACGAAAAGCAGGTAGTGTAATAACGAGCTGCAATTCTACTCTGATTTTTGTGTAAGTTGAATCAAGCTTGTAAATTTATGTTGATTTGAAGTTTTATGTGTGTGCTGACATTCATAATTTCCTTTACACATGATTGACTCTTTGCAAATTACCTCATTTTATTGATGATTAAGATATATAGTATATTGATCTTATGTTTAATTTTATTTCATTCTCTAATACATTTTTATTTTTCTCTTTCTTCAATTCTCTTTTGTTTAACGTGTAGAGGATTTTATTTCTGAAAACAAGAGATTGAAAGGTTTAGGCATCGGTGCTCCAGAGGGTCCGATATCTCTAGATGATTTTCGAAGCCTTCAAAGATCAAACACGGTGTGTTAATTTAGAAGGATTGTATTTTAGTTTTGTAAACTTTTTTTCTTTCTCTAATTGTACCCAATCTTCTTGCAGGAATTGAGAAAGCAATTGGAGAATCAGGTGGTTACAATTGATACTTTGCGTAGTGACAACCGTGCTGCTGTTGAACGTCATGAAAGCGTACGTAATCATTGTTGAACTTGCTGGGACAACACCTAGATTAAGCTGAGGTTCCCCTAAAAATACTTTAAACTTAATCCTTAATTTTAAAAATGATGTAAAAAGGGCAGAATATGTTATATACTTATGATAATTAGAGCCACTGATAATTATCCTTGTATTCATGATCTTGTGTCCGTCAAGCACAAAGAGTTCATCTCACTTCTCTTATTTTCTCTCTTAGCATTCTATTTGAGTCTACATTTCCATTGTTGTGCATGCTCAGCTTCTATCTACATTTTTATGGACTCCTTGCTTTCTAACCATAGATATCAATCCCTAATACAGGCACTCAGTGTCTGACCCTGAAATCGCTGTAGCATATAGTGGGATGTCTGCTTGTCTAACCAATTAGAATAAGAAAATTAAAGGGTAAAACGCAGAAGGGAGCATAATAAGGCAGATGAAAAATCTGTTTCAGAGAGATCAAAAGCAGAACACTGGAATGAACAGAGCAAAGGCAGCAAAGTAATGGTTGGCCAGAAACAATGATAGGATGGCCAAAAAAATGGTGGTAGAGGTCTTAAGAATGATCAGAAACTGTGCAGAAATGGGGTTACAACGATTGCAGATGGTAAAGGTTGGCACAAATAGCCAGAAAATGTGGGGAAATGCTAATGGAATTAGTTGAAAAGGTGAACAATGGATGATGCTATTCCGTAACAGTGTCCATGCAATTGGCAGAGCAAGTACGGTTTCAAATCTGATCCAAACGATGGGACAAATTCCCAAATTTCAGATAGGTTTTTTGCGACACACTCAAATGACGCAGGCTCCAATTGTATTATGTCTACTGTTGCCATTGCAACAACTCGCCTTAAACTGGAATGTTCAATAACTTTTTGTAGCATGTTTTGTTTTCTCCTAAATGTGATTCTACGTCATTGTTTGATGACATAGACAATCAGGGTTCTACTAGGGATGGCAACTGGGAGGATGTGGGTCTGACTATATCTGTCCTCATTCTTGTAGTAAAAATTCATACTGGTCTCCATAGGGTATGAAATTTGTATCACATTTGCAAAATGGTTAAGTAACTTAGAAATTCCAAGATCCAATAATGATTTCTGAATGGGAATAAAGTAGTAGTAAGATCCAAAATTTGTATCACATTTTGGAGGAATCAGGATTTATAAAGGCTAAACTCGTTGACACTCTTATGGATCCTGGTGCTAAACTTTTACCATGTTAAGAGGAGCCATTTTCTATTCCAAAGAGATAAAAACAAATTTGTTGGAAAACTAAATTATTTGACTATCACTTGTCTAGATATTTCTTTTGCAGTTAGTATTGTAGGTCATTTTCTTAATTCATTTAGAGTCCATTAGGGGGCAATAATTTGAAATCATTGAGAGGTCCCCGTCCACTGTTAGTTATATATGTAGCAAGCTTGACGCTTGATTTGTATGCTCCTTTGTTGAGGGGGAGTGTTAGAAATAATGTACTCATACTAACAATATAAATAGAACTGATTGCTTGTTACTTAATTAATTGCGTATTTTTGTAACTATCATTTGTATTTATGATTTCTCGAAAAAAGTGTTCTGTTGCATGATTCAAACCCAGAATTCATCACGAGTCCTCATTTTCTCTCTTTCTCACAATTTTATTTTAAAGATCCCCCTTACCCTCCCCAACTTATCCATGATACCCTAGCTATGCCACTGAATTTTTTACTTCTTGATTTTACCTTGTCTAAAGAAATTCAGATATGATGTACATCAACTATCTCTGCATTTTGTCGATTATAAAATAAATCTTTGATCTACATATCACCTTAATTATTCACGTAATCTGTAATTGACAATGTCTTATCTACTTTATGATTCATATTATGTAGGAATTAAAATCGGTCAAAGAATCAGTTGCAAAATGTTACCTTGACCAATTAAAAGAATTACAGCAAACAGTGGATCTCAAACAGAAGGAATTGGGGGATCTCAGCAAAGCATCTGCTGAACAAAGACATGCCCTGGAAGACCTTAATGAAAGGCTTAGTGCTTCTACACAGTCGTGTGCTGAAGCAAATTCAATAATATGTAGGTATGAATTAGTTGATTCTTCTGTACTTCTGTACTTTATAATATCATTTTGTTTCAATGTTTCTTTTAATTATTGTAGACTTTAAGTGGTTCATGTTGATTTAGTTTCAGCTGTTCCTTGGTTGATTGGTGTTTTATGTTACATAGTGAATTGACAATACAGATATGGTTTCCCTTAGTTATTCCTGTCATAGTAATCTATTAAGCCTACAATGAAGTGGTGCTGAATCTAAATTCTAAAAGTTGTATTATTTATGCTGACAGTATAGTAATTCTCTCTTTGTTCTTGTGTAGTCAAAAGGTAAACATAGCTGAACTGAAAGAACAATTAGATGATGAGCGGACTCAACGCAAAGAAGAGCGAGAAAAGGCTGCAGCTGATCTAAAAGCTGCTGTTCATAAAGCCCAGTCTGAGGCCGAAGATGAATTAAAACGACTCTCTGATGCTGCCTTAAGAAGAGAAAGAGAGCTACAGGAAGCAATAAATAAGCTTCAGGTTTGAAATCCTTGATGCTAAATTAGTAAGAAACTGCTCCCTTTCTACTATTAGGAGCTCACATTCTTTCTCAATATATCTTGTAGGAGTCAGAGAGAGAAATGTCTTCGCTGGCTGAAACATTGAGGTCCAAGCTGGTATTGTTTCAATTTTGGTCTTGTTAGTTTAAGAACGTTTTTTCACTTACACTTTGTATATAAATTTCCTCTTTATATTCCTTTTCTTTTGCAGGAGGATACCAGGCAAAAGTTGGTTGTATCTGATAATAAAGTTCGCCAATTGGAAACCCAAGTACATGAAGAGAAACTAGCCACTGAAAATGAAGTGAAGGTAATCCGATAATTTTACATAGATCATTGTGTTACTTTATCATATTTTGCTTGATATCAAGCTGAAAAATAAATTTTATTTCATGGAGCAGAAAGTAGAACTTGAACAACAGGAAACAAGAAGATTAAGGAAAGAGCTTGAGAGCGAAAAGGTAGATATATGTGAATACAAATTTGACTTTATCTGACTATTACTAATGCTGCTCTCCATCCAAAGGAAGAAAGATTTATAGTTTATATGCTTCTTTGCTTTCTGATTGGGTTTTTTGTGTGTTCTACATCTTGTTTTCTTACCTTAAGCTCTTTTTTTTTTTCTTGTGGGTCAAGTTTCCTTATTTGAAGCCGAGGTTTTTGTTGATGTTGTTAGCAGGCAGCTCGAGAAGAGGCTTGGGCTAAAGTTTCTGTTCTTGAGCTGGAGATAAATGCTGCAATGAGAGATCTTGATTTTGAAAGGCGGAGGTTAAAAGGTGCTAGGGAAAGACTAATGCTTCGGTAAGACTAGATTTGATGTTGATTATAATCATTGAACATTTGTGATTTGAAAAGTTGGGGATTTGATGTTGATTTATAGTCACTGGACATTTGTGATTTGAAAAGTTGGTAAAATCCCCAACATAGACTACAGTTACTGGCATTTGTGTTATAATAATTATCCTTTATGCAGATTCAATTTGATAGGAACTTTCTAATGAGATCTTCAGAAGGATCATGAAATATTACTCTGATGGATCTTAACTAACTTTTAAACTGATCTAAAAGTAAAATGAGACAAAATGGATGTAGAAACATGTTCAGCAAGAGTAGGAGTATCAAAAAGTTTAGGGAGCCTTGTGTAGAAGATATTCTTGGAGTATTTGTTGCTTATAAACCTTTTTCTATTGGCATCTCAATAGAGAATGTCTGTACAAGAATGTTTGTGACTAAGTTGATGGCTTTGATTGCAAAAGAAGGAGTTTTGTGGTTAATTGTGTTACTTTGATTTGGATATATACTACTCAGCAACGTTATTTATGTGGAGAATGTGGATATTGGTGTCCATAAGTACGTATTGTCATTCATCAATCAAAGTATATGAATAGTATATGAAGTCTATGTTGACAGTTATGCTTTGGTAATGCATCATGTACACCTCTTGCATTCTTCATAATGATTGTAGATTTTTAGATTTTGCAGCTGAAGCTCTGTGATGTCTTGCAGGGAAACACAGCTTCGAGCATTTTATTCCACTACTGAAGAGATACAAATTCTGTTTGCTAAGCAACAGGAACAATTGAAATCTATGCAGAGAACTCTAGAAGATGAAGAAAATTATGACAATACTTCTGTAGAAATGGATGGAGTCATTGGTGGAATCTTGGGCAGAGAAAAAGAAGATGATGGATACCATAGTCACAATGATGCCAAGGCAGGGTCATCTACTCCTGCACAAAAGGTCAACATAGATCAGGTTGAAACATCAAGCAATGAGGCAAGTGTCACTGAGAAGCATGACTGTGATATAAGAAGTGAAGAATGTCAAAATACACAAGAGGCAGAATTCACCAGCGCTGACTATGGTTATAAAATTGATGGTATTGGCACAGGCAATGTATTGGAGAAAGATGCTGCTGTAGGCACTGAAAAAGTTCTTGAAACTGAAAGTCCTATAAACCAGGGTGAACAAAATATTGATTTGAACAAGTGTTTAGGTGGGGACACAATGCAAATTGATGATGATGATAACAATGTGCAAGAAACTGAGGAGCTTGCCCCTATACCTTCTCGTGAAGGTTTGCATCACCATCAATCAAATAATCCTTTAGACACTCAGAAGACCATTGAGGATACAGAAGTTGAAGGCACAATCACAACAGCAGACCTTTTAACTTCTGAAGTCGCTGGTAGTTGGGCTTGCAGTACAGTCCCTTCCATGCATGAAGAAAATGAATCTCTAAGAAGCAGAGATACTAATGAAGGTTCAGGAGCATTGCATGATTCAAATGTCGTGGTGGCTGAGAGTCAGAATACACTTTCTGATGCTGCAGTTGCCAGACAAAATGCACGACGAGAACTAAGTGAGATGATTGGCATTGTTGCTCCTGATTTGAGGGAGCAATTTGGAGGTTCTGCATACGATTGTGACCAAGAGAGGAAGGACGGAGGCTGTTCATCTGACTCGGATACTGAGAGTTGTAGCAACACTAGCATGGATAACGTAGCGGATGCAAAGGGTGGATCGATATCTGATGATGAAACTCAGGTTAGTTACCATGATGAGGAGGATCAAAAGCAGGGTGATACCATGGATGAAGATGATGAAGCCACCCAAGAAGATTGATTTTCCTGCATTGTTGGAGATCGTACATAGTTATTCTGGTATGTAAGTTGTATAGATACCCAAGGAATCTCCTGTATTTTTGCAATTTCCCTAGCTCCCCACCTTTGTAATTATATTAAGGCGTTTTTTTGCATTTAATTAATGAAAAATTATTAAATGCGATTTTGCTTCGCTAAATGGAAATACTGTGATAAAAAAGTATGAAGTTGCTAGTTAATACATGCAAACGAACAACGAACAAATTTTATGATAAAGTTTAATATAATGGTCATATCCCACTTTTTAATTCTATAAACATACCATCTGACGAATTTGCTAGTTATAATATGTATATAGTATTAAAAAGTGGAATATGACCATTATATTAAACTTTATCATAAAATTTATTCGTTGTCTGGTATTAGGAATGAAATGGAAGTGCTGGAATGGATTCGTTATGATGTTTGGTATGTAGGAAGATAAAAGAATAGAAAATGAAGATGTCTAGAGCAAAATGGGAAAATGAATTGGACAAATAAAAATATTCCCTTCTATTATGGATGTTTCAGCTTGCTTAATTCTTGGGTTTAGGAAGGGAGAAAAATACTAGAACGGAAATCTTGAAAGGGGCAAAAGACCATTCGAACGCATTTTCCCACTATTAATATAAGACTTCTTTGGTTTAGAATGAATGGAGGAGCATGAGACTTTAAGTATTTAAATAAACTGTCCAATTTCTTGGTCATATTCAGATAATTTAGCAAATATTGGTGTTCTAAGCTGTTTTAGACTTTCAGAAGATCACAGTCCGTTATCTGATAACACTTTAGAAACGTGTTAATGTCAAATCAAAGGACAGGTCTAAGATATATGCCAGAATATCTGTGCTCGAATATATCCTTTCAGTTTTATCTTATAAAAAAAATATATGTAAATAACGTTAGTAATGTGCATATAATAATTTATTTGGAATCTAACATTAAACATTCTCAAAAGGAATAGTGATATTAAACAACCGTTCTTGAGAAAAAAGAAAATATTTAACAAATTCTCAACAACTATAAACATAGTTATTAAGTAATAAGGTTTGATGATGCACGTTAAGATTGTCTACAATAGTTGGAAAAGAAGAGATGGTATAATAAGTTAATAGACATGTAAAAACAAGATAGTAAGGTGATGGCAGATACTGTGGTGCATGAGAGAGTCCAGTCTCTGTAAGAATCTGTGGGAAAATGAATTGAATTCATAGAGCTATAATTGTTGACGTTTAAAAATGTGACGATGATGATGATGGTAATAGAAGACGAAGGAAGCTGAGTGATGTTGATGATGATGAGGATGTGTACCAATTTTGAAGGCAATCAATGCCACTGGATAATTGAGTGGCAGAGAGTAAGATCATAGATTTCTTATTTGAATGCAATGCAAATTGTGATGGTGAGGTGGACCACACACACATATATATTTATATTATATATATAAATAGAGAGAGAGAGAGAGTTCTGATGGTGAGAGATGAATGTGCAAACAGTAAATGCATAAATAGTGCATGTGAAACTACACCTGCTACTCACTTCAACTTGTGATTTATTCCATTATGATATTCTGTTTGTTACCTTTATTTTATTGCTTTTTATGAATTTTCCCCATGCAATATTACTTCACCAAACCCAAAAATAATTTAATTTGATACTTTTTTATGGGTTAGTTTAGGTTAATTAAAATTTCTAACTACTGTTTTCTTAATTCCCCTGAAAAACAACGGTAATAAGATCATGCATACATATATAAGTAGTTGAAATTACACCATAAAAATAAGGAGACATTATTAAACTCATAGGAATCATATTAGATGATGTAATGTCAAGATTGAAAATAATGAATTCAACCAAAGACATGATAATAAAGAGATGTAACACACAACACATAATATATATTAACCAAATTAAACTCGAGTTTCAGCAATTATATATGTATTATTTTCTAAACCACTTTTTTCTAAAAAATCTAATAAGATTATAAGATTATTATTTTCTTACAATATGGTCATGTGGTTTTATTTAAGTGAGAATGATATGTAAAGAAGTATTTTTGGGGAGAAATAAGTGGATAGGTGGGGATTGCAAACAATTATTTAACAAAAGTTGCCACTTTTTTTTGTTTTTTTTTTCTAGATTTATAATATTTAATGTAAGCAAATGACTTGAAAAAAAAATGTTGTGTTAGCTGAAAAACAAAATAAATAAGAAAAAGGTTTATTCCCTTCCTTCAAAATAA
>Ga0214545_1000037_pt1 | contig 119218 bp, 49 predicted proteins | sample CNSS4metaG_FD_160064 | JGI IMG/M metagenome (GOLD analysis project Ga0214545, IMG submission 160064) | Root nodule microbial communities from cowpea collected in UCLA plant growth center, Los Angeles, California, USA - CNSS4 | ecosystem: Host-associated > Plants > Roots > Nodule | place: USA... | reverse complement strand
AAATATCGTTGATATATATATATATATATATATATATATATATATATATATATATATATATATATAAAGGTAAATCATCATTTTCCAACTTGAGTGTTCTTACTTTTTTCAAATTAACAGTTCCTTATATTATTTTACTGTAATTTGGACATTTTTAGGTTTAACTTGGATTTTATTTTTTTTGGATTATGGTAATTAAAAATACCATTACGTCACCCTATACATCATTTGCCGTAAATATAAATAAATTTATAAACTAAAAAATTTATTTATGTAGTAAATTTTGTACATAATTTTTTTATACAAAAGAAAAATAGTTTTTTGTTTACTGATTTTGGTTTAGTTGGTGATGATGTTGGAGCTTTTAGTTTAATATAGTTGTTGTAACATCCCATTTAATAGTTTTCACACTACTAAATCAAACATTATATTATGATCGAGCAAAACAGGTAGTAAGATATAATTGACATATAATTTATATGTATGAATATAAAGTTAGTACAGTCATCCAAAAGCCACATGAAAACACTCATGGTAAGAGTAGGTACAAGAAAATGCTAAATTGCACAACTCTAAAACTTTACAGCATCAAACCTAAAAACTACAACGGAAACGCGAAAATTCTCAGTAAAGTGTCAACTTCTGCTCAGAAGGGGGTATCTTCATCTGGTTTCTGCTCTGCTCACACCAACCATAGGTGATAATTGCAAAGGATAATATATAAGAGCAAGCAAACACAAACAAGAAGGGTAAGCTAACGGAAACGAGAGACACCAATAAACTTCACAATTAGAAATATCATTCATAACACATAATTCAATTATAAATTTCTAGACTCGATATCTGGATTGTGTAAGCGAGATTGGAGCTCTTGGTGGCTTGCGCCTGTAACGGTTCCCAGACTCTGTAGAGTCTGGACACATGGAGTATTCACCCGACCGTTCCTAGGGTAAGTCCCTTTCGCGTCTAGGACTGGATCAAGTCCAATGACTAGGACCTCCTGTTACTCCTCACGACATAATCCATTATACTCTATTTGAGCATGAATGATTATTGGAGTTTCAGGATACCAACCAATATGGATTCCTCACGTCCTTACACACACTATAAATTCACTTGAATTTCCCTTGAAATTCTATTTCAACCACAACTCCTCATAATTTATATTCATCCAATTTCGTCATGCAATACATCGATAATGACATTTCAACCATACAAGGTCTGATTTACACAAAGCTACATTAAAACATGCATTCTCACTAATGAAAACAGAAACTAAAGCACCCCTACTGTAGTGGCTCTCGCTCAAGCTAGAAAATCTAGCCCAGGCGAGAGGCCATCTCGCTCAGGCGAGCCAGTCTCGCCTAGACAAGACCCTAACAGTGGCAAAATAAGAAACTTGGGCGAACTCTCGCTCAGGCTAGACTGATTCGCTTAGACAAGATCGTCTCTTGCTCAAGCGACCCCAGCTCGCCTAGGCGAGACTTCGCACAGGAACAGAGGTGTGTTTCCTGGTGTTTTCGCTCAAGCGAGAGTCACTCGCCTAGGCGAAAATACCAGGTCACGAACTTGTTCCCACATGCAGTAGCCCAGTTTTCCTCATACACAATTCAATCACTCACCACAAAATGCAATTCAAACATCAATTCAACAATTAAACATACAATTCAGACCCATCAACGAATTTTCTATGCAATTTGAGTAAAAGGGGTTAGCTTCCCTTACCTTCTCAATAATCACAACCAAATTCAGCTCTCAACTGGAAGATGGTTTGATTTCAGCACTTAAGGAGCTGGAAGGGAAATTTCTAGACGTGAGTATGATTCCTAATTCAACCCAAAAGATTGAAGGACCCAAAATTCAGAAAATTTGAAGGTAAACTGAGAAATTGGAATCAACTTACGCGTAGGGATGGATTGAAAAGCTTGGGGAGGAGATTCTGTGCTAGCCTTAGGTTGGATTGCTGTTACAGAAGGAAGAAAGCAGAATTCAGAAACTGAATTGGAACCCAAACCCCTTTGTTTGTTAGAGAGAAGGAGGAGAAAATGGTGAGGAAGAGAGGTGCAAGATGAGTCGAGTGTTGCTTCTTTGTGAGTGCTAGCAAAGGAAGTACATAGAAAAGAAAAACAAAAGGGGTTCTCACGGTTGCATTTGCTGTTTAAATTTTTTAGTGTTTTGTTGTATTGTTGTTTGTGTTTGTTACTTTTGTTTTTTTAGTGTTGTTGCTTCAGTTTATATTTTTCACTGTTTTGCTATATTACAGTCTTTTTTTTTTGGATTGTTTTTTTAATGTAATTTTGTGATTCATTACTTATGTTTCTAGGTAATAAACACTTAACTTCTTACTGTCTAACATACTCTCATAAATTATAAGTGTAGCTTAAAATAATAACCAACACTAAAAAAACTTTTGCATCAGAGGTTAATGGTGTAAAATTTCTAAACTAAATATTTGTAGATAATTTCAAATATAAATATATTCTTTTAGTGAAAATAAAAAAGTTAAAAAACATATCACGTAGAAAACGTACACGTTTTTTTAAGATTTTGAATATCAATCATGGAGTTAATTCAGATTTCATAAATGAACTTTTTATGTAATTTATGTTTTCTGAAAATATCTATCAGTAGTATTAGAACTAGTAATTTATCTAGTAATAAACTCATACTGGTATAAAAGATGGATTATGATTCATTAACAAACTTTTTTTAATAAAATTTATTTTCTAACACATATCAAACATTTTTTTTTATATCAAATATTTATTTCATTTATTAAAATATTGTCACGTATACTTTATCAAAAATTTGTTAATAAAACTTTATCAAAATATAATTTTTCATAAAAGATATGGTATGTAACTTCTATATATTCAACTTTATTATATATTTATGGTATTCAGGTGATTTTATATTAAAAATCGTTATCTAATTAAAATGTATTTTGGGAGGAATTCGAACTTATTTCAAACTATTCTCTTTTTTGTCTAACACGATGATATAACTTTCCAACATGACAAAAATGTCTTCAACTGGTCTTTATAAATTCTGTTAAGACAACAACCGTTTTACCAAAATAATAATTCATAAAAGATATTTACTTGTTATAGTGATATTGTTTATTTATAAAAACCTGAAATTTTGAATTATGAACTGCGACATCCTTTCCTAAATGTGAAATAATCTGATTTTTAATTTAACTATTATTTAAAAGATATATATTATTAAATTAAAACTTGAATTTTTGTAAAAATAAGAGATATAATCTTAAACATGTATATATATATATATTGTACAATTTTAACGTCATACTCTACAACATAGATCTTCATAATGTTTGGAGAATGAGAAGAAATTTTATTTGTTTATTATTCATTTTTAACTAATAGTGTTATTACCATTAGTCTTCATATAGAAAAAGACTATACAATTTATCATTTTAAAATTATTGGATCGTGTGTAAACGCAAACGTAAGAGTCGAGAAGTTTATATCGTTTGAGGTATTGAATTTTTAACAATATTTGGTTGTCAATGTTATTGAAAATACAACTGTAATAATTCCTGAGAAAGATTTTAGAACATTTGATACCTTCATTTATTTTAAGTGAGATTTTTTAATTTTATTTTTCAATAAAATGATGATAAATATCATGTAAATTATAACATTACAAAATTATATATATATATATATACTAGCGTAACACAGGCGCTATCACGCCTGTGTATGCATTAATATTTATTAAAATAAAGTTAAATATATCATAACAGATAAAAGAATAAATATTGATAAATAAAGAATAAGAGAATAAGCAGAGACATATGATTTTATAAAAAGTTTGTAAAAGTAACGGTCAATTTTTAAAAATTTAATAAATTATTATATTTAAAGGGTAAAATCGGTATTTTGAAAAGTGGACACAAAAGGAGAATCTCCTTTATATATTGTTATAGATATAATATAATATTTTTTTTAAATGTAAAAAATCTACTTTATTATACTTTATAAGTATTTAAAATAATTTTGTGGGCTAGTCCAATAAATGAGTTTAATCAATTTATAAAAAAATAATTCAATATCATTTCATATTACATAATTTCACAGGTCACATTTTTCATTACAGTATTCAATTTTCATTTACAAAATAAATGACAAATAAAATAATAAATATTAAAATCAAAAGATGTAATTAAATTAAATAACAATATTTTTGTGTCTAGTTTTTTTAATAAAAATAATGATATTATGATTTTCATTTAACTTTTATTTTTTATTTTTTGATATAATTTAATTAATATAGATAAAAAATTAGAATCTCATTTAACTTTTATTTTTTATTTTTTGATATAATTTAATTAATATAGATAAAAAATTAGAATCATAATATAATTTTTTTTAAAATAACATGGTGCAGTACTCCGTCGTCGCTGAAGGAGGAGCTTACGCGTTAGGGTAGGGTAGATGTTGTTGACGAATTAAAATAATGGCTACTTTCTTAGTATTCTAAAATTCATAATTTTTATATAAAACATAAATATTAATTATTTTATGTTTGAAATGTAAGTGCTTTTTTTTATATATTTTACAATTATATCGTTCAAATTATTTTTATATTTTTCATTGACATTATTTTAGACCATTTTTATATCTTTTATTATTGAATTTCGTTGACATTAACATTATTTTCAACTGTTTGGTATTATTATAATAACGTTTGTTGTCATTAAATAATAGAAAGAAGTAACTATTTAAGTAGTTCATTAAAAAAATTTAAAAGTGGTTGTTATTAAAAAAAATATAAATCAACAAAATGAATATTCGGAATATTTCCCTCACTACATCACTTCACAACAACTATCCATATAATGACACATCACCAACATAGTTGAAGCCATGCCAATAATTGAAAGTCAATTTTGGCAACAGGAGATTTGGCCTCACCAATAATGCTGCAAATAGGACAGAATAATATTTCAAAATTCGCTATTATCCATACTTGCAGAGATTCTCAAATCCCATGTACTCATGATTCTCTATTTTGTGTATCATATTTGCAATACCAACTCCACCTAACATGCGAGCCAAAAACGATTCAAAATTCATCAGCACATGCACATTAACATTATAATTAGCAAGTTTTCACCAAAACCAAAAGAATTGCATGCGATTCTCACCTAATGAAACTGCACTGATAAATATTGTAGAAGCTAGAATGAAGATAATAAGAGATGCTCTTCCAAAAAGGATGATCATTTTTCTCACAATGTGCTGTCCAACTACAGCAGCAATGACAGCCACAAGAGTGAAGTATCCAGCTGTGGAACATTTACCAAAATTTTGTTATAAAATTTTATATAAAAAGTTTTTTTTTAATTTTTTTTAAGTTTGAATTGATTTATAATTATTTTGTGGATAACTATTCATCGAAATGAAAAAGATTTTATAAAAGAAATTGATAACAATTTTTTTAATAGCATTAAATTAATTAAATAAATGAATCGCATCACTTTATGCTATTTTTAAGAGTTAATTTTGAAGTTCTGGGGCACTAACCATAAGGAACTGGAAAACGTTTCAAGAGATAGTATTCTATAACTGACATAGATGAGGAGAAGGTCATGGCAAAGGTGGCTGTGGCACTTGACACCTGCACATAAGACGTTGAATCGTTTTAGTAACAGAAATAAACTTCTTTCATCTGCTTCTACGCTCACCAAATATCATTTCATATTTGCAATCATAGATACTCTAAATTTACATCTCTCACGCATTGCTTCATATATTTACATATCTCCAAACATATCCTTCGTAACAACTTCGCATTTTCAACATAAAATTCGATATTAACAGTGACGAATACTATTATCATAAATCTAACAAATAATAAATCTCATTAGAATTGATTTTGGACGATTCTAATACTAGATTCAAGTATGAGTTTAAGTCCCGCATTGAGTAAAAATGAATAAATTGAGGAACATGTAAGGATCAATATCCATAAACCCATTGTCTTATAAAATTTTGAGTTAAAAGTGGTGTGAATGCCTTATATGTAGGTTGGGCTCGTGCTTATTAGTGTAGTATCTTTCCGATATCCTTTCTCGAAACACCCGAACACTTTCTAAGATAAGATTTACATTTATAAAACTAACCTGAGGTGGGACTCCGAGCTCGAGAAAAAGTGGACCCATAACGAATCCTCCTCCTAGTCCCAACATGCCACCAACTACGCCAGCAAGTATGCCAAAGACACAATAGACAAATAGCTGTAAAACAGTGAAATCTTTCCCTTCTTCTCCGATGGAAGCTATTACTCTGCGTCCACTGAACAAGGCAGCTGCCTCATATGCAGTTACCCCAATCGAGACAGGAATCTGCAGAACATGGAAACCATGTTTCGAAAGGTTTAAAGATGTTGTAACAGACAGTTTTCTGACAGAAGAATTGTATAAGAGTAAAGCTATGGAGGAATGTCCCGAAAACAATTACCTGTAACAAGTTCAGTACCCAATACCATGTTGAACAAGTAGTCGTGTAGTTTTCCTGTCCATAATAGCACATTATTTTTTATCCCTAGTTAGAAAAGTTGCATGGTGTAAAAGGTACAAAGTGTTGTTTGTTAGTAGACATGAAAGAACAACCTTGGCAATCTGTAATGCAAGGAACGAAACCCAAACAAACATAAGAAGTCCAAACTCCTTCCAACATACGTTTTCAATAATAGTGACCTGCAGAATCCACATTATTAGATATAAAAGGAAAATCAGGAAGTTCATAAAAGAACACAGTGGAGAAGAGAATATAGTGACCTCATGTTCAATGGTGACACTCTTGATGTCCTTCACAGCGACACCATTTGGCCCACTTGGAAGAGGCTTGTATTCCACTTCAGCTGAAGCTACACCAAAATGAAAGTTGCAACATAAGAAAAAAATTGTTCCGGTAAAACTTAAATATGATTTGGTGTACGTTGATGAATATCTGAACTCACCGTTTGATTGTTGCCGCCTAGCAGCTTCCTAGATTGATACAAAATGTCAAACAGTTAGCCCTCAATTCCAGGTTATATACACCAAAACAGTGCTCTCTTCTTGTTAATTATATTGAAAGATACAAAGTCAGTAACAAAACAATACTTCTTTTTAGTGTCAGTGTCCAACTTATATCCAAAATTAAAATTCATTCATGACCAATATTTTAATATATTTTAATTTTTAAATTTAAAAAATAAATAAATATTATCCTTTTAGTTAAATGATATTAACTTTTTTTTAAGTGTTAAATTATATTCTAAGCTAACATTCAAGTGAATTTGAATTTTTTGTTGAGTTTTGTATTATTCTTTGTTGTGTTTTCAAAATATATTAATAACCATTAATTTTTAATTTTTAAAATATACTAAAAAATTTTTAAAGTATTAATATAGTGTATTTTTAGCGTTCAACACAAGATAACATCTAAAAATTCAACATAGAATTTGGAAATTTGGACTTGATCGGAATTGTTGCATCATTTAATATGTTCCAGTTTAAATAACAATATGAAATACCATTAACTCATAAAAAAATAATGTTATTAGATTAAAAGGATTATATCCATTCATTATTATTAACATTATTATAAAAATAAAGTGTATCAAAATTTAAGAGAAAAATAAATTTCAATTTCGCGTGCATCCAAGTTGAGAAAGCAAAAAACATATTTAACTGAATTATTTATGTTATATAGTTATGGGAAAGTGTGAGGTAAAAAATGGAAGTGAAAATATAAATGAAGTTAAGCAAGACCTTTTTCATTATGGTTTCCTTTTTCCAGGTTTCAACCCCCTTACAGAATGCTTTTGTTGAGGTGCCTGCAAGACAATAAAATGAGTTAAAAAATATAAAAGTGGCAAAGAAAAATGGCAGCTTCAATGATTGTTACCTAGAAAGAGAACAATAAGCAATATTGTGACTATCCAATCAGGAAATACAACATTGAAGGCTACTCCAATGCTGATACCCAGCATGAGCATTGGTTGAATGAGAAGAGCCAAATCATAGTCTATGATTGGCTTATTCATCGTAGGATGCCTCAGTTTAAGGTTGTAGTAAACCGTTGACACAGCTGCACCCATGATCATACCTGTAATAAACATTACGCACATGATGATCGTTAGAAATCTAAAGTGTAAGTTTTAAATTTTGTTAATATTTATTTTTTTCGGTGAAATTTTCTCAGTAAACCTAACGATGATTAAAGATAGTGAACTCTTAAAGTTGTAAGTCTTTTATTTCTCTTTTTATAGTGCGTTTGAATATAACTAAAGAAAATAGAGAATGATACGAACAACCAGAAAACTTTTTAGCTTGGCCGAAGAAAAAGAATGGGAAATAAAAGAGAGAAAAAATCAATGATTTTCAAAATTTAAATTTAAATATAACATTTTTTTTTCATTTTTTCTGTAATCTTAAATGTAATTTTAATCCTTGAAATATAGTCTTAATTTATCTGAGTCCTTATTTTTTAATCTTGGTAAAAGTTCCGCTGTTTAGTTTCAGTAGTTCTAGTAGTTCTTGTATTTTGTTTTAATTTTTGTAAAATTACTATTTTATTTGTTTTAAATTAGTCTGTTTGAAAAAAAAAGGGAATTACGTTTTACATTATATGAAAAAAAAATTAGCAGGAATTAAAATAAAACAATAAGAGAACTGAGACAAAAAATAAAGTTACAAAAGCCAAAAAATTAACAAATATTTTGTAAAATCCAAAGATAAAAAATATGGGACAAAAACATATCTATTTATTTTTTTTACTTCAATATTTTTTTCTTCCTCATTTTACATTGATCTACCAATAGTAGGATTATGTCGGCCGGGGGATATTAATTATGGCAGATTTTTATGATTTTAGAGTACTTTAGGGTTGACTTTGAATAGTTAAAAATGAAAAAAGTACCATGAAAAACACAACATATTTATTTATAAAAGGTATAAAAGAGTGTAATTAAATTGTTTATCTTAAGTAAACCGTAAAACTAAAAAAATTAAAGAACGCATAATCGTGATTAATCTTACATTTAGAAATAGCTGTGGCTGATTTAGGATCAAATCCAATGATTAGACTGAGCATAGGCACGAATATGCCTCCTCCACCAACACCACCCACACTTCCAAAAGCCGCACCACAAAACCCAACAAATGTACTCACAACAATTTGCCATCCAAATTCCAAATCCTGCAAACAAAAATGTTTTTTTTTACAACACTTCTGTCACTTTACAACTCACTTTCACAAATATTTTAATTATTAAAAAAATTAACTTTTATATTTGTTAAAAATATATATATAAAAGAATAAAATAATAAATATAAATTCCATGTAAAAATTTGTTCTGAAAATAATAGTAGCATCGTCATGTGAAAGTAACAACACCATAACTTTTCTCTTGCTTGCTATACCATTGTATCTATCTACTTTTCCATTTTCAGTTTATAGGAGAAGAAAACAAAACAGAGCTCCAATTTGTTTTTTCTTTAACTAACTAAGAAATCAACAGAACAAAAATAGAACAAAAAAAAAATCCTTCTATTTTCGCTTTCATTTAGATAATTTATTTTTCTCAAATAACCCACATATACTATCCTGAAAACATTATTTTTCTTAGATTGTTCATAATTAAAGTAAAAAAAAAAAACTATTTAAATAATCCTAAAATATATAAGAAATCATGTTAAACAGTACCTGAATATTATTGAAATACATTACTTTTAAACTAAAATGATAAATATTTCAATAGTTTAAAAATTATTTAAGAACAAATGATGAAATTAGTGGGTCATTAAAAAAACTTACTCTTACTTAACAGCATATTTGGAATAACTTAAAAGTTATTTTCAGACATTTTGTTGAAAAACAACCGAAAAATTTCAGAAAATTTGTTAATTTTCAACTATGTTTATCTTTTCTGAAATTTCCATTTTCTGCCCATACAACTCTGCTGTACAAAAACTTTTTTTCATTATTTAAACATAGGTAATCATCCTCACATTCATTTCCTCAATAAATTTATTCAAACAACAACGAATTTATATTAAGATTCATTGCATGTTAAGTCACTAAAATAATGGAAAATAATTTTTTAAATTTGGATAATTTTTTCTCTAATTTAAAATATTTGAAGTGTTATTTTTTAAGTGATTTTTTTTTATATTTTAAAATTACTTAATAAAATATTATGCCACCTCTTACATATAAGAAGTTATCAAAATTTAATTTTTAAAATATTATTATCCGAAAATAATGTAATTTTTAAGTTAGCTTTCTGTCTTCACATGGTTATGTTTCTGATCCAATCATCGAATCGGAACATTTGTGAAGTGAATCATCAAAATGACAAGCAAAAGCAAATCAGACAGGTCAAATGAAGTTATCGCTTTCCCAATCCAAAAATAAAACAAAACCAAATCCCATGAATTTTCTGTGTCTTTGTCTTCAAGAAGAACGAAACCAAGAATTCAAAAGAGATGAAGAGCTTACCGGCCACACGTGATGATACCCTGTATCCTCAGATTGCCACAAGAAATTAACAACTCTCGTGAGAAAATTCTGTGCAGGATCTTCGGTAACATTAAACCGTGCCACCTCCATTCTCGTAATGCTTCTTTCTGCAGAAGCCATCGCGAAAACGCACGCAGAACAAAACAACAACACAATCCATGTGGATCCCATACGCTTCTTTCCTTCAGAGAAATTGAATTTGGAATTTGTTCTGTAATCAACAGAGTCTCTGTTTGACCGGAAGAAAGACTCGATCGGACGAAGAAAAGAAGATGCGAAGAAAAAACTTGGCTGAATTGGATGAAGCTATTTTCTAGGAACTAATTTTGAGAAACACCGATTTTATAAATTTTTGTTCCTCGGAAAACGAATCAGCAACCTCCCAAGAACTTTCACTTTTTGCGTGACAAAAAATACCGTGAAAAAAAAAATGTAGAAAACAAGAAAAAGATTAAATTAATAAAGAAAATGAACAAAGGATGTTCACAGCAATTTTCTAGCAGTGAGTGGATTTATCAGCAGCGAAGTTTGCGCTGTCTCTTTCTCTCTCTGTCTCTTTCTCTTTCTCTACTGATTCGTATTCTGTGCCATGCTACCTTAGCTTCAATTTATAAAGATCCAAAATAATTGAGACTCTGATATTTACATGTTTATAATGTTTATTTGTAATTTCAGCCAATTTTTTATCTAAAAGTGTTTACAAAAAAGCTGGTCTAAATAAGTCAATAATTACACCTTCCATATTCACACACTGCATGAACAACCTATATATATTTTATAGAAAAAAAAATTCACCACGTGTAAGATTTATTCGACCCCCATAAAAACACACAAATAAAGTAAAGTAGGTGCATAAATAGTTACGATGTACCGATACTTTAATTTGGGTTACATATTGGTATCTAATAATTTAGAATACTTTATCGATACTAATAAGTGAAGTATCTCATTTACAAAATCGTAGTACAATACAATAAAATATTTGAATAATGATCAATTTTAGTAACAAAAATAATTAGTTACTTTATAGTGACCAATTTAAGTATCAATTTAAAAACTAAAATTATTGGCAACTAAAATAGTTCCAAAAAATTATAATTAGTCTCTAATTGATAATTAAAATAATTTTTATTATAAATTGATTTCTAAATTTGTCACCGACATTAGTTATCAAGATTTTGACTACCAAAATAATTGATTTTTAAATTAGTCACTAACATTAGCTACTTGGCTACCAAAATAATTAGTCTATAAATTGGTCTCTAATTAAGAAATTGGTCTCTAATATAATTTTGTTACTAAAATTGGTCATTATTTAAGAGTTTTCTTAGAGTGTTACTTTTATGATGACAATAATTTATATTTTTTATGTTAATAACTTTAGTACATATAGTTTTAATTTGAATTAAAACAAGACAATCATATATTTATTGTGTTTTTAAGAATTATTGTACACACTTCTCAATATTCATATATCGCGTATCTATCACGTATCATATCTTATTATTTTTCAAAATAAATATATTGACGTATTAGATATGTGTCATATCCGATCCGATACATGTACTGTATCCGTGCATCATAGATAAAGACACATCGATAGGTAAATTTTACATTAAGAGTATATCTTTATTTGTTAATAATTGAGTTTTATGATAAATATTTAATTAAACATTAATCAAGCAAATAGTAGACACCAAAATATTTAATAAAGGACCCATGGTTTATACCCTAATAAAAGGAAATAAAAAAAAATGTATGATAATTATTATTGGTGATTATTTATGCTTCCAACAAGTTTGGGGTATTCCTTTTGGGAACAAACAGGTCGTGCCCAAAACGGAAAAATTTTCATTCTTATCACACGAATGCAATATTTTCTCATCTTATTTATGGAATGGTTGGGGCAATCATTATTACTAGTGTCATTATAAATAGCAATTATACTTAATATTACACTTCAATTTAAATTTATTGTGATTTTGAAATGTAAAATGATATATGTTCATAAAGAGTTTACAATTTACTTAAGTAGTTAATGTATGTATATGTTGTAAAATATATGCTTTTGTCTTTTCTTTTATTATGGTCTGTAATTTACTACTAATGGAGATTAAAATTATCTGTGTTTGTATTTTGTTTTAAATTTTATTTTGTCTTTAATTAATTTACTATTCATTGTAAATAATTGAATGTCACAAAACAACTCATCTTGTCTGTAAGCTATCCTGAACAAGCGTATGGGCATGGGTCATCTGACAAGTTTATAATAAAAACAATATTTAAAGTTTATAAACATTTAATTGGATCGTTCAAAGTATAAAATAAAATGAATTAAAATTATTTAGTGAAAATGTTAGTTTAAATATTGTTTAAATAAAATAATTACTTTCATGTTTTCATGTAAATTAAGTTGAATAATTTGTAGAACTTAATATAACTCACGTTTTGATAGAATAATTCACAGTCCATACTCATGACATAATAGATCGATGAAATCTACACAAGTGAACGCGTTTATTTGATTAAAAAACAGAGTCACATGAAAGAATTAAAATTGGTCAACTTTGCTTTTAGCCTTGTTTTCGGCCAGATTGAGTGTTTGCATTCTTTAAGAAAAATATTAAAAGATAAATCCAACACGTAATATTTTAATTTTTTTGTTCGATCTAAAGAGAAAAAGTTAAGATTCCTTCCTCAGTATATCGAATTCGAATGTGAGGAATATTCGATTATATTCACAGGAGAATTTTCAAAGACAAAACACCTGCCAAATTTTTATACAAATATAAAAGAAAAAGTTGATATTGTTTATTAATGTTTCACGTTTACAATACTCTTATTCTTTCTTATCCTATAAAATAATAATTTTTTTAAAATATTAAAAAAAATTATGAGAAAAAATTATCAAAATTTAATTATTAAAAAAAAATCTATTTTCTTGACGAGACGTTCTTACGTGGCACAGATGCAGCAATTCACTGGTGTTTTGGATACAAACATTATAAGAGTCAAGAAATCTAAATAAAAACAAAACTTTACCATTTATTCAATTTTATCGGTGATCTAATGTCTGTAAAAAGACAACTCTTTTATTTGAGAATAAGTTAGCAGACATTTGGCAAAAATAGATCCACCATCTTGTTCTTAATAACATTTATTTAAAAAACATCGAATTTGAAATGTTCTACTGTTCCTCTTGCTTGCTATTATTGAAAAGAAATAATATTCTAAAAGCAAATGTACTTTAACTAATTCAAGACAAAGCTTAAGGTTGGCAATATTCTCTATTCATATTGGGATGATAAGATTAAGACACATCACAATCTCATAATGTTGTGTCAGTATTTTAGAAAAGTAAATTTGAAAAATAAGACAAAAAAACAAGAAACTTTAGCCTCACGTTCGATGCTGCTACAATTTAAACCTATGCGATGCGTATAAGTTAGTCTTAATTTCGGTTTTATTTATTTATTTTGATCTGCGTGGGTCTGAGATAAATATTTCAAGAAAAATTTGAATTTCTAGTTTTGTAAATAAAGCGAAAGAGATTAAAAATAAATACCTCAACCAGAGTAATTTAATAAATTTTCTTATAAAATTAATTGTTAATTAAAAAAAATAGTAAATACTTTACACTTATAATATATATAATATAATATACCTTCATTAATGATAGTACGAAGTGCCTATCAAACTGTATAAGTGCGTGATACATGTTCTCACTGTAACATCTGACATTGACAGCCCAACATTACCTCTAATAATGTTCACGCAATCATTGATTTTTTATAAATAAAAAAGTATATATTTATGTCTTATTACGTTTGCGATAATATTATATAAGTTATCAATAATACAAGTCCCCAAGCGCGAGAATTGTGTACCTATAAAATATTACCATGATGTTAAAATTGTCATAAACACACGACATGTTTATTTCCAATAATGAAAAGCGTAATTATGAAAAGAAAGGAGAATAAAAAAATTAAACACATATTTATTAAAATAAAACGGACAAATCACAAGAAATATAAATACTAAATTTCTTAATAAAGAAAAAGAAACTTGCGTAAGAAAGTATGTACGTAATTTAAGTATGATATAAAAGACATAATTATTTTATCTATACCTATAGATATAAAGAGTTCTTCTTTTTATATCCATATTAGTTTTCTACATACTTACAGATCATGATTTAGTAAAAGTATAATGATATATGATTTCTTTTACTCTTATTTTATATTTTTATTTTATAATTGTTGACGTCATTTAATGTAAATTATTAATTAATATATAATTATTTTTTATTTTAAAAAATTAATGACTCATATTAATTCATATTGTGAAATAAAATATGAAAGTCAGATTCTAGAATTAAAATATAATATTTTTTTAAAAAGAATTATGTAAAACAAAAGTTATGTACGTCAAATACTATTTTTATGTTATGAAGAATAGAAAAACAAAATCATTTTTGTGTAGTTCGTGGTGTTTACTCAATTTTGTAACTTTTTATACCATTTATTTATTCTGATGATTTTTCAAAAAATTATATTAGAATGGTAATTTTTTTCACCCCGTACATATTTTTCTTAAACTATTATTATATATTGGTGTTTCATTAGGTCAAAAACATCAATTACATAATATCAATTATGAACCCGAAAAATCAATTGGTGGCAACAGAGAGCACAGTGAGACGTGTAACTTTATATCATCTTTGAAAACTCATATACGTAATCTGCATGCTTCTGAAAATTTAGCAAACAATTATTCTATTTTTATTCAAAGGAATCGGATCATCGAGCAATTTCAGTCTATGTGTGTTTCTAAGAGATAACTAACAAAATATTCTTAGTAGTTAGCAACAAGGATATGTCTTCTTTCGGCATTTGATGATTAAAATATATATTATTTTCATTTAGGAAAAATTCGGATAATGACTTATCAGTCAATGAATAGTAAACATCGAATGATAATTCATTAAAATATAACAATATAATAAATAAAAAAGTAGATAAATAGATGCCACAATAATCTATGTGTTTTCTTAGTAAAAGTATTTATATATTAATATATCATCTGTAACTTAAAGTTATGAGATTGAATGTTATAGACACTGAGTTAATTAAAAGATCTGTCAAATTTATCACAGGGACATGATATTATATGTTAGGTATAATTATTGATTTGATTCTTCAGTTTTTTGAGTTGATTCAATTTAGTTTTTAAATTTTTGAAATGTTCAATTTGGTTTCTGAGTTTTTGAAATATGTAATTTGATATTCTTATTTTTGAAAGTAGTTCAATTTATTATCTTCTGTTATATTACAGTTAATGTCGTTTATATACTGGTGAACTGTCACTGTGCAATAGAAACGTGAGTAAAGTTTTTAATTTGGTTGTTTGTTTGTTGGGTGTAGTTAAATTATTTTAGTTTCTTTGATGTTTTCTTGATCATGTGTATTCAGTATGATATTAAGATTAGTTGTTTAATTTGTTGTACAATAACAATTCATCACTATATAAACGACATAAATTGAGATGTAATAAGAGCTACTAAATTGATCAACTTTAACAAATAAAAATACCAAATTGAATCTTTTAAAAATTCAGAAATCAAATTAAACAAACTCAAAAAAAATTAGGAAACCAAATCAATAATAATACTATATATATATATATTATTAATATTTCTCTGAAAAGACATACTTGTAGAATTATTTTTTGTTAAAACTTGAAGATGAAATTGGTTGTGTCCCTCTGCAAAATTCAAAAGATATGTCTGTACGATAAAGCTTAAAGTCACTTTTGGTATTTTATTTGTAAAAAGTCATTTTTCAGGTTTTGTCGTCTCAATTAGGATGGTTTTCATGCCATTTTTAGAAAGTGGGGCTATTTATCAACGTCACCTTACCATTTTTCAGTGTATTGTTGCGTCAAGGATAATCAACATACAAATAACGTATATTTGAAAAAGGAAAATATTTTTTTCCTTACATCATTTCACCCACTGACAACTTATTTTTAAATATTTTAGTTATTGGAAAAATAATTTTTTATTTCTAAACAAAAAATTAAAATTAAAATAATATACGTAAAGAGTGTATAAAATTTGTGATATAAAAAATAATACTATCTATTTTGTAATCGAAATCTGAAACCAAACGCATATCGCATTGAATACATGACCCAGATAACATTATGATTCAACATGTGTCGTGGTTTTAGTCAGATAAAAACCCGTAACATACACGAAATCTTGTTGCACCAACATCGGTTACACTATAAAAAAATTAATTTATAATGTAATAAGTTAGAAAAAAAGAAGTTATGATAAGAAACAAAAAATTAAAATAAACACGACTTTGGATCTCATAAATGTTAGACTTGAGTGGATATTGCTTTAAGAATGATAATAAAAGTAATTTTATATTAGTTCAATATCGCTATCTAATAACGAAAATATCATTTCATAAGTTTAAGACGAGTAACTCGAAAATATTTATATCCTGTAATCTTTTTTATAATAATTATTCTTGTTTTAAAAAAATTATTGTATAATTTTCATAACTTTCTATATACATATTCCTTAAAATTTGATAACACACACACACAAACAAACATATATATATATATATATATATATATATATATATATATATATATATATATATATATATATATATATATATAATTAAAAAAATATATACTGATTAAAAATTTCACAATAACTAATGTAATCGAGTTTGCAATATTTATTATGATAACTTGCACTTTTTGTGTAGTCATGAATAAAAGTAATAATTATAATTTACTAGGAAAAATATGTATTCTATGTTAAATCTCCATAATAATTATAATTTGTTTATGTTTTGTGAAGTATATTTTTTATAATAAATTTGATGTGATGGGGTCGTTTATTTTTTATATTGTTTTTCTTTTTCTTTTATGGTTTTTTATGTGATAACAAATAATGAATTTTCTTGAGTGTTAATATAATTAAGATATTAAAGTTTATAGTACTGTAATAATTATCTTATTAAATAACAATTTTTTGAATTTAAAGATTTATTGTTATTTTATCCTTGAATAATGTTATTATTATTATTATTATCACAAATAGATTATGCGATATTATTTTAGTTTTTTGTTTTCAATATTTAGATTAATGTAATTATTGATTTATATGTATAGGATTATATTCTTAAAAACATTGGGATCCAAAGTCTAATGTGATGGATCCTTCCGGTTTAAAAATAAAAATATAACATCTCTATAATATAACATATTTGCATACAACCTTGCTAGTATTAAGAATACATGTTATTAATTTGTTATACTCATATTTAAGTTCAATGATATGAAATTCTTAATTTCTTGAGATGGGGAGTGGAATTATATTACTCAAAGGCTACCAGCTAAATCTTCCCAATTATATATTTGAAAAAATTAAAGTCTATGATAATAATAATAATAATAATAAGAGAAATGATGTTTTATCATTTCCTTTTCATATACAATAAATTAAAAATTTCTTATAATAATAATAATTAAACTATTTGCTAATATTTTGATAAGTAATTAAATAAATAACTCTTAATTAATTGTGTGATTAATATTAAATATATGACATGTGACCGACATTAATTTAACGTCAAAATTAATATATCATATTATACTGTATCTTGCCGTTGATCGACATGTTTAATATATATTTTTTTCTGATTCGGATCTGTTAGTGAATATTCATGAGAAAGACTAGTTTCAAACTACTACAGTTGTCTAATAATGAAAGATACATAACATGATAAGATCATAAGATACCTTAGTCATGTTTAATTCACATGATACTTTTCTCAAACTTCTTCTTTCCAATTCGTTATTCCTTTCCACGTGCAGGTAAGAAAAACCCTGATTAATTAATCATTTTTCATTAATTCAGAGTGTTTATAATTAACAAATAAGTAGTGTTAAGGAAATATTTAATTATAATAGAATCAGCCAAAAGAGGTTTTCTTAGCATTATGATACAATTATATGTGGATTTCACGGAATTTTGTAAGTTTCGAAAAAGAAAATTATGAAAGCAGACAAATTGTGCTATGCGATTTTAAAATAAAGATGCTTTAATGTAAATACGATTTTAGAACATCTTAATTTTTATGTTTTTTATTTTATTGAAATCGTGATGTTATTTTTGTAATATTTAAGAAACACGTTTTGTTGTTTTTTTATATTTTTTTCTAAAGTCATGGTTGTTTCATGTATGTTAATGTCATTCTAATTTTAATTATCTAATCATTCACTTGATGACAAAAGTGATATATACTGAGACAACTCATTTATATATTTGTTTATAACCAACTAGACATATAATTTGCTATATATTTATTTTTCTTCATTGTTTATTATGTATCACTAATAATAGTAAGAATAACTCTATATTAAATACGATTTTATCTTACTTTTAAAACTAATTTAAGAAAAAAATTACCATCTGAGCTTGATGTTATTAATACTTTATCAAATAATTGTTTAATCATGCAACATATAAATAGTTTTTCTTAACACCATTTTATTATAAGAAAATTTTTAATTACTGATAAAATGTTACCAACAATAATAAATTTATCGATAAATTCAAATTACTTGACAAATTTTTTAAACAGATTTTACATTTTAATTTATCAACAAATACTTTCATCAATATGAAATTGATTTGTAAAATATGTTGGAAAGATCCGTAAGTAAACTTATTATCATTAAATATATTGTGTTGAAGTAGGAAAAATTGGAGAAAGAAAAAAGAAGACAAAAAAGAATATGACGACGACAACGAATATAGTTGACAATAATAAAAATTTTATCTTTTGTTATAATTCCACTAATGGTCTTTAATCATCAAATAGATAAAAGATAAGTTAAAAGCATATGAAACTTTAGAAAAGGTTTTTTGAGATATAATAATTTTTATAAAATGATGTAAATCTATTTGTAGTTTAAATTTGTATGAATAAAAATAATTGAATGTAATTCTTACAACTTTACTACTCTTAAAACATTTTTAAATATTTGTATCTAATATAATTTAAAATATTACATGACCACTACTAATAGAATAAATAATTATTATAAAAAGTTAAATATTGATATCATCATAATATAAAATAGATATATTATTTTATAACTTATTTAAATATCATTTTTCAATTGGATAAATTTACTCTTTAATAAACAAAATAGTTTATTTATTTAATTAAATAAGTAGTTGAAAACTTTTTATATATGTTAATATAATTAAATAACTTTTCCTTTTAAAAATAACCGTCGCGTATTTTTTTAATACCATTAACTATATATATATATATATATATATATATATATATATATATATATATATATATATATTAAATTGCATATTTTAATGTGATAACGATTAAATACACATATATGGGTTACACATGTCATTTTTTAAGTGTGTAAAAATAATTTTAATTATTATAATTATGTAACAAAAACACTTTCTTTTTGTAGTAATTATTGATTACGAATTGTTTAACAAAAAAAATAGAAATATAGAATATAAATACAAAAATATTAAAAGTATATAAAAATAAAATAATTACTAAAATTATATAAACTACACACAAAAGCACTTTTAACTTTGTATTACTGTGGTTCATTATTGTAGTTTCTTATATTATAGAACACCTAAAAAAGTAGTTAAGGAAGATAAAATACTAATCTAATATATTTCTTATTTTTATTAAAATAGTTTCGTCAGTTTTACATTTATTATATATGGTAATTTTACACTAAATTTCTACATATATTATCTATTCTAAAAAGCTTGATTTAAAACCGCCCCTTGAGATCGTATTCGGGTCAAACACGTTACCAAGCCAATTTTAATAAACGCTTTTTTCGAACAGGGCCCTCACGTGCTCTTAATAAAAATTTGTTTCAATGCTAAAGTTGTTAAAACTGAGCATTTAATTCAATTTGATACGTCTTATTATTAACATTAATATTAGCACTTAAATTATTTTTTATTAACTTTCAGCATAATTTTTACTTATTTAAGGTTGGAAAGCAGTACTCTTTATCAATTTCTACTAATAAATGATAATTTTTAAAGCATATTTCTTATATATATATATATATATATATATATATATATATATTACTTTTTATTTTCTACAAATTATTTCCATCAAACATGTTTATGTTTACAACAAATAATACAAGAAGGGACACCCTTTTTGTAACTTCACCTTTTAGTTAAAGTTTCTTTAACAATATGAACTAAGAAAAATATATTGTAAAAACTAAAATTTTCAAAAATTATTTCGTGGAACCAAAAAATAAAATAGATAAATATCTATGCAATAAATTTGAAGAAAAAACTAACTCAAGAACAATAGATGACGCCATTAGTTTAATATTTATGTAAGAGAAAAATATAATAATTTTTCTTGGTTTTAATGAAATAGTTGTAGATTTTTCTATTTGACTTATTTCTCCCCTTTCCCAATACTGTAAGTACGCTTGTGTTCTTTTTAGTGTTGTTTAATTTTTTTTTTTCAATCAAATATTTATGAAGCTTTTATTTACTAATTCTATATATGCATAATAATATGATAATTAGATAAAATACTTTTATAGATTAGAGGTACAGGAAAATATTATTTAAAAAATATTATAAAAGTTAAAAAAATATGTATAATGGGGGAGCAAATATGTTATTGAAATTCGAAAAAAATAATATATATTTTTGTTTGAGACAAATAAAAAGACCCACTTAATAAGAAAATATATAAACTGTCGTTGAATGAGATGGTAACACTTATATGGGCATTGACAACATAGTACTTTTGTTGCGTCTTCCTTAAGATTCACATTATAATAATGTGCTGACGCATGTACTAAATTATTGCTAATCATAATTGTGCTCAAACTTGCAACTGATTGAAAAATGAAAATGGAATTGTATCGTTAACATGTGTTACTAATTCCACAGATATTTATGATTAGAAAGGTAAATTGGTCTTTGATGGTAACTAACAAATTAATCAAGTATTAAAATTCATGTTAGAGATATATTAAAGTTAACCTAAAGGTACATTATAACGATGTTTACTAGACTTTTTTTCCCTTAGAGTTGACATTCATCCTATTATAGCTAATATCTTCCCTTTTAAATACTTTGTGTCTAATCAATGGCATTTTTTAGAAAGTGAGGTATTTGGTTCATGCAAACCACATATATTAATAAAAAAATAAACAGAAGATCGAAATGTAATCTAATTTTATGGTAGAGTTTATGAGTTTAATTTTCTCACTAATAATTTAGAGATATAAGATTCATTTGTAGTATTTGGAAAAAAAATGGAAAAAGTTGTGATTTCAATTTTTTTATTAATTACTACTAATAACTAACATTATATATATAACTATATATATATATATATATATATATATATATATATATATATATATATATATATATATATATATTAAATTACCATATAATTTTTATGTATTATTATTCTGAATTATTACGATTTCAATATATGTATAAAATTTCAAATAACTATAAATGAATTACAATTTTTATTATTTTGCTTGATATTGTTATTTTTACCAATAAAATCATTTACTCTAGTAAATATGGTTATTGTAATATAGTAATATATAATGCAAAAAAAAATCAAAACATATATATCTTTTATAATAAAATATTATTAATACGTATCAATTACATCATCGCATCATTTTTAATTTCCATAACAATGTAATCAGAAATATTATACTATAGAATCTTCTCAATAAATTGAACCATATTCACAATTCAAGATTATAGAGATTCTCAATTTTGTAACTTATAATATCACAATGATTTGCCGCACTAGATATCTTTAAAATGACTTGTATTAAATATATTGTAACAAAAATTAACATCTAACCTATAAAAAATATATATTAGTAATCCAGCTTAAGTTAATTCAAATGGTTCCTTTTACTTACTTTACGAAATTCAATGCAAAAACCTCCTTTAATTTCTCATGTGGTTTAGTCTAAAAGTAGTATAATTCACTTTCTTGATGGTTTCCTATCATTATTGTGAAACATTATCTTAGATGTCTATACAGTATACAACATCACGTATATTCACTAACCATGCTTCATCACATATATCGACTCTGTATATATTTGATATACACATAGCCATACCTAAGTATATATAAATCATACACATTAACTTCAATAATCCATAACAATCAGAGGTATGTTTCATGAGCGAAACTACTTAACTTAAAAGACATAATATATATATATATATATATATATATATATATATATATATATATAAAACCAAAATCATTTTTTACTTATATCCACTTATTTTAACATAGAAGTGTAAGACAATTTGATTTCACTTTGAGAAATGTGAAGTTGTGTCATGCATGCATAACTTCATAATAAATTTGTGTTAGGCAAAAACAGTTTATCTACGTGGATACAACTTTTAAAACTTGCTCATTTCAATAATTTGATGAGAATATTGTACTAAAATGGTGAAAAAACCAAAGTATTTTCTATAGTTGAAGACTAATTTTACGTTTAGGAATCAACATACGAATTAAATTAACTGCTAAAATTTTATCCTTACTCAGTGAACAAATATGGTTTGTAGACTATCTGAAAACGCGTCATGGTTAATAAATCATCCTGGCGCGAAACAGTTTGACTAATTTATGGGACAAGCTACGTATAATTAAACAATGGCATGTGCACCATTCAAGATTATTTTGTACCATTACAAGTAAACAAACTCATGTCAAACAAACTAAAAATTGCAGATCCTACTGAATATGAACTAGAAACTGGATTTTAGAATTATTTACTGAACACCACTGAAATGTCATTTTCAAATCCTAGACTGATTATTACTGTAATTTCAACAAAGATAAACATCACAATTAGTTAGGTAAAGAATAAGTTTTCCAGAAAAACACAGCAGGAACATAGGAATAACAAGCCATACTTAACAGAGTCAAACCCCCATCCCTCCCCCCCAAAACCACCAAAAAAGTAATGCATGTGTGTGTGCCGAGAACAGAAAGTATGCCATGGAAACCCAAAGAAATCAGGCAGTAAAAGCAAAATGCAAATTTGAAAGATAAAACTAATACATTTTTTTAAAATCACAATCAGTTACAGGGGTGCTGCTGAATAAGTTAGCTTTAAATGTAACGGTGTTTTCAGAAGAACAAAAAAACAGTATTTCTTCTCTGACTAGGAAGTATTGGTATTGGGCATGCATTAACTTATACAACCTTTTTGCTGGACTTGTCCTGCTCTTGAGGTGAATTGGCAGTCTTTGACTCATCGAACTCCAACAACTGCATTGAAAGGGTATGAAAAACTGTTAGAATACATGTTACGCATAAATCCTAACCATCTTCACGTCTTAACTCGTTACTAAATAAAATAACAATCATATATCCAATCCTTTCAAAACATAGTCATAATACACTGCAACAAAAACATATTGCATGAACCTTTTAAAACTGTTCATAACAAAGCAAAGTTTCGTTTAGAAGGTAGAAAACATAAGTTCATCTCCTGCGTCCATGTAGCCTAGTTAAAGGTATATATAGATAGTGAAAAACAGGTGCAAAAGATCATGTCAAAGTAATAGTCTATATAGGACTTAAATTCCCAATATTAGTGACTCTTTCACGACTCCAAATAAAAAATTGTCAAAAGTTTTACGGCAAAATTACTGATGGTGACATCCTATGGTTCATTGATGGGGTTCAAAACGTGATAAATCAAATTTGCATATTTTCATTATACATAGTATTTAATACAAATGAGGTAAGTTCTACTCCAAGGAAAATAATACTGAAAGCACACTAGATATATAAAAAAGGATGGACTAACACTGATATGAGAATGAAGAAACAGAAAATATAAGCAAAGAAACAAACCTGTTTGACATCACCATTCCATATGCAATGAGCAGCCAAGAATCCAATTACAGAAGGTACAATATACAAAAGAGCAGGCTGGCAAAAGGAATACAATCAAGGGAAAAAATTAGTTTAGGAGAGTTTGATCACCAAAAGTCCATGATTGTTCCACAAATTCAGCCAGACATGTATTAGAAATTTAGAACAGTATTTGGCATTAATGATCAGTGACTACAACCCCACACATCCCCAAAACCTACAAAAACAAAACAAAACATGAAACAGATCAGTTACCTGTGCAGCCTGAAACCAGTTCATCACAACAATTGTAAGGACCAAGCCAACAGTGTATCCTACAAATGCACTCTTGAAATATTGGGGCTGTTTTCCTCTGGATACATCAAATCGTAAAGCCAATGCTACAAAAATACCTGAAGGAAAAAAAATACGTAGTCAAAATAAATTGAAGTAACAAACACCAACAAAATTACTATAGAGAAACTTTTCCTTCATTATTGTCAAAGATGTTCATACAGGTACGGATAAAATTTATTTATCACTCTATCTCAAAGTTGTAATGTAGAGTAATAACAACTTTGAGATATTTGGATTTATGAATGCAAAAAAATATGTAAAAAATCACTCTTTAAAATACAGTCACCAAGTTTAATCAGTTAAGTAAACTCGACAAAGTTAAGAGTTTAGAGCAACAAAGCAATTATTCATAAAAAGGGAAAAATAAGGTTCGGAACAATGTCACTTAGCTAGAACGCTGAAAAGACCTTTTTGATATAACAGGGGAGTGGGATAGTTACACCACAAGAGTTTTTTATTTTGAAATTTAGCTTCAAGGGAGCTTAAAAATTTGTGTAGGGGAGGAGAAAATCTGAAAGCGCTACACCCTCAAACTCTCACTCTTGCTCCTCCACAAACAGGGAAGTATATTAAAATAATTCACTTGTGTTCCTACGTGACAGCAAAGTGAAATGCAGATTATTTTCCATTTACTCCCTCATCTTTTCCATACCATTTTCGCAAAATCTTCTAAGCATAGGTTAACAAAGTCTGGTACAAGATACAAATTAAAAGCTGAACTGTATTATTACAGAGCAACGTCACAAAATAAATATATCAATACATAAATGAAGAGTCATCCTACCAGGGATAACAATATCACCAAGTCCAAGCATTGAAAATGGCCTTACAGCATCTGCTGTGGGGAACAAAAGCTGCAAAATAATTTGAATGACAATATTAGGAAGAAATTTATTACAATTTCTATCTAATATCCAAGTAAATATATACACAATTAAAATTCAAAGGTTCACAAAGAGGAATTTCCATTTCATTTAGCTAAAGTTTTAACCTTTATTGGAGCATCAAATGATTTTGCAACGCTGACCATTACTGGAGTGAAGAAAACCCAGAATATGTCATATACAAATAGACCAGCCTGTAAAATAAGAATGTAAGAAAGTCAATGACCATATTTAAAACAAAGGATTGTACAGCAAAAAAAAATGTCTTCTATCTTTTGGAAAATAAGACTAAATTATTATATCTGTAGGGAATAAAATATAATTTGCTCAGGCATTTTATGAGCTTGTATTTGATTTAAAGAGTAAAAAACAAGCTGAATGAATCAGATGATAGAGTAAGTCAAGGTCCAAAGGCCTTTAAATTGTATTTTGTTACAACTAAAAAGAGTTCATGTTTCTCTTCACGAATGACACAGACATATGATCTGGTTTATCCACAGAAAAATGATTGTTGGTATACATGTCTTCTTAAATAAACGCTTTGAGCACCATTAATTACAAAAGAAAGAAAACACCTACCAAGAGAATAGCACCAGTCTTGAAAGACCCAAGAGAAAGCATTTCAATTCCCTGCAAGTGATGAAATGTACATTGGTGTAAATTTTAGTAATCAAAAACTGATTCATAATTCTACACATTGATAGCACAAATGATAGAATGATTTAATTTATTTATCAAAATTCATAAAAAATATTAGTTCAAACCACAAAAGTGGGTACCACAAATTTTGTATAAAATATATAATAAATTGATGATGAAACTTTATCATAAATAGTAGTTGATAGGAAAATTTATATATAGAAAATTGACAGACCTGAATACAGAAAGCAAGACCCAATATATTATTTGCCAGCCAATGCTTCCGCAAAGCATACCAAGCACAAAAGAATGTCCCAGGGATTCCAGCAACGACCTGTGACCTTGTAAACTCAATCTCCACAGCTGGACAAGAAAAGTATAAGCAGAAAAATATATATTATGCGTGATAGAGGAAGATTAATCTCAACTTGATCAACTTGAATGAGGAAGATTAATCTCAACTTCATGTACAAATAACTAACACATAAAATGCAAATCATGAGGATAATCGTGTAATGATAATAAATAAAGAATTAAAAAGCCAACAACATAAACAGTAAAGCATAATAATTAGCCAAAGACATTGGTGATCATAGCTGATCAACAGAACTTAAAACTTAAGTCAAATAAAATAATTAGTGAGTGTAGCTAGAGCCACCAACTGGTCAACAGTTTTCACAATAACACGAAAATGACTCCCCTTTTGATAATTGTGACAAGCCACATTGGTCCATGGGGGTATGAAAGCATTTACCTTTATTTTGTCTAAAGGGTTGAATTTATAATGCCTTCTCGAGAAAATAGTTCAAAATCATGCTAAAAATTACATTTATTAAAAAGAAAAAATAAATGAATTATCAACAAATAAAGCCCTCGAGCATTTTTTATATTTGATTGGGCACATCACAACGAGTACAAGTGCCCAGAGGCTGCATTAATAGGAATTTGGAACTAGATGCACCGCAGTTCAGAGAAAATACTATCACCAACAATAAGAAAACACACTAGCCAGGGAGTCACATACATCGGAAATATGGAAGTCGCCAGACTATGACGTCCTCATTCCAATGCTTTGGCAGAAAACGTTTAATAAACGGTAATAATGTTGCCCTGTAGACAGTGGAAAAGAAAGTGTTTAATAAAATACAAAAAATATTAACAAAAAGATTTTATCGATACTATGACAAGGACATCCAACGTGAGGAAAAGAACATACGAAAGCGCAACAATCCCGAGTACAAAGAAGTAGCCTGTCAATACAGTGTTCACCAAGTCCTTGGATAGAAACTTGAAGAGTAAGAACAGTGACAATAACATCGCACTTCCAACAAAGGGGAAACGCATGGCATGTTCATTCGACATTGTCTCCTGTAAAATTATTTGCAACAGAAATCAGATTAACCACCAAAGAACACAATATAAAGAAGGGAATAAGCAGATTAAGTACTCACAGTTGGCGGGGTTGGTTTGACAGAGCGGTAACATCCCACGAACACAGTGAGACAAGCAGTCAAAATAACATTTAAATTCGGATCTACTTTCACAACAAGCGGTGCTAAGGTTAAACCTGTGATTACAAATAAAATGACAATAATATTGAGAAATTGAGGAACAAAAACAGACTCACTCTCCCTCTATCACTCACGCATTGACATTATTATGATTATTATTAAACAAACAAGTATTATTAAACAAAACAAGGCCCAGCTACCAAAATTCAATACCCTAAAATTTTAGAATACAGAACCACAACTCAATTCAATTCAATTGAGAATGAATGATACAGCAACTACATTGTGCTACAATGCCAAAAAAGCTCGATATGAATCACACAGCAACTGGAAGGTTGCTCAATAAGAGTATCAACTGAAGCATGAAACACGAGAAACAAACCTGTTAAAGCCAAATTCGCAATTCGTTCGGTTTTCTTCATCCTCCTTGACCTCTTTTCTGAACAATTTTGGATCTAATAAACTCACGTTGCGAGAATGGCCTCCACTGCGATTAAAAAACAGCACGAATCACCAAAATTGAAAAACAAAAAACAAAATCGTCGATCAATCTAGAAAAAAGAAAAGGGAAAGAGGGCAACCTCCAATCGCAAAAGGGAATTGCAGGAGCGGTTGGCCCCAGAAGCAAAGCAGATCGAAGAGAGATAGAGAGAGAAATTGTTTTGGGAGAGAGAAATTGATTGTAGAAAATGGAAATAAAAAAAAATTGCAGAAGGATTAGGGTTTTAAGATTTACCGTGATAATGAGAGAGAGAGGTTACTGAGGTTAGGACCAAAAATGAAGATAACTTGGCAAACGGTCAATTGACGGTGGTTGTTACTGCTTTGTGTTGTGAGGAATCAATTGGGTTTCGCCGTTACGTGACGACCATGTGAAACGTGACTCTGCTCAACGATCCACGTAATTTGAGCTCTCTCACCCAATCAAATATTTTCGAGTTGCCACGTAGGATTTCAGATTTTGTGTCTGTCAAATCCGTGTTAAAAAGGAAAAGACAAGATATAATTTTGATAAAACATTTTTTTATATAAAATTTTATTCTCTTATCACATTAGTATAAGGAAATTTTTGCATAACAAATTGTTTTAGCTTTTTTCAAAATCTGAAATTGAAAATATCTGTTTCTTACATTTTAATTATTTTTCTTACAAAGTTATTGATGAAAGAAATTATAAATTTTGTTATGATAGGTAAAACTTTTTTATATTTCGTAAAATATAACTTTTATCGTAAATTTTACATTATTTTTGTATTTTTTAATAACAATAAATAATCGATGGATTTTGAGATATCGGTATGTATAAATTTTATAAAAATGCCTACTTTATTAGAAAATTTTAATTTTTTGAAACAATTATTTTTAAATATGTTTACCTAAATAATTCTATTTAATGTTCACTATTAGAATTTGATGAAACTTTTTTCAAATTATTACGATTATAATAAAAACTTCTAATATAACATAGTATTCACGGCATTTATCCAAATAATACTACTTTTATTTATATTAGACAAAAACAAATTCCGACATTTATTTTAACATAATTGAAAAAAATGTTAACTTTTCTGCCAATTTTTTTTAAATTTTTTCTTAAATTTTAAAACTATAAAAAGCTTATTCATTTTTAATTTATTTTAATAAATTTAATATAAATCATTAAATAATTAATGTGCCTTTTATTATTAATAAAATAATAAATTCGTCTATCAGTATTTGTAAATATTATTAATTTAACTTTTTATAGTTTGAATTTATGATTTGTTACCATTTTAGTAGATGATATTTTTAATATTTATTTTAAATTTTAATTTAAACTATTTCAAAATAAAACTTCTGGTACATTTAAATAAATTCATACTTACAATACTAACTCAAATAATTAATTTAAATTTTCAATTATTCTTAAAAAAAAATCAAATATTATTAATTTTAAATCAAAAAAATTCAATACCCAAAAAAGAGAAAATATTTTTCAAAAATACTATCATATTTAAAAAAAAAACAATCATAATATGTAATATTATCGATAAACACATGACAACTTAATTTAAGATATTACCTAATTAACTAAGTAAATTTATTAAAAATATTAAATTATTTAATAAGTTTGTAAAATTTTAATAATTATAACTAAGATATTAAAATTTTTTATTCAAAACATATTTTCTTTATTTAAATTTTTTAGGCGTAATTATATTTTTAAGTCTTAATAAATTTGAGAATTTTCTCAATTAAGTTTCTGATAAAATTTTGTACTCTGAGTATTTAATAAAGTTTGTGTATTTCTTAACTTTTTCTATAGAAGAATGAGTGGCTCTTAACTTATCGAAGTAATTAGGTTAAATTACTCTTTTGGTCTCTTTATTTGTTATGAAATTTCATTTTGGTCCTCGCGTTTTTTGTTGTATCAATTTGGTTTTCATTTTCTTAAAAGTCAACGCCACGTGTCAATTTCTGATTTTTTTGATTCTTTTTAAAAAATTTTAAAATTTTTTTAAAATTTATTATCTTAAATTTAACTAAGTAATTTAACCAAGTAATTATTATCTTACCAAGTCTTAGAAAGATGATGTGATTGTTAGGTGACTGAAGTGATTATTATCTGTTATACGTTTAAAATGAGATAATTGAAAATATGTATTTAATACAACAATTTAATGAAAAATTGAAATTCGTCTTTGTCTTAAATTGTGATACAGTTTGATTTCACACCTTACAACTAAATAGATATAGTCCTCCTACTTTAATTGCATTAAATGTTTTTAAGGTATTAAATATGACAATAAAAAAATTGAAATATCACATTTAACTCTTTGAAAAGAATTTAAAATAATTAAAAGTAAAATTATTATATATATATATATTAAGTTTAAGAAATAAAATATACGAAAAGTGTAAGATAACATCAAGTTCTTAATTTTGCGTTTAAAATTAGGAACTATAAAAATATTTATCCTTTTTACCTGTAATTATGTTTTGGAATTTTATTATTTTGGTACTAAACAAAAAATAGTTTAAATAAACTAATGATCTACCTGATTGAAATAACCCTGCATATTACTACACAATATTATACGCACTTATAAAAATTAAAATTGAATTAATTAAAATAATATAGGACGATAAAAGATACCAACACAGTTCTGCCAGTCTATAATAATTATAATGGCATACCATTTTGTAGTACTTATTCATTCACTAACATATTTTTTTCTCCATATATATTCCATTAAATATATTTACTACATTTAAAAATTAAATATCTAATGTATCAGGACAAATATTATATTTATTAATTAATTTCATAAACGTATTAACTTTCAATAAATATCGCATTAAATAAGTATCGCATTTAATATTTATTGCTAGATCGACGATAATATCATTTAATTTGCAATTAATCAATATGCATCCATATTTTAATTCGAATCGTGTATTCATATTCGATAAGTGTATTTATATACGATATTTTAAGATACTATTAATATTTATTAATAAAATTTTTAATCTATAAAATATTAATATTTTTTAATGACGATAATTTATAACATTTTATATCGACTATTTTTTTATTATATTTAATTTTAGTTTGAATTTATACAATAATAATTTAAATTTTTAAAAATTATTTTACATTTCTTAATGTATTTATATTTGTAATACGTATCATATTATATTATTCTAAAAATAAATTATATTATTCTAAAAATAAACGTATCGTATATCGTATTCGTGTCAGAGTGTCATTTCCAATATACTACACAATCAACATTAAATTTAATATAAATGTCAAAACATACGTTTCATTTCATTACAAATAACCGTAATTACTAATAAAGTCGCATGTAACATTCTCTAATTTAACATTAAATGACATTCAAATTTAAATTTATTAACTTTCATATTTTGTTTATCCAAGTATAATTTTTCTTATTATTTGTCACAAAGAAAATCTTTTTTGTTCTTTCTTTTTATAATTTAATAATATATTTTTCTATTATATTTTTAATCCTTACAATAGTTTTTAAATAATCTATACATATATTTGTTATATTAGATGAAGACAAAAATTATACAACCATTCATTTGAATAAAAAAATATATTATATTTTTTTAATTTTTATATATATATATATATATATATATATATATATATATAAATTTAAAAGACATGTAAAAGATAATGAAGGAGAGAGTGTTGGGAGAGAAATAAATTGTAAAAACAGATTACTTTATGACCGGTTAAACCAATTGATACTTTCATAAATTTAAAGGATGAATTTAAACAAGAAAAGGATTATATATTATTTTTTATTCTTTGTTCTAAGAGGAGCGATGATAGCAAGAAATGCAAATCTAAATATTCGAATTTGGTAACAAAGTAATGGTTTTTTTTTTTAAATGTGCGACTAATTTAAAAGTTTGTCATCATAATTTATTAATCTTTTAAGTTTATTAAGTATTCAAAATATATGCTTTTGTTAAATTTTGGTCATTTATTTCGTTAATCGAATAATATGATGTGATTGATTTTTTTTATCTATTAAAAAATGTGTTAAATTATATGACTAATATTGCGACTAATTATTGGTAACAAAGTAATGATTTTTTTTTGTTTTAAATGTGAGAATAATTTAAGAGATTGTCATAATATTTCATTATTTTTTTTAAGTTTATTAAGTATTCAAAATATATGTTTTTTATTGAAATTTGGTTATTTATTTCGTTAATCGAATAATATGATGTGATTGAGTTTTTTATCTATTAAAAATAATGTTAGATTATGTGACTAATATAAAATAATATTATTGTTAATTTAAAAGGAATTTTATTAAATTCTCTATTATAAACAATGATGTAAAAGGTTATCGGAGAGTATGAACTTTCTTGTCATCCACCATGTTCTACATAAAACCAATAACCGGATGAGGTAATATAAGATAATAATTAATTTATTTGAAGATGTGAAATCATTTCAAGAAAAATAATGTTTTGAATGAGAAAATTAAAAAGAATTTTAAATTGAGAAAATTTAAGAAGGTATTTTAAATAAATAAAATTTAAAATTTATTTAAAAAAGGAAATTAAAAATTTTTAAGTTGTGGACCTGCTCGTCAGTTAGGATAAAAAAGTCCTCAGGTGCAAAAAGTCAAGTCGGACAGGGTCAAAGATCGAGATAGACTGACTTATGACGAAGGTTGTGCCAGGACGCCCGGGACCGAAGGTCAAGCTAGGATGATATGGACTGAATGTCGAGCTAGGGTGGTCGAGTTGAAGGTAGAGTCGGGGCTGACCAGTTTAGGCCATAGGTCGAGTTGGGACGACACAGGTTGAAGGTCGACTCGGATTAGCTCAGGCCGAAAGTCAAACTAAGCCAGCACGGGCCAAAGGTTGAATCAAATCAACTCGAGCTAAAAGTCGAGCCAGACTGACAGAGGCCAAAGGTCAACCCTGGTCGGCTTGGGTTGAATGTTGAGTTGGCTTAAGTCAAAGGTCGAGCCGGCTCAAACCGTGCCAAACCTGGAGGAAATTTGAGCTAAGCCGACCCAACCCAGACTGAAGATCGTCAAGCTAAGTTAAGTTACACTCAAAGATAAAATTGAGTCCATCAAATATATAAATTAAATTATTTTATCTAAATAAGAAAAATGAAATTTATGATATTTTAATTAGTTTATCCAAATTAATTATTTAATAAAAGAAGAAAATTCATTTCCAAATAATTTAATTACTAAGAATTACAATTTCTTAAAATTGTTAAAATTTCTCGTTCAAACACACAATGTAATGTAAAGGTCAATTCCTTTAGTTTATCATCTCCATTTTATATCAATCTCAAATTTTCATCTTATATGTGGAGATAAATTAATAAAATGATAAGATAAAATAAAAATTACTTTACTTAATTAAGAAAAAATTTAACCGGTAGAAACTCAATTAAAAATTATAAAGTTTTGAGTATTTAATATAACAACTTTTTTAATAAAAATTTAACTAAAAATAATTACATTTATAAGAAACTTATAATTAGTTAAGTCTTAATAAACATTTAATTAAAAATATTTATATTTATAAGAAACTTGTAATTAGTTAAGTCATAACCGAATTGAAGAAAACAATTAAAAATACATTCCTAATCCTCTCTAAGATTAGATGAATGAAAACTAAATTATAAAACATTATAATAACGTGAATAATAATAAAACTTACAAATCAACAATTAATAATAATAATAATTTTGAATTATTATTATTATTAATAAAGCTACACATCTTTAATTTTTAATAATAATAATAATAATGTGAATCATTATTTATATTTCTATATTACTTCATTTCTATGGACGAGGTGCACTATAAATTATGACAATAATAAGATTTAAGTATTTGCATTATTATGTTTAATTCTTTTAAATACCTTTTAATAGGTCCAATGACAATTATCATATGGGTGTGAGTTGCAAACTACCATTTCAGAGTTTATCTAGCGAGTGTGATGGTGGAACTGCCATTGTGAGACATGGACAAGTCTCTAAGTTACACTCACAAACAAGATACATGCAAAAGGCCATAACTTGTAAATACTGATTAGAACCTAAAATGAGCACCGACTAATATTGTATGTTTTATTTACTAGGGAGGTAGCTCAAGACAATTAAGTGGGAGTTTATAAACACTACTAGGGGTAAGACTTGAACTTGGAAGGTTTCTTATACTGAACTATAATATTTTGTTTGAAAAGGTGATATATTTTGTTTTATTTTATGTTTTAAATTATGTGGGGATTGTTAGAAATATTTAATATAATTTAAAATATTATCATACGATTACTTGTATTTGTATAAACTTTTAAGTTTATGGATAAATGTTATTTATGGTTAACTGTAATTTTATTACAAATTAATATTTTATTTAATCATATCTATTACCATTAATTCTTAAGTCTCTCCCTACTACCTATAAATACTCCTATTTGCATGGGAGTACATAACAAACACGATATATAAGTGTTTTGTCTTCTTCCTTACAGTATCTTTTAACACATGAGTGTTCATAAGGTTCAGATATCCTTCATTGCACTCGATTGATTTGATTGCACTCGATTAATCTGACGGATTGTTATATCTTGAGAGAAAAACGCATGTGATTTTGTTTTACCATATACAATAAAAACTTTTTCTTTCTAAAGAAAATGCTTTACGTGTCTCGACCCAAAATATTTCTCCTTCTCTCTTTACTTTTACTTTTTATCTCTTGTTGATACAAGAATTGTAGTTCTCATTAATATTCTCTAATTCATAAATATGTCTTAATATTATTATTATTATTATATTATTCATATTTTTATTATTATTTGTGAATTTGGTTATTCATTTTCTAACCGCTAATCCACAACATTCTATGTAGATCATCTTTAATTACGTTTTGAAATCTCTAACCCACTAAGTTGAGGAATTTTTTGAATAAAAAGTTGCCAAAAAATTTGAAAACCAATTAAGAATTTGAACGTCTTACTCTAGTCTGGACTGTGTACGAGATTTTCATCTTGAGTAGAACATAATTACCATAGTTCTGAATTCTAAGTTCACAATACAATTCTCCATGTTTAACCTCTTTTACAATATTTCTCGGAATGATCCGTGAGCCTCACTACTTGAGCCTGATGAGTAAAGGCCACAAGCACTAGTGGTTTCACTGTACCCACTAGAGCTGTATTTCTGAGCTGGTAGTGCCAAATTGAAACTTCTTAACTCATACTGGTATTGGTTGTCACCATAATCTAAATAATTTGACCAGTTGCGTTCTGGGGTATTCTCCGGTGTAACATCTCCAACAAGATCAGTAAGAGAAACTACTCCTTCTAAGGCTCCAACTATCTGTTACAAATTGTGAACTTAGTGATCAGAGGCTCATATGTACTTACACTAAAAACAGACCATGATTATCACAGCTAGAGAGAATTTCAACAAAGGAAATCTAGACACAATGAACAGATGATTACTTGGCTCATACGAGGTCGAAGCCTGGATGAATGGCGCACACAAGCAGCTGCACATGTAATCATTCTAACCATCTCATCAGCTTCGTAATTTTTCTGCAACCTTGGATCAACAAGGTTGTCGAAACTATCTTCTTGGAGTGCTCGAGCAAGCAATGGCCTAGCCTACAGTGTCAATACACAAACATATTCGCAAGGTCATTTTAATACTCCGAGGGTCAAGATCAAAAGAAAATCGTCCTTCAAATTTACTATTACTTTGAGTTGGAAAAACATATACTATATCTATAGACATTGTTGGAGAGAACTCAGTCAACTCACCCAGTCAACCAAGCTCTCATTCCTGGATCCTGCTGCAGTGATCGGTGGACGTCCGGTTATAAGTTCTAAAAGCATTACGCCGTAGGAATATACGTCTGATTTATCTGTCAATTTACCACTTGATGCATACTCCGGAGCCACATATCTGCAACGAAACTTTTGGCTTTGAAGTTCTATATATAGTTGCCAAAAAGCTGATCTTGACATATGCAAATGCAACACATGATCGCTGTATAGAAACATTTTTTTTCAACCCTTTTTATCTGTTACTTGTAAGAGAGGGCGCTGCTTATTTACTGAAGAGCTAAAATGACCAATGTTTACTTTGTGATGCTGACTTAATAGGAGAGAAAAAATTCAATGTTTACTTCAGTATTTTAAGGATTTCACAGCTCTTTCTATTTCAAGAAAACGATGAGGTTAATGTTAAGTAATTCACTATGATACGTGCAATAAGATGGAGAGAGTCCTTACCCAAAGGTTCCCATCACTCGGGTGGTGAGGTGACTAATATGACTATCGTTGTTTGGCAAGACTTTCGCCAGGCCAAAGTCAGAAACCTAATACAAACAGAAGCTCAGCATAAATGTCTCTAGAGTAATTGAGAAAGATAGGTCTTAGATCATCAGTTATTAACGTAGGTACACTTCATGTGTTGTATGATGCACTGGGAACAAAATTTGGAAGTCATTTGGAAATATAAAATCCGTATAAAATTAATACTAACATTATCATTAATAATCAAGGAACAAAATTAGACTCACCTTGGGTTCAAACTTAAAATCAAGAAGAATATTAGATGCTTTAATATCACGGTGAATAATTGCTGGATTACCTGTAACCAATTATCATTTCCTATAGTCATAAGCACAGGATCCTTATATAAGATTTAAGTATGTAAAATCAAGGAATGATATATGTTAACAGCAAAATCCTGAATCAGATTCTAACTCAAAAGTGAAGAATTCTCACAATCTTCATGTAGATATGCCAGCCCTTTTGCAGATCCGACGGCAATTTTAATTCTCGTTGTCCATCCTAAGAAGATACTCCCCTCCCCTGCAATACAATTTTATGTCATCTTCAGGATCATGCAACTGTAGTATGGAACCATTGAAAAAACCTGTTCATCTAGACAGGACAAAGCAACGATACTTAAAAAGGAAACTTTTCACGAGAAACCACCAGTTCCACAACAACAGAGCAGAAAAATTTCCGGTGGGTTACCGTAAATTACAGACTTACCATGCAAGTGAAATTCCAATGTGTTATTTGGAACAAACTCATAAACAAGCATTCTCTCTGCCCCAGCAACGCAGTAGCCAACCAATTCAACAAGATGCTTATGATGCACTCGGCTAATTGTCTCAACCTCAGCTTGGAATTCTCTCTCTCCTTGTTGGCTACCTAATTTTAGTTGCTTAACTGCAATTTGCTTTCCACATGGAAGAACTCCTTTGTACACATAGCCAAAGCCACCTTCTCCAAGAAGATTGGACTCAGAGAAACAATTAGTGGCCGCTAATATTTCATCATACCTGAAACTACCATTCCCGGGACTGAAGGCTGCCCTTGGAGCATGATTTGGAATTGTTTTCACAGACACTGACTTAAAAGAACCTGATGTGAGATTCGGTGGCAGCGTTGGATTTGATGGCACTCGAATAACATGAGATCCTGATCCAAACCATGAAATGCATTGAATTGAACTCTATTATCCATCACCTTTTTATATAATAGAAAGGATCATGTAAACTACTAAACTAAGCCTTTACATTTAGGGGAAAAATTAGCTATTCGTATGTTATTATTGCAGTTTCATATCGCTAAATATACAATAAAAATTTGAATTACAAGTTAGTATGAGTTATTAAAATGAAATTTTGATTGGATTAAGTGGCAGAAAGTACTTAACAAACTGATGTTAACTTTTGTCATGAGATTTATCCCAATTTAACGAACAAACAAAAAGGGATAAGATTTTCTAACCCTTGGATTCAATGGAGGGTGGTGATTCCTTAGTGCGACCCGTGCATAGATTCTTCTGTTTGTTTTTCTTCCTATTCCTGCATAGAAGTAATCCAATGCTAAAACCAAACACCAAAACGATTGCCCCAATTACTAGCCCAACAATGAGCCCACTTGCCACGTGGAATGTTGAGGTCTTCTGAAAATTCACAGCCACCGGCAAATTCACTTCTTGCGGCGCCGATAACGGCAAGGCGGGGCTCCACGGCGTTGCCAAGGTTGGTTCCCTCGTGAACGAAGGAGGTAAAGGCGGTGGAGGAAAACTCGATGTCGTCACCGCCGCCGCCTCGGGTGTCAGAGGCATATCTGGCAATGCAGGTGGAAAATCGGCTGTCGGAGACGGAGGTGATGGTGCGACTGCAAATGGCGGAAACGACGTCGTTGAAGGCGCTGTGGCATATGGAAACGGAAGTGGCTGGGATGCGGTGATCGGAGCCGGAGGCGATTGCGAAACTGCGAATGGTGGAAATGGCGGTGTGAAAGATTCCGGCGACGGAGACGGCAACACCGGCACCGTCAGAGGAATAGGTGTAACTGAAGATGGCGGTGGCGGCAGACCTTGGACGAGTAATGTTTCCGGCGACGGCGAGGTTGGGGCTGGAGGCGTCAGAAACATCGATGGTGACGGCGAGGATTGGAATGCGGGTGCTGCTGGTTGCGGGAACGGCGGAGGAATGACGTCAACCGGCATAGTCGCCGGAGAATACGGTGTAACTGCAAACATGATTGTATTCGTTTTCCGTAAAAGATGGCTACGAGTTGGAAATTGAAGCCGAAACTCATGCAGGTGAAGAAGCCAAACAAAGCCTGTATGAATATTATAGTGGGCGCCGAATTGCAATGAAAACTGAAAAGAAAATTATGACATAGCAACTCTATAAGCTCTAGCATGTAGCCACAAATGGCTAGTGCAATCCAACTCTGGTTAACACCTTTTTCTATCAACCACTTGTGTTATTGTATTTCTGTTTCGATAAGATAAAACTACTAAAAGAACAAAAAATGGTTTCACCAACTCTTAGGATAAATTCATAATGAAAAGTTTGTAATTTTATGTTGGTACAGTGGTAGAGAGAGTGAGGTGCATGTGGTGGTTAACCTTTTCGAAAAATTTAATAGTAATGGTCCCATAGTGTGACCTTTTTTCAGAATGTGAGATAGAGAAGAAGAGGCACAGAAAAGAGTGGTTGAAATTGAAAAAAATAAAAAGATAAATAAATGAAGGAATCATGGTTTTCTCTAGTGATGGAAAAAAGATGTATGGCAGAGTGGAAATGAGGCACTCTCAACTTCAATGTTAGCTGCTGAACACTCGCTGTGCATATTTAAAATAGAGTAAAGCTGCATTTTGCATTTGGGATATTAAAGAAACATAGAACAAAAATGGAGAGACACGTAAACAGCAGAGAGTCTATGTTTCCTTATTTTCAGTATCCCAAGATGTCACATGTACCTCGTAAAGGGAAATGTGTCATATCATTAACATAAGTGTTTAAATTTCTGACTTGGACATTTTTTAAATTATAAAAAAAGTAACACGTGTTGCCTGTAGGACACGTGTTACTCTTTTACACATTTTTTTCTCTAGCTTTAGCAGCTTCACATTAGTTTTGCTTCTACGTTCCATTCTTCTTTGCTTCCTCTGATTTTCACTATCATGCTCGCACTTTGCTTTTTTTATGATTCTCAGTGTGGTGCTTCACTGTGCTTATCCCAATGGATGTGTTGAAGAGTGAGCAGTAGCACTGATATATTAATAGACTTAATGGGAAAAAACCGGAGACATGAGAAATTATTTATAAATTTTGATTTCTAAAATATTAAGATATCAAAATTTATAATAATAAAAAATATAATTTATTTGAAAAATAGTTAAAAATATTTGCCTTTTGAGAGCTCAATTCCCCCACATTTGATATGCGGTTTTAATTGATTTGAGAAAAAAATGGTTTTGTACTATTGTTTAAAATTACTATTTTTTGAACAAAAGTTACTTTTTTTCTATAGGGTAAATCATATGCTTAAACCACATTCTTCATTATATTTATATTTAGTAAAATAAATCATGTCTAGTAGGGAACTTTATCTTTTAAAAGTGTTAAATACATTTTTAATCCACAAATTAAATATTAACTTTATTATTATAAAAGTACGAAAACTAAATTTAGTTTCATATTTTATTATTACAAAACTACCATAAAAATTTATATATTTTTATGACATATTTTATTTATAAAATATTCTCAGCTTAATTTTTAAAATTTCAGTAACATGTATGTTGTTTTAATTATATATATATATATATATATATGTTTTTTTATATATATATATATATATATATATATATATATATATATATAATAAAATAAAAAAAGTGATTCCCTCTTCTGATGTTTATGTTTATTTCTCAATTTTATCTTTTAAAGAAAAATTTTAAATTAAAATAATTATTTTTTTCAATTTTATTCTTTCTAATGACGGTTTTTTTAAATTTATTTTATTTTGATTTGACCATATTTTTAACTTAATATTTTTTAATTAAAAAATTACTTACAACATAAATAAAAATTATTTACAATAAAATTATAAAAACTATGTATATTTAATTTTATTATTTTTCTTAAAAAATATGAACACATACGCAATTTCAAAAATTTGGATTTCTGAAATGCTTTATAAATTTTGTTTTTCTCAACTTTCAAAAATTTATTTATCCAATTTTATCTTTTAAAGAAAAGTTTTAAATTAAAATAATTATTTTTTCAATTTTATTCTTTTAAATGACGGTTTTTGAAATTTATTTTATTTTGATTTGACCATATTTTAAACTTAATATTTTTCAATTAAAAAGTTACTTACAACATAAATAAAAATTGTTTACAATAAAATTTTAAAAACTATGTATATTTAATTTTATTATTTTTCAAAAAAAAAATATGAACATATACGCAATTTCAAAAATTTGGATTTCTGATATGCTTTATAATTTTTTTTTCTCAACTTTCAAAAAATTATTTATCGTCGTATACAAATGAACAAAAATTAATGAAGTTAATTATTTTTATTTTTTACGTCTTCAGTAATAATCTTTTTTAAAAGCCACTACGCTAGCTTTTTAATACAAAAATTCAAAATTTAATTTGTATTTTTTTTAATAAATTGAAAATTAAAAAAATTAATTTCAAAACCTAGGTTCTAATTAAAAGTTGTTTAGCATGTTGTGCCTTCTCAGGAGGTGAGTATATATGTTTTTATTGCTTGTACAATTACTTCATTTATACATGTTTGGGTAAATTTAACTTGGTTGGAACAATGCTAGTGATTTATCTATGATAATGATGTAAAAGTTATTTACGACGAGATGTTTAAGGCAACGCGCAACGAGCATCGGAGATAGAAAAATAGATTCATGCAAATCACCAGTAACAAGAGTCATTTAAGTATACATTATGTCAAATGTATGTTTGAGGTGTTAGTATGTCAAACTTTTAAGGAAGGAATGATATATTGATTCTCAAATATGTATTCATCAAAATTTCACATAAAGTAAAAAGATAAATAATAAAAATAAGTACAAAAATGAATAGTTAATTTAAGAGTTATCAACTCAATTAATTCTTTAGTGAATAAAACTTGTTAATTTTTAAAGATCAGAGACGATTGGACAAATAGACAAGGAAAAATAGAATATTCTTATCTTTGCATGAAAGATGGAATGAGAAAGGAAAAATAACTAAACACACATGTATTTATTTAAATACTCATAAATTTGTTTTTTCTTTTAAACTCTTAGTGCAAGTGTGCTTTTACTTAAATGTCCATCACATCTCATTTTTAAATTCCATCTTACCCTCATATGATTTTTAACAAGAAAATGCATGTATCAACATTTGCCAATCAGAAAAGTCCTTGCATTCCTAAGATTTGTATTCTGGAGTCTGTGTCATTGCAAATCTGCATTGTTGATCAAAGATGGGTGAAACTGTATGAATTAATTTTTTATTTTCCTATCCCATGTTCTATACTTATACAAAAAATTCTTTAATTATAAAAAAGTTGTTACTTAAATTTGACACGTAAAATTTAATAATTAAAAATATTTTAAAAATTTAATAATAATAATAATAATAATAATAATTATTATTATTATTAAACTTTGAAGATAATTAATAATAATAATTATGGTAATATTAATTATATAAATAATAATAATGATAATAACATTAATAATATAATAATATTAATAATATAATAATATTAATAATACAATTAATAATAATAATAATACTAAAACTAATAATAATTATTTTATTTTATACTAATATTAATCATTGTGGTAAATTATAATCTAAATCTTTATCAATTAAAATATTATTTCATATTTATTACATTCATCACATTATTCTTAAACTTTACCTTCGGTCTCACCTTTTCATCTTTTAAAACAAATAACTTCACTTTTTTCTTTTATATCCTCTCACGTCCCTTTACTTACTCTTCCTCAAATTTATTATTGAAAACAAATAAATCCTAAATATAAAAGAGAGTTTGCTAGTTGTGTGTCTTTCTTGAATGTTAATTGGATTGTCAAAAGAATTGTACGGTAAGTATTCAATCGAAATACGTTAAATTTAGATTAATTTATGATTAAATTTTATGGTATATTGTATACTTTCTTTATTAGTATACTCTTATTTGAGTACACTTTTACTTTAAGATATTATTTTTCTGATACGTGATTTTCAAGAATAAGAAAGAATTGGAAGTTTTAGTGAAAATCTATATTCTGTAAAATAAATAAATAAAATTTTATACTCATAATAGTAAACTAATCAAGCACTTTGAAAATTTTATTGACTAAAAATTAAATTCATGTGATCCACACAAATAAGATAAACAATTTATAAAATAAATTATTTATGGAGAATTTTTAATTTCATTAAAGTAATAAGATAACAAAATAGATTAAGGCTATAAAAGACACACAAATCCAAAAGATTTATGTAAAGAAAATATTATAAAGATTATGAGTTAAATCAAACTAAATGAAAGATGCATCAATCTTGACTTAACGAAAGATGACTTGATTGAGGCAAATCAGAAAAAACAAACTCAAAGTTAGTCGAAAAAAGAATTAGTTGAGGTCAGTCAAGAAAATTCTTAACCAAAAAAAAAAAAATTATGGCCAAGTTTGGTTGTTTTAATCAAAACCAACTAACAAATGTTTCAACTAATGTTGAAAATTAGTTTAACTTATACCGAGTTAAAGATGAAATGGTTAAGGTTAGTCGAGAATGTTTGTATCTACATTAGTTGAAGATGTATTGGTCAAGTTAATGATGTCCTTATGAAGAATAAGTTAATGATAACTATGTCAAGGACAGCCATAAATGCCTTCAAGAGAGATTAAAAAAAAAATACTCTTATCTAGAACCAAGTTAATTGTGTCATAATTTGATCAGATAAAAGAAATGTTTAATAAAATTAACGAAAATTTATTTAAGGAGACGGGATAATTAAATGTAATACAAAACTCTTTAAATATACAATAAGAATAAGGTTGACAGTACATGATTCAAGCAGTCTAATGCATCTTACTACATATAGGCTAAACATAGTTAGTTTTATTACCATGCATATACATATAGGCTAAACATAGTTAGTTTTATTACCATGCATATAAAAAATTCTATTAATTTATTTTTGTTGGTCGTAAACGCAATTCCTCGATACGTACAAAGAATTTGTAACTTTGGAGTATATTATAAGAAGTGTAAAGTATATGATTTACAAATAATGATTATACAAGTGATCTGATTGATACGAAGAAGACCTTGTTACTTTATATTTCAAGCAAACTTATTTTTGTATTCTAAAAAGTAACTCATTTTACTTTATTAAATATTGAAGTTGAGTTTTTTGCAAATACAACTTGTGCTTGTCAAAATGGTTGAGAAAAGTTTTTTAAGAGCTACAATTGAAGAAATTAAAGATCAGTGCAATTTTTTTAACAATAATTCAACAATTAAATTGTCAAAAAAATCCAATTCTACATAAAAGATACAAACATAGTAATTTCTTAAGAAATGATTGTAAAGATCAAACTATTAATCTAATTCACTACGAGCATATATCAATTTAAGAGAAAAAATGTTAGGAAAAAAATATGTTTATTGAATTTAATGAATTGAGTCTCTTATTAGTAACATAATGATTAATAGGTTTATTATAGTATACTATCAAAGCAACGCTAATATGCAAAAATGATATTAATCTTTCACAAAAAAAATGTCTGAAACAAAACTTGGAAAAAATATGTTAAAGAAAACACGAGAAAGAGTTATTAGGAATTTAAATGAGTTAACAAATAAAAAAAGTTATAAACACATAATCTTCGTGTTAAAGTTGGTGTTATAGTTTCTTACATGAGTTTATTATTAGTAATAAGTTTCTCCAATATTTATTCTTAAATAATACCAACAAAATAATCACTTAACAAACTATTTTTAAAGCAATAAGTATTTATAATTATAAAAAGAACAAGAAATATTTCATGTAGACGAAGGAATATGCTCATAGTATCATTACTATGAGAATAAGTATCCAAAAACTTTGATAAGTACACTAGAATAAGTCATGAACTGAAACTTCGTCTCTCTGCACTTTAATTTCACAATTGATTTGTCTTCTTCATTTCTCTGCATCCTGTCATATATATCGGACAAAAAAGTAGTTGTTTCCTCTTCACACGCCAACTTGTCGTAAATTGATAAATGATGTATTTTTCATGATCAAAATCAATTTTATTCTTAACTACACGCATTCAACATAATTAACGTGAGTCTTAAGCATTCAATTAAATGAATATTTTAATTTATAACATTACCCTTTGAGAAGCGTCCCTTTAAATTTTCCTTTAAAAAAAATGGCAAAATGCATAAGGATAAGGAAATGAGAAAGATTGTACTTGCCAGTTGCCACCGTAGCAGCTGGAAAGCAAGAGAGGAAAATGATGAAAGTAGCACCTGCTGCGAGTCCGCTACCAACGCGGCACGTGCGAATTCTGTTGAGCCACACGTGTCTACAATATTCAATAATAATTTCAACCCAACTGCCAAAGACAGGTATTTATAAGCGAGCAACGCATCTCACATGGCGAAGTAGAACCATCGCTCACTCTCACTCTCACATTAGATCACAAACAAAAATGGCGGAAAAAGAAGTCACTGGTGAAGCTCAGAGAAAGCTTCGATCGAAGTTCCTTCAAGTCCTTCGTAGTAGACGACAAGATGAAGGTATAGCAATCAAATTTCACTCGTTAGCTTTCACAATCTCGCTATGTATTGCGCAACGATTCGTTTAACTGAAACTTGTTCTTGTATATGATGATGCTTCAGTTCCGTTAACGGTCGAACATGCGAAGCCAGTGGCGAGTCCTTTGCATCAAAACTCTCCACCGACGAAGGAAGAGGTATTGTCATTATTGACATTTAGCGTCTTGTGCTTGTTATTTATTTTGTTTATTTTCAATGTCTACTTAATTGACTGGTTCAATCGCGTGGAAATTATAGATTGAGATAATGGAATCGTGTCCGAAGGCTGATATAGAGAACCTTGAAGAGTTGCTTCAGGAGGAGAATTTCTACTTGAATATAGAGGTAGGTGATGAATAATTCGATTCTCCGGAGATGAATTTTGAATCGGTATTTTTGTTATTCTGATTTGATTTTGTGCTTGAAAGATAAACTCGTTGATTTTTTTATCTCAGGAAGGAAAGCAAGGACGGTTGCCGGTGTTGATTTTGAAACTGAAGGAAAGTGATAAGCAGAAAAAAAGACCTGCCGTTGTTTTTCTTCACAGTACGAACAAATACAAAGAGATCATGCGCCCATTGCTTAAGGTTGCTACTGCGTCTTCTCTATTCCTTCCATTCCACCGTTTATTTTTCATTTGCATTTGTACTGTGCTCATGTTTTATAAATTTATTGTAATCGCGGATTTTTTTTCTGGCTTCGGTTGCTGGTGTTCTTCTCTGTGCTTTAGGCGTATGCTTCGCGGGGATATATAGCAATTTCGGTGGATTCTCGTTACCATGGAGAACGTGCCACGTGCACAACCACCTATCGAGATGTACGTGTTTGATTGATTCTTGCAAATGCTTGCTTTGCTTTGCATTGCTGTGCCTTACTTTTAGGCTCTGAACTCCTGATGAATAACGCAATTTTATTTGGGGAAAAGTTATAGCATGACCCCTACTTTAACATTTAAATGCTTTGTTTGAAACAACAAATTTTTAGGGATTGATTTGCTTTTGAAATCAATTTGATTTTAGGTTTTCTGTAACTCTAATTTTGTTGGATGTGATTGTAATTCAGTTTAAAATATTTAACTATGCTGCTCTTATCTCTTTTACATTCAAAGTGATGGCAATAAAGTAAATTTCATAAAAAAGAATTTGAAGTTACAAATAGAATTTGGTTTGTAAATCAATTCAAATAACTTTTTATATGAATTCGAAACATAATAGTAGGATTACCGCATCAAATGGAATTCGTATTTCAGTGATTCTGGACATATAATTTTCCTTGAAGAATAATGATTAAGATTTAGGAGAACTAATATTTCTAGAAAGATATTGTTTTATGTGTTGTGTTTTGTTTCCTTATAGAGAGAAATGAACTCTATTTTTGTTGACGTATTTACCTAAGATCGCTTGGAAAGTTAAAAATTAGACATCTATATAAAATTCAAAACTGACAAGATTTTCTTTTACTTGTTTTGGCTGCAACCTACCCTACCAAAAAAAAAAAAAAATACACAGGCACTTGTTGATGCGTGGAAAACCGGTCAAACGATGCCATTCATATATGACACGGTAATTTATTATTGACTTTTATAATTATACACTGTTAGAATAACATTATTAAAATTATTGTGCCGAATTGGTTAGTTTGAGATTGGATAATTATTGTGTTATACTTATTAGTTTGTGATTAAATTAAAATAAACTATTACCTTATTATTTATCATGCAACATCACCATTTAGTTAAGAATGTCATTGAAAGTTTTTGGATCATTCCTTTTCTGGAATATAATTAATGGATGGAATAATCACTTGATTGAATTTTTTTTTTTGTGTTAGTCTTTTCATGGAATGTAAAAATTATGCTCAAGAATGAAAACAAAAGTAATCAAAGTATCTTAAGGACCGACGAAATTGGACCCCAACAACCATCCAACCTATTAGAGCTTGTAGTCAAGAGTATCCAAAAAGTCACAGATTTTGTTCCTCTTTATATAATTCTTTTGGTCTGGGCTTTTGTTAGTATTTTTTGGTGACCCTTTTTCTCTTTTCAGTTGAATCAATTTAAGTTATATTTGTCTGTGACTGTGATACCATCATTCTGCGTCGCGTTGTTGGTCTATCCACAAGTTGGGACTTAGTATTGAATGTCTTTAAATCTTTAGATATAGTCAACGTAGTTTAAAGTATTTAATTTGTTTTCATAAAACTGAAGTGGGACTTCCAATTACAACGCACTTTACGTTCCAAATGATTTGTTTCAAATGTGATTGTGGCAGTTTGAGCTTATGATTTAATCGGCTCAGAAATGGTGTATATTCTTCCATGTTTTGGCAGGTCTGGGACTTGATTAAATTGGCCGATTATCTAACACAAAGAGAGGATATAGACTCTTCTAGAATAGGAATCACCGGAATATCACTTGGAGGTTGGTTGAGAGATGTTGAATGGAATATGTTAGACGGCATGTTCAATATGATTCATCATTTGTATAATTCTTTGATGCAGGAATGCATGCGTGGTTTGCTGCATTTGCTGATACTCGCTATGCTGTGGTCGTTCCTCTGATTGGTGTTCAGGTGACACTGAATGATTGAATAAAGCTTTTATTTAGACAAATGTGTTTCTAAAGCAACGATTCGAAAACTTGTGAACTATATGTTGCAGGGATTTCGATGGGCCATAGACAATGATAAATGGAAGGCTCGAGTTGATAGTATAAAGCATGTTTTTGAGAGTAAGATAATGTTAAATGAGTTTTTGAAATAATGTTTTCTATCTTTGATTTAGTTACTACTTCTTGTATTTCATTTTAATATAACATTGAAGTTATTATTCATGAGAAACCAATAATGTACGGGCCAATTTATGTATGGAGCACATGTTGCATTATTTCGTATGCGACAGCTAATAAATTCTTAAAATTGATGAGATCGTTTACAGTTGGTTATTTAAAATAGAGTGTCTATGGATTAAATTACCCAGTGGTCTCATTGCGGACATCCGATAAAATTTCATGTCAACGTGAGAACGGTGTTTGGGTAAGACCTAGAAGGAGAAATATATTAGTAGTATCCAATTGGGGTACTAAATCATTAAAGCAAATTAACAGTGTATGGCTGAAATATATTTTGAAGGTACTTTTGTATGGACATCCTCTAATGTTTTGGGTAATTGGATGCAGCGGCTTGTGATGATTTGGGTAAAGATGTTATTGACAAAGAAGTAGTGGAGAAGGTAAGCCAAATTTTTATGAAATCAACTCTGATTCTGTCTGCAAATGAATTGCTATGTATTGCTTTAACAACACACATGATTGACAGTGTTTGGTACCATGATACGTATCCCATTGTAGCTAGTTATTCACCCACCGGACATAATTTCTATCTAGAGCTTTGTTACTGTTATTTTAATCTGTTTGCAGAGGATACTATATACTAATCACAATTTTTTTTATTTCTGATCAGGTATGGGACCGAATTGCTCCGGGTTTAGCTTCCGAATTCGATTCACCGTATTCAATTCTGGCTATAGCACCTCGTCCATTACTTATTCTTAATGGTAAAACATTTATCATTTTCATTTGGGGCTACCTTATTCGTATACAACTTCATGTATTTGCTTCTTTAGTGTGTATGTATGGAAATAACATATCTCTGCATCATTTCTTATTTTTTAGTCAATTTAGTTATTTCGATCATTTAGTCATTGTGAATAATTTTAAACTAAATTGTAATTGAAGCATTTGTTTTGGTTTTGGGAACTCTAGGTGCCGAAGATCCTCGGTGTCCCATTGGAGGTTTCGAAGTTCCAATCTCTAAGGCAAGTCAGGCATACAAAGAGTTTCAGTGCTTAAATAATTTAAAGGTATGAACTAGAGTTAGTTGGTCACTTCGATGAGAAAATTATACATTCTAATGTTGTCTTCCCATATCAGTTTATTATGAATAAGTTTGACAATTGAGTGCAACATGCAATTTTCTAATTTAAACCGCAGTTTTATTAAAAATCTCTCATATAGAAGATAAAAAGTAAGAATATTGATTTACTTCCAACTTAATTTGCAAAAACTTACTTGCATGGTAAAATTGACATCTTTTACATATTTTATTTTAGTCATTCTGCAGGATTAAATAATTCTGAGTATGGGAACATACATGATATATGTAACACACCTTGTTGGAATAAATTATAGGCACTTACTTCCTGCAAACCACAAGTTTTTTTATCATTTCCAATTATTTTCAAATAGTCTTTTCAAAATATAAAAAGTACATTTTGGAGAGCTTATTCTAAAATGAATGAGAGACAGTTAAGACATTTGTAGAAGTATAAGAAGAACGAGGCTTGGTTCTGATACTAAGAATGTGGGAATGAGAACTCAGTGGGGGTGTTTGGAAACATGTTTTCGGAGGAAAGAAAATAGAGAAGTTTTAATTATGTATCGGTGGGTGTTAATAATTGGCTTCTTTTTTCTATCCAAGTTTATGATCGGTAGCTTTTACATGCAGTTTATTGCAGAAGATGGAGTTGGACACCAATTAACAAGATTGCAAGTGAAGGAATCATCTGATTGGTTTGATAGGTTTTTAAAGCCTTAGTTGACGTGCTCGCAAATTATAAATCAGCTTGCTCTTGCTCGTAGCCCTCGTTTCATTGTCTTTCTGTGATTGTATCTGTCATTGCATATCGTTTTAATTCAAGATAATGTTAATCGCTATAAAATGTTGCACCTCTGTTAAATCCTTCTACGCATCCCAGAGAAATCATTCTTGTGTAAGATGCCCCACTTAGAAAAATTTATGTCTCCTTGTGATTAAAAATTAATCTGATCAATCAGAGTCATTATGGTTTCAATCAACTGAAAAATAATAATTAATTCATTTAAGGTATTAAATATTAAAATTAAGATAACTAGATTTTTTAGGGACTTATTCTAATGAAGTAACTTTTTGTGGGAAATTAAAAAATAATACTTTTGTAGGAAAAAGTGTATATAGATTACTGTGCTTTTTAGATTTAGAAACATATCTGAACTTTTAAATATTATATTTTTTATGATTATATCTTTTATCTTAAATAAAATCATAAATCAATTAAGCTTTTAATTTTAAAAATTCAAATGTATTTCCTAATTTTAATTTTAATTAATTTTATCTTCATCATCCTTTTTCATTTCCTGTATTTCTTGACATATATTCCACCAATGAAGTTATTTCCTCCCTTTATATGACTGTACAGTCTATACATTAAATTCGCAAAAGGCTCTTTTTCTGTACCTCCCTTTTCTATTCCTGCACTTCCATAAAATTTTAATATCTCTATTTTATTCTTATTAAAAATAAGAAAATTTTAATATATACATTTTATTCTTGTTAAAAATAAGAAAATATAAGAAATTTTATTGTAATTTTAATAAAAAATAATTTGGAAATCATAGCGGTTATGGGATGCAGGAAAAAAAAAAGTCAGATACAGAAAGTAATAGCCTTCACAAAAACGGACAAGGCAATAAGAAAAGTTGTTTCTATTGAAAGAGTATTTCAAAGCCCCTTCACATACCAATTAAACGAAATTTTAATAGTAAATACAATAAAATGTGTTATATTCATTATTTGATTTTAAAAAAATAACTGGCATAGAGAAAGCATCTATTATTACTTGTTGCTTTGTTGATATAAAAATGTTAAATGAATTTCTCTCGTTATGAGAAGGGATGTGAAAATTTTCATTAACCAGACAGTTTGAATAATTTGAAGAATAATATTGAAGTAGTATTTTACTTATTGTAAATAATAAATATTCATTTTATATAATTAAATAAAATAAATTTTTTTTCTACCGGAAGACATTATTTTGAAATTTTGTTTCTTTTAAATTACTTTTGTATCGGAATATACTTAAAATTTATAAATTAAATGAATATATTGAATTTATCATTTTCTTTGTATCTATAATAAATTATTTAAATGGTGATATAATTTTTTTGCTAACGATTAACTTTTATTTTTCGTAAAGAGAACAGATAAACAATTATTCTAAAAATATACAAAACTTCAATTTAGAGATAAAAGAAGGATGAAGTAAAATAGATAGGTGACTAAGAAGATCAAATATAACTAAACGTAAATATATGTTAATTAGAGAGTTCAAAGAATTCTTTTAATATAAAAACATATGATGTGAAATATTCTAAAAGACAATAAAATATTAAAAATGTATAATTGGGACAGTGATAAAGAGAAACTCATTTTATAGACTGCATTATAATTTATAATATGAGAAAAACATTGAACAGAGAATGCACCAAAGTTAATTATCTTCTGCACTTTGAAGCAGTAGGATATTTCATCCTACAATTAATTGGTTAACAAAAATGCATCTCTCTTTCAATAATCAGTATACATACAGATATACCAAATGTTACTAGAAATCACTTGATTCAGAATCTGATAATATTCAACAGAATCCTTGTTTTTGGGTGCACCTGCTTCAGTTCAAACATTGTTTTCAGTATGCTGCATGATTCTTCATTTTTATATTAATCTAATAGGGTAAAATTTAATATCTACAAGATAAAAAAAATTATTTTTATTTATCACACATCAAGTATACTCCATTTAAGGTGAAACATGTGCATACAAAAAATATCACGATCACTAATACTAACACTAACAAAAAATAAAAGTAAAACATTGTGTCATTAAATACTTAACCTTAGTGGTGTCTATAGTAAACTAAAAAAAAAATTGTTTTTAATATTAAAATTGAAATTAATTTATCTTTAAAATTTTAGACTAATTTAATCCTACATATTTAAAAGTACGTGAATTCAATCTTTATAACCAAATTTTGTTAAATTATTTTAACGATTTCAAATACATGTTTGTCTACTAATATTAAAGTAGAAATATGTCAAACAATGTAAACAATTTAAAAGTTATCAAACATTTGAAATGCTAAATAAATTTATCAAAATCTGGTTAAAAAAACTAAATTCATGCATTTATAAAATTTGTAGACTAGATTGAGACAAAATTTTGAAGATAAACTAATTCTAATTTTCACTAAGTTAAGAGATAAAAAAACATATTTAACCTATTAAAAAATCATCATGCAAAGTAGCAAGTAACGTCAGTAGAGGCATCGAGTATCAATTGTGTATTGAGCAATCAACTGATAAAGGATCCAGATTCACATTTCAGTACCAGCCCAGCACCGAAATTAACCACTAGTCAATCAATGCCAATAATGACCTGGAACACAATGAACACTTAAATAAACGTCAGAAAATCAGCATAAAATAAAAAACTCTACAAACTTACAACCCAGACTAGGTTTTCTACAACTGAATATACGATGGATCATCGTGTTGACTGGAATACAAACAACTACAAAATCTTTTAGCCAATGGAATCCCCCAGGCATTTTCGTCTGTTATACACAGATATGATTACCTTTCACAAAACTTTTTGGGGTCGTTATGGAGCCGATATCCTCCACTTCCTTATATATTCAATCCAGGATTCCAAAATTTCGTCACGGCCTATTGCATGCATACTTTGTCTGAAGGGTGCAACATAAAGTTTCAGGGTAAACCAAATTTTGTCAAGGCTGATTGGAATAATGTTGAGAATGCCTGGGATGAACTTTGATCATCAGCTTTTACTTTAATCTGTGACTTGGCTGATGATGTGTTGATTATACACTCTACAAGATAGATTGACGCTGCTTCTGCTTTCTGAGCAAAGAAAAAGAACTTAAAGTTGGGAGACTGACCACCGGATGCAATGCAGTGTATTGAATGGCTTTGCATGTGCCGCAGGAGTGCATTGGGAGTTATCAAGGATGCGATTCCCTGAGGACTTAGAGAATATTCCTGTACAACATAAAAATGCTTGACATTTTTTGTTGGTTGGGGAGGCCAAAAATAGAGTACGTACTAGAACATTTCTGTAATTCAATTTTGAATTTCTGTTGAATTATCAATGAAAAAATGTCTATTAAATTTCTACACAATCATTCTATTATTCGGTGCTATACATCCTTAAATCCTTTAATAAGCTTAACAATTTATAAGATGTCATATTCATTAAATTAGTGCCAACATTTCATTGGCTGACATTGAAAAACTTTCTTATTGCATGAGTTCGTTGGAATGAAGTACAAGTTATCGCATTAGTGAAACTGATATAATTTAAAAACAAACCTCTGATGTAGATATTGGCAGTTGACGCCATTTCTGCTGAAATGTGCCAGGATCCAGTACAGCTTTTGGGTTTAGGTTCAATGAAGGAGGTGGAGGCGTGGCTGCAGTCCCAACTGCAAAATCTAAACCAAGCAGATCATCGATTGCCAAGCTAGAAGCCGGTGCTTGACCTGATAAGCCAGTACTTGGAAATGCCAAATCTGCAAGTGGTTGTGAAGTTGCAGAAGGCGCAGATGAACCATTATAGGAAGGAGCATTGTAGGCAGAACCATTGCTACCAGGTTCTCTTCCTTCATCTTTTTCTGAAGTACTTAGAAGCAGATCTTTGTCATTTGCTTCCACTCTCTGAGCTGGAACAACAGACTCTCCAGATTCTGCAGTAATAGATAGATTTCCAAGTTCATCTGCAAACTCAAATGTCCCTCGATGTTCCTTATCAGTGAACATATACGAAGGCTGCATGAATTCGCCACTGTTAGTTTGACAAATTTAAAAATACATAAGGATCACACTAATACAAACATGTTTCAGCTTTCAAGTAATATTAATATTAGACAGGTGTTTAATTAACCTATCACAGAAGAAGGTGCAATCTTCAACGTGTTGTGTAACAAAGTTTGGCCGCACAATATTTTATATTTTTAAAATGTAAAAATAAATTCTAATTGAAACAACTATTACAGCATATTATTTAGAATATCGCAGGTGACATTAAGAAGATAGACACATTTTACAGGGAAGAATTCAAGAAACAAAAAGCACACTTTAAATGGTAACGTGAATTATTTATTATTTTCTCCACATTTTTTATCTTTAAATTTGTTTATAATAGCAACATATTTTATTAAATTTAGAAATGGAGTAAGTACCTAAAATTAGTCCAAACAAAACAAATTATTTCATTAAAACCTCTGGGAGGAGAATAGTTTGGCTACCTTTTGATACACAACCGACAGACTGTTAAATTCATCAAATATGCGGTCTTTGATTTCACTGCTCTGGGTATCAGCAAAAACTGAAACAGCTTGCTTTGGCGGGTTAACCACACTTTCTGCTACGGATACATTGTATTGCAGAAGCCTGTAATAAAATAAGGCCCTATCATGAACATCCTGCAATCCACAAAAGGTTTAGTTAATACACCACTGCAATCGAATCAATTCATTGTTTTGACAACTCAGTAGAAACCAGTTACAAAATTTCAAACCTGGTGAAAATCAGCAAGTCCAGCAGCCAATGCAGCACCTAATGCTTTTTTAGTTTCAGGTGGTCGCTTAAAGAAACACTTCATAACTGCAGTAAGAAGATGTAAGCGAACCTGCATCATGAGATGAGACAGCAGTTGTTTAAAATATAATTAAGTAAACAAAAATACAAGCTAATACTCCATTCATGGCAATACTCACAAGACATAATGCTAAATAACTTCTTACATTTCTTTGGTAAACTATGGTTTTGTGATTCCATACTGCCAGGGGAGGGATATCATGCTTTTATCATTATTACAAAGATGATTATATGACAATCAAATTAGGAACTCCCCCAATCCAAACCCAACAATAGTTAGTGATTTGTACTATATTGTTTCTGCCAAGGCTAGGAGAAAATATTGTAGGGGAGATTCTCAAGTTTCAGAAGTACAATTACTAATGTTTGTGCTAGGCCATTTGCATAAAAATGGCAGGACACAAGAACTGCAGCTTAGGCTGGTTCAGCACAAAGCGAGACAGATTAAACAACTCAAAGTTAGTCACAATCTAAGGTTTTCGTTAAACCCACTCAACCAAGACCGTTTAATAAAAAATCCAATAGCTAAATTTAGGCTAAACTGCAATTTTGGTTCCTTCCAATTCTCGATCCACAATTTTGGTCCTCTATGTTTTTGGGATTTCAAGATCTGCAAATTTCGGTCTCATTTGCATACATTTTATTTCTTTTATTTTGGTCCAGATTGCTAAAATGTCAAAGCTTGATATGCTGAATAAAAAAGGTTGAATTCTTCCATCAAAGAATACAAGTACAACATGGCAGAGAACTAAATCTATGACTATGATTAAACTGCCCCCTGTTGTTGGGTCGGGCATAACATGGCATTCAATAGGAAATCTAAATCTCAAATGTGGAAACTGTAAGGTTGTAAAGCATAAAAAGTACTACCTCAGCGGAATGCTCCTCATCCCAATTTTCCACTAAACTCTCCAAGACATATGGAGCATCGTGCATGTCCTGAGAATATTCTCCCAACATCCATATAAGAGCTGCCTTAGCCTTGGGTTCTTGGACATTTTTGCTACTGATATTTCCAACAACAGCAATACAATCCTGACTCCATTGTGGATATTTTCTTAACAGATCTTTCACAAGCACCTGTATAGATGAACTTTCAAAACTTGCATCAGTGTACCCTACTATAACTAAGGCAAATCAAAATGCCATACTTTACACACATGTTTGCTTAATAATATGAAACAATGTGATACTACTAGACACAAGTTACAGGGTATCTAGCAGGCACTTGTAATGTTTACCAAAGCTTCAGAAGTAACATAGTCCTTTTCCATCTCAAGAAACTGGAGAAGTCGGTCAACAATAGCATTGACATCATACTGCTGCAACGCTATCTTCCCAACAGCTCGAATTGATTCCCTTGCAATGGGAATGTCAACATTTGCAGCATATTCACATAGTTCTGTCACTGAAACGAGATCCAAGAAATTCATGAATAAGTAATTAGAAGGGAAGCCTCAGACCAAGGAATAGACATCATATACAATCATCATATATCAATTAATCCCTCTTCCTAACCCTTTCTCTCTGTAGCAATTTGGTGTTACTTACCTATCTCATAGGTGTTGCTTTCATTCGCCACTGCAGTCAGCATTTCAAGCTTCAACTTTTTAACATATGATGGCTCATTGTACTGGCAATAGAAGTGTTTATAGTCCGAGGAAAATATATAAGGTGCACGCATGACCAAAAGATGCAGGTGACTTAAAACCGCATAAGATTGTTCTGGACTTCCTGAGCTCACTTGAGTCAAGAGAGGGGCTTTGATACGCTCATATACCTAAAAAAGAAGAATTAGCAACAGAAATCACAGATAAGCAGTCAAAGCTGGCATGATAAAGTCAAAATAACTAAGATAAAATCAAAGTATGTAATCAAGCCAAGCTGAGATTGGCCATAACATATACAAACACAGATGAAACCTAAGCTTGAGGCTGAGCTTTTAATTTAGGTGAAATCCTAGCACAAACCCCAGCTTGTAAAATAAAAAGCTGTACAATACTTAAAAAAACATTTAATGTATAATAGACTGTACAATACTTAAAAAAACATTTAATGTATTCAAGAACTCACATATAACTTAGTTATAACACTTGACCCATTGCATCCCCAAGTTTACATTAATGACTCACACTCAACACAATTATAGCTGTCCGTACATGAATTACATAAGCCTAATCTTGCAGCTAAAAAACCTAAATATCAAATATATGTATTCTGTGAGTCATTCAGTCAAATAGTAGTTAAAGTACAGTCAATACTAGATATAAAGCAGATAGAATTCAGACCAAAGAATTGTCAGAAAAAAATAACATGTATAAGAAAATGTCGTTATGAAAAACAAGGAGATTAAATGAGATGTTTTGACACACAGACATGCAAAAATCAATGCGTACCTGCTGATGAACATCAGCCATAGACAAAGTCAACTGTAGAAATAATTTAACAGTTGCCAAGACAACAGCACCATTTGCATGCTGGAGTCTATCTTCAAGGAGATTCATCATATCAAATATTTCACTGCTATCTGCCGGAATGTACTTGCTCACCAATTCCAGCACAAGACATTGTGCCCATTCACTGAATTCCTTAATTCTGCAGGTGAAAAAATAAGGAACTGATAAGTTTTCTAACAATTGGTACTTTGCAAGATACTACAGATGCTTTCTCTTTATCTCTATATGGCTGCTACAACTATCAACACATTTTATAGTCTAATAGGCCACATGAAGCACATATAGTAAGGTAATAAAACATTCTTATTCCCATTTGTGAAGATACTATTTGATCAAACATTTACTCCCACAATCAAACTACATATTCTTAATTTATATAATGTACACAAGGACAAAGAAACTAAGACACTAGCAGATTATACGATAGCTCTATGAGCCTTTTTCCCAACAAGAAATGGAAAGACAAAACTTCATTGAAAGGAAATTCCCAAGGAGGGTCGTTGAAAAGATTCAGTTTATCAGTTGTATAATAATAAAAGTTAGTTTCACCTTAAAAAAGAGGTGATGAATGTCTTGAAGAAAGGTGATTTGGGCCTAATTCAACTCTACAAAATCAACTTGTCGTAAGATATTGTCTCCACTTATATATTATATTTTGGTACTATCTTTAGTCAATGTGGGACTTGGGGTTTTCCCAATAGAAAGAATGCAACAGTCCTGTCCATTAAGGTAAGATAACTTGAGAACCACAACTTTCCCAGACAAATAAGGAATTACTTGAGAAAATATTACCTATTCAAAAGGTGATATACAATTGGCTTGCTAAGTAGTGTTTCTCTCTCCCTGGCTGCTTCCTCTGATGTGGATGACTCTAAGGTCCAAATTTCTTGTAAAGCAAACAAACAATTTGCGACTACCTGATCAAGAAAAAATTACTATATACGTAATGTACAATTTATTTGATGACTGCTGTTGTCTTAATTTCTTGAAATAGGAATATTTGTCATTCTGATATATATATATATATATATATATATATATATAGATAGATATATATATATAGGTGAACAACAATTGAAAAGCAATAAGAACAAAGAAGTAATACGTCATTCACACACATACATGGACATAATAATAACAATGCTCAAAACTGCAGGCATTGACATTATAACAAAGCATTTTAACAAATAGACAAAATTGAAATGATTTTTTTAATGGGGTACAACCACAAGTATTATACCAAAAATCAGACAATTTAACTTCTTGAGCAAACAAAGTATTTAAATGAGACCTCAAGGACCTGCTCATTAAAGGGCGATTACTCAAGGCAATTTACTGTTTTCAAACAGAAAACAATCAAAACACTGGTTTGAAAAAAAAATGATAAAATAAAGTTTCGTGTATGTTTCTCTTACCAACATGATATTTCTACTTCTAAATGTCCAAAGACATCATCCGGGGACAAGAACATAATTCAAGCTAACAATCATTTGGAAAACAGAAAAGGAATGAAAGAAAACAAAGCAAGATCAAGGATAATAACTTCTTAGTTTACAAAGAGCCTATTCGCTTGCAAATCATTAATCATTGGACAATTTAGATTAGCTTGATTCTAAGTGAAACTCTTAATTCTTTACAAAATTTAAACAGATATGATTTATCATAGGTTGAGAATGAGATTTTCATACAAATGGAATCCTCACCTGAGTATCAGGATCATTAAGCATCAAATGCTTCAGTGTTGCTGGAAAATCTGCATCAATACAGGTGGAAGCTGATATATGATACAGTTTCAAAACCCCAATAACTGCCACCATCCTGACATAACTATTATTGTCCTTCAACCCAGACCCTAATGGCCCAACCAAATATTCCACCAAATTTGCCACCCGGAGTGAACACAAACTCCTCAATGCTAGACCCCGTATCATTGGATCCTCATCCTTGCAATCTCTTTGTAGAAAATTAATAGTCAAAAGTGCAAGATCAGGATTGACCTTTGCATAGTTCCCAACGTATAAATAGCACATTTTTTTCAGAACAATGTCTGATGTCGCAGAGCACATTACCATCTCGCCAAAGAGAGACGAGACATCAATACCAATAGTCATGTTGGAAATCACCTTCTTGAAGAGATCCCTCTTGGAATCATCAGCCCCTGGAGCTCGGCTCCCAGCAAGCTGCCGGAGCTGTGATTTCAGATCGGAGACTTCACTCTTCCTGATTAAATTAAACATTAGGTCAGTACTTGACGTGAAGATATCACACCACAACCAAAAAATAATCAACCTAACAGAAAATAATTCAGATATTAACAAGGACAAAACTTCAATACAATTTCTCACGTTTGTTCCAACCAATATTACAATTTCACCTCAATAATCAACACATTAAAGGTTTGCATTAAATCTCAACGTAGATTACTGACTGGAAACTTCAATTTCGAACGGAAAACAACACAAAAAGCAACTAAGCAACCGTATCTAATCTAAGTTGTCTACAATTAATTGCCAATAGCTCGTTTCAGGTTAAAAAAAAGGGCATAAAGAGCTAATGCACCAACTCAATGTAGTTAACTTAGCCACTTTAGCCATTCCATAAAATACTTTCTGAAATGAAAAGATAACGGAAGTGGATGAATCCGCCAGAAACTATGCTATGCGTGCTATCGAGCTCGGTGTACATAACTCGACTACTTAAGTAATAACACATGGACACAGTGTATTTCACAATTATACGCCAAATAGGACAAAACCGAACGGCATTGGATCTCTAATGTTAATGACAACCAAGCGAAAAGCGCATTCAAACATTTGAAGGCCTGTTGCAAGATAAAACCAAAGCATAAGAAATTTCGTATTTATCTGAAACCAAACCACGGCAATTGCGATGCAGTTGCTTCCGTAGATGAGTCCAAATCAAATTTGTGCAGCATTCGAATAAATAAAGAGAAAGTTAGAAAGAAAGAAAAGAAGACGCAGGGACAATGGATCAGGGAACTGACCCTGACGGTTGCGACGGAGACGGCGATCGATGAGACTGCTGCGGCGGAGGAGCCATGGCCACGCCACTGAGAGTTGAGTAAAACGACCACGCAGACGGTTAGATCGCCCCTTTGTTTCTTCAGAAAAAGTGAGATCTAAACGAAGAAGATAAAAGAGTAACCGGTAATTGTAGCTGCGGTGTTAATTGAGCTTGTGAAATTTTTTTAATTAGAAATTGGAATTGGGATTTGGTGAGATGAAAATTATAAACTACTACTAGTAGAGACTATGCCCAGAAAAATAATAATAATAATTATTATTATTATTATTTATTATAATTATAATTATTTATTATTTATTATTAAAAATAAATAAATAGATGAATAAATAAATTGCACCACTTTCGACGTATTAGAAGCTGAAGTGGCGAGACCTGATTGCCTTGGTCTCGTCGTCCCTGTTTCACTTCTATGGCATGCTTTCTTTCTGTGTAAGAAAAATAAAATAAAATTGCAATTAGGCAAAATAATATTAGCGATTATAATAAATAAATAATTGATATATTTGTTGTTATAGTTTGATGTGACGCTGCTTTCAGGACTATTGTTTAATGTTTTAAATATCAAGTCAATAAAAGACAAAATATGTTATTAAAATAATAAGAAAAAGTTTTTAAGATAAGAACATTAAATTCGCGAGAAACACATGAGCATAATTACATTAAATTATTCTTTATCCATTCTTATTTAAAAGTTGAATTAAAAGTGGGGTTAGTTTTTTTTTTTTATCATGTTTCTTACATAGATACTTTTACTACATATCCCTAATTAAGAAAGAGAGTGTGATATAAGAAAGGTTAAATATCCCACCGGTCCTAATATTTTAAGGAAATCTCAAGTTAATTTCTTTTTATTTAACTTAATTAGATTTTTTATTTTGAAAAATTTGTTATAATTATATTATTTTTCTTAGTAATATACTAACAGTATTAATTATGTGTCATGTATTAACATAGTTTTTTATTTATTATTTTTTATAATTTTAAAAAATATATAAAAATGGTCACATATTAATGTGACATTGTGCGACAAAGACAATATGATGTGACATTGACAGTGTCATGTATCACTATTAGATGTGGATGTGAAAAATCTCAGTGCAGTCTTTATATTTGTTATTTTATCTCTATTTGATTATAAGTTTTTAAAAATTGAATCAATTTCATCCCTATACAAAAATTTATTTTTATATAAAATTTATAATTGTATTTTTATTATAATTGATATTTTTAACAAAATTAAGTTTATTTAAATGTATATTTTGCATTGAATTTTATTTAAATTTTGTCTTAAAATTATATAATAATATATATATATATATATATATATATATATATATATATATATATATATATATATATATATATATGTGTGTGTGTGTGTGTGTATATGTATATATATATAATTTATAGATAAATGTTATAGTTGTTTTAAAAATAAAAACTTTATAAATTCAAATATAAAATTTTAAGAAAATTATAACAATTTAAAATAATATATATTTATTCAAAATTTTACAATTCAATTTATAAAGTTGTTATTTTTAAATCAACTCTAACATTTGTTTGTATATTATTGATATATAAATGTTTGAAACAATATTTAAATAAAGTTCAATGTAAAATAAAAATTTTATCTTGTTTGAAATATCATTGTGACATTTATATAAAGGTAAAATGTTGTCTTAATCTGAATATGAACTTAAATTGATTTGGTGTTAAAAAAAATTGAATCAATTTGAGACAAAATAACAAATATATAAACTACATTGAAAATGTTCACATTCAATATTGATACGTGGCACTACCGACCATCACACTATTGTCTCTGTCACATGACATAACGTCATATTGACATGCAACAATTATTTTTAATAATAAAAAATGAAAAATAAATAAATAAAATCATGTGCTAACATGTGTCACAAAATTAACATTGTTCCGAACAAAAAGACATGATTTTTCACATTCAATATTGATACGTGGCACTGCGACCATCACATTACATTGTCTCTGTCACATGGCACAACGTCAAATTGACATGCAACAATTATTTTTAATAATAAAAAAATGAAAAATAAATAAATAAATAAAAACACGTGCTGACACGTGTCACAAAGTTAACATCGTTACTAACATAAAGACATAATTTTTCACATTCAATATTGATACGTGGCACTGCGACCATCACATCACACTGTCTTTGTCACGTGACACGTGTCACAAAGTTAACACTGTTACTAACACAAATACATAATTGTAACTAATCTTCCAAAACAGGAACCCAATTCACTCAAATAAAACGAAGGTATAATTACTCGTATAGTACCCAGTTTGAGGCTCGTATGTCAAATAGGTATCCGGTTTAAAAAAAATGTCAATTGCATCCAACCTTTTGAAAAAGTGTTTCAATTAGGTCTCTTTTAAATGGAGTTGACTAATGTCGTTAGTCAACGTGCCACATGTCAGTCTGTAAGTTTTTTAATTTTTTTTAATTTTTTAATTTTTTTAAATTTAAAAAAAATGCCACATGTCAAGTACTTGTGTGTGACACGTGGCATTGTCAGTGTCACGTGACATTGCAATGTCACGTGTCAGTGTCACATGTCATTGTGTTTATTTCGATTTAGTTCCCATATATGTCTTTTTGTTTCAATTTAGTACCTAAGTATGTATATCTGATTCAATTTTGTCCCAATGTTTTTTAATAATTAAAATATTTTTTGTAATCCATTTTTTATAAGATTAAAAATAATTAAGTATAAATATTTTTACAAAATTAAGTACTTTATATTGTTTCTCTCAATTTCAGACAAAGTTTATTATTTGTATAAATATTATACTAATATTTTTTATGAAAACGACTTTTTAACATATTATTTTATTAATTAATTTTTTATTAAGTACTCATGTTTGTTAATTTTTATTTTTTTTCCAAAATATAATAATATTGTCTCTTACTAATTTTAAACCAAAATTTTTATTGGTATGAACGTTATACTATTTTTTTTATTATAAATGATTTAATAAATTTTAACATAAATATCAAATACTTAATTTTTGTAAAAATTTTATACTTAATTACTTTTAATTTTATAAAAAATGGATTTTAATTATTAAAAAATATTATGTCAAAATTGAATCAGATACACATAAGTAAGTATTAAATTGAAACAAAAAAAACATATATGAGGACTAAATCGAAATTAACACAATGACATTTGATTGTGATACTGACATGTGGCATTGACAATGCCACATGTCACACATAGGAACTTGACATGTGGCATTTTTATTATTATTTTTTTAAATAAAAAATAAATAAATTTTAAAAAAATTAAATAAAAAAACCACAGACTGACACGTAACACGTTGACTAATGGCGTTAGTCAACTTTGTCTAAAAGAGACCTAATTGAAACACTTTTTCAAAAGTTTGGATGCAATTGATAATTTTTTTTAAACCGAATACCTATTTGATACACTAGTCCCAAACTGTATACTATACGAGTAATTATACCTAAAAAGAACGAGATCTACTTCAAATTTCGTTAGGAAGACTTCTTAAATGATTTAACTTATAAGAAATAATTAGATAAAGAAAAGGTAGAATAGTACTAACTCCAAGGTCAATTTTTATAGAGAATAAAATAGACAATTTTTTATTTTAAATTGAAAAAAAATTACAAAATTAATAATTTTATAATTGAGCCTTTTAAGAAAAAGGATGAATTATCTTCCTTCATTTAAGTTAAAAAAATATTATTTTAGTTAAAAAAAATACTTTAGAGTTTAACAAATAATATATAAATATTTTAAGATATTTTTTTTATCTTGTTGTCCATGTATGAAGATGATTAATAAGACGAATAAACAAAAAATATCAACACTTTATTTATTTATGAATAGTAAATATCACCTATCTAAGATTTGCAAAATGGTTTATATTACACCAAGGGTTGTCTATCTTCTTTCAAAAACACTACGAAAGTTAATAAAAAAAGTGTAGAAGTTAAAAGTTTGTAATCAATTAACATGGAGTTTAGAAACAATTATACAAAAATAGTTTTTTAATCAATAAGTGAAATTGGACTAAATTGGTCAATAAGATGAACAAACTAATTTAAATATCTATCATTAATTTTAAATTATTTATTAGAAATTAAAGTGTAAGTTTATCTCACATAAAATAAAATAAGAAAATTAAGTAATGCGTATAGGTTGAACAAACTTTCAAGTTTTTTATTTTCATCGCGACATATAACTACTTAGTAATATAATTCATCATGGTACAAATAAATAATATCTTTTTGTCATTTATGTATTTTACTTTCAAATAATCGCGTTTATTCAAAAACAAAACGACGAGTAACCGTGTAGAGGAGTGTCGTTTATTCTAGCGGCAAGATATTTTGACTATTTTCTCCTTTGAGTGACCCGTTGAGTCCATAACTCGCACACACTCTGCACTAACCAGATAACGAAAAACAGTGAAATGGTTCTTCTTCTGCACCTTCCAAGGTTCCCTCTCTACTTGATTACTTCATCTCAATCCCTTCCTCTCCGAGCCCTCGCCACTTCCTCCAAAACCACCCTCTTAAGACCACCCAAAGCCTCGCTCACCACCACAGAACCCGTGACCGTTGCAAACCCTTCCGCAACAGAACTATCCCTCGAGAAGCTCTTCGTTCCGCCGGAGACCACCGTGTCTCTCGACACCGCGAGAGTGTTGAACGGTTCCAACATTATTCTCAGCAAATACGCAAACGACGCTCTGATATCGCAGGCCGAATTTGTGAAAAGCAGTGTGAAAACTGAAGACTGCCCCTCCGATGGCCTCCCTGAATTCGCTCTCGTTGGTCGCTCCAATGTCGGCAAATCCTCGCTCCTCAACTCTCTCGTGCGCCGCAAGAAGCTCGCCTTAACTTCCAAGAAACCTGGTCCGCCGTTCTTCTATTAAATCACCGTGTTTTACTTGTAATACATGGAAAATTTGTGTTATCTATGTTAGATATGTGTTGATAACGTGTTAGATTTGAGATTTACATGTGTTTAGGCATTTGAACTGTTCGTGAGAGAGGGATTTGTGATGCGGTTCAGTAGAGTGTTTGAGATATCGTAGACTAGGGTTAGGTGTTTTTGGAGGGATGATGTTATACAGTTTGTTTGGATTTCAGTTAAAAAGTGTTGTATTGTTTTGTTCTACGTATTATTCTATAAGTCAAAAGTCTCATATTGTCTAGTTGGCTAATATTATAAGTGTTTATATATCAACATGATGCCTATTAACTTCAAAATGAATTGCAAGAGTTGTAGGGCTTCCTTTTAGGAGTTTGAGTGGCGAAATTGAGCCTCATTTGGGTTTTTTTAATGTTCAAATACCGTAGATTTCGACCTGAGTGTTCAAGGCCTTTTTCGTAAGCCTAATTTGTTTTTTCCTTGTTATCTTTTATTCCTATATTTCATTATCCGATTTTTGCTATATGACAGATGGACTATCTTGTTTCCTTGTTTTTTGGTATACTTGTTTTCTATGATACTTGTCTTGCACGTGTATGACCTTTGGGGTATGCAAACATTGCTTTGAGCTTATATTCAAAAAGGACCAATACTGTACAAAAGATAAAGTAATGGATGTTAAGGTGGTGGGTATAGTAGTTCACAGCGAGAGTTGAGACATGATAGCAGGATTTTTCACTTATTGCTAATTGACCTTTTCTTTCTCTGTGCATTTATTTACATTGCAGTATTGAATTGTCTGCTTTCTGTTTTGCAGGCAAAACGCAATGCATTAACCATTTTCGGATTAATGATAGCTGGTACCTGGTTGATTTGCCTGGATATGGGTATGACTTTAGACGATGTGTATTCACTTCTGCTCTGCTCTCAAAGTTTTGTTTTATGTTAAAGATGCTGGACTTTACTGAATGTTATCGATTGGAAATGGATTCTAATGCTTGATATCAACAAGACTAGCATGCTATGCAAATTTTATTGAAATGCTCAAATTCTATTATAACATTTCTTTTGCATTTAGGCCAGATTTTTTTAGTTGTAGTTTATACTGTTTTTTAGGACAACTGTTGATTAATAATTTGATCCTGTTCACCATTCTCAAGTCAATGACAATTATTTGCCATTGTGTTCTTTTTGATTAGGTATGCATCTGCACCACATGAACTTAGAATGGATTGGGCAGAATTCACCAAGGACTATTTTCTTAACCGTTCAACATTAGTTTCAGTATTCCTTCTAATAGATGCTAGCATTCCTGCTAAACAAATCGATCTTGACTATGCCAGTTGGTTGGGTCAGAATCAGGTAATGTGTCAAATTATCTTCATTAGCAAATAATTTCATGAAGCTATATGCTTTAGGTTTACATACCTTCAATCCTGCATATACTACCTGATTTGATAGTTATGGTATACCTTGTGTGGAAGTTTGCCTCATTTTTGTCTACCTGGAATTTTTCTGTGTAGTTGCCGATATAAGCTACTTATTTACTGGTAGAATTTCTTGTAGATGATAATTGACTAGCATATTGGAGTTACTGCCATTTCATCTTTGTGTCATGTACATCTTTGTGTTATGGAAACTAAAATGTTTTAGTTAGATAATTGATAATATCTACTAGAGGTCTGTCTTTGATCAGCTAGCTCTTGATCATCTATACGGACGACAAATAGAATTGAATTCCGTAATAACTTATAGTAAGAACTCATCTATATAACTTGAGGACAGATACGAATACAATTACAACTTAAATTAGTCTTTAAAACTTAGGATTGTCGAGAAAGAAAATATTCTACTGGAGCTCACCCCTAAATGCCAATCTGTCAAGAAGAACCGGGTTTTATTTGAGAGGACGGTTAGCAATGCACCCTCTAAGATAAACAATCATGCTCTAGTATCACTTGATGTACTTGAAAGTTAGAGCCCTGTCCTAAAGGTCGGGTAATTAAGCAGGGAGAGCCTCTAGCCATCTACTTTTAACTGGAGCATCATAAAGTAGTTTCTATTTCATGTCCCGCACCTAGCCATATGGGACTTGTGCTGGTGCATTAAGAGAACAGAGTTAATTTTTTTCAGTAGCAAGAGTGGGTTTTAAATATAGTTTTTCTTTCAGATCCCAATGACAATAATCTTTACCAAATGTGACAAGCGGAAGAAGAAAAAAAACGGAGGCAAAAGACCAGAGGAAAACGTTGATGATTTTCAGCACTTGATTCGAGGTTTCTTCCAATCAGTGCCTCCATGGATCATGACCAGTAGTGTGACTCATCAGGGTCGTGATGAAATACTTCTGCATATGGCCCAGCTACGGAACTATTGGCTTAAGCACTAATTCTGAGAAATATGGCTTCATGAGAACTAGTACGTCAATCTTGAATATAGAGAATTGCTTTATGGCATCTAGCTGGTGATTTAAATTCTAAATTCATCCCATCCCTCAAGTTTATAGTAATAGCGAAACACCTTTAAATTTATTGACATTTTAAATTGTGCCAAAAATAAAGCGAATATTTTGTTTCCTATTTATCATTGCAGATACGCGTTTCCAGATAGACTTGCTCGATCGTTTACCATAATATCATTTTATCAATGCATTCCATGGTGTGCCTTCTGTGTTGCCCAAGTACCTACAACCTACAAGGCCTAAAGCTAGTGACATGAAATCTGGATAAAGAAAACCATGCCCGCGTGAGGTTCTACTCCCAGCCCGCGTGTATGATTGTTCTAACGAAGTTTGGTTTGTATTTTTACAAAATGGTTATTATTTGTCACCTTAAAATGGAAATGATATTTTCATTCAAATACTTGGATGCTTCCAAAGTTCTCTGGTCATTGATTTTAAAGATTCTATGTAATGAAATTTGCCCTGTCCCCCCATATAACATTTCATGGAAAACGATAACTTTCCATGAATGCTCAGCATGCCCTATTATTTTTCTCGTGGCCGGAGACGAGCTGAAGAATAAAAATATATGCAAGGATGCAGCTGGTAAACAGCATCCATGTAGAAATTTGTAACATTTTTCTCTCCTATAACAGTGCGACGAATGAGATATCAGATGTCATTTTCAATTTCTGTTTTTTATCATGTGTATCAATTATCCGTTATGCTCTTGTCCTCGTGGTGTTGTGAGATTGAAGTAATTTTAAATGGTATTAAATAAATAAATGATTGTTAAATAAAATTTAGTTATTTTTATTATAAATTTTAGAAGTTAGAAATTTGCTCTTATGTTCTTTCGATTGTTAAATAGGCATAAAATGTAGTGTTGTATTTGAATCTTGCTAAGCTCAAGAAATTAGAAGTGTAAATATTAGAGGATTAAAAAGTAATGAATAATTTGAATGCATCTAAGCTTGAGATAGTTCATTAAAATTTTCCACCAAAATAGTGAAGGCTAGCAGAGATGAGACTATTTGAGTAACTTTACTCACCAAATTTATTATGCAAACTCTTTCTAAATGTCATAATACTTATAGAGAACCATGTAAAATTGTACAGTCCTTTTTATTTTTTAATTACTTTGATTTTGTTAAAAATGTGTTATCTCTCGGTGCATTTGTCATTGATCTTGAAGGATTGAAGAAAATATCATGACTTTAAGAATTTGAAAGTATAATTAAAGATTAAAGGAATCTGCCATAAGGACTGGAGAGTTTGATCATCGCTCATGTGAATGGAGATTTTTTTTTTTAAATGTAAAATAATTTTAGTGACTTTTACCTCTAAGCAATAATTAATTTAGTCTAAAATTTGAAAAGTGCTTTTTGTGGATTCTAATGCATACTTTTGAATAATCAAACATGTCACAAAACTGAGTATGGAGCATCTAAATGAAAAAAACTAACATAGCTAAATTGTTGTTTTCTGACTAAAATTTATGTTTTCAGTTCTTCCAACTTCAATCCATTGACAAACTTAATCCTGAAAAATATATTCGGTGCAAACAAAAAAAAGAAGAAAATGTTAGGTTTAGTCATTTTAAATAATGGTTAAGATAATACGTTTGACACCACGTTATAATATTTCAGAAAAGTGTAAGTTGACTTCTAAAGACTCGTATGTTAGCTTATGATAAATTACAATGATTTAATATATATATATATATATATATATATATATATATATATAAATGATTCTACCAAAAAAATCAGAAACACTCTATTAATATAGTATTAAAATCAAAGTCATTAATAAAAACACACTATAATACAAATAATTAAAATATTACTAAAATTTTAAATAACAGACATACAAAAATATATATTAATATAAATAAATTAAATAATAAAAACATGACATGAAAAATATCTTGCTATAAATAAATTAAATAATAGAAACACAAAATAATAAAAAAATACACCACAAAATGTAAAATAATTAAAAAGTTATAAAAACACTTGACTTTACTAAAAGAAAGACTTTGTGTATTTTTGTAAGATCTTGTTTTTAAATAATTAGATTTTAAATTGGTTATTTAATCTATCTGTACATTGATTATAAGAGTTAAAATAGATTTTACACTTGACTTTTATGATTAAATTCACATTATAAATTATAAGTTTAAAGTTTTGCATATTTCAATATTGTATTTGGAGAATTTTTTGATATTTGCAGGTTAACTAATAAGTCCTTAAAAATAGTACAATAAGATACAATAATTTAAAAAATATATATCAAAATAACTATACTAAACATAATTTATGATCATTTTTTAATATTTTTTTAGCACAGGTATTACAAAATAAACAATAAATACTATATTTCTATACAATAATTTAATGAACATTTTTTGGCCAAATTTTTTTATGGAAGACTCATGAAAATATGACAAATTTTTTTATAAAATTATTATTTTATGGTAAAAGTAAATCAATAGTATACTTTACCTTTATACATTTAAAACAAAAAGAAGAAAGAGAATACAAGATTCAAAAGAAGGTTTTATTTTTTTCTCATTCACTCCAAGACTTCAAATCATCTAAAATGATTATTAAATAATTTGCATACAAAAATCCAATAAGATACATTCTTTTACTCGTCAGCATATTAAGGCTTTAAGATACAGTTTTACCAAGGAGAATGCTACTAACTTTTTGTTAAGTTCATTTTACCGATTAAAAGTTGTGTCAAATGGAAGTGGTAGTAAAATTGAAGAAACTTTATTTCCTTTTATTAAATATGTATTTATCAGTATAAAAGTATTTTTTATACTAACAATACAGACATAGGGTAAATAAATTTTCTTACACCAATTATTTACTTATATATTTTCTTGAGATTCCTTGTTAGCATTAGTTTCACTGAATATACACGAAATTACTTAAATATCCAAATACAACAAAAAAAAAAAATAGAAAAAAAAAGAAAAAGCAAAAACCCTGAAAGCGCTTCCTTAACCCTCTTCCTCCTGTAGAAGAGTAGTTCAGTGCCGCCATTGAAGCCACCACAAATTGCGTTCCTTCTTACTTCTGAGGTGTGTCAAACAAATTATATAGTAATTTCTCATTCTGCACTTTCTGTTTTTCCAATTTAATGTATATTCCATTTCTCTCCTCAACCAAACAACTACAATTTGTTTGTCTCAGAGAAAGAGTGATTCATCACTCTGAATGGGTTACATCCACTATGGAAGAAACGGTCTCCGCCACGTATTCAGATTCAAATCCTCCACCGGCGTCGTCACTAACTCCGCCAGATCGCAACCGAGGTCATGCGCTCCTCTCATCGGGAATGTTCATTTCTCCACCACTTCTGACTCCAGAATCGTGCAGGACCTTCTAGCGGAGGTGGAGCGCGACAGACTCAGGGAGCGAAACGAGCGATTGAGACTCGGTTTGGACACGGCGGACATCGACGCGGAGCCCGAGCAGGACTACATGGGCGTGGGGCCACTCATCGCGAAGCTGGAGAAGGAGAAGGAGAAGCAGAAGGGATCGGAGGACTTGAATCGCTACGAGGAGCCCACGGACTCCGATGACGATTCCGACGAGGAAACCCAGGACGACGCCGACAAACGGCACCGCGATTTCGAGCGCAAGTACGGGCGCCACAAGGACCTTCTCAAGAGCTTCACCGACGCCGAAACCCTCGATGAGGCCTTCAATTGCATGACCAAAATTGACAAGTTCGAGCACAAGCATTTCCGCCTACGTCCGGAATATAGGGTTATCGGCGAGCTCACGAACCGGCTTAAGGTGGCGACGGAGCAGAAGGATAGGTTTGTTCTGCAGAATAAGCTTAATAGGGCGTTGAGGTTGGTGCAGTGGAAGGAGGCCTATGATCCTGATAACCCTGCCAATTATGGTGTGATTCAGCGTGAGCAGCCGGATGCTGCTGCCGCCGCGGATGCGCGGGAAGAAGCTGAGTTGGAGAAGGAGAAGGAGGAGCTGATTGGGGAAGGGGATAATGCTGATGAGGAGGAGGAGGAGTTTGATGACATGAAGGAGAAGGATAATATACTGCTGGCAAAACTTGAGGCTATCGACAGGAAGCTTGAGGAAAAGCTGGCGGAGCTTGAATATACGTTTGGGAGGAAGGGGAAGGCACTGGAGGAAGAGATCAAGGATCTTGCTGAGGACAGAAATGAATTGACTGAGCAGAAGAGAAAGCCGCTTTACCGGAAGGTAGCTTTTTTGTACTTGCATTATTCTCTGATTTTTAGTGTGTTTGGTAACAAGCTGAGATGTAAGAAATCATGTTTGGAGGTTTTTTCTACATAATTCTCTGATTCTTATCTTAGTGTGTTTGGTAACCTGTTGAGAAGTAAGAAATCATGTTTAGGATGTGGAAGCTATAATTATTAGTTTAAAAGCAATCATGGAAAACCATATATTGGATGTGGAACCAAACACTATACTTGGCTTGGCATTTTGACACACACCATGTTTTACCTTATTATGTACCGTGTTCAATTACTCGACTATACCGACCACTCTCTAAAGTGTGCCAGCAAATTGTGTATCGATTGTTGAATTCGTCCTGATCAAGTAAGAACAATTTCTTGGCGTAGTGAATAAATTAGTTGACTTCATGTTATGTTCGGTTTTGGAATCATTTTGTAGAAGGAATTGGATGGGGTGAATTGATAGTAAAATAAATAGATGTTCCTGACAATCATACTTTGTAAGGATTTTCTGAGTTTGAACGAGTGAAGAAAAATACCAGGAAGGGTCTTCAAGTCATTAAAAAAATTCCTAAAAGTAAAAAAAAAAAACGTATATAATTTTAACTGGTTTAATTCTATTTATTTTACTCCCTTTTCGCCCTCCTTAATAAATTATCTAGTGTCCTGTTTACGAAGCACAAATTAATATTTTGATCTTTTTTTCAAGGACACTGCACCCTTGTCGTTTGATCTTTTTTGAAGTTCTAATTGATTCTTATGTTGTGCACTTCAATTGCCTGGCTTGTTTACATAAACTTCGTTATTTATCCCATGTTCTTATTATGCTTATAATAAAACTGACTTACGGTTTGGTTTTTCTGCTTATACTAGGGTTTTGATACAAGATTGATAGACATGAACCGAACTTGTAAAGTCACCAAGGTAATTTATAAATTTGTGCTTCCTGTTGTTGCTTCCCTCTTTGTTATCTGTCTGTTCTTAGTTGGTTTGAATCTTTTGATCTAGGGAGGACAAGTTGTGAAGTATACTGCCATGGTAGCTTGTGGAAACTATAATGGTGTTATTGGTTTTGCAAAAGCCAAAGGCCCTGCAGTCCCAGTTGCCCTTCAGAAGGTATTCACAGTATCTTATTAGGTCTTTCAAGCTCTCCTTAAAACGGTTTGGCACTGGATTGTTTGTTTCCAATTGGCCTGTGTTCAATGTAGAAAAGATTTGCAATTTGATACCCGACATAAATCATATAGATTTCCTTATGTTTCAACTTCTAGTATTAGTTTAAAGCATATTGACGATTGATTTATGTCCCAAATCTTCGTGATTCTTTTTGTTGACATTTATCTTGGCTGGGTTCTATTCTTTGACCATTAAGTTGACTTAGGTTGTGGTTAATCCTTGAGATATTTGGGTCAAAATTAGTGGCAGGAGCTGAGATATGTCGCTGTGACATCTGTTTTGTCATTAGAAATTTTCAAATAGAAAACATTTTTTATGAATCCACAAACCTTACATCTCATTCATCATCCATCATACACAATTCTTAAGTTTTCTGTGTTTTAACCGACTCGTTACGAATTTCATAACTTGTCTGCTTTTATTATTCCAAGAGTATCAAAATAATTACCCTTTTTCATTAGATATTCCTAATAGTTCCGGAAGGTGTATTAACTTGTTTTGTATTCAGATTATTGATTTTAGGTTTGTTAATCCTTGAGATCGAAATGGATTAACATTGAGGAACTGGCATAAACTTGTTAATCCTTGTTCAATCACGTCTGATTTAATGGTTCTAAAGATTATCCAAATGTCTTTTTTAATTCCAATTAAAAAGAGAACTGGTTTTTGTATCTTTCCAGTCTAACTGAAATCAGATATTGGTCAGTTGTTATCGTAGAATCTCTATTAACTATGTATTAATTGTTTTTATTGGTTTCTTTAAGTGTATATACTTTTCTAGACTATAATCTGAAATCCAATTTTGAATGCTTTAAATTTAGCATTGGCACTGTTCTTGAGTATAGCTTCAAAGCATTGCATTGCTAAAACCAGACAGCTTAAAATTATATTTATTTATCTCGAACTAAAAAACTTGTGAATTATCTTTAACGCATTTAGTATTTTAGACTACTGATAGATATTGAATTGATGTTTGATTTGACTTAAATCAGGCCTACGAGAAATGCTTTCAGAATTTGCATTATGTAGAGCGACATGAGGAGCATACAATTGCCCATGCAATTCAAACGTCTTATAAAAAGACCAAGGTAGTTAATTTATTATCCTTCTTCTAGTAGTTTCTTCCCCATTTATGTCATGAAAGTTCCTCTTCCATTAGAAACGTTGAAACGTTTTGTTTTAGTTTTCTTAGATGGTATGAGCTTTTCTTGTTTGTATATTTTATATAGATATAGATGCAGATTTCATGTCTTCTGCATTATTCCATATAGGTGTATCTTTGGCCTGCTCCAACTACAACTGGTATGAAAGCTGGCAGAACAGTCGAATCCATACTTCACTTGGCTGGTTTAAAGAATGTCAAGTCGAAGGTAACTGCTGTGTAGAAAAATTGAGCATGGTCATGTATTTTAGTGTTTGGTTGCTCAAATTTTTGACTGTCTTGACAGGTCATTGGTTCCAGAAATCCTCATAATACAGTTAAAGCTGTCTTCAAAGCACTTAATGCGGTTAGTAATTCGTCTTACTTATGTTTTCAAAGCAACTTTTCCCTGTGATATCTCATGTAGCTTTTCTTGTCTGTTCCAGATTGAAACACCAAGGGATGTTCAAGAGAAGTTTGGCAGGACTGTGGTTGAGAAGTATCTGTTGTAATGTAATGGATATGGCGATGTGGTGAGTTCAGTCTTGATTGTCTTCCATTTAATTTCTTAATTCTACTTTTCAATCTTGTGCATTTATCGAGAATGGAAGGGAGTTTTCCGAATGAAATTACTTGTGAACATTAGCTATGGAATTTTGGCTGTAACTTTTCTTTCGCAAACGAAAAAGGAACAATAGTTTAGGAAATGTTCCTATTTATGTGTGTTTTTCCTCGCATTTTGAGGCATTCTAACCACACTTCTTTTCATACCCTCCTTCAATATTCAAAAGTGGGAACACACAACTTCAATTGTATGACAAAATACAAATGCTCCTTCATCTACAGTGCTATGTGGAAACTTAGTTTAATTTTTTATTAGAAGCTCTGCTTATTCACACGGTGTTGCTTTGGCTTTCTGCCTTTACAATACTCATTTCCTACAGGATATTTATACCTCAAACTTTGTCAATTTTGTTCTAGTTTGCTCTTTATATTGGAAATATTTTTGCATTTTAAAAAGGGAATACAGAGAAAATTTCTGAACTTAAGATTTTTTTTTTTGCTTTGACGTTGTCCTTATTTTTGAATATTGTTCAGCGAAAATAGAAAATGAAAGATTTTACATACGTTTCGTGTAGACTTGGTGGTAAACTGGGAAAACAGAAAAGGCCAAACAATTCATAAAACTAATAGGTTTTTAATATATATAGTAAATAGAATAAATACCACTACAATAACTTTTAAAAAGATGTTTCTGAAAAACAAGGAAGACTTGAGGCCAATTTATTCCTATTTCATATATTTTCATGGCACAAAAAATGCTATTTAGAATACATTAGAAAGTTTAAGCTACTTTCTTGATTAAACATTCAATCTTATAACAAACATATGGAATGTATGGAATATAACAGGCCAATTTATTCCTACATTCTTGATTAAACATCTTCAATATATAACGAGGGTTATGGAATGTATAATCACTTCCAGATTGAAAATCAAGAAACGCTTTATAACAGAAAATTAGAGTCATGTTTTTGTAATAATGTAAAATATATTTTGTACTGCTTGTTCTGAAAACATAAAATCTAAAACCTTCCAGAATATTTTATTCCGAAAGAACTTTAAAACATTCCAAAAAAACTTGCCTGAAAGTGCATGTGTGGGATCACTGAAACACATCGTAGTCCACTGTGCAGGCCTCCAAATCAAAGTATTATTGAGGTTTCATGTCATTCCAATAACGACAGAGTGCAGACATTTTGTAAATTTTCGATGTATAACATGAAGGCAAGGATTTGTATAGCTGAAAGCAAGAGATAATAGAAAAAGAAAAACATAGGGAAAGTTGTTCTGATATAATCAGATATAGGATTCGCCTTGAGAGAACGTTAAAATCGAAAAAATGCATTAAGATAGCCTATGACATGTGCAGTAAAAGCAATGCACGTTAACGATGACTCTCAAAGAAAACTACAATTGCATAACCTTTTTTTCATAAATGTTAAACTGAGTTAAAAGAAAACTTGGACAAATAATTTGAAGATATGAATTGCTTAAGAAAATAAAAAATCATTAGACAGAATATAGTTATACGTCGAAGTTCATTAACATAACTAAAATGAGAAATGAAAAATATAAATAACAGGAGGGAGCATATGAATGTCAAGTGTACTATTGTAGAGGTGGTTCAAAACCACTTTTTTTTTTAATTACTTAATCTAAAATAAAATAATTTTTTTTGTGGATCAAAAATTTTAAAATTTATGATAGGAGTGTACTTTTTTTAAAATAGTTCAATTCATAATTACGGATTATGATACGTGGATTCTAATTTTTACATTCTGAATCATTAAATGTCTAGAAGGTTCGCTCAACATTTCTTAAAGGCCCGGTCCAGAAAATAACACTAAAACAATAGAAATATTATGATATTTTTTTAAACCTAGAGTGTCACAAGAAAATGTAAAATGTACGAAAAACCAACCTAAAACGAATTAAGAAAAATAAATAAGTCACAATATTTGAATAGGGTGATCTTGAAAATAGTTAGCTTTCATGGACCAAAGGGAAATTTTCATTTTTTTTAATATATTCTCACCAGTGAATTCTCCGACTATTCCATGTCATGCTATTTTTCCAAATTAAATAAAAATAAAAGAACATTCTATATTATTTTATTTTCTATAGATTCCAGGGTAAAAACTACTATTTGCATTTTCACGCCCCTATATTATTCATTGATTTAATTAAATTCATAACAATTTCCCTCATCTAAACTACCTACTATTTTACCTTAACAGAGTTAATAGTGATTTTGTTAGAAAATAAGTGTAAAACGAAAACTATTATAGAAAACAAAAATGTTTGTCAGATTTTCTTTTTTTCATAAAGCTTTTTTTCCAAACTTTTACTATAATATATTTATTACTAAAAATGCACACCAAGCTCATCAGCGGGGATAGCTCAGTTGGGAGAGCGTCAGACTGAAGATCTGAAGGTCACGTGTTCGATCCACGTTCACCGCATGATTATTACTTTTCAAAATTTTCCAATTTTTTCAGTTTCTTAAGTTTTAAATTTTTGTTGTTGCTCATTTCATTCCTTTGTGAAGCGAAAGAAAGGGTAATGATTGAAAAAGAGAAAAAAATGATGCAATGCAAGTGCATGTCAATGGTTGTTAGAGATGGTACGAAAAGCATTAATACTTTTTTCTTTAACGTCTCTTGAGATCTTGTTAGATTGATATGCAACAGGGTCACAAATTGTACTAAAAGAAAATTAATAATAATAAAAAAACTGGAAAGAAAATTTCGTATAGATTCAGTGTGTGTGAGTGGAGGCAGCAATAGAAAGTTTATGATAATTATTAATCAGAAGTAATGTGTTGTACCCTTTTCTTTTTCAAGTGTTTGTCCTGAACAACACCAAAGCTCACACTGAGTACTGTTCCCTGTTTCACTGGATTTTACATTATCTCATCACTATTACCCTTCACATTATCATAACTTTTCAAAATCTCATTCAACGCACAATTTCTGAGCACAAAATGATAACTCCACCAAACAACGTCACACATTCACATTTTACGTTAATATATTCCACTTTTTCATTTTTAGCTAATGTTTAATACAGATTTACATTTCAATTTCAAATAATATCTTTTTAAATGTAAATCCATTTATATCGATATATTTTATCTGATGTGAGTATTTCAGATACCATCAAGTATATCTCTTATATGTATTATTGTTTATTTTAGTGAAATATGTTTATTTATCTATCTCGATCATCAAGATGAACATATCTTGTTTTATAAATTGATCTTGTAAAATTTAATTAAATAGGATTAATATGTGTTTTAGTCTCAAAATTTGAACGTGAAATTGAAATTAATCATTATCTCCAACTTTCCTATATTTTTGATTCCAAAACTTAAAATATGAATCAATGTAATTTTTTTAATCTAACAAAGTATTTTTTTCGTGTTAAATGATATTTCAACTTGACTTTTGAGTTGTTTACATAACATGTTCTAACTCAAGTGTCAATTTAAAATACTGCTCAACATAAAGAAAATGACACATTAAACTAACAAAAAAGATATATTCATTCATTTTTTTTAAATTTAAAGACGATAACATATCAAATTTTAAAATAAAAATAAATTTTAATTTTACAACTAAATTTAAGATCCCAAAACATATTTTACTCAATTAAATCTAATATAATAACATACATGAAAATGTTAGGTTGAGATTCAAACCCGATATTAGTTAGGATTAAATTTGTCTCCTAATATTTGTTTTCAGCTTTATTGTATTTTATTTCTTTTAAATCAAGTAGTTTTTATTTATTTTATTTTCTCTATTTTTTTTGTCACCGAACAAACATTCCAAAAGAGAAGATAAATGAACAATTTCTTTTGTCATCGAACTTGTTGTTGTGTGTTTATCCTTACCATAAATTCTTGAGAAAAGATCCATAGTCGAAAACGACGAGTTACAAACTATGAATAAGAGTAAATTATGAACATGCATTTGTTTGCTTTTCCAATTTTTTCTTTTCACTTTAATCTCTTCCTTTCGTTTTCAAGAATCCCGTAACTTTTGGGTGTTGGGTGGTTACCAAGCATTCTGCTCATAATCTTCTAAACAACCTTCTCAGTTCAAATGCATCTTATTTTCTCTTCACTTTCATAATATCAAAATATTACTAGTCAATAAATATTTTTTATAATATTTCAAAATATAGTTTCTTTATGACAAAGTATTGGGTTTTTCGAGAGAGGATCACCGAAAAATTTAACATCAATGAGACCTGAGTCCAATCACATAAAGCATTGACATCATTATCAACCAAAAACCTTAAGACGACAGATTTATGAGCCTTTATCCTTATATGGTACTCAACTTTCTCATTTTTATTTAATGTGAGACTTAGACTTACACTTGGATTTTCCAACAAATTATTTTTTTTTCGTAGATATTATAAAAGGGAAAGAAAAAGTTTCTTAAAATAAAGTCTTGGATCTTTATCCATTACATATATAGTCCACTACATAAATATAAACCATGTTGATGAGAATATCTATGTTATGCGTTCAATATTTTATCAGCATTAATTGTCGATATTTTTAGTTTTTATTTAATTTTTAACTGTTTTTCCTAATATGTTTTTTCATTTATATTAAAAGAATGCTATCAAATTTACTTTTAAAATATAATCTAAAACAAATTTCTAAACAAAAATAAATAAAAAGATATTATTATTATTTATTATATATATATAATAAATATTTGATTTGCTTTATAATTATTTAAATTTAAGATTATTTGAACTAATAATTTAATAATTTGAGGTAGTCAATTTAGTGGGTTAAGTGGTGACTGAGTTGTCCCTGTATTGTAGGCAAGTGACATGGGTTGGCATGCGAAAGCCACCTTTGTGGCATCTCTAATTTCATTTCAATTTCTATTAAATACATAAACTCAACAATCTTTTTCACTTAATTTTAATAATTAATTTAATAATTAACACCCTTCTAATATCTTTCATTCAACCAACTCAATTAATCTTTGCTTTATTAAGACTTTCTATTCAACACTTCCTTAACTCATAAACATTTCCTTTCTCTTTTTGGCATTTCATATTCTTTCTCCTATATCTATTAGCTAATACATATGTTAAACAACTCTTAAGATTTTTCCATAAATAACTTGCATATCTCATAAATATCTTCTCCCTAACATTTCATATTTCCTCTTTTATCTTTAGTTATTAATTCAATTTATCATAAATAGGTGCTTCTAATTTTGTTCAAATCTAAATAACTCACAAATCATGATTGTATACAAGAAGTTTTCGATTTATGCTCTAAATTAATATGACATGTGAAATGGTATGTTGAGACATGATTTTGATCAAATTAATTACAATAAAATTAATTTAAGAAGTCTAATAAGTATTTGAGTAAAGGAAATTAAGAATATTTTATTTTTAAGGTGTTAGGTTATAAATATTTATCCTTTTGGCATACATTTTTTTTTTCAATTTTACCTTTTGATAAGTATTTATTTTTTAAAATTAAAATTATCACTATACTAATTTTATTTCTTATCGTTTTTTAAATTTAACTATATTTTTATCATTTTTCTAAACTTAACAATTATTTTAAAATAAAATCAATATTTATAATAAAAAATACTTACAAAATAATATATATATATATATATATATATATATATATATATATATATATAAAATTATAAAAATAATTTGTATTTAGTTTTATAGTTATAATTTTGTTAATTTGTATTATCATAAGAAAGAAAGGAAAATGAATACTCTCGCATATTATAATGTATAATTTGGATAAGGGGGAATTAAGAAAAAATAATTTTATTTACTTCATCTACAATTATTTCTACCCAACAACCATTAAAATATTTACTTATAAAAAAGAGTTTTTTTCTGCCACAAGTGGAATTTTTCCATACAGAAACTAAGGAAAAAGTTAGCAACTTTGTAAGAAATGATCATTGGGGGTTTGAAAAGAAAGTGATGACCTAATTTTTGAAACAAAATAATAATAATAATAATAATAATATATAATAATGTTTAAGATTATATTGGGAACTTGAATAAGAGGTGATTTTCCTTGACAAACATTCGAAGGAAAACCAATCATTTGATCGAACCCTAATCATAGATTTGGACTATTGATAGATGACCTTTTCGTTGACCAATAATTATATTGCTTACTCTCTCTCTCACTTGATGTTGACTCTTTCCAATCACCATTCTTTTTCTCTTCCATTCATATCATACACTACCAATTCAATTTTAAACAACAATAAAGTGCTTATTTGTTTCAAACTCCATTTTTTTTTTAATTGAGAGAATTTCCTTCATTTAAGTTTAATTAAGAAAAAAAAGTATATATTATTCCTTCCATGTGGTGTTGTATTATACACCCTATAAATAATAATGAAAACATCAAATATGATATACTTTTTCAAATAATTTAGTTTCCACGAATTTATAATTACGTTATTTTATTGTCCTTTAAAATCTCACCAAATTTAATGCATCCATTTTCCATATTTTCCTTCCAAAAATTTAAATTAGGTGAGGAAATATTAGACAACAAAAACCCTTTCCTCTCATTTTTTTTTTCTAACAAAGGAAATCATTTTTAAATATTAGAAATGATAATTTTTATGATCTCTTAGACATAAACCTACTTTATAGTGAAAAAGATAATCTTTTTTGGTAAAAATATTCCCTTGGAAAATAAAAGGATATTAATTCATACTTGATAAGAATAAAGAAGTGGGAAAAGAATATAAAATGGTCCATATGTAGAGCAAAATCTGGTTTAAGAGGTATTAGTCATAAACGTAAGAATCATCAATAATTTTTTCGTTTTGGACCACACATTATTAAGCACTTTTAAAACCTTGAAAAACCAATATGGTCCTCAATCCTTATTAAACTCATAAAACTATCATGTGCACCATGTGTGTGTACATTTTTATACACCTTAGTAGGACCATTGAAACAAATTATATTGAACTTAATAGTTTGTCCAATTTTTTTTATAGAAATTTAATTAACAAAATAGTTATATATTTCACACTAGCAATGTAATTTCAAAAAAATTGAACTACCTTAATTAATTTGTGAGATTGTTTTCACGTTTGTACTATTTTACGGGATAAAAAACTTAGAACGTAAGTTTTTGTATTTTCTTATTCGCAAAGAAACGTGAAGATGAATTCGTGAGAGAGAATTATTTTCCCACACCCAAAAGAAAAAGAAAAAGAATCGGTTTAACATAAATATTTTACACTTTTATTAGAATATATAACGTAATATAACTAATTACGTCATATAATATAATAAAACAATAATAAAATATCAAAATAGTAATAAAATCAATAATAATAAAAATCTTAATACTCATGATATATTATAATTTAAGATTTAATCAAAATTAATTTTTATTTAATCAATTTATAAATATATTATTCCCTAAAATTTATCATATCAATCCAATTCTTAAAAAATATATATATTTCTCTTCATTTCTTTTTTATATTATTTTTCTTAATTTAACTAATCACGCTTTCACTCTTCGTTTCAAACATGAAGAGTGTAATTTGTGTTTAAAGTCTAAAAAGAAAAAGAAAGAAACAAGGGCCAAATCTGACATTTTGCTTTTATTGAAATTTGATGGACTTTTCTCAAGTGGGTATATATATAAACAATACATTACATTTTATAATTTCAAATATAATAAAATTAATAGGATATCTTACTCTTTAAAAATACTTTATCAACCAATCACTTCATTAAACCCTTTTATAACCACCATTAACTAGAAGCACTACTACAAGAATGAGAAAGAGGAACATTAAAAAATTATACGTAGGTTGTTTCTCTTTATAGTTTTGCATAATTAATATCTAAATTTTAGTTAGGAAACAAAATTAGGGTTTAGTTTAAGTATTACTCTTACAAACACCGAGATATACTCATTTTCTCGAGTGTTTGTTCCAAATTTTCTTTGTCAAAATCGGTTGTCTTTGAATCGGTTTGAATGGTCTTCATCAACTTAATCAAGAGAATATTTGATTAAAATTTTGCAAAGTCATTAGGACATTGAAATCAACAATATATCACGGATAATAAATATTATAATAATTGAATTTAGTAATATATATCATGAATTTTATCTAATAATATGAACCCTTGTTTATTATGAACCTAAGATTGATAGGAATATGTTTTAAATTTTCCTTACATGTGATTAATTATTTTAATTCTTTATTAACCGTGGTAAGTTAATATTAGTAGGAATGTGCGATGTCATTTCATCCCATATTAATGCGTTGGTGGATGTGTCCTCTCCTCAACTCGCTGTACAAGTACATTACATATATTACATAGCATTTATAATAATTTAATTTAATAAAAAAGTTTAGCATATAAAACAAAGGACTCGTGCATTGTGATGTTAGTTGGTAGCTAAGACGAAAGGGTAAGGTACGTATAAATTCTGCAACTCCTGTGTACCAATTGTTAATTTTGTTTTTGCGAATTAAATATTGCATAAAAAAATCAAAGCTTTAGTTTGACTCCCTCATAATTAATTTTGTTTGTATGTGAAATGCAAGTTTGTGATTGGGTATGCATCAAAGTCATTAATTAAATTTAATTAGAGGGTTAAAGGATTGAAATATGTGGTGTGAAGAATGATAAGGGGGAGTGTAGGAAATGATAAGAGGGTGAGGAAAGAGAAGAATTTAAAGATGGGCCCAATCCATGATTTTTTAGGCAACATGTCAATTGGTATTTGGTAACCTCCCTTTTTCTAATTTTATTTCTTTTTTTGGGTGAATCACTCCTTGTGTTTGTTTTGATTAAACATAAATATGCACTATATGTCTTCTATGTCTGCATCTGCCATATTTTCAAACATTAAAATCCATATGTAATGTCATACAATAATACATCACACAACTATGCATTGTCAAATTCTCGGACATTCTTCTTCTACATTATTAGTACACATCATTCATTATTCACTCTTTTTCTCGCACACAAATAAATATTTATTTATTTTTATTTGTATGCGTGTATCATTGCTCACTTCACAGTTGCATGCATGCACCACTGCATGAATCACTCATCACTAAAATTTACCCCTTTTGGTTACTATTATAAAATCTGTAACCTTTATATACTCCAATATATACACACATATATATAATTTTTTAGTTTTTATTTATATAAACATGTTAAAGATTTTTTTTTTTTTACTTGAAGAAATTGATTGTATGTGCCTTACATTAGGATATTGGTACCACCTGCGACAAAACCATCCTTATTTACGATAAGTTTTTTTTTTTTCAAAATAAATTAAAATTAAGCTCTTTTTTTTTAAATAAAGTGTGACAAAATTAAGAACGATTTTGCAAAAGAATGATTTTATGTTGTTAACAGAATATTTCACCTATTAAATCCCAAATCAACCTTTTGTTCTATCTAATAAACTCGTGTTTTGTACATTGAGTGTGTTTTCCAAAAAATACTTATTACAATTTAATTCTGTGATAAGCATTTCTTTTTATAAATATTAGCAAAATACTATATATATATATATATATATATATATATATATATATATATATATATATATATATAATGAATAGACTTGTATGTGATGATTTGTAAATAAGTCATTAAATAAAAAGTTAATGTATTTGATTTTCACCTTTAAAAAATTGAAGTTGTTTTATTGGATTTGAGCATTATGAGGAGGAGGCACCTAGGATGAATTATGAGTGATGTGGCTCCCTCATGATGTTTAAAAAACAGTAACATTATATGATATGACTGTTCCTTTTTTTTGTGACGAAGGGGTCATGTTGAGATGAGAAGTGTTGTGCTAAATTTGGAGTAAAATGAGAGAGGTGTTGTATTATTAACGATAGGTTGTTTAGAAGAATAAATTTGGGTCCTGAGAGGAATAATAAACAAACACAATCATCCATTTCCACTCTAACCTCCCAGAATTGACACTTTGACACTGCAATGACGTTGACCCTCCATACCCTGTTACACTTTTTTCTTTTTCAGGATCCATAAATACTTTTAGTTTTCCCTTTTTCTTATTATCATTACAACAATCACTCAGATCATATCAAATCAACGTGACTACCTCTATAGTTTTATCTACTCAACTTGCATATAACAGGTAGGGTTCTGTCACCCTCTCCTACACTGCACATTTTCTGACAAACCAACCTATACTTTTACAACTTAAAAGGGATATGTTTTCCATCAAATCTTACTTTGCTCCGTTCTCAATTTCCATTGCACTCATCATTTTTTTCCTCATATACCTATGGTACCATGAGAAAAGCCAACTAAACAACATAATTTAAATGTAGAGAAGCAACGATATCTCTGTGTATATGGAGTATGCGTGATTCACCATCGAGTCGATGAATTGAAAATGGAACATGTATTCGTGTTGTAAAAGGGTGGTTGCTTGTGATTGATGCGAAAAGCCACCACCACATATGGCTCGTTGCGTTCACTTCTCGTGGCTTGAATTGTTATAGGAGAGTCAATTTAATGAAGTTGGTGAGTTGGTAATAAATGTGATAACAAATTCTACAGCAATTCCCTGAAATTAATTGTTTCTGGCTGTTTCCAAACGCACATTCTCAAGCTTCTGCTCAAAAGCGAGAGTGGTCCTGATTCCTACTTGGAATGAAATCATTTCGACAATGAAATTGCATGGAAGTGGTAATCAAAATGGTACACAATCTAGCACTTCATCCCAAGCTAAAACTTTTTTTTTTTCCCTCTCCTTTCTTTTTAGCTTTTGCTCTTTTTTTCTCCCGAGTTTACTTACAAAATACAGAAAGATAACCAACCCAAGCCAAACTTTTTAAGCGTTCGTTCAGAGAGAATAAAAAACAACACAAAATCTCATACTCTATTTTCCTAAGAAAAAGGGAAAGAAAAGAAATAAGAGGAAATATAGGTTAAACTGAAATCTCTCAGTTTTTTCAACCATGTCCTTTTACTCTGTTTTTCTCACTCTCTCTCTCTTGTAAGTCAAACCTACTCAAGGGAAAAAAAAAATGCAATGTACAAAACGTACATAGAACCAAAGACCTAATCTAGGTCCCCCCCAAAGAAAAATCCACCCTCTTTCTTTCTTCAAATTCAATTCAACATCTTATTATTCTCTCAACACCAAACGATTCCATCAAAATTAGGCTGAAGGGCATCAAAGTAAAATCCAAATTTTGCATTTTGCCCACTTCACCCATGCATGGGATATTTGAGGAGGAACACCATTTTGGAATTAGAATCGAACACATATGATAGCGTAATACCACCAAAAAATCCTCCGTTCCCATTCAAGTACCAACTTTCAATCTCTTCCTCAATAAATGTCTTCTCTTTTGCCTCTTAGCCAAACCCAAATTCTCTTTCTTCGATGAAGCTCTTGTAATTTGTGTTTGCACCTAGCCAAAACCAAACCAGTGGCCACTATGAATTTGGTTGCGGCAAGTGCGAGCGCGCAAAAGATGTTCGATGATTTGTCTCGGCTTCTAAACACCGTTCAATGTCTTGAGCTATTCTCTTTGCATCCATGGATGCACCAAGTAGTCCCTTTTTGGTAAACCCCACAGCATAGAGACCATTTTTACCTTTCCACCCATTCGGAAATGGCGTCACAGGGTACCCATCTTCTTTAGAGAACATATCTTCTTCCTACACAATTTAAGTGCATTAGTTGCTTTATTTTTAGAATTTTTGGAGTCACTGAAAAAAAAATGTTGTATTTAATACAAGAAGAAGAACGGGTAAGTGTCATGTGTCACACCTTAAGCCAATAGGGCACATTGCTTTTGTAACCAGTCGCCAATATGATTGCATCATAATTCTCTGTCCTTCCATCCACAAATTCCACTGTGTGACGTTTAAGCCGCTTAATGCCTGGACGCACCTACACCAATTTTCAGTTTTCCAAATTCAGATTTCAATTGTGCCTTCATATCAAACAACCAATCCAACCAAGAAAATAATTAACCCCACCCAACGCGATCAAAAACAATGATTAGCGATTTGAGATTTGTGATTAGTGAACGCATTTTGTCGAGTAGCTTTCGGATATTTTTCATTAAACAACCCAAAAAATATACTCTAAAACCTTGTGCTTTCCGCCCACGATTTGATTGGAAACGCACAATGATGATGCAAAACCAAAATGTAAAGATGGGAACACAATAAGGGGTGGTTTTAATTATTTATGCAGCACTCGATGAAAAAGCAAAAGAAAAAAAAGATTAGGTAGCATTTAGAAAAAGTAAGTAAGCATGTATGTGTGTGGAGGTAAGTAAGTAAGTAAGTAAGTAAATAAGATGTTTGTTGTGGTGTGAAGAGGATTGATATTAAAAAGGAAAGTTGAAACTGATTTGATAAAAAGGGAAGTACCTTAATGTCTCCACCTTTAATCTTGGCAAGGGTACCCACATCTAGCACAGGGGTCTTTCCTGACATGTTTTTGAGTTCGAGGGGTCCCAAACACGGTCGATCCAATCCCAATTCAGAAGTGTCACCCAGCATAAGCCATGACACCATTAGCAAGAATCGATCGACAAGTCGCATGGGTAACCACTTCAGCAACCACATGGACAACCCGAAAGTTGATTTTCCCAGCATCTCTCGTGGTAGGACGTGTACCTTAACCAAACCAAACACACAACATTTTTTCATCTTAGTTACCACAGTAACAAAATCATCAAAAATGTCAAATGAAACTCATCACTCATCACACTCACACACACACACACCTATGCTGCGCATGCTTAATTAAATAATTAAAAAGTGCAAGATCGAGTTTTAACTTTTTAAGACTTGTGTTCATCAAAAGAATACTATTTGTTTTTAGCAATCCATTGGAACTTGAAGCCGGGTGATGAAAGAACGAAACCAAACCAAACCAGTGTTTGGGTTTTGTAACTTGTGTGTGTATGTGTGAGGAGAGCTACAAAACCCAAACTTGTTTATCGTTTCGCTTGCAAATTCCTTTTTCTGATTGCAGTGAGTGATGTGAAAGTTTATATAGGAACCGTGACCATTATATTTTATGGAATTTTTGCATGACAAAAGGAAAAGAAATTAAAAAACCCCATCTAAGGTTTTGCAAGCGAAACATGACAAAAGTCGCAACACAACAACTCGAGATTTAAAAAGCGGAAATCAGAAAAGTGATGGTCTTGTTGCGAAGGAAAGTTTCTCATATTAAATCAGAAATTCATTCCAAGTAAGAAGGGACATGAACTTTGGGAAAGAAAAAAAAAAAAAAAGAGAAAAAGAAAAAGCTTGTACATTTTTTTTTATAACCATTTTTGATTTTTAGAGGGAAAGAGATTCGGAGTTCTTACTGTGTCTCTGACGACAAGTGAAGGAGTAGCATTATGGTTGCAAAGATCCAAGCAAACCTCCATGCCAGAATTTCCACACCCCACCACCAAAACCCTTTTCCCTCTGAACTCTTGTCCACTCTTATACAAACTCGTGTGTCTTATGGGCGCACCAAACTCTTCCACCCCTTCGATATCCGGCACCACCGCCTCGGCATTCTCGCCGGTGGCCACGATCAGCCACCGGCACAAGTACTCCGTGGTGTTCTCCGCCTTGTCGACGCTCTTGACCCGCCACAGCGCTCGTTTGGCGTCGAACTCTGCATGCTTGACCGTCTCATTGAAGCTGGGCTTAATCTTGAACTTTCTTGCGTAAGTTTCCAAATACTCGACGAACTGTTGCTTGGAAGGGTATGTGGGGAAGTGAGAAGGGAACGGCATGAAAGGAAGCTCGCAGAATTGCTTCGGTAGGTGCAGACGCAGGCGATCATAAGTTTTGAGCTGCCACAGAGAAGCTATGCAATTGGATCTTTCTAGAATCACACTTTCCATGTTTTTCTCTCTCAGACACGCTGCTGCTGCAAGCCCTGATGGCCCAGCTCCTACTATCACAGGCCCTTCAACCCACACCGTTGAACAAGACGACGACGACGATGATGATGATGATGGCTTGTTGAACAAAGGGTCATGCGCTTGCTTTCCCTCTATTTCTCTTATGCAATAATCCATCAAGAATGCAATGAACAACAACCCAAACCAAACCAAACCAATCCAAACAACAAAACAACAATTCACTTCTATTCCAGTATCTCACTCTCTCTGTACTGAACTTTCAGACTCAAAAATAAAAAAACTGTATCTCTAATAACTCAGTATTTCCAAGAATAACTCTTTCTGACCCCAGAGTCAGGTGAAGTTTGAGACACAAAGAAACGGCTAACAAGAAACCTCTCTCTTTCTTTCTTTCTCTCTCTCTCTCTCTCTCTAGTCTTGGCTTCAAGAAGAATTAGGGTGATGGGAGTGGTAAATTTTTTAGGCTTATCTAATGGAGGATTAGGCTTGTGTGAAAAACAAAAAAAATTGCCGTGAAAAATTGGAGTGGATTAAGAAGGTGTTATCCAGTATCAAGAATTATAATTTCTTCTCCCACTACGTGTGTTATATGGTTGAATATGGCAGAGAGTTAAGCGGGAGGATGAGCACCAACTACGGGGTTATATCAGCATTCATCACAGAGAGAGACTGAGAAGGATGGAGATATATATATACATATATATATATATATATATATATGTATGTATATGTATATATATAATATATTTCTATTGCATGATAGAAGGAATTTATATGGACCAAATCCAAGTGGTAAAAACAGAAGCAAAGATGGTAGGGACAATTTTGATATAATAGTTAAGTGTGTGTGTTGTTATTGAATTTAAGTAAATAAATGCATATAGTTTTGGTGGCAAATTAAAGTTGGAAATGGAAGGGTATTTTACAGATTTAACCTCGCATCATGAGAAGTACGTCACTGTGTTCGTCAATATTGATTAGGGAAGATTTTGATTAACAGTGAGTGGATTGAAGAGAATGATTATTCGTTGTGAATTGGTTAGGAAAAAAATTAGGGCGAGTTGAAAGAGTTGGGTTTGTTTTGAACAGAGAAAAATCTAGAAATTGGTTGGGGAATGTGGAGTGACTCAGCTTCAGCTGGGTCGTTTGTAAATTCTATCCAATATGTAACCACGCACTATATGTATTTTCTCTCTTTTATTTCTCAATTTCTCATCGCCATTATATATAACGGATTAGAAAAGTATAGTGTAAAATCATTTTACCATTTTTGTGGATAGAAGTTAATTAATTTTTATTGTTTGTGATTGTAAAATCCATTTTAAAGAATAATCATACATTTTTTGTGAAAAACCATTGGATTTCGGATTCTTTTAACTTCTAGTTTGTTTTAACTTGAGTGAACGAAAGAAAAGGACATCAAAATATATACTGTTTAGTCCAATTTATTAATTATTTTTATTTCATCTTTTACGTTTATCTATATTTTAATATCTTATATATGAACGGTTCGTGTTTTTTATTTTTTTAATTAGAAGGTATTAAGTTTGGTTAAGATAAGTTGGTTCATTAAGTTGAGACCGTATTTACTTCTCAGGAAAGAAACAAACATGACGAAAATATACAAGAAATATCTTGTGATAAAAAATAGATAAACAATGAAACTAAAAATTTAATATTGTTTGGTAATGTATAAATATGTAAGAAATAGTTTTGGTGTGTAAATTGAATGAATCAAAAGGGTCGACAAGGGTTAAAAGTCTGTTAAAAATGAGCTAATATTAAAAAAAAAAAAAAACTTAAAAGCTTAGAGCAATCTTTGTTATTTGTTGTAACGACTTCAAAAATATCTAATTTTTTTATTATTATTATATTTAAAAAATATATATTTTAAAATAATATTATCGTCATATATTATTGTATATTTGATTTTTTTTGTCTGTATCTTGAATGTAAAAAACTTAGAGTATTGTTATAGATGCGTCTTAGGATGGCAAAACGAGTTAGTCCGGACCAAAACGTCCACCCTTGACCCATCACTAACAAACGGGTTGGATAATGTAATTCGTTCCATCTCAAAATGGACTAGTCTGTCACTTTATTTTAATTTTCTTTTAACTTTTTAAAAATTTTTGTTTATAAATTTTTTATTTATTTATTTTAATTTTAAACATAAAAAATTAAAAAATAAATGGATTGACGGATCAGAACGAGCTTACCTATCTTTAGCTCCCAAATTGGCAGATCGGACCACAACGGGTTAGCGAGTTGGAAACTCCAACCCGACTCACTCTCTTTAACATGTCTAGTGTGTCTAGTGAACCATGAAGTAGATTTTTACTGGTTCAATAATCATTCCAATTTTCAAGATATAGAAAAATAAAAAGAAAATATTTTGAAATTTGTGTATTCATTTAATAGAAAATAATAAATAAAATTAATAAAAGTGCAAAAGACTTAACTTAACTCTTTTACTTTATACAGTCTTTTATTCTTTAACCAAACAAAGAAATATAATTTTCTTTCTCCCTTTTATCTAATACCGTGTTCGTTTGAAGAAATTCATCAAATCAACTGATTTAAGAAAACAAATATTAATCTAATTTTGTGTTCCTTTAAAATTATTTGAGAATAAATGTAAAGATGGATTTACGGGATGATACCAAAATCTCATCCTCTCAAAACTGTGATAATTTGTATAGATTATTATATATTTTACCTTTGTATTCCTCTTTTTATAACAACAAAAATGGGTTCATATTGATTCATGATCGGTGAAATAAGAAAGAAATTTAATAATTCGTGATGATGAAATAACTGATCCTACAATAAATTGTATATATATATATAATAATTAATAATGCTATTAAAAAAATATATTAATAATAATTGTTATTAATAATATATATATATATATAATAATAATAATAATTAATAAAAATAAAAATATATTAAATACGTATAATAATTACAATATTGTTTAAATTTAGTATTTTTAACTTATTTATAATTATCTAGATTTTTTTATCAAAAGTATTTTAGTAATCTTTAAATTTTATCTATTAAAATTTTTTTTAATCTATCACATTAATCAAATTACTCACTAACTTTCACAAAATTCATCTCCAAATTCACTTACTTTATCCTTTAAATCTACTCAAAAAACACACATATTCATCATCTCAAATCCATACAAATTCATTTTTATACTCCCTCCAAATATATCTTATCAAAAGAAACACGGTCTAAAAGCTTCATTGAAAGAAGGAGCGAGTCTCTTTAATCTACTTTAAGTTTCACAATCTTCCCATGATTTGAACAGGAAAAACACTCATTTTGTTATCACTACCAATATAAAAGAAATATAGTCCTGACTAATTTTATCTCCTTTTAATTGCAATGACAATTTTTACAAAGAAAGTTTAAGGAGTATTTTTTAACTAAAATAGTAAATTAAATAATATTAATTAAAGTAAATGTTATTTATTTTTGTTGTATGTCAGAGTGGAAAAAGTAAAAAGAATAAAAATTGACTAGAAGAAGAATATGGTATAAAAACATATTAATGGTTTTAGCATTTAAGGTATATCTAATATTCGTTAAATAATTAATATATCTTTGTATTTATGCAATATAAGTTGGATATTAAAAAAAAAAAAGTGTAAGTGCATCACCAACATAATTTGTATTCTATAATGTATTAATACTTCAATTTGGATCACGTATCCTTATTTCACACGTACTTGTATAGGATACTTTAACGATACTTGATAATGAAGTATTAATCTATAAAACAATAGTTATCTTATAATGACATTAATTTATAATTTTGTATGTTAATAACTTTAATATATATAATTTTAATCAAATTATTTTCAAAACAAATATATTAATGTATCAAATACATATATATATATATATATATATATATATATATATATATATATGTATCATAGTTGACTGGTGATGGCGATCACGGTGTATGTATATCCATTCTTATGTAAAATTTAGAATGTAAGTTATTTATAATCGGCGTACATTACTCATAAGTAGCTTATCTATATCATAAAGTGATTAAAAGACTCGACAGAAGCATAATTTAGTCAAATAATTCGAATGCAAGAATTTAATGATGTTTTCTCTTCTTTTTTAAATCACTTCACATCTTGTTATGTGTTTTGATTTAATGTTTGTGTTTTGAAAGGACTTCACATTAGTTGTCTGAATACTTCATTCATTAAAATGTTTTTTATTTTTATTTTTTTTAATTTTAACATGGCCAAATTTGCAACCAATATATATGTTTGCCCTGAGGAAAAATATGGTGTGTTGTTGTAAGTGTTGTGTGCATTTATTTATGTCGTGAGTGGCTCAGTCATGATGATCATGATCACAGTGAAGTAGACACATATTTCTTTGGATACAGATAGATATATAAGAGAAAGTAAGTGTGTATACTAAGAATGGTAATAGTGAGCGTAAAGTATCTGTAAAAATTTAGCAGTATGTTTAGAGAATTTAACGTTAATAATATTTATTAATTTTAGAATTAAAAATTAAAATATATCAAAATTTTAAAAAATTATAATTTTATATCGAAGTTCATAAATTAAAAATATATTTAAGAAAAAATGATTAGGTGAAGATAATGTGAGCCTAATATAAATAGGAGAGTGGTAGCATTAATGACATAGTTTTGTTGAGAGTAGAGAGTAGGTGAGCAGGGATAGGGCCTCTTCTCCGTAGTCCTTTGAGGTTGACAATTCTAACCCAAAATATTCTCAAACTTTACTCTTCATTTCAGCTTTCCAATTAATTACTTCTGCCATTTTTTAGGGTAGGCCAATTATGTGTGCTATTAATCAATCACAAATTCTTAGATCATCCTTTTTTGGAAAACTATCATTTCTGCTTCTCACAATGCCGCAAATTTATAATGGATTCGGACAAATATAATTGTTTCTACAAATTTAAGTGGGGTAACTAAGATGATGAATAATACATGAAGAAAATTTTTTCTTTTTTAAAGTTTTGGCGTGTTATTTATATAGATTAGTATCGAAAATTTAAGTGTAAGTTTAAGTTTCATACGAATAAATTTATTAAAGGTTAAATATGTTTTTTGTCTCTCAAGTTTCAGTGAATTTTAGAATTAGTCAATTTTTGAAAATTTATATCAATTTAGTCTTTCATCTTTAGAAATGCATAAATTTAATCATTTTTACCAAATTTTGTTAAGTTTATTAGACATTTTAAACATATTTTATGATAATATTTGAGTTAACATTGAAGCGAAAATGTGCCAAACGGTGTAAACAATTCAAATACTATCATGAGATGCGCTTGAAACGTGAGATAAACTTAACAAAATTTGATTAAAATGATTAAATTCACAAATTTTTAAATATGAAGGACTAAATTGGTATAAAATTTTGAAGAAAGACTAATTTCAAATTTCACTAAAACTTAAAAGACAAAAACATATTTAACCCATTAATTAATTGTTAACAAGAAAGAAAAGTAGCTTTATTTTCTTCTCTAATCGATAACTTCTCATGACATAAAGGAATATTTGATAATCAAGAGTTGGTATGTTTTAGTTTTGATTTGAAGAATGTCGACTACATAAAGTCGATACTCATGTAAGATTTGATGATAATTCAACAATATGTAAGTCTTAAACATAACGAAGACTTGTAAATTTATTATCTCCAGATTTTAGAATAAAAAGATAATATTATTACCATGATGTTTTACTCAAATTCAAACTTTTTAATCTTTTACTCTCTCTCCCTCCATTCAGAAAATATAATATCTTGTGAAGATGGTTCAAAGTTTTCTTTTTTTTAATAGCATGCAAAGATTTTGTATAATTTTTTGTTTGCATACCTATTATTAAAATTAGAGTTGTATGCTATGCAATTCAAGAATAAATGGATGGGTTTCATTATTGCCAAATTAGTGTTTTTTTTCTTTTCTTTAATTGGGTTTGGTTTTATCAGTTGTCTTTCTCGAATATGTTGATATGATGTTTAACCTTGGAATTAATTAACCTTTTCCAAATAAAAGAGTAAGTGATGAATATTTCATAACAAAATTATTGGTACCCACCTATCATATTTCTAAGAAATAATTGGAAGTATTACACTACATTTTCTGACAAATGACACGTCGAAATTATGCTAACTTTAAATTTAGCATTTTTTTTTATCAGATATATACGAATACCTTACAAGGGTACCAACAAGTACACATAGTTTCATTCAACATTTTGAGATATTCATTTATTCTTATAAGAATTCTTATATAGGAATATTCTATTGTGACAATTAAGTAACTATCAACCCTGAATCACACTTTTACAGACCAACACATAAGGGAAAAAAAAAGTTCAAAAAGATATAGGAATATAGAAATATTAAGTGTATCGTCCTATTTTAATCGATGAATTTTTTTTAGAAAAAGATATTGGCGATACTTTACTTTTGTAAACACACATTTTAAAATTTTTTAAGTTTTTTGGTTGAAAAAATCATTTATATGATAAGTTAGTTAATTTAATTTTGATTTACAAAGAACAATATAAATGGTTTAATATTTTATCTTTTTGTATTTATTTAAAAAAAAATTTCATAATATGTATAATTTGTTTTATGTTTGTGAAGTATAATTTTTGTCATGAGTTTCGTATGATTTTTCAGGTTTTGTTGTCTTTTATTTTAACTTTTCTTTTTATTATAAATATAATAGTATAGTATAAATACAAATAATTTGTTTAAAATAAGAAAATTTAAAAAAAAAATTTAGTTGAATTAAAAATTAAAAATATTTTATAATAAATTATTCTATTTAGATAAGAGATTTTAAAATAAATTAAAATTACATAATTGTATAAGAGAATTTTTTAAAAATAAGGAAATTTATCGTTGCATATAAAAAAAATGAAATTTGAAATTATTTATATTTTTTAAATTCATGTTTTTTTTTCTATTTTCTTCCAATTTAATTTTAATCTATCTAAAATATTGTTGGTTGATTTGAGGATATTTGTGTCATAAATTTTATATTCTTTTATAAATCTCAATGAAGAATTTTTTTTTTACTAAAATCAATTATGGCTCTTTTTTATATTATTGAAGTTTATTTTATTGATGATGTTAGGTTATAGTTTTTCAACTTGTATTAATTAAAGTCGTCTTAGTTTATATTAATAATATTTTTTGACTATGTTAAACATTACTTTTTATTTATGTCAAGATGGTATTATTTTTTACTTTATGCAGTTATGTTTTTTCAATACATTTTAATTAGAGATAAATGTAAATTAAAGTTATTTCAGGATCAAAGCTAGTTAAGATTCTCCTTATGATGTTGAGATTACTACTTTATATATATATATATATATATATATATATATATATATATATATATATATATATATATATATATATATTATATAATTTTTTTTTTTTTGTTAAGATTTCACTTACAATATTGAAATGCTACTTTCGTTGATATCAAATGCATTCTTTTATTAATGTTGATATGAGTTATTTTTATTTGCATTTTATTTGGATTTTTTATTATTGTTGTAAACTATAGTTATTTATCGCTTGATGTTAATTAAGATTTTCTCATTTAATGCAAAACTTTTTTTTTCATATACAAATTGGATCTTTTGTATTGACTTATATTATAGTTATCTTTTTGTGGATATTCGTAGTTTCAGTTAACATTATTTAATATTCGTTTTGTCCATACTAATTGGCACAATTTTTTAACCGCTGAAAAGTCAAAGAATCAACTTCAATCAACAATGTCATAAAAAATAACTTTGATAATGATCAGATTAAATATTAGTAATTTACATCAATTCATAGAACATTTTTTATGTTAAAATATTTTACAATCTTTGATAAAAAAAATTATCAATTAAGATTGACAAAAAAATTAATATTATTGAAATTTTAAATTATCAGTAATTATTTAGTATTTAAATAATTAACTTATAGTAGAAATTAAATTCTTTTCATAAAATACCATAGAATACTCAAATATCATAAAATAGTTTTGTCTGTTGCAATGTGTTGTTGAACGATAACTCTATGATATTGCTAAATGATTTTTTCCTTATATACTACCTTATATAATTATGATTATTTTCTATGTGTTTAACCATGCATGTGTATGCAAGAATATGTTTGGTGTGGTTGTGGTGGTCAAATTGGTTATTTTCAAGGAAAAATGCTATTTTTTGTTGAATACAAACGTATTGAAGGGGACTTGTTGTGTGAGACTATCCTGACCCTACTAGTATCTAACTCACATAGAAAACAATCATAATTATTCAAAGGATCAAAATCGTCATATATCCTAATAGTCTTACGCTTTGAAAATGTAAGGTTAAAGGAATTGTGTGACGTTAAGCCCATAGCCGATTGGGGCAATAACATTAATACTGATAGAAAGGAGGATACAAAGACCCTAGGAGGTAAAAAAATGGAGACCACTCTTTGAATGTTTTGGTTGATCATATTCTACCTTTTGGCTAGAACATTTATATGAGAAAAATAAGATAGAAATAAGGAATACAAGAAACAATTACAGGGATCAACACTTACGAGATTTTCATTACATGTTAGCTATATTTTTTTCTCAAAGTACTATTCTCCCAAAAGTGGCACGATTAGTTTTACACAAAGGCTTTGGTCTCCAAAAATGCTATTAGCCTCATATTACAGGAAGCTAATGTGTGGTGTTAGGTCAAATGTCAATTGGGTCAATAAATCCAAAGCCAACTTGATCAAGATCGATATATATGTTAATAGTCTCATGCTTTGAAAAGTCAGTACTAAGGATTTGTTCACTTGAAGAGATGAGTTTGAGGGGGAGGAAGTGAATATGAGAGTGAATTGTGTGTTATTTTTTCTAAGAGATTTAGGTGCGATTGTGAATGAATTTGGGAGTAAAGTTTGTGAGAATTTCCGAGTTATTTGATTGATATGATAGATTAACAAAAATATAGGAGACTATAGGCCGATTGAGCTAATAAAATTAATACCTATAGAAAGAATGATAAGAAGACTATAGAAGATAGAAAAAAAGGGAAATCACTTTTTGAATATTTTGGTTGATCATATTTTACCTTTTGACTAACATCTTTAAAAGTTGTAATGTAATATTATTTTAAAATACCTTATTAGTGTTGCATATACCGTATTAATTATCATATATGTTATTTAGAATTTTTGGGATCGTTATGTACATGTATAAAAAAAAAGGTATATTCGTAGTATTATAATTTAACATTACAACAAATCTTCCAACCATTGTATTATGCATATCGATACTTCTTATCTTAGCATGGTCTTATGAAAATTGATTTTTAGTACACTATTTCAAAACATCTCAAAATATTTATATCACAATGTTTTGAATTTCAGATGTAATATTGAGCATAATACTCGAGTCGGAATAATAATTTTAAAAAATTTACAAAATGAAAGATTATTATATATACAATTAAAATTGGCAAGAGTAGAATTGATAAAATGGAGAAAAACGTAAATTAATAATTAGTATGAAAAGTAAATTATAATAATAGAATAAGAAAAATACGAACAACTAGAAAAAAAATCAATTTTTTTTGTAAGAATAATAAAATCAGTCGTTATTTTATATTAATTGTAAGATGATGGAATAATCTTAAATACTCAATAGACAACCATTTTAGTATATATTAAATTAAAAATATATAAATTCATCGAAAACTTAAAAATTATTAACTAAAAAACTAATTTAGAAATAAACCCTAAGTCTAATCGATAAAAATATGTACAATTACAATAAAAAGAAATATCCAATATCTTTCTGATGGAAATAATAATAATCATTAATTGTTTTATTTTGCTATTAAAATACTACAATTATAAAATAATTTTAAATACTCGATAAAAAAAATATTTAAGAGAGATTTAATTAAAAATATTGAAATATATTGTAAACTTAAAACTTAATTAAAGAAGAAGAAAAAACTAAGTCAGAAACAAACTTAAATATAATTAGTGGAATAATGCATAATAGTGATGGAATTGAATGGGCTAGAAACTATAAATGAAAAGAAAAAGTTAATGGTATTCTTGGTAACGTGTAGACTAATTAAACCTCATAAACTAAAACCCATGCAAGCAAGTTTGAAAATGATAGAGTTAATAAGGAGTTAGTCTATTTCAAATGAGAACTCAAATTAGAATAAACCCTAATCTAGAAACCTATGCCCCTACCAACATTTTTATTGTTAATATTCTATTAATTCCTTTTTCGTCGAAGATTTTTCTAGTTCCTAGTAAATCGGTTAGGGGAAAAGGTAGGAAGGGGTGCTAGCTTCTACGATGGGGCCCACGGAAAGTTAGATCCAAAAGCCCAAAGCAACCAATAAACTGGGCTTCTTCATCCATGCGGGCTCGCCGGTGGGCTCCAACAGAACTTAATCAGTAAAATTTTATTTACGCCACAAAAAGAAAAACCCCACGCCAACTCTAGCGCGTGCGAGCCTACACTCTATATTTCCATTAAAAAACTATTACTACATGTAAAAAGAGTCTCAATAAATATTTAAAAATAGATAGTATATGTATGATTAATGTAGATGTTACATCATAAGTTATTATAGCCTTTGACTAACTTAATTTTATAATAATTATCATAAAAGTCATATCTAAAGATTTTTATTTTTTTTTTCATTCAGATAATTACTGCACACATAGAGTCTTCTATTATCTTTTTTCATGTTTTTGACTTAATTAAGTTCGATTTTTATTAGTTAGAGTCGAAAGTCTTTCATTTAAATTCACATTAATACTATTTAAAAAGTGATCATATGTTAATTTAATAAATATTTAATTATTAATTTGATTTTTTTTCTATAATAAAATGATTGAACAAGATATTTCAATCATATCCAAGATGAACTATTTTAGATTCCAAATTATATATCAAATATATTTGTTTTTCATTGCATTGTCAGAGTTTCACACGAACGCAATTAGAACTTTTGGATTTGTTCTGAGTAGGGATAGCAAAACTATTTGTGTTTATGAATATTCGCGGATAAAATTTGTTAGGAATTCAAGTATGAGTCTAAATTCCACATTGAGTAAAAATGAAAAAGTTGAACACCATATAAGGATCAAGACCCATAAATTCATTATCTTAAGATTTTGGATTAAGAGTGGTGTCAATCCTTGTGTGGTTGAACTCATTCTCATTATCAAAATAATTATTACAATTTATATTGTATATGAGATATTGTTCATTTTTTAAATTTAGAACTCTATCATTGTTTAGTTCTTAAAAAACATTTTTAAAGATGGAAAGCATAATGCATATTTAAATTGTGGTTAATCTCAACTTATAAGCCATGTAAAACTATTAAGTGTAGAGATTAAGTTATGTAAAACTACTGAGTGTAGAGATAAAATCATAACAAAACTTTAAATTTCAAAACAAACGATGTAATAATTGATATTAGCCATGTTATCTTAATAAATTTAATGTCAGAACATTAACCCACGTATATGAAGATGAAAATCATCTTAATCTCCAATAAAAAAATTGTTTTGATATGTCCAAATAGTCACATATTAATTAGAAGGTAAGATTAAAAAAAAATTAAAATATATATTTTCTTCTGATTCAGATCTTCTAAGAAAAATAAAACTTAATGAAATCACAAACTTAAAAACAATAATTGAGAAAAACACAAAAGCACCGGTAGAATTAAACTTAAATAAGAGATGTTGAATATTAAAAAAAAAAATTGAAGAAAAATATGATTCCATTTTTTACTTTTATGACAAGGGGATGACGCGTATTAGCATTGGGGAAAATAAGAATCTGTCTTACCTGAATTAATGATTGTTTAATTAAATATTTTGCGCCTACTTTACCTAAGAACAATTAATATTGTCGCATTAACTTTATTTATTTACAACAATTCGGTAGGTTTATTACAACGTACTCCACATAAAAGCAGTGAGAGGCTTAAAATTATTTTATTAATTTTCATACGCAACCTTTTTAGGTGATCCCAGAGAATGCATATCCAGATACATAGCACACACTTAATGGTGTTAATAAGCTATAATGACTTAAAACGTTCATGCGGGTAATTGTTGCACTCATATCCAACAAAAATAAATAAATAAATAAATAAATATTGAATTAGGTTTAGGTCCAGTGCGATTTTATTCAATTCAATCCACCTAATTCTATTTTTAGCCTTTAATTCCACTGCGTTTGACGTGATAATAAATGTAATTATGGTTTATGAATGCATGTTTTAAGAGGTTAAAAGTGATTGCGCTCATAATTATGTGTGCAAATCAAATCAGCGTGCGCATTGTTGTACTTTAAGAGGGTTTAAGTAATTTTATATTGTTGTTGCCTTCAACTTCACTTTGCTTATGCATTAAAAACCGAAAGCACAAGGAGATTATTATCCTAAATACTATTTAATATCTTAATTAGTAGTGAAACATCATAACAAATTGCGTCTAATCATCATACAATTTAGTGGGGACGTGAGCAAAGGGTTAAAAAGTAAAGCTGCTGCTGCCTGCACAAACTAGAATATCAAAATGGGTCTCACCACTTTAATATTCAATCAGGTAAACTAGATTTCCTTTCATTTACATAGTAGGTTACATTCAACACCTTTTATTTTCTTTTAATTTAATGAATTTTCTTATAACAACCCTTGTTAGTTTAAGTTTTATATTAACTAATAATAAATCAAATTAATAATAGTCAATAATAAAAAAAAACTCGTAGGTTTGTTATATTTAGTCTTAAAACGTGACCTTTAAACCTACTAAACCTTATACATTAAGTTTGAGATATAAGATTTACATGTACTTATAAATTGTAAAGTTATCTTATCTCTATTCGATGTGAGATCTTCGATGCATTTCTCTCACGCCGAAACATATAGATTTTGAGTGTGAAATTAGACATTAGTAAATGGTCTAATAAAAACTAATAAAATGTGACATAATAAGTTCAACAAATAACAAATTTTGCTAGAATCGATGGCGGATCCACGCACACACTTAATCTTATATATTTGAACATGTTGGTTATTAGATAGACTTGTGTGAAAAATAAATTACTTTCACTGACTTCGGATCTTAGATCCGACACTAGCTAGAATATATTTTTAATGATTTTGATACTATGTTAAAAAATAAAATTTGAACATAATTCAAATTTACAAAACCAACTTGATAAGATAAAATTTATATTCATTCATAAATAATAAATCCGTTTTATCTTTGGTTAATGTAGAATCTTCGATCTTTAGGTTATAATTTTTTTTTATACCTTTAAATAATTTTATTCATAACTTATTAGTACTCAAATTCCTCGGTGTTTCTTTTTTTGGAAAAATCCAATCATTTTAATAATATATGACTAACAATATATGGAAAAAAATGTAACAACCTAATAAATAATTACCTTAGTTTTATTTCTCTTCACTGAAGTCTCAAGTGAGCTTCACTAATTATGGTATCCAAGGTCTCAACTTCAAACTTCACTAATTATGTTTCTTTCTTTTCTTTGACTTTTGTTTTTCTTAAACCAAACTTGTTATGCAAACACAAGGACAAAAAAGAGTTTAAAGTAATGATGTTAATGAAAACAGACATCCAGTGTAACAACCATGCATGCGCGACGAAAGCAATAACTTCATTATGAAGTTTCTTAATTAAGGTTGCATATCACTTTTTAGCACTGGTAACATTTTTCTTATTCATAATAATAATCACAAAAATAATATTTATTATTAATTAGTATGAGTTGTTTTGTAAAGGTTTGAGAAGATGCTTTTAGAGGAAAAGTAGGAGGAAGGAACATTTGATTTTGATAGTTGATTGAGTTAAGAAATAAAGATGAAATGAAAGGTATAATATGTCGCTTTTTAAACTCGTGTGTGAGTATAGTTTAAGGCACAAAGAAATCAAATGTCTTGTTCTTGCTTAGTCTTTTTCCTATTCCATGCTTTTCCATTTCCACTTTTTTAAACTATTTTTTAGAGATCAACATGTTTGCATCAAAGTGTGGAATTCTGTCTTCTTTCGAATTATGCATTGCTCTCTTCTTTTTCTTTTCCACACCTCAAAAAGGCAACAACAATGGACTCCATGTTAAATTCGATTAAGGTGTTGTCATATTCTCTCTTTTTAAATTTTTTTTTTTGAATATTCAAATGAAAAATATAATATATTTTTTAAGAAATAGATTTTAAGTCTAACACAACCTCATAAAGTCGATTTGTAAAGTAAAGTTTGTACTCTCACTTATATACTATAAAATTATTTTATCTTTAGTTAGATGTGAGACTTCCAAACACCCTATTCATGCCGAGATATATACATCTCATGCTCGTGCGTGAGACTAAAAATGAGAGGTCTGATAGTGTCCGAGATAGTGGGTGAAACAATATGTCCAAAAAACATAAATCTCGCTAGGATATGCTTGTTAACTATGACTCTGATAACATGTTGAGAAGTGATTTTTAAGCCTAACTTAATCCCACAAAACCGGCTTGTAAGATATGGTTTGCACACCACTTATATATTATGAAATTGCCTTATATCTAGTCGATTCATTTTTTTTTTCTTTTTTTATCAAATTTTTAAATAATCAAATGGAAAATATAATACATTAAACTTTAATCAGCAATGAAAACAATACAAATAAATTTTCATTTTCATTTTCCTTATCCAGAGGTTATGTTCTTATGTTTTTTTGTATAAACCCTCCCTTCAAACTACCATTTACATGAATATTTTTGTTGTAAGAAAATGGGTTTGTCTATTTTTTTTCTTTGAATATTCAGTGAAAATTTGTATACGGTGGATTTTTTTTTCTCTGATCATTATATTTCAAATTACCTCATGCAACCGCTCTAATATTTAATCCCGTTATACTGGATATTTTCTCTTATTTAATTCAAGAAGTTGCACGGTTCCTTTGAGATTCAATTATTATTCTCAAGTTGAATTATTAAAATTATATTAGTTTAAAGGAGGTGTAGGTAACTTGTAGAACAAAAAAAAATTCTAACGTGTGTTTGGTTAGAGTTCTGGAATTTTTTGGAAATTAAAAATTATTAAATTTGATTATTTTTTATTTTTTAAATGTTTTTTTTTTGGGTAGAAACGAATATAATTATTAAAATTATTTTTTGGATAAAGTATTCTAATAATTATCAAATACAAAAATTCATTTTAATATTCTACAATATTTAGTAATAAAAAAATATTAGCAGGTGATATATATTTTTTTTTATATTTTTCAAGGAATTGTTTAAAAAACTTATAAAGCCTAGAAAAGTCATAACATGATCTCATAATGTCTGATTTAAAAATCAAACATATCATTATGAAGTTAACTAAAAATGATTTATCTATGTAACTTTGATCTCAGATATGGTAACAAAACCTTCCACATGCATAAGAAACAACAAAAAGAGTGCTTGAGCTAAATGGGAAAATAAAATTTTACTTTGAAAAAATGGTTGATCAGCCAAGTCTCATACTAGTCTCACTTTTAATAGATAAAATGATGATAATTATGAAGTTGGAGAAATTAGGAAAAATAAGTTTAAGGAGACGATGAATTTGATAAATGAATAACTAAATAATTATATATGGTTTGATACCAATAAAAAGACAAGATCCTTTTCAGTGGTATAATCAATATTATGCACTTAATTGTCAAATACAACTATGATATAATATGAATATTATGAATAAGTTAAGTCATTAATTAGAGATGTCAGAATGAGTTTCAACCCATGAGTGAATCTAACTCACCACAAGTTCAAGCTGAATTAAGTTAAACTGAATTTCATTCACTTAACCCACGAGTTAAATGAGTTTGAGTCAGGTTGAAGGTGGATTAATTCATCCACCAACATTTTTTTACAAATTTTTAATTTATTTTTGTTATAATTATTTACTATTTCTAACTATATAGATTCACGATTTCATGTTTTTAAAGGTCAGAATGTTGCTCATTAATAATTGAATAGTTTAGATGTTTAATTAATTTGTTTGTTAAGTTATATACATTGATATTTTAATCTTTAACTATTATCTTTATAATCATATTTTGAGAATTAAGTGAATATTTTGATTTCACTGTTATAAAAAATAAATTAAGTCAATTTATCCTCATTATAATGCAATAAATATATAAAATAAATAACATAAAAAAAAACTTTTCTAAATGATCCAACCCACTAACTTACAATTCCGTGGTGGGTCAGACCGTATTACAAAATTTTTAACTCACCAAAGAGTGAGTTGAGTTAAGTTAGCCTATTTTTATCTGAATCCATAATGAATCAATCTACGTTAATGTGCCGAATTAACTCACTTTAACACCCCTAACACTTATTTATGGATTAATCATATTTAATAAAATTTATTACATTGCATACATTTTTTATATAATTTTGTTTAGAGATTAAAAAAATAAAAGTATGCGAATAAAATCTATAAATTTTTAATAAATACTCGGGAATAATAAATGAAAATATTTAATTATCTATTTGTTAGTAAGACATGTACCGTATATCATAATTCCGATACGTAAATACTCATTAATAATTACCTATAAATTGTATTTGGTTATTATTTTAAGGAATTTAAAATGATTAGAAAAACCAATTAATAAAAATTATTTATTTTTAAAAAAATGATTTAGAATTTTATTTCTATATTTTATTTTTTATTCATAAATTTATAACTAAATTAACAAAAAAGTTGATTTTTTCAAGTACAAGTCACACAATCCAGTAAAAAATATTTATATATAATGAAAGATTAGTTTTAGATTATACATATATATAAATACTTGAAAAAGGTTAAAATGAAGGCTAATGAAAGAAACCCTGAAAGGAAAAGTTGATGAGGAATTGAGCATGGTTTATTATAGGATGCAAAGGACGTGACTTTACAAGAAAAATCATTGCTTCCACTCTCTTCATATATGAAGGAACTAACACAAATTAATATATATATATTAGACAACAAATCAACTGGGTCATATTCTCCACTTCTTCCCACGTCTTTAAATATGAACAACAACTTTAATGATTACTACAATAGTATAAGGTTGATTAGACAGGCATGGGGATGCATCTTTCCCATGATTTAAACCACATTTTTTGCAATTAACAACATCACAAGAATAAAGGGTTTCAACTATTAATTAAATTAGCATCTTATATGGCAACAAGATACTTAATTTGTTCACAATCTTAGTTTCAAGGGTATGCTGCCATTTATTCTTGCTATGTAAGGCAACCATATCACAACAAATAAACAATACTTTTCAACCAATCTCAATTATTCTTCATTTTTTGGGTTAGGGTTAGGGTTAGGGTTCCCTTAACCCTAAGTTCTTTTGTACAAATATTGTATGGAACTTCCAAAACGTAGTTGATGCCCAATTTTTTTTTTTTTTTCTTTTAAAAAAAATAATGGAAATGAGAATGAGAACATAACATGTATATACATTGGGAAACACTTTTAAAAGTTAAAAAAAAAAAGTTTTTGTTTGTATAATAAACTAAACTTTGAAAAATTAGCCATAACATTAGTTTCCGTAAGAATAAAGGAATGATTATGAGAAGAATATGATTTCTTAAAATGGCAAAAACAAGTACTAATGATTAAAATTTTCATATATTTAAGTTTATGTTTAATTTACTTATTTATTGTGATATATATCTTAAATTGTTATGTAAATTTATTATTAGTAAATTCATTATTAATATTTCTTTTGGATTTCTACGAGTGAAATGAGTAAAATTTAAATAAAATTTCAACAATTAAAGTACTTTTATTTTTGTGGTTAAGTTTTTAAATTCCTAATTACAATGATATATTCTTTAGAATGTTTATTCAATGCTTTTAAATACAATTTAACATCATTGAACTATTTTTCTAAACATAACAATAACATAGATTTTTCTAAACATTTTTCTTTGCGTTGTATTTATCATGCACAATGAATTATCCGTAAATTTATGCTGATTAAATTAACTTATATATTATTATCTGTTTTAAGAATACATTTTTATAGCAATATAATAAATTTATCAGACAAATTTTAACTTAAAAGTAACTTCAAAAACTGAAAACATATAAATTATTAAATAGCTTGCAATTTGTTTTCAAAGTTATTGTTTGAACTTTAACTTAAAGTAACTTTTAATCAAGCAAAAAGTGGTGCATAGATATAACCCTTGTTCCTTTCACACGAAATTTTTTATGCCAATTGCTTCTTAGTTTATATTCTGTATGGGTCTAAAAAATGAGTTTGGAACTTTATGCTCTATCTTTTTATATAAGCCAAAAATTGATTGATAAAGTACAAAGAATATTTCAACTCATAAATAAAGTCTAATCAATAGTCTATTGAGTGTTGAGAACATGCTTAGTACATAAAAAAACTAAGCCAAAAATCAGCTTAAAATAAAAAGGTTGATGGAAAAACATCCTAAAGAAACTTTTATATTTTCAATTTTTTATCAGCTATTGTAACTTTTAATTGAACCACTTTCATTTTTTTTTTGTTAGGTAAGAGACTTGGTTGATATCTTATTTTATTATATTGTTTAATTGTCTATACTATTAAAAACATGTTTTTTTTAGTTAATATAAGATGATATGTTTGTAATGTAAAATTATAAGTCACTATGTCATACAGTAAAAGAAATTAAACAAGAAGACTTCAATTAAAATATATGTAATTTTTAAAATACTTAATAAGGAGAAAAAATTAATAAAGACTTTATTAAAAATGAAAAAAAAAATTGTAAGAAACTTAAAACTCCACTAAACATTAAAAAGACAATAAATATTTTTTTTATCACATGCATGTGTACTAGACACTAATATAAAAACTATTTACTCTTGATTCTTTAAGAATTGGCATTTTCCTAAAAAAACAAAAGGTTAACAACTTGTGCTGTGAATGCATGCCTAGGGATTACTTTAAACTAGAGTAATTAATTAGCCTAGTAATAGAAGCCATTTTAGTTTTTTTTTATATTAAAAAAAAGAGAAAAAACTTAATGATATTGTTGTTCTTAACTAAAGTTGGTGATTTGTGAAACTCGAATGTGTTCGATTTAATAATAGAGAACGCGTGCTTTTTTTATTTACTGAAAAAAGATAACAACAGTGTTTTTTAAAGTCTAATTAATTAAAAGAAAAAAGAGTTGGATTTACCACATTTAAAAAAGCCTCGAGTCTACTAACCTATATATGGGTTTAGCCCATTACTTTTACAAAACCAACTATGTAAGCTTATTTAAAAGGTGTTAAAATGACTTAATATTTTTTTTAAGGTTAAATATGTTTTTATTTCATAATTTTTAATAAATTTTGGAATTAGTCCATTTTAAAATTTTACATTAATTTAGTCATTCATTTTTCGAAATACGTAAATTTAGTACTTTTACCAAATTTTGTTAAGTTTATTTAATGTTTTATACGTATTTCATAATTGTATTTGGGTTGTTTATACTGTTTGACACATTTTTGCTTTAATATTAAGTCAAATATTATTATTAAACGCGTTTGAAATATCAAATAAACTTAACAAAATTTGATTAAAATGACTAAATTTCAAAATATGAAAAATTAAATTGGTTTAAAATTTTGAAATGAACTAAAATTCACTGAAAATTAAAAGAAAAAAACATATTTAAATTTTTTTAAAATAACATTTAGAACCGTACGTGAATTTAGATAGAATTATATACAACTTTTGACAAAAAAAAATGATTATCAGGTTATTTTGTACAAATAAAAATAAACAAAATCAATCATGTTGAAATGCAGGTTTGTTAAAATAGTGTTCAGTACATATAATAGAGAAAGAAAAAAATAAATAAATAAGTATATATTAGTTATGGAAACTTAAATAATATTTTATTCATTTCGTTAATAAATTTAAGGGTGATAATATAATAACATTCAGCGAGCCAACTGGGATATAATATTATTTTCATAAGAGAATAAAGTTTAAAAAAAGGATAAAGTTATGAATTATTTATTGCGAAAAGATTAAAACAAAAGGACTGAACCTGTGTCTTTTCCTTCTTTATATTCAGTGTGTTTAGTTGAGAACTTAACTAACAAAAATGGAGCATATATTTTTATTAAATTATTGTGTTTTCAACGAAGATAATTGTATATAGAAAATTTAAGCACGTGCTTAAGTTTTGTAGTGAGTGTTCCAATAAGAAAAAATATAATAAAGTGTCACCAAAATAAGAGTATAAATAATATTTTTACTTTTTATTAAAATATATTATCAAGAGTATCCAAGTAAATAAAGTTTATTAATTTCTTAAATTAATATATGTAAGTGTTTTTTGGTATTTAAATTTTCAGAGTGTAAAATACGCTTACATGTTAAATATGAACATTTCTTAACCAAAATTTGAATTAATAGTGTATTAGATAATGTTGATTCAACTTTCTCTATGTATCCTTACTAAATTTTGTGAGCATTTTCACTTATACTAATAAAGTAAATAGTTAATTTATTATTATAAAGTTTTTTTGTGGAACAAAATTAATTTAATTATTTTTATTTGAATTATATTAATATTTAATGTAATTAAATAATTTAATATACGTATAATTTTTATCAAGTATATATAAACGAGGATATTAATATTTTAAAAAATATTAAAAATACTAATTATAATTAATTCAATACATTTTGAAATTCAAATGAAAAAACTCTGTAGACCTTTAATCATGTTAAAATATCTTATACTGAGGATGCAAATATTAAATATTTAAAGGAAGTGTTTTCATTATTAAAAATAATTAACGCCATATAGTTAATAACTAATTATACTATAAACATAAATAATAGTAATAAAACACTGTCCTATATAAAATAGATTTTAGCACTTCAAAGTTCCAAGAATCAATTGTTAACTTTCATGAAAGAGATAGACTGAGATAAAGAAAAAGGTAGATACTGTTTGTGTAAACTCGAGTTCTACAATTTTTAGTGAATATTATCTTTTATTTTTATTTTTTTGAGAGTTAAATAAATAAAAATAAAAATAAAGTGAGTTTGGATTATTTTGAATAATAATAATAATAATAATAAAACTAGTTTTTAATAATTGTTGTATTATTTATGAAGCTAGTTGAGTGTCACCGGCAACAATGGGCAATGAAATGTGCAAACCGCCCCACCACTCTTGGTCTGCCAAATGTCATCTAAACAATGCAAATTCACACTTCATTCCATTAATTACTATTTTAATTTAACATTAATTAATAATCCCAAATTAGATTCAATTAGTGGATACCACTTTTCCCCACCCAAAGAGTACCAATTTAAAATATAGGGTTTAACTAAAGTCTAACAAAAAGACACATTAGTGGACTAAAGTGTTATTGTTAGCTACATACTTAGTTATTAGCTACTACTACTTATAACCTTTATGAAAAAAAAAAAAAACATATATTAATTGATCGAGTGAAAGTAGGTTTATTTTAAAAATATATATATTTCAAGTTTTATAAATAGAAAAATGTGATTAGAATGGAATATTGCACTAAAAATAAGGAGTTTTTTTCTTTTTTTTGGGGATAAAATATATTCATTGATAAAAAAAATTAGGTTGATTATTAAAAGAATAGTTGTGTTGTGAATGAGATAGTGGGAGAAAAGATAGTGGCTAGCTATTGTGCATTGGAGTAGGATGAGAAGCTAACCATGTTGAGTAAAGTAAAAGAAAATATAAAAATGGACCAAAATTGCCTAACTCGTTGCTTTGAGTTTCATTAGGTTAACCATGAGTTATCTATAACTTTTATGGTTTATCTAGGGTGGACCTATCAAACACTCAACTCAATGTCACTTTTTTCTCTTTTCATAAAAAAATTGCTTTTTTTTTTTCTTTTTTATAGAAAAAAAATAGTACCTTGAATGATAGAAAAAATATTAGCTTTTTTTTCTTTTTTATAGAAAAAAATAGTACCTTTTTTTTCTTAAAATGACATTGAATGATAGAATTCACTTTCATTCTGCAGAGGAAATATGAGTGGAGATTCTGAGGTACAAACCAAACCAATAAAAGGCCCAAAAATAGCCCAGGCCCAATATTTCTCCTTTTTATAATTTCTTCTTGTTCTCCATCAATTTTTATCTGTTTAAGAAATTTTCTGAAACAATTTTTTCTGTAAAATAATGTTTTGATCTTTTTCTGTAAATGTAAGTGAGATTTACTTTTACCCATTGTGGGGGTGCAGGAAGTAAATTTTTATTTTTTATTTATTGGAAACTATTGTCTGATAATTGGTCCATGTTAGATGGGGTTAACCATTGCATCCATACCCAAAAAAACCATTCATGGAATTATAATTTATAAATGTATTTGTAATTTAATTCGTAAAGGAATAATCTAATTTTTAACTTTATGAATTAATTTTAGCTTATGGAATGTTTTGTTTTTGTATTTTTCTTATATTAGATATATGTTCCGTAAAAGTACTACTGACACATTCATTACTAATTAATGCACCTTATGAATGTAGGCCCAAATAATGAAATTACCCATGGGCCAATGGCCACGACAAGCACCAAATGTGTTTGACCCATGATATAACTGTCATTTCCAATATACCTCCCTGTATTATTAAATATATTTTTTAAGGTAAAATATGTTTTTGTCTTTGATAAATAATTATTATTTTTAATAAATTTTTAATTAGAATTTTTTATTTTAGTTTTTGTTCCTTCGCTATTTCAATCATCATTGCAATTAATGTCGAGCTAAAATTGACAATTATAATTAATACTATAGCTAAAGATAAGAATATAATTGAAAAAAAAGAAGAAGATAATATAGATATTTTGAAGCATACAAACGGCATATAGTGAATAGAAAATGATGTATCAAAGAGGTTTTCTTTTAAAAAGACAAAAGACAAATTAAAAGGGGGTTTCTTTAAAGTTATAACGATGTTAAATAAATAAATGGCATTAATTCATTACGAAAAACAAGTAAAGTGGACACTTTAGCATTGAATTATCATTTGATGATATAATATTTATTTAATAAAATGTATATTGTTAATAATAATTTAATACTGTATTATAGCAGTGACACACAATTTTGTTAGTACAATTGTTAATACTACATTAACATATAATATTGATGTAATTGATTCACAGTGAATACACTAATAACTTAATTTCTATCGAACAAAAAACTGTTTAAGCGGATTCAGTTGTATAATGAATCCTAAATTAAACTTCTTATATATTTTGTAAAGGAAATGATTTTTTTTTTTTTACCTTTTTTTTTTAAAAACCATTTTAAACAATTGTATTACTTTTCTGATTTTCTCATTATTTGATCTTAATTTACAGTTGATATTAGAGTTCCTTCACATTATAATTCAATGACAGTTTCGTCATAGTGTTAAAAAAATTGAATTATCGTAATCTTTTCTTATGAAAATTTATCTTGTATTTAATAATAACATTATTTACCACTTTAGTTTGGAGATTAATCCAACTCAACGCAAAGATATTTAAAGTAAATTTGAACACATAATTAGATTGGATAGAGTTAGCATAATGATAAATAGAAAAAATTGAGTAAAACAGATAATTATGATTGAGTTGAAATAATAATGATAAATAGAAAAAATTGAGTAAAACAGATAATTATGATTGAGTTGAAATAATAGATTAAGATGTTATGAATGTTTATCCATAATTGATTATACGGTGCTCAAATTTCGGTCATCACACGAACTTTTAACTCTGATACCATTGTTGGTAGTTTTTCAAGAGAGGGTCACCTGAGAAATACAATATCAATGAGACATGACCCTAACCCACACATAAGGGATTGATATCATCATTCTTAACCCAAAACCTTAAAACGATGAATTTATGGATTTTTATCCTTATATGGTGTTCAACTTAATCATTTTTACTCAACATTAAAATCACACGTATTATTAGGTCAAGTATTCATTTCATCTATTTAAAAAACATTCTTTTATTACAAAAATTAATTTAATATGAATTTACAATCCGAATAATCTAACCGAAATAACCTGAATAATCTGCATACCACTAATTCAATAAATTAAATGATTGAATATAAATTATACTGGATTAATATCCGATCAATGCTTGATCGTAATAATACTTATGTGTGGATATCAATCATCTCCAACTGAAATAAAACCATACATAGTATATATGATAAGCAATAAATTTGTGCCCTCAAATTTAGATCTAACTAACTTCTAAATATCGAAAGTGAAAACAATTTTTAAATAAAAGTGAATAAAATAGTTCCTCTTAGTCAACCATGAGTACCGAAAGTGCCGATAAAGAAAAGAAAAGGTAGAAAAAAAAAACTTGAAAGTGCGAATGTTGGTATGAAATGGTGGAGTTAAAGTTTACTTGAACATATTTTAAAAATTAGCATGTGGTTTGGGTTTGAAAAATGGAGTGAAGAATACATGAAAGATACCAGAAAATACTTTCCTTTCTTTTTTTTTTAAATTGAAGTGTGAATCTAAGTTCCATATAAGATAAAAATGAGAAAATGGAGTACTGTATAAGGATAAAGAACCATAAATCTATTACCTTAAGGTTTTGAGTTGAGAGTAATGTCAATGTCTTATATGATTGGACTCAGGCTTTATTAGTGTTTGTTCTCCAATGATATCCATATGAGGGGGCTACCTAACACTTTTCTCATTGATCTTCCATTTTCTTTCTTTAATGTTCCAAAAATGTTTCCCATAAGATTACCTTTTGCATGATAGTATATTTCTTCAACTAAATTCATGAAATGTCATAATCATGTGTTGTCATGTACCATAGCCATTTACATGGTAGGAGAAAGAAAATGCATTGTTGATATGAAGAAGAGAACATATATATACTAATATTAATTGAAGGTGGTTGATTAGACATTGTCAAATATATGATCGTATCAAGATATTGGTCTTTTTGTGGCCACGTAACTCACTACTTCTCCACCAAATTTAACCTTAATTACACGATAACGAAATCAACTTATCCCCACCTCTTTATTAGCTAATTAATTCAATACTAACCACAAATTGTTAATTTGTTATTTTAGTATTGTTAATAATTAGTATTAAAAGAGTATTTTAGTAAACTTTATATCATTTGGTTAAGGTTGCAGCTTGAGGTTTGCAGGCCTGGGCCTACTCACATAAATTTAAAAAAAAAAAAAAAATTCAATTTATTTGTTTTACGAAAATAAATATTTATCGTGAATGCAACAATTAGAAGTAGCATTAAAAAAATAGTGATTTATTATATACTAGAAAACATAGTAATAAGAAAAAAAAGATTAAAGTACATTATAAAATAAATTTAGACCTGAACTTGTAAATATATATTATTTACAAAATAAAAAATAAATTATCAATACCTAAATAATAATAGAAAAATAAATAAATAAATAAATGTAACTTGTAGGAAAGGATGAACCAATCCTTATTTTACTCTGCTGTGAACGACAAATTATGTAAGATAGATTTAAATGAATTGATGAATTTAAATATTTAGTTCTAAATAATAAGGTTACGTTAAAGATCACTATAAATTTTAAAATTTAAATATTTAGTTCACAATATACTTATTTAAATGAATTGATGAATTTAAATATTTAGTTCTAACTTTCTTATTTGTCATATAACTCCTTAGGTAAAAAATTTGTGTTATAATATAAATATTTCTTTTAGTATATACTTATTATATTTTACTCTAATTTATATCAAACACACTTTTAGTTTGTATATAAAAAAAATATAAGTTAAAGTTGTTAAACCGTTTCTTTAAGATGTTGAACTGGTTTTACTCTCTTTATAATGAATTGTTTGGTAGGGTTCAAGTAACAATTTCTTTTAAATAAAGGAAAGTGTGGAAAAAAATGAAGGATATTTGGGTAGCACAAAAGTTAAAAAACGTGAAAGTTATTTGTATGAAAAGAGTAGAAATACACGATAAAATTATAATTTAGTTGTTTATTTTCTTTCATGTCTCTCATTGATGTTGTGTTTGTTTTAGGGGATTAACAATTGGTGAAGATGGTTTAGGAGATGATTTGAGCGTTCATTTCACTGAATATGAAAGTGAGGAGAGGCGATCATTTGCGGGATGAGATGATTTTTCAATTTCGCATAGTTAGACTTAATTTGAGGGGATACTTTATGTAAATATCATTTTATCCTCAAATAAAAAAGCCATGTTTTCACTTGAAAATGATCCACAAAAGATTCAAAGGAAGAGGGATTCAATCCCTTTACTTGGAACCGATTCATGATAACTTTGAACCAATCCACAAGACTTGAAACCAACTTGGAGCCAATCCACGAGACCTTGGAACTGGTCCAATAATAGAAGACTCAATTTCCACCTCTACAAAATCAATCCATTATACCCTGTGAAAGTGGGTATGATCCTTTGCTTTGATCCACACATGAAATACCAAAAAATAAATAAATAATTTTATACATATCATTTTATATATATTAAAACATTTTTTTAATTTGGATTTTATTAAGGGTATTTTGGTAATTTTAATTTTATATCTATTAAAATATTTTTTAATCAATCACATAAATCAAATCACTTATAAACTTTTATAAATTTTACTTTCAAATTCACTCACTGTCACCTTTAGGTCCCTAAAAAAAACACATAATTTACTCTCAAATTTATTCCCTCACTCTTTTTCAAATTTATCAACTAAATTGAATACACCATAAATGAAGTTTGTTTAGAAAAAAAAAAAAGAGAAAACATAATTGCTACACTACAAGAATCACTTGATAACCTATCTTTTTGTCATAATATAGGCACTACGAAAATAATCTTCTATATTTGTAAAAAAACAATAAAGGGTGAAATAATAAAATACAAAATGAGTGTAAAAAATTATTAAGTGCCTAAAAACATGATTAAAAAAAAATTCATCGTGATGATATGATTTTCGAGGATACATTGAAAAGAAAAATCTATTATATATTCTCAAGACTAAATAATTAAATTTACTTATAACATTTTTTTCCTATTATCAACTTTATCTTCTTCCTTTTTATTTTCACTTAAATAAAACAATAGTTTCTTTACTGTAATATTTATTTAGTGTAACTATTTCCTATTTAAAGAGAACGGGCTGCTCTCAAACAACTTGTAGAAGAGCTGTTTCAAAAATAATTATAATAAAACAAAATATTGTCAAATCGTTTGTATAAATACAAATTTTAGTTCATTCAATTGGCTAGATTTATGATCAGTAATCAATTTTTTTTACTTAATTTAAACATATAATCCATTAATGAACCAAGACCTACTCCCATAAACACCTATATATAGGTAAACAAAAGACTATAAAAAAAGGGACAAAAAAACAAAAATAACTGCTCATGAATAAGCCAACTTGACACAAATCTAATTAATGAATTGTGTTTTATTTATCTCCACTGGGTACAAAGGAAGACAGGGCTATATTGTAAGAAATTAAAAAAAAATATATATATAGCGTGTAACTTTGTAAATAATTAATGTTAAAACAAGTACGGATTTATTTTTTAAATAGATATGTATTTATTATTATTATTATTATTGATTACAAAATATTATTTGATTTGACTGTGAGTCAATTATATCATACTTCTAGTAGGAGAGATTTATTTATTTATTTTAAAGGAAGTTTTATAAAATACTTTTTTTTCTTTTTTTGGTAACTTTTTCTTTTTATACAAAAAAAAAAATCTCTTTTGAATTGATTGAGAATTACCAAACTATAAAATGAATGAATAGTTTTATTATACAATAGTTAAAAGTATATTTCTAATGTTTTAAATTATACTCTGGATGTGAAATATCCATTATTTTTTTCATGATCAGTTTTGTCTGAACAGCCCAATAACAATTAGTTTTAACATAAAATAAATAAATATTTTTATCTACAAAATCCAAATTCTAAGAATCCATCTATAAAGTATGGAAGTATAGTTTGTTTCAATGTATTTAATGAATTATATTGTTAACTTTATAGTCATGAAAAATTGACACATAACCCCCCACTGTTCCTCTATTAAATTTCAGTGCAGTTGTTTGTTATCTGATGTATCTTAATAATCACATTTAAAGTCAACACAATCAAACCACGTGTTTTAATATGTGGCATCAGATCAAATGAAATTGGCTCAAATTTAAATACTTCATTTTCTCAAAAAATATTTTATAACAAAAATTATACACTAATCAAAGAATATTTTATTGCATAAATTTAGTAAAAACACTTTCAACTTTTTTTTTAATTATTTTTATGTTTTTCAATTAATTGCTCTTAACTATATGTAAGCATATAGTTGGAAAATTAGCTTTAAAAAACTAAACAAGTATTATTATTTTGAGATGAATATAGTAAGTTTCTTAATTATTACTACAATTAATCATCTTAAAAATAATTTTGAATGACATAAAATTTGAAGCTTAAAATTTCATAACAAGGAATGACATTTTACTACTATTGCTAATACTGTATTAGAATTGAGATTTGAATTTGAAGGAATAGATTTGTATTGATCTTAGTTAATTTGTAGGTGAAGAAAAAATCGTTTGAATTAAAAAAAATAGTATAATTTAAATGGATGTGAATGAAATATTTTTTATGATGTAGTTAATAAAATTTAATAATTTTTTATTTTTTAATAAATTAAATTTAAAAATAAATATTATTAAAAGATAAATATTATATATACATATATATATATATATATATATATATATATATATATATATATATATATCCGAATCGATTCTTTTACATATTAATATATTTTATTTGGTTGTAAATCTTTGCATGAAAAATTCAAAACTAAATTTATATCGATTAACGTATTTTTATGTCTTGAAATTCGAGCTTTCTTTATGAATATTGTTTCCTGTGTTTTCATCATAATAAGATATAAACAAAGCATAAAAAGTTTGTTTTGAGCTAAAATGAAAATTATAATATGACCATTATATTAAAATAAACATAAAATTAAAAAAAATATATGAGTTTTACAAAAACAGCCATTGCGTAGTACATTTCACACAAATTCGAACCCAAAAATTTTAAAGTTATTACAAAATAAGTACACAACACATTTATGGTGGTCTTTGTAGGTGTCCTGAATTTGCACCATTATTTATAGAGCAGAAGGTGACCATCATAAAATTCAAACACACATAACATGGATTAAATTAATAGAAAAAATTATAAAAATTTCAACGCTATCAAAGGAAAATCAAAATCAAAGTTTTCAATCTTAAATTTTATTTCATCAAAGACTTAAAGCTTGAAATGTCATTTTTTCAAAAAATCATAATTTCCAATTTACTTATAATAGTCACAAAATTATAATATTATATATATATATATATATATATATATTAAATTAATAGAAAAATTTATAAAAATTTTAACGTTATCAAAGGAAAATCAAAGTTTTCAACCTTAGATTTCATTTCATCAAAGACTTAAAGCTTCAAATGTCATTTTCCAAAAGATCATAATTTCCAATTTACTTATAATAGTCACAAAATTATAACATATTATATATATAACATGGATTAAATTAATAAAAAAATTTATAAAAATTTCAATGCTATCAATGAAAAATCAAAGTTTTCAAGCTTAGATTTCATTTCATCAAAGACTTAAAGCTTCAAAATGTTATTTTTCCAAAAAATCATAATTTCCAATTTGCTTATAATAGTCACAAAATTATAACATATTATATATATATATATATATATATATATATATAACATAGATTAAATTAATAGAAAAATTTATAAAAATTTCAACGCTATCCAAGGAAAATTAAAGTTTTCAACCTTAGATTTCATTTCATCAAAGACTTAAAGCTTGAAATGTCATTTTTCCAAAAGATCATAATTTCCAATTTACTTATAATAGTCACAAAATTATAACATATTACATATATATATATATATATATATATATATATATATTAG